>ERZ824575.2139-NODE-2139-length-16254-cov-10.866844_pt1 | contig 16254 bp, 17 predicted proteins | sample MGYA00519470_ERZ824575 | MGnify/ENA primary metagenome ERZ824575 (study PRJEB31778, sample SAMEA3449170) | human gut metagenome | biome: human gut; feature: human-associated habitat; material: faeces | place: United Kingdom | collected 2010/2012 ...
CCGAGATGTGCATGCCCGGCGATAACGTCGACATGAAGGTCGAGCTGATCACCCCCATCGCTATCGAGAAGGGTCTGCGTTTCGCTATCCGTGAGGGCGGCCGTACCGTCGGTTCCGGCGTCGTCATCGAGATCGAGCAGTAATCGAACTGAAATCGAAAAAAGAAAGGCCGTATGGCCTTTCTTTTTTTGCGTCCTTACGTCTTGGGGAAGGCCAGATCCGTCTGGAAGCCGCCCTGGCCGGTGAAGATCACATCGCCGCCGATGATCTGGTCACCCCACAGATACAGATTGGCCTGCACCCCCTGGGGGATCTCCGGATAGTTGGTGACCGTATAGGTGTAGCGTTTTACAGCCTGGCCGCCAAAGTCGGCAAAGGGCAGGTTCTGTCCCGCCTGCAGCTTGGCGTAGGCGCTCCACTCACCCTCCAGCTTTTCCGGCAGCTGCAGATCCAGCGTTTCGATGGGCTGGGGCTCCACCTGCCAGCCCAGGCCCTCCAGATAGGCCACCCGCTCCTCGTTGGCGGCGGCGGTGATGACCTCGACCTCCTTGTCGCCGCCGAAGCAGCCTGCCAGCATCAGCGCCGCGCCAATCACCAGGCACAGCGCCAGAGACATCAGCGCCATACGCCGCCGCGTCACATGGATCACGCGCATATTCATCAACTCCTTCGTTGATGGATATTCCCATGGGGCGGAAAATATGCTATACTGTGGCCATCGAATACAAGGAGGCGGCTATGGAGCGGTTGGATAAGATCATCGCCAACAGGGGCGCGGCGTCGCGCCGCGAGGTGAAGGACCTGGTGCGCCAGGGCCGGGTGCTGGTGAACGGCGTTCCGGCGTCGGCACCGGACATGAAGGTGGCAGCGGAGACGGCGGTCATCACCGTGGACGGCGTGACCCTCAGCGCAGAGCGGTACCTGTACCTGCTGCTGCATAAGCCTGCCGGGGTGCTGACGGCCACCGAGGACAAACGCCAGCCCACGGTGCTGGATCTGATCCCGGAGACATACCGCCGCCGCGATCTGGCGCCGGTGGGACGGCTGGACAAGGACACGGAGGGCCTGCTTCTGCTGACCGACGACGGTGAGCTGACCCATCGGCTGCTGAGCCCGAAATACCATGTGGACAAGGTGTACTATGCCCGCGTGGACGGCGTGCCGGACGCGGCGGACGCGGCAGCCTTTGCCGCCGGACTGCTGCTGGGGGACGGCCTGCAATGCCTTCCGGCAAAGCTGGAGCTGCTGGGCGGCGATGCGTGTCTCGTGACGCTGCGTGAGGGGAAGTTCCACCAGGTGAAGCGGATGCTGGCCAGCCGGGGCAAGCCGGTGCTGTACCTGAAGCGGTTGGCCATGGGGCCGCTGACGCTGGAGGACACGCTGCCTGCCGGACAGTGCCGCCCGCTGACGGAGGAAGAGATATCCGCGCTGCGGTGTGCCTGCGGCGTGTGATCATATCGACAAAGCGCCAAAAGAATTTCAAGATTTTTTGTGAGAAAGATAAAAAAATGCTTGCAAAACCGTGATTATGACGATATAATATAAGCGACCACTTGGCAGTTTGCACAAAGCGTTTGAGGACGCTTTGAGAGAGAGCAGGAGGGCGTGTCATGTCCGGTAGAATTTTTCAGAATGTAGTGCTGCAATTCAAAGAGACCACCGACCGCACCATCGGGGTCATCGACGCCGAGGGAACCGTTATCGCGTGCAGCGAGCTGACGGGGATCGGCAAGAAGTGGAGCAAATATGTAGAGACCATTCAGCAGGCCGACGGCGAGTGTGTGGCCCTGGAGGGCAAGACCTTCAAGGCACTGCCCGGCTGGGGCGGACACTTTGACTATGCGGTGTTCGCCAGCGGCGACGACGGCATCGGCCGCACGGTGTGCGCCATGGCGGCCGTGGCGCTGAACTCTGCCAAGAGCTATTATGAAGAGAAGCACGACAAGGGCTCCTTCATGAAGAATATCATCTCCGACAACATCCTCATCAGCGATATCTACATGCGGGCCAAGGAGCTGCATGTGGCCGCCGAGGTGAACCGGGGCGTGTTCGTCGTCCGCCCGGTGGACGACCGGATGGAGTCCGCTCCTCTGGATCTGATTCAGAGCCTGTTCCCCGACCGGCAGAACGACTTCGTTCTCAGCGTGGGCGAGCAGGACGTGGTGCTGATCCACCAGATGGACAAAAACGCTGGTGCCGGCGATATGGAGAAGGTGGCCCTGCGGATCGAAGAAGCTCTGCGCATCGACGGCGAGAGCAGCGTGTTCGTGGGCATCGGCACCATGGCCCAGCATCTGCGTGAGCTGGCCAAGGCGTATAAGGAGGCCCAGATCGCCATCGAGGTGGGCAAGGTCTTTGACACCGAGCGGTATGTCATCAACTACGAGAATCTGGGCATCGGCCGCCTGATCTATCAGCTTCCCACCACCCTGTGCGAGATGTTCCTGCAGGAGGTGTTCAAGAAGAACCCCATCGACGCCCTGGATCAGGAGACGCTGTTCACCATCTACAAGTTCTTCGAGAATAACCTGAACGTGTCCGAGACGGCCCGCAAGCTGTTTGTCCACCGCAATACCCTGGTGTACCGGCTGGAGAAGATCAAGAAGCTCACCGGCCTCGACCTGCGGGAGTTTGACGACGCCATTACCTTCAAGGTAGCGCTGATGGTCAAGAAGTATCTGACCAGCCGCGGCATAGAAGCATAAGATTACTGGCGCGAATTCTGCGAAGCTTTTACAGCCGCCCGAAAGGGCGGCTGTTTTTTTGCGGCATATTTTTTTGTAAATTCCGGGAACATTTTGGCGCTTTTGGTCGTCTATACTAATAATGGCATATTTTGCATGGCAGATTTACCGAAAATTCACGGTTTCCCTGTTGCCATTTGTCTGAGATTTATATATAATGTAACAGACAATGGCTTTTTGCCACAAGATGTTGCATTTTGAGAGAATTTGAGGTTGTGCCATGATTCGATTGAAAGACGCGGAAAAGACCTATGAGAACGGCACGAAGGCCGTTCGGGGTATCTCATTTCAGATAGATGACGGAGAATTTGTGTTCCTGGTGGGGCCTTCCGGCAGCGGGAAATCCACCATTATCAAGCTGCTGACCGGTGAGATCGTACCCACCGGCGGCCGCGTGATGGTCAACGGCTTTTCCATGAGCCGCATCAAGGAGAAGCAGCTTCCCCTGATGCGCCGCACCATCGGCGTGATCTTCCAGGACTTCCGCCTGATCGCCAGCCGCACGGTGTTCGACAACCTGGCGCTGGCCATGCGGGCCGTGGGCGCTTCGCCCAAGGAGATCCGCAGCCGCATCCCCTATGTGCTGGAGCTGGTGGGTCTGAAGGGGAAGGAGAATAACTATCCCGACGAGCTCAGCGGCGGCGAGCAGCAGCGCGTCTCCGTGGCCCGGGCACTGGTGAACAATCCCAGCACCATCGTGGCCGACGAGCCCACCGGCAATCTTGACCCGGCCCGCTCCCTGGAGATCATGACACTGCTGGAGCGCATCAACGCCCTGGGCACCACCGTTATCGTGGTGACCCATGAGCGGGGGCTGGTGAACCACTTCAACAAGCGGGTCATCTATCTGGAGAGCGGCCGCGTGGTGGGCGATGCCACCGGTACATACGAGGGGGTGACGCAGCAATGAAAAACTTCGGTTACTTCTTCAAAGAGGGCGCCCGCAGCATGTTCTCCCACGGGTTCATGTCTTTTGCCGCCATCGGCGTCACTGTGGCGTGCCTGCTGATCATGGGCACCTTCTCCCTGGTGGCCTACAACGCCAACGAGAATCTGGCCGACCTGCAGAAGGAAAACGCCATGGTGGCCTTTGTGGACGACTCCCTGACGGAGAGCAAGGCCAAGGCCTTGCAGTCCGAGCTGGAAAAGGTGAACAATGTGGCCGACTGCACCTTCGTCTCCCGGCAGGAGGCACGGGACGAGTATGTGGCCAAGTATGACGAGGACGATATGTACAAGGATCTCCAGCCGGAGGTGTTCCGCCACCGGTATGTGATCCATCTCACCGATCCCAACAAAATGTCCCAGACCAAGGATGCGGTGGAGGCGGTGGCCGGCATCGACGAGGTGCGGGCCGACGAGGTGATCTCTGCCGGCTTCGTCACGGTGCGCAATGTGGCGGGCGCCATTTCTATCGCCCTGATCGCCATTTTGCTGATGGTGTCGCTGTTCATCATCTCCAACACCATCAAGCTGACCACCTTTGACCGGCGGGAGGAGATCGCCATCATGAAGATGGTGGGCGCCACCGACAGCTTCATCCGCTGGCCCTTCGTGTTCGAGGGACTGCTGCTGGGCCTGTTCGGCGCGGTGATCGCCTTCGGCCTGCAGTGGCTGCTGTACAGCGCCATGGCCAACGGCATCAGCAGCTCCGACACCATGCAGCTCCTGGAGGTGGTACCCTTCCTGAACATCTGGAAGCCTGTGGCCGCCATCTTTGCCGGGGCCGGCATCCTGATCGGCATCGGCGGCAGCCTGATGGCCATCCGCCGCTTCCTGAAGGTATAAGACACCCAATTCCCGCGGAACCGGCGCGTTCCGCACCGGAGGAAAGGACATCCCATGAAACGTGCAATGACCGGAAAACGTGTGCTGGCGCTGCTGTGCGCGCTGCTGATGACGGCGGCGCTGCTGCCCTCGGTGGCCTATGGCGCGGCTGTGGCCGGAAAGAAGGATGACACAACGACGGCATCCGACAGCAAGAAGGAGGAGGCCGACGCCGTCCGCAAGGAGTATAACGATCTGCAGCAGCAGATCAACGACAAGCGGAAGGAAATGGACGACCTGAAGAATGAGCTGAACAACATCAAGAGCCAGAAGGCCAACACCCAGCAGCAGAAGAATCTGCTGGATCAGCGCAACGCCGCCCTGCAGGAGGAGATCAACCTGCTGGAGCAGCAGATCGACCTCACCAACCGCAGCATCAGCGCCAACGAGGCGCTGGAGGAGCAGCAGACCGAGCTGTTCCACAAGCAGATCCGCACCGAGGAGGAGCAGGGCACCGTGTCCTATTGGTCGGTGCTGTTCAAGGCCACCAGCTTCTCCGACCTGGTGAGCCGCATCGACTTCATCAACGAGATCGTCCGCTATAACCAGCAGGTCATCAGCAACCTGCGGGAGACCCGCCAGAGTCTGGCGGAGGACAAGGCCGCCCTGGAGCAGCAGACCGAGGAGCTGACCGCCTCCAAGAAGGAGCTGGAGGGCGAGATCACCGAGAGCATGCGCCTGCTGGCGGAGTACATCAAGACCGAGGAGGGCAAGCAGGCGGAGTACGACGCCATCAAGGCGGAGGAAGAGGCTCTGGACGACCTGATGGCGGCGGCGGAGGCCAAGGCCCGTGAGCTGGGCCTGAACGACATCGCCGGCACCGTGGGCGGCTACATCTGGCCCTGCAACGGCATCCGATGGATCACCTCCAAGTTCGGCGGCCGCCAGTCCCCCGGCGGCATCGGCAGCACCAATCACAAGGGCGTGGATATCGGCACCCCCATGGGCACGCCGGTGCTGGCGGCCAAGGCCGGTAAGGTCACTTGGGCCAGCTCCAACGGCGGCTATGGCCAATGCGTCATCATCAGCCACGGCAAGGGCAATTCCACGCTGTACGGCCATCTCAGCGGCTACAACGTGAAGGTTGGTGACATGGTGTCGCAGGGACAGGTCATTGCCTATTCCGGCAACACCGGCAAATCCACCGGTCCCCATCTGCACTTCGGCATTATGGAGAACGACGGCTGGGTGGATCCCCTGACGTATCTGACCGGCTGGCAGTATTACGGTTGATTTTGGATAACCGGCACCTCTGTACCATACACTGGTACAGAGGTGCTTTTTTATGTATGGCTATGTGACATGGGGCCGCCGCCCTGCCCTGACGGCGGAGAACATTGGCGGCGTGTGGTTCGCGGCCGCCGCTCTGCCGGAGACCGGCCCGCTGGCGGCGTATCGCCGCCGTCTTGTGTGGCGGGCACTGTGTCGCCGCGGTGTAAGCCGCTGCGTGATGCCGGAGGCGCTGGAGGCGGAGGCCGCCCGGTGGGGCCTGCTGCCGGTGGAGGTCAGCCCTCTGCGGCTGGCCATGCTGCACCAACTGCTGGATACCTGCGGCGATCTGCGGCGCGGGACTGCCGTGCTGCGGGCGGAGTGCGCCACCCCCACCGTATACCGGGCCGCCGTGGTGCTGGCGGGGCGGGTACGGTACCTCTCACTGGAGCTGGACAACGGGGGAGAGGCCCTGGAGCAGGCGCTGCGGCAGCGGTTCGGCCTGTGCCTGGGCCGGGTGGGACAGCCCGCAGTGACGGTGTCCTTCGGCGGTGCGCCGTCGGAAAACACCATCTGCCTGGGGGAGGACTGTCGCCGCTATCAGCGTGTGACCTACGACGTGCCGGAGGGGATGCCGGGGCCGTGGCCGGTGTCGGAACCCCTTCTGGCGGTGCTTTTCGAGGCGGGAGCCATCAAAAAAGAGCAAATTCGCGTAAAAACTATTGCGTTCAACGCTTGACAGGTGGACGGAAACTCACTATAATGCAACGTGACGCATTATAATTATAATATAAGTATACCCGATGGCAGCAATTTGCCGGAGGGGTGCAATAGAAAGGAATGTGCAGCATGGCAAAAGAATTCAAGATGAGCCAGGCCCGTTATGACGAGCTGAAACAGGAGCTGGATTACAGCAAGACCACCCGCGCCGACGAGGTGGCGGAACTCATCAAGGAGGCCCGCGGCTTCGGCGATTTGAGCGAAAACAGCGAGTATGACGAGGCCAAAAACGAGCAGGGCAAGCTCTATTCCCGCATTGCCGAGTTGGAGGATATTCTGCTGCACGCCGTCATCGTGGATGAGGCGGAGATGGACTCTGACAAGATCTCCATCGGCTGCAAGGTCGTGGTGACCAATCTGGATACACGAAAACAACTGCCCGCCTATAAGATCGTCGGTTCTCAGGAGGCCGATGTGATGAGCCGCGCAGTCAGCGAGGACTCTCCCTTCGGCAAAGCTTTGGTGGGCCGCAAGGCGGGCGACGAAGTGATCGTGGAGGCTCCCAAGGGCGCTATCCACTACCGTGTGGACAGTATTGAACGATGAACCCCTCGATCAGCGATCGGGGGCTGATGAGATAAGGAGGCCGTTATGGCAGAGCAAAATACCAATGTGACCAATACCACCGAACAGCAGGAGCTGGGCGAGCTGCTCCAGATCCGCCGCGACAAGCTGAAGGCATTGCAGGACGAGGGCCGCGATCCCTTCCAGATCACCAAGTTTGACGTGACCCATCACGCCCAGAATATCAAGGACAATTTCGACGCCCTGGAGGGCACTCCCGTCCGCGTGGCGGGCCGCCTGATGAGCAAGCGCGGCATGGGCAAGGTGTCCTTCTGCGACATGCAGGACAAGTCCGGCCGCATCCAGATCTACGCCCGCAAGGACGAGATGGACGAGGATAACTACAACCGCTTTAAGAAGTACGATATCGGCGATATCGTGGGCGTCATCGGCGAGGTGTTCCGCACCCAGCGCGGCGAGATGTCCGTCCGCGCCCATGAGATCATCCTGCTGAGCAAGTCCCTGCGTCCCCTGCCCGAGAAGTTCCACGGCCTCACCGACAAGGAGGTGCGCTATCGCCAGCGCTATGTGGATCTGATCATGAACCCCGAGAGCAAGCGCAACTTCGAGATCCGCAGCAAGTTCGTGTCCTATCTGCGCCGCTATCTGGACTCCCTGGGCTTCATGGAGGTGGAGACCCCCGTGCTGAGCCCCATCGCCGGCGGTGCCAATGCTCGTCCCTTCATCACCCACCACAATGCCCAGGACATCGACATGTATATGCGCATCGCCACCGAGCTGCACCTGAAGCGGCTGATCGTGGGCGGCCTGGAGCGCGTGTATGAGGTGGGCCGTATCTTCCGCAACGAGGGCATGGACACCAAGCACAACCCCGAGTTCACCACCTGCGAGCTGTATCAGGCCTATACCAACCTGGACGGCATGATGGATATTCTGGAGGCTATCCTCTCCGGCGCGTGCAAGGAGATCCACGGCGGCTATCAGGTCCAGTGGCTGGGCCACGATATCGACCTGACCCCCGGCTGGCCCCGTGTCACCATGGCCGACGCGGTGAAGAACGTCACCGGCGCCGACTTTATGGCCATCGAGGGCGACGATGACGCCGCCGTGGAGCTGGCCAAGAGCGTGGGCGTGGATATGGACGGCGTGTCCCACACCTGGGGCAACGCCCTGTACGAGGCCTTTGACCAGAAGGTGGAGGAGACGCTGGTGCAGCCCACCTTCATCACCATGTATCCTGTGGAGGTCAGCCCGCTGGCCAAGCGCAGTCCTGCCGACCCGCACCTGACCGAGCGGTACGAGGCGTTTATCTGCGGCTGCGAGATGGGCAACGCTTTCTCCGAGCTGAACGACCCCATCGACCAGTACGAGCGCTTCAAGGCCCAGGCGGAAAAGCGCGCCCAGGGCGATGAAGAGGCCGACATGATGGATGACGATTTCGTCATGGCGCTGGAATACGGCATGCCTCCCACCGGTGGTCTGGGCTTCGGCATCGACCGGTGCAGCATGATGCTGTGCGGCGCGGACTCCATCCGCGACGTGATCCTGTTCCCGACAATGAAGTCCTTACCGAACGACAAGTAAGAAAACCCCAGTATTTATGCGGGTTTCGGGACTTTCCAAACCGAATAAATTTACCTCTTTACACCAAATTTACACCAATCGGTGCTAAAAACGGTGCAGAGACTAAAAAATCGCATAATTTACGGAATGAATGGGCAGTCCCATAGTGGGATTGCCCATTTCTAATAAAGGATACATTCGTATCTGAGTGCAAAAGGAATGTTTATTATGGAATTAAGTGAAAAATTACAAGAGTTGAGGAAAGAAAAAGGACTCACGCAGGAAGAACTTGCGGAAGCGTTATTTGTGTCTCGCACTGCAATTTCTAAGTGGGAATCCGGCAGAGGAGTTCCCAATATCGAGTCATTAAAAGCAATTTCAAAGTTTTTTTCAGTGTCAATAGATGAGTTATTGTCCGGTGAAGAAATACTTAAAATTGCTGACGAGGATAATAAGCAAAAGGAAAAACATACAAGAGACTTAGTGTTTGGTTTACTCGATTGCAGTTTGATTATGTTTCTGTTTCTGCCTTTCTTTGGACAAAAGGGTGATGAGATTATAAAAGAGGTATCTTTACTTTCGCTGACAGGTACCCCGCAGTATATCAAAATACCGTATTTAATTATTGTATTTGGAATTGTACTTACAGGTGTTTTGCTTCTCGCTCTACAAAATTATGAAGCAGTGTTTTGGTTGAAACACAAACATCAAATATCCATTGTGTTAAGCACAGTTGCTACAATAGAATTTATGATAACACTTCAACCTTATGCAGCCTTTTTCACTTTTGTTTTCTTGGCGATAAAGTCTCTGATGCTGATAAAATGGCGATGATACGAAGCGTGTCGCCAATGTGACGGTGAAATTCTTTTCATTTTTATTCATTCCGCCTATATTGTAAACAGGCGAAAGCCAAATAATTATGGCAAAGGATTGATAAAAATGAAAAAAGAAAAAAGTCAAAAAGTATTGCTTTCAGGAATAGCAATGGTAGTGTTATTTATTTTGTGGACAGTGGCAATAAGCCTTATTGATGTTCAGCCCATCGGGCCACAAAACTCTTCTGTTGGATTTGCAACCTTGAACGGCTTTATCCACAGCCTGACAGGTGTGCATATGGCAATATATACCGTTACGGACTGGTTAGGACTGATACCGCTTTGCTTTATTTTGGGATTTGCGTTGCTTGGACTTATACAGCTTATTAAAAGAAAAAGCTTATTCAAGGTCGATTCCAGTATTTTGGTGTTGGGAGCATTCTATATTGTTGTAATGGCGGCATATTTGTTTTTTGAATTTTATGTTGTCAATTACCGCCCGGTATTGATTAACGGTTTTCTTGAAGCTTCGTATCCATCATCGACAACCTTGCTTGTTATGTGTGTTATGCCGACAGCTGTTATGCAGCTAAACAGTAGAATTAGAAATACAAAAATGAAAAGAGCATTTGCCTTTGCTTTAATTGCATTTACTGCTTTTATGGTAATTGGCAGGTTGATATCCGGTGTTCATTGGATTACTGATATTATTGGCGGGGCAATTTTAAGTGCGGGTTTAGTGATGATTTATTATAGTGTAACCACTCTTATTGCCCGACAGGAAAGATAAAATTCTAACTGAGGAATCACTTATTGACCTTGAGAGATATTTTCTCCCAAGGTCTTTCTTATTATTCGCAAACTACACCAATCCCGATTTTCTCAATATAATTGGGATAATCACAAAGGAAGGGGTGGTTGTACTATGACGGGCAGTTTAGCAAGCGTTCATCCGGAGCTTATTCCTGAATGGTCAGAGAAGAACTTACCGCTAACGCCGGATAAGATAACCTTCGGTTCAAATAAAAGAGTGTGGTGGAAAGGTGCTTGCGGACACGAGTGGGAAACGAGCGTCAAAGCTCGTTCAAAGGGCGAGAAATGCCCGATATGCTCAGGAGCGAGAGTAATAGAGGGTATCAATGATTTAGCCACATTGAAGCCCCTGTTGGCTCAGGAGTGGTCTAAAAAGAACAAATTAAAGCCTACCGAGGTATCTGTCGCTTCTCATAAGAAGATTATTTGGAAATGTAAACACGGACACGAATGGGAAGCAAGCGTTAAAAGCAGAACGGTAAACGGCACAGGCTGTCCATACTGCTCACATAATAAAGTCCTTGCCGGATTCAATGACCTTGCTTCACAGTATCCCGATATTGCTGCTGAATGGTCTGACAGAAATCTTCCGTTGCTGCCTACAATGGTAACAGCCTTTGCAAACAGTAAGGCTTGGTGGAAATGCAAAGATTGCGGAAACGAGTGGTACACTCTTATTTCAACCCGTTCCGGTGGGAGCAGATGTCCGTATTGTAGCGGATATACATTGCTCAAAGGATTTAATGACTTGGCGACTACGCACCCTGACCTTGCGGCTGAGTGGTCAGAAAGAAATTATCCCCTAATGCCTGATGAGGTAAACGCAAAATCAAGACACAATGTTTGGTGGAAGTGTAAGACCTGTGGCAATGAGTGGAAGTCCGTTATCAATGCTCGTGTAAAAGGAACAGTATGCCCGGTTTGTGCGGACAGGGCGGTTCTTGCAGGATACAATGATTTAGCCACAACGGACAGGAAACTGCTTGCTGAATGGGATTACGAAAAAAACTCTCTGCTCCCGACACAAGTGTCAAGAAAGTCAATGAAAAGTGTGTGGTGGAAATGTTCACTTGGACACTCTTGGAAAGCAAAAATCAGCGACAGAACAATTATCGGAGAAAAATGCACTGTGTGCGAAAACGAATATCGCTCCGTGTTCCCCGGCTTGGCTGTCGCCTATTACGCCAATCAAAAAGGACTAAAGGTACAGCTCGGTTCGGATAAACTATTGGGAATACCTCTTGAAACATACATTCCGTCAGAAAAGCTGGCGATAGAATTTACGAACGGCTCAGAACATATGGAGGTTCTCAAAAGCCACTTATGCAAGCAACGAAATATAAAACTCGTAAAACTCCCTTTTAAGACAACCGAAACGGAAGCGGAGTATGCCGACAGAGTAAAAGCAGTTTTCAAAAGCGTACATATCTTTATTTATTCTGATGTCGAAGCAGATGTTTCGGTAATCAGAGCAAAATTCAATGAATGGAGGAAGCGACTGTGAGAGAAGAAAAGTTCCATATCTATCTTAATGATGACGAATATAGCAGAGTAATACAAACACTTATCCGCTTAAAGAACAGTCTGATTTCACAAGGCAGATACACCGACGGAGTTGACGATGTTCTCTGCAAGGTGCTTTCAACCAAGAAAAGAAAGCTCAAAATCAAATATATCTGAACACGAAAAGAGACCGCCTACACGATGTAAGCGGTCTTTGCTAATTTAGAGTAAGTTCGACAAATTGGAATTTGTCAATACCTATTACCATAAAGATATTTATTTGAAATTCTCTTTTGTGTTTCCAAATATTTTGTAACGTTTTCATCATAATCAGGATAATTATAACCAAGTGAATCTGCCACTTTTTTAGATATTTTTTTGAACAAACATAGACACAAATCAAACGATTTCCACATTTCTTCATACGAACTCATTGAATATGTATTTAGTAAGTTATCCCACAATTCTTTTGAAATATGCTCAGGAGGTCAGCGACCCTGTCAGCGGCTTTGTCAAAATGAAGGTCAGCTATGGCTCTTGTCAGATTGTAAAGACAAGTGAGGACGGAAAGGTTGACGGCATTCAGTTTACAATCAGCGGTAACGGCGTCAATCAGACTGTCACAACCGCAAACGGCGGTAAGTTCCAACTGGATAACCTTATGCCCGGTGTTTACACGGTAACAGAGCAGTCTATTGACAAATATGTACCGCAGGAGGTTCACAGAGTAACTGTTGTTGCCGGTCAGGTGTCAAAGGTCAACTTCAATAATGTTCTCAAGAGAGGTAATCTTCAGGTCATCAAATCTTCGGAAGATAATCTTGTTGAGGGCGTTACCTTCCACCTTTACGGCACTTCTCTTTCAGGCATTGTCGTAGATGAATATGCCGTAACAGATAAGAATGGTGTTGCTTCTTTCAATGATGTGCTTATCAGCGGTACTACCCCGTACACTGTTGAAGAAGTGGATACGGCTATCCGTTATGTTGTGCCTGCAAATCAGACCGCACCGATTAACTGGAAAGATGTTACAACCCGCAATTTCTCGAACATTCTCAAAAAGTTCAGCGTGACCGTAACAAAAAGTGACCGTGAGGAAGGAACACCGCAGGGCGACGCCACCCTTGCCGGAGCAGTTTACGGTATCTATAAAGGCGAAACCCTTGTGGACAAGTATGTAACGGATAAGAACGGTCAGTTTACCACAAAGGAATATATCTGTGATGACGACTGGACAATCCGTGAAATCACTCCGTCCGAGGGCTATCTGCTTGATACGACTGTTCACAAGGTCGGTGCTGAACCGCAGCTTTATACGGTGGAACACAATCAGACGGCAAATGATGTTACCGAACAGGTTATGAAAGGTAATATCGCTATCATCAAGCATACCGATAATGGCGAAACTCAGATTGAAACACCTGAAAACGGTGCAACCTTTGAAATCTATCTCAAATCTTCCGGCAGCTTTGACTCAGCAGAAGAAGATGAAAGAGATGTTATCGTCTGTGATGAAAACGGCTTCGGTCAGACAAAGGATATGCCGTATGGTGTATATACCGTTCATCAGACCTCCGGCTGGGAAGGTCGTGAGCTTATGAAAGACTTTGATGTGTTCATTGCACAGGACGGTCAGACCTACCGCTATCTTATTAACAACGCAAACTTTGAAAGCTATATCAAGGTTGTCAAAGTGGACGCAGAAAGCGGTAAAAACATTCCGTATGCCGGTGCAGGCTTCAAAATCTTTGACCCTAACGGCAATCAGGTAATAATGACCTTTACCTATCCTACTCCGACAACGATTGATACTTTCTACACCGATGCAAACGGACAGCTTGTTACACCGGAGAAACTGGAATACGGCAAGGGATATTCTCTTGTTGAGGTTCAGGCTCCTTACGGATATGTGCTTGACAGCACACCGGTGTACTTTGATGTGGCAGAGGAACATTCTTCCGATGAGGGTGGTATTACCGTGATTAAGGTCGATAAGCCTAATATGGCACAGAAAGGTACTGTCAGCATTGAAAAGACCGGCGAGGTATTCTCAGGGGTAAATATCTCCGGAGAGGAAAATGCCGATGTGATTTATCAGCCTGTCTATGAAGTGAAAGGTCTTGCGGGTGCGGTTTATGAGATTGCCGCAGCAGAAGATATTATCACTCCTGACGGTACACTCCGTTATGCAAATGGCGAGGTCGTAGATACTGTTACCACAGATGAAAACGGACTTGCTAAGAGTAAGGAGCTTTACCTCGGCAGATATACGGTAGTTGAAATTACCGCACCGGAGGGTATGGTTATCAACAAGGAAGCACACGAGGTCGAGCTTACCTACGCAGGTCAGGAAGTCGCCGTGACCGAAACCGCAACCAGCTTTGTAAACGAGAGACAAAGCTTGCCCGACTGGACGAGCTGAATATCTTGCTCAATATGGATAAGCGAGAAAACGAAATTGTCGGCGGCGAACCCGATGAGGGCGAAGTGCCGAACACACGAAAGGAGAAAACCTATGAACGATAAAATGACACCCGATAAGGAAAGAGAAAACTGCTCTTGCAGAAAAGCAATCATTAACCCTTTTGACGCAATGATGATGGTTGTGGTCAGGAGACTTGATAAAGCATATCTCGAATTGAAAAGAAGCAAACCGCCCGCAAAGGAAGCAGAATTTGCCCTTAGAAATGCAAAGCTTTCTTTCTACGGAGAGTTGGTTCGACAGAGCATTGAAACGGTGTTTTCGCCGGAAGAAATCATTGCTTTGTATGAAAACGACGACCTTGCGGGAGGTGCTTGGACTGTTTGGAATGACATCGGCTGCCCTGTTGATAAGATACTTATTATCATTGCAAAGCTCAGTATCAACGAACCGATACAGAAAGCGGTTGCCGATTTGCTGATGTAGAACGGCGGTGATAATTATGCCGTATATTGCACCGGAAGTCATAACAGAAGCCAAACGAATGGATTTATTAACCTATCTCAGAGAGTATGAACCGGGTGAGCTTGTGAAGTTTTCAAGCAACACCTACACCACAAGAACCCACGACAGCTTGAAGATTTCCAACGGCAAATGGATGTGGTGGTCGAGAGGTATCGGGGGCAAATCCGCTCTCGATTACCTTATCAAAGTCCGTGGAATGGATTTTGTGGAGGCGGTTCAGACCATTATGGGAAACGGTTCAGTCAGCTTTCCGACTTGCGAAAACATCAAAAGCTATGAGGAACAGCCTTTGCTTCTGCCCCAAAAAAGCCCCACTACCGAGGTGGTATTTGATTACCTTTTCGGGCGTGGCATTGATTTTGAAATCATCAACTACTGCTTGGAACAGGAGCTAATCATTGAGTCGCTTCCGTATCACAATGCTGTTTTTATCGGCTATGACGAGGACAAAGAACCTAAATACGCCGCATACAGAGCAACAAATCAATCAAGGATTATGGGCGACTGCACCGGCAGTAAAAAGCAATATTCTTTCCGCCTGACTGCCGAAAACACCGGAGAGGTTCATCTTTTTGAGTGTGCCATTGACCTGCTTTCCTATGCAACTTTGATGAAGCTGGAGGGCAAAGACTGGCGACAGTTTAACCTTGTTTCTCTTGCGGGAGTGTATTCCCCAAAGCAGAAAATTGAGGACTCGAAAGTGCCTGTTACACTCGGCAGGATGCTTGAAAAAGACAAAACAATCAAGCGAATTGTTCTTCATTTGGATAATGATATTGCTGGAAGAAAAGCAACCAAAGCGTTGCAGACGATTCTTTCAGATAATTATGAAGTCGTTGACGACCCTCCCCAATACGGGAAAGATGTCAACGACTTTCTTTGTAAACGCTTGGGAATAAAAGATAAAACCGAAAGGAGTTTTGCACGATGAAACTAAAAGAAATCAGAGAAATGTACCCGGAGGGTACGCAGATTGTACTCACTGAAATGGCTGGCGAAAGTCAAATGCCCTACGGTCTGAAAGGAACGGTTAAGTTCGTTGACGACGCCGGACAGATTCATATGAGTTGGGAAAACGGAAGCTCTCTCGCTTTGAATATTCACGAAGATACCTTTGAAAAGGTCGAAGCACCGGAGAAGATTTCCGTCATTCTCGTTGAGCCGGGCAGGTATCCGAAGCTCATTGAAATCGAGGATACGCTGGAAGCAATGCAGTCTCTTGTGGAGGGAGATATTGAAGAATATTTGCCCTTTGAGGACGAGGTTGCCATCATCTGCAACGATGAAGGAAAGATGAACGGCTTGCCGCTGAACAGGGCTGTTTATTCCGAGCCTGAGAATGTTGAGATGAGTTATCCGCAGTTGAAAGCTCATTTCCGGCAGGCAGAAAAAGAAAGAAACCACACGACCGGATATATTGTTTTTACGGCTGACAGCTTTGACAAGCCTTACACAGAAGAACAAAGAACCTAAGGAATGGGGTTCTGTGTCAGAACCTGCGGCTACCACCGGAAAAAGCCGAAAT
>ERZ824575.2140-NODE-2140-length-16253-cov-4.056056_pt1 | contig 16253 bp, 13 predicted proteins | sample MGYA00519470_ERZ824575 | MGnify/ENA primary metagenome ERZ824575 (study PRJEB31778, sample SAMEA3449170) | human gut metagenome | biome: human gut; feature: human-associated habitat; material: faeces | place: United Kingdom | collected 2010/2012 ...
GGCCTACTGGGAAAAGGAGAACCCCACGGCCATGCGTTCCTACGCCAATTCGCCGCACAAGTTCGTCGACCGCTGGGACACGCCCATCCTGATCGTCACGGGCGAATACGACTTCCGCATCCCCTACACGCAGTCGCTCGAAGCCTTCACAGCCGCCCGTCTGCACGGCATACCGGCACGGCTCGTGGCCTTCGAGGACGAGGCGCACCAAGTATTCAAGCCGCAGAACTCGGTGGTCTGGAACCGCGAATTCTTCGGCTGGCTCGACAAATACGTCAAAGAGGCCCGGTAGCCTCTTCCGACGAGCCCCGCATCGGGAGCGCACCCCTCCGGACAGGGATGCGTTCCCGATGTCGTTTTACGATTACTCCGACCTGTTCATGATGAAAAACGGGGTGTTCGTTGAAATTTTTTCCTATATATTATCGAACCGGCTATTTTTGTACACAAATTGAAAGTTTGTTCAAACCGAAAAACGACGGCCGTCCCGCAGAAGGCCGCATCGAGATAACGAAGATGAAAAAGATCCTCCTGAGCGTTTCCATGTTGCTGGCACTGGCTTTCGCGCCGGTGTCGTGCGACCGCGAGAAGGCCGAATACGGCGACGGACAGCAGCCCGTCGGGACCGCCACGGGCACGTTGTCGCTCGCGGCGATGACCGTCGTCCTCTCCACCGAGACCGAAACGCACGACGCGGTCGTGCGCCCCGACGCCGCAGCCGCGACGAGCGCTCCGGCCGCCTCCGGCCGCCTGCAAACGGCCGCCCGTGCGGAAGCCGAGACCACCTATACATGTACCGTTACGGATGCGGCGGGCGCCGCCGTCGCGCAGTTCCCCTACGACCGACGCCCCGAGACGCTCACCCTGCCCGCCGGAGCCTATACGCTGACGGTCGAGTCGGCCGAACCGAAAGCCGCGGTATGGGACGACCCCGTCTACGCCGCCCGTCAGGAGGTGCTGATCGACCGGAACGCGACCGTCGAAGTGGGCGAGGTGCTCTGCACGCCGGCCGCCGTCGGCGTCGCGCTGGTCTTCGACCCCGCATTCGGTGCGCAGTCGACCGCCACGGTCGACTGCGGCGGCGAAGCGCTCGCCTTCACGACCTCCGAGAGCCGCACGGGCTGGTTCGCAGTCGGAACGGCGCGGACGCTGACCCTGACCGTCGAAGGAACCGCGGGCGAGGGAACGCCCGTGTCGTTCACGCGACGCTACACGGACGTACAGGCCGGACAACTCTACCGCTTCACCGTCAAGGGCGAATCGCTCTCGGCGCCCGACATCGAATGGGTCGGCCACGACACCTCCCAGCGCTACGAAGCCAACGACGAACTCGAAGCGCAGATCGTCGTCACCGCCGCGGCCGGCATCCGCGCCTTCACCGTGGAGATTATCTCCGAAGAGGTGCTGACGCCCGAAGTGCTCGACGCCGTGGGGCTCGCGCCGGAGCTCGATCTGGTCTCGCCGGGCGATTACAAGGAACCGCTCGAAGGGCTGGGATTCCCCACCGGAGAGAAGGTCGTCGGCCAGACCTCCGTATCGTTCGACATCTCGCCCTTCATGCCGCTCATTCCGCTGCTGGGTACGGGCGACAGCGATTTCCGTCTGACGGTCACCGACAACGAAGGGCAGACCACCGTCGCCTCGATCATGGTGCACAGCACCAACGGCGAAGCACCCGAACCCGAAGGCCCCGAAGAGGAGTATCCGGGCGGCGATGCCAAACCGCTGGAACCGCCCCACGCCGGACAACCCTATCCGGGCGGCGACGCCAAACCGATTCACAACACACAAAAATAACCACAATCCGATGATTATGAAGCAGAACATTACGAATTTCGGGGGGGGGTCGAAGACCTATCTCCGTCCGGAAGTCACCGCAACGGAAGTTGTCGTGGAGACCGGCTTTGCAGCCAGCGAGGCATTCCCCGGCGGAAATGCCAAACCTTTCGACGCGTGGGGCGATCAAGTGTTCGATGCCTACGGCGATCCGATCGAAGAATAATAAAACAGACATCCATATGAAACACGCATTTACCAAAGGATTGTTCGTTGCAGCCACTGCAACGCTCATCGCGGCCTGCTCGACCGACGACGCAGCCGACCAAATGCCGGTAGCACCCGGCAAAATCGAGGTCAGCCTCAAAGCCGCGCTGCCCCAGAGCCGCGCGCAGATCGAGGTCGACGAGTCCAACGGCCGTTTCTCCGGTTCGTGGGAGGCGACCGACGAGCTGACGGTCTACGCCAAAGGCAGCCAGACGGACGAAGAGACCCAGAAATTCACCTACGACGCCTCCTCGAAGGTATTCAAAGGCAAACTGGCCGACGCCACGCAGGACTGGACCTACCAGGCCGTCTACCCTGCCGTCGACGCTACGCCGCTCAACATCCCGTTCGGTGCGGAGCGTACGCAGAAGGGCAGCAATTTCAACGGCGCCTACGATCCCCTCGTGTCGGCACCCGTAACCCATGCCGGCGCCGAGCCGGGCAAGACCCCGCAGGGCGAAGCCGTGACCTTCGGTCTGAACCGTCTGACGGCCATTCTGGCGCTCACGTTCGAGACCGACGACGCCACGGTCAAGGCCGAAAAGGTGAAGTCGGTAGCACTGACCGCCGCCGGCAAGACGATCGCCGCCAAGTCGTTCGACATCACGCTCGACGACCAGTCGGGCGCCCTCAACGCCTCCGAGCCGTCGGAGACGATCACGCTGAGCTACGAAGCCGGCAGCGAACCGACCGCCGCCTCGTTCAAGGCCTATTTCAACGTTCCGGCCGCCACCTACGACAAGCTGTCGGTAGTCATCACCACCGAAGGCCACACCAAAGCGTTCGACCTGACGACCGACGGCATCGAGCTGCTCGCCGGCGAGTTGGCCTACACGACCAAAGCCGTGAGCGGCTGGACTGCACTCGAACCCATCCCTGATGCACCAACAATGGAGTGGACTGAGAATCCCGATTTCGCCGAAACACCCATCGAAGACGGCATGCAGGTGCATGTCAAACTCAAAGCTCCTGCTGGTATTAAGGTTTTCGGCATCACAATCAACTCGGCCACATTGGTTCCCATCGTAACCGATCCGAGTACGGGCTTCGGATTTACGGTCGACGGTGAGAACTCGGCATCTATTGACTTGGTCCAGACACCTAACGCTATACTGATGGAGCTGCTCGGCCTCAAAGATATAGACCTGACCAACGCGACAGAGATTCCACTCGATCTTTCTCAGCTTATTCCGATGATCAAATTAATCGGTGCACCCGAAGGTTCGAAACACATCTTCACGCTTAAATTGATCGACAAGAATGACCAGCCGCTCGAAAAGGCTTTAACGTTTTATATTCCAATGGCTGCCGTTGAACCCTCGGCTACCTTCAGTGACATCGACCTTTGGGCTAATACGGCCAAAATCACACTGACCGATGCTCCGGAGGGAGCCAAGGTACAGTACAAGCGTGCCGACGAACAAATCAAGGAGTGGAATACGCTGACACCCGAAAACGACGGTTCATTCCTTATCAAAACGCCTACTTGGACAAAGAGCCAGAATGACGCCGGATTGGACATCTATACCGTTAATCCAAATGAAGGCATCTTTGCTAACACGACCTACAAATGGCAGATTATCAATACAGAACAGATCGTTATCGCTTCAGGAGAATATACGACTGCTACAGGCGATGCGATTCCCAACGCCGGAATGGACAATTGGACAACTTTTGAAGTAGCTGGGGGTACATTTACGAAAGGAACTGTCAATTGTGCCAATGCCAGCGCAGACAATATGTTCTGGGCCAGCGGAAACAACAAACAAGTTCCCAATCTCTGCACAGAAGCAACAGGGATAACTGGAGCAAAGAATAGCTGCGCAAAACTCCAAGGTGGCAGGCCCTCTATAGCTGATATTTTCGCACCAGGAAATCTTTTTTCCGGTACTATGGAATTCGCTTCCGGATTCGGAATGTATGGATATGCTGATTTCGGCCAGAAATTTACCTATACCGCACGTCCTTCGGCAATTAAGGTTAGAATCAAAGGTTCTGTCAATACGATCCAGAAAATTGGATCCAATGATCCTCAAAAAGACAACATCTCTCTTGGCAAAACAATCGATCCGATCCGAGTTTTCATCTGCATTACGAACTGGGATACTCGACATCGTGTACAATCTGGTGTGCAATTGGAGGCCTCGACTTTCTGGGACCCGACTCAAAAAGTAAATCCCGGCGAAGGGAACATCATCGCCTACGCAGAACGCACTTTTACGGAAAGCATCAATAACTGGACGGACATCACTATCCCACTCTGCTTCTACGACAAGGATGCAACTATTCCTGCAGCTGACAAGTACTCATTCGTCTTCTCGGCCGCAGCCAGTGCTCGCGGCGATTACCTGACAGGCTGTTACGAAAACGAATTGTACATCGACAATATCGAGTGGGTATACTAATCCTCTGAAAACGACAACCCTGCAAATTTCCGGGCGGCCCGACGACCGCCCGGAGATTCGTTAGGGTCGGAAACGGCTGCGGGGAGGGCCGCCGAAAAACTCCCGCGATACGCAAAGAACCGATTAACGCACTTCGAAATGCGCAAACTCAAACTTCTGACACTGATTCTGCTGCTGGGGACGGCCGTCGCGGCCGCCGCCCCGCGGCCGGAATCGCCCGTCGACCGAACGGCCGCCGCACCCGATCCTATGGCAGCGGAAACGTCCGACATCGCCGACGCGGTGCAGCCGCTCACCGCCGCAATCCTTCCCGCGACTGACGTCGCTCCGGTATCGGAGGCACCCGACGGGCCGACTGCCACGACGCCGGCCGGCGACCGTGCAGCCGGGCTCACGGCGATCGCGGACGGTGAACAGCCTCAGCCGGCGAAAACCGTCAACCAGCGGCGTGCCGAGCGCGGCATCAGCTCGCGGACCAGCCTCTTCGTCCCCAAGGGACAATGGGTCTTCGGCGGTACGGTCTCCTATTCGACCCACAACAACCGCGACTACGACGTGCTCGTAATCGACGACATCACCTCCGAAGGCTACACCTTCAAGGTCAGTCCGATGATCGGCTACGCGCTGGGCAACAACTCGACGCTCGGCGTGCGCTTCATCTACGGCCGCACGCTGCTCAAACTCGACGGGGCGAACGTCAGCTTCGGCAACGGCGACTCGTCGACAGACCTGAGCGTCGACTATTACTACGCGCTGCGCCACTCCTATTCGTTCGCTGCGGTCTACCGCCGCTACATCCCCTTCGGCGAGTCGAAGCGCTTCGGCATCTTCACCGACATCCAGCTGCTCTTCGGCGGCTCGCAGGGCAAGTTCGCGGCCGATTCGCCGATCAAGGGCACGTTCCAGCGGGGCTTCGACTTCGAACTGGGCCTCTCGCCCGGCCTGATCGCCTTCGCCACGAACAGCATGGCCGTCGAGGTCAACGTCGGCATGATGGGCATCGGGTACAGCCGCGTGCGGCAGGTACACAACCAGGTGACGACCGGCACGCGCCACCAGAGCGCCATGAATTTCAAAGTCAACCTGCTCTCCATCGGGCTGGGCATATCGTTCTACCTCTAAAACCGCACGGCAATGAAGAAATTCCTACTTTTGATGCTCCTCGCGCCGGCGGCACTGTCGGCCGCGGCCGACTCCGGCGCCGACGCCTCGGTCGTCGTGCGCAAAGACTCGGCCTTCGTCGAGAAACACCGTTTCCTGCCCACGGCCAAGCGCATCGACCGCCGCATCGACCGCAACAAATTCGCCTACAAAGGCGAGGTGGCGCTCGGCATCACGGCCTCCTACGGCACGATTTCGAGCGACGACACCGACATGATGCTCATCCTCGACCACATCAACCTCGACGGGACGATGGCGCAGGTCAACCCCTTCGTGGGCTATTTCTACCGCGACAACAACATGGTCGGACTGCGGCTCGGCTACCGCCATATCGGCATGGGACTGGGCAATCTGGAAGTCGATCTGGGTTCTCAGAACGATCTGGACATTTCGCTCGACAACATGGACTACTCGGGCAACGCCTACTCGTTCGGACTCTTCCACCGCTCCTATACGGGTATCGACCCCAAGGGCAGTTTCGGTCTGTTCGCCGAATTGGAGCTGTCGGGCATGATCGGCCGCTCGGACTTCTCCTATCTGTCGGGCGACACGCCGAAATCGACCCACAGCAAGTCGTTCAAGATGAACATTTCGTTCAATCCCGGCGTGGCGGTCTACATCTTTCCCAACGTCTGCGGAACCCTCTCGTTCGGACTGGGCGGCTTCCAGTATTCGAAGATCGACCAGACCGACCAGGACGGCAAAACCGGCAGCCGCACGGCGTCGAAAATGCGTTTTCGGCTCAACCTTGCCAATATCAACGTGGGTATGACCGTTCATTTGTGGAACAAAAAGAAAGAGTAACCATGAAACGACTCATCCTTTTCGGCGCACTGTGCCTTCCGGCGCTCCTCGCCGGCTGCATCCATAACGACCTGCCCTACCCCGTGGTGACGATCAACATCGAGGCGATCGAGGCCGAAGGGCTCGACGGCGCAGCCCAGATCAACGCTGCGCAGCAGACCGTCATCCTGCCGCTTTTGGAGACCACCGACATCCGCAACGTGCACATCACCTCGGTGACGCTCACCGAAGGCGGGCAGTCGTCGGTCGCCTTCCCCGGCACGTTCGACCTGCGCACGCCGCTCTACACGACGCTGTCGCTCTATCAGGAGTACGGGTGGAGCATCGCGGCCACGCAGACCATCGAACGCTATTTCCGCGTGAAGAAGCAGGTGGGCGCGGCCGAAATCGATCCTGCGAACCGCACGGCGACGGCCTATGTCTCGCGCAGCACCGACCTGCAAAACGTCCCGGTCAAGGAGCTCAAACTCGGCCCGGCCGGAATCACGACCTACTCGCCCGAAATCGAGGGAACGACCTCGTTCGAGACGGTACGGCTGGTCGACGTCACGGCGCACGGCCGCACGGAGCAGTGGCGGCTCCGCGTCGTGCCGACCGACGTCACGGTGCGCATCACGCAGTGCGACGCATGGGCGCGCATCGCATGGCTCGCGGCCGACGGTCTGAGCGACACCGAAATGGGCTTCGTCTACCGCCGCAAGGGCGACACGGAGTGGCTCGCGGTACCCGACGTCGAGATCGAGGGCGGAACCTTCCGCGCGAAACTCGCCGGCCTCGACCCCGAAACGACCTACGAACTGCAAGCCTTCTCCGACACGGACCGCAGCGACGTGCGGGAATTCACCACCGAAGCGGCTCCGCAGCTGCCCAACGCCGGATTCGAGACGTGGAGCACCGACCGCAGCGACATCCTCTACCCCTACGCCGCCGACGCGCCGCTGGCCGAGCAGTTCTGGGGTTCGGGCAATCCCGGTTCGATGACGCTCAAAAAACTCGTCACCACCAACGAAAAAGACCCGCGTCCGGGTTCGGAGGGCCAATACTGCGCACAGCTCAAATCGCAGTACGTCGCCTTCCTCGGCGTCGGCAAGTTCGCCGCCGGAAACCTCTTCTCCGGCCACTACGCCGAAACGAAGGGCACCGACGGCATCGTGAATTTCAGCCAGCCCTTCACCTCGCGCCCCGTGGCGCTGCACGGCTGGGTGAAATACAACCGCGGCAAGATGGACTACATCAAAGGCAGCCCCGTGGGCATGAGCTTCGCCAAGGGCGACCCCGACGAAGGCATCATCTACATGGCGCTGGGGCGCTGGACGGCCGCCGAATACGGCGGAACGGAGCAGTCGCCCGTGCAGGTCTACACCCGCGACACGAAGACCTTCTTCGACCCCGAAGGCAAGGACGTCATCGCCTACGGCGAGGTGGTCTTCACCACCAGCGTCGACGAGTGGCGCGAATTCACCGTCAAACTCGACTACACGGCCACGGACGTCGTACCCACGCATCTGATGATCGTCTGCTCGGCGTCGCGCTACGGCGACTACTTCACCGGCAGTTCCGACAGCGTGATGTGGGTCGACGACTTCGAACTGGTCTACGAATAACGGCCCGGAACACGATACGCGAGGGGTCGGCGCTTTCGAAAGCGCCGACCTCTCGCGTATCATTCTTCCTGCGCTACCGCCGCTTCAACTCGGCGCCCAGCATCACGCCGGGATAACGTTCCAGAATCGCGGCGATCTGCTGCAACTTCGGATTCTGCGCATACTGCTGCGACGAAGCGCGCAGCGAACCGAGCGCGGCATTCGCTTCGAAAAGCAGCGTCAGCACGCCGTCGGCATGTTTCGCCCGGCCGGTGAAAGAGACCGGATTGCCGGCGAAGAGGCACTCGACCGTCAGCTCCCCCGTATCTTCGTCGTAGCGGTACACCCCTTCTACCTTATGGGTGTCCAGCACTGCCTTGAAGACACCGCGACGAGAGAAAGAGACCGTCGCCTTGCCCGGTTGCAGCCCCGCCTGCTGGAAATAGGAGGGCAGCTGCCCTTTGAGCGTCGAGGCCGCCAGCGAGGCGAGCATATCGTCGCCCGTGTACTCCATCGCCGGCGCCTGATAGCTCCACGAGCCGAACAGCTCCTTCTCCGGAAGCGGTTCGGGGACAGCGGTCGCCGCGGCGGACTCCGACGAAGTACCGCCCGTCAACGACTGGATGGCGCTCTTGAACATGTCCTGCCACGACTGCGCCGAAACGGGCGTCGCGAAGGCGGCGGCGAAGGCCGCGATCAAAAACAGGCGTCTCATCGTCATTGCTTCGTAAATTCGAATCCCAGATAGAGATCGTCGAACTTGCCGACCAGCGTGCTGACCGTCGCGGCCGTCGTGCTGAACGAAGCGAGTTTCTGCCCCAGCACGTCGACCATTTTCAGCAGCCGCGTAGCGGGAAAGAGGATTTGCAGGTCGGTCCCCGACAAGTAGGTCTTGCCGTTGAGCGTCCCCAGATCGTATTTCGACGACATTTCGAAATGCAGCGCGATATCGTGGCTCTCGCCCGTGAACTCGTAGGTTCCGGTGAACGTCCGGCTGCCGAACGTCGCCGTGAAGCGCTTGTCCGCCGCGAACGAGAACTTGCACGCACCGGCACGGATACCCGCCAGCGCGTAGAGCTTTTCGAGCTGCTCCTCCATTTTGCCCGTCACGGCCGACGCTCCGACGTCGGCCAGCGCGTTGTCGCTTTCCAACTTCACGCCCGGCGCCTCGTACTGCCAGTCGCCGATCATCAGCGTTTCGGTCGCCTTGCCGCCCGTCGCCTTGTCGACGACGTTCGAGGCCGCGCTCTTCAACGCCTCTTTCCAATCCTGCCCGACGGCCGGTACAACGCAGCACGCGGCCAGCAGGCACATCAAAAGTCTCTTCATAAATTCCGATAATTTGTTTCGTTCACTCCTTTTCGAGCCGGTCGATCTCGGCAAGCCATACCGTGGCGCTCGCATCCGACGGCATCCGCCAGTCGCCGCGCGGCGACAACGCCACCGAACCCACCTTCGGCCCGTCGGGCATCGCCGAACGTTTGAACTGCTGCGAGAAAAAGCGGGAGAAAAAAGTCTTCATCCACCGCAGGATCGTCGCCCGGTCGTAACGCCGGCCGAACGCACGTTCGGCCAGAAAAAGTATCTTCGCGGGCGGAAACCCCTGCCGGACGAAGCGGTAGAGGAAGAAGTCGTGCAGCTCGTAGGGGCCGACCAGCTCTTCGGTCTTCTGCGCGATACCGCCCTCTGCATCGGCCGGCAGCAGTTCGGGCGAGACGGGCGTGGCGGCCACGTCGCACAACACCTCGCGCACACTCCCTTCGGCGCAGTGCGCAGCATACCACTCGACGATATGGCGCACGAGCGTCTTGGGTACCGAGGCGTTGACGCCGTACATCGACATCTGGTCGCCGTTGTAGGTCGCCCAGCCCAGAGCCAGTTCCGACAGGTCGCCCGTACCGACGACCAGCGCACCTTCGCGGTTGGCCACGTCCATCAGAATCTGCGTCCGTTCGCGCGCCTGCGCATTCTCGTAGGTCGTCGAGCGGTCGTCTTCCGGCAGCCCGATGTCGCGGAAATGCTGTTCGCAGGCGGCGCGGATCGGTATTTCGCGCGCCGTGACGCCCAGTCCGCGCATCAACGTCAGGGCATTGCCGTAGGTGCGGCCGGTCGTCCCGAAACCGGGCATCGTGATCCCCACGATCCCCCGCCGGTCGAGTCCCAGCCGGTCGAACGCACGCACCGTCACGAGCAGTGCGAGCGTCGAATCCAGTCCGCCCGAAATGCCGACGACAGCCTTCGTGCTCCGCGTATGCGCCAGCCGGCGCGCCAATCCCGTCGCCTGAATGTTGAGAATCTCCTCGCAACGGCTGTGCCGCCGGTCGTCCTCCGCCGGTACGAAGGGCATCGCCTCGACCGTGCGGTCGAACGGACGGTCGTCGGCCACGGGCATCGTCACGGCGACCGTGGTGCGGCCGCCCGCGCCGCTGTGGCGGAACGTCGTCGTGCGGCAGCGGTCGTTGCGCAGCAGCTGGCAGTCGACGTCGGCCACGACGAGCTGCTCGCCGAGCGAGAAACGCTCCGATGCGGCCAGCACCGCGCCGTTCTCGGCCACCAGCGCATGGCCGGCGAAGACCAGATCGGTCGACGACTCGCCGAAACCGGCCGAGCAGTAGAGGTAGGCCGCGCGCGTACGCGCCGACTGTTGTACGACCAGCTGCCGCACGTAGTCGCTCTTGCCCACGGTTTCGGGCGACGCCGAAAGATTGAGAATCACCTCGGCGCCGGCCGCAGCCGCCTCCGCCGACGGAGGGGCCGGAACCCACAGGTCCTCGCAGATCTCCACCGCGCACCGCGCACCGCCGATGTCGAACAGCAGGTCGGGACCGAACGGCACGCTCTGCCCGCACAACTCGATCTCGACCGTCGGGCGCCCCTGACCCGAAGCGAACCAGCGCGACTCGTAGAACTCGGCGTAGTCGGGAATATGACACTTGGGCACGACACCCAGCACTTCGCCCGCGGCCGCCACGACGGCGCAGTTGTAGAGCATGTCGTCCACCGCGACGGGCAGGCCGACCACGAATGCCGTGTTCAGCTCCGCCGTGCGCCGCAGCAGCTCCGCAAGGGCCTGTTCGGCAGCAGCCAGCAGCGCCGGTTGCAGGAAGAGATCGCCGCAGGTATAGCCCGTTACCGACAGTTCGGGAAAGAGAACGACCTCGACGCCGCGTCCGGCCGCTTCGGCCACCAGCGCGGCGATCCGCTCGCCGTTATAGGCGCAGTCGGCCACCCGCACCGAAGGGATGGCCGCCGCCGTTTTCAAGAATCCGTACCGATCCATCGTCAGGCGCTATTTGGCCCACAGCTGCGCCAGGTTCAGGATCACCTGCACGGCCTTGCGCATCGTCGTGAGCGAGCAGTACTCGAACTTGCCGTGGAAATTCATGCCGCCCGTGAAGAGATTGGGGCACGGCAGTCCCATGAACGAGAGCCGCGCACCGTCCGTACCGCCGCGGATCGGACGCACGAGCGGTTCGACGCCCGCCATCCGCATCGCCTCCATCGCCTTGTCGATGAGCTGCGGATGCGGCTCGACCATTTTGCGCATGTTGAAATACTGGTCTTTCAGCGTGAGCGTCAACACCCCGTCGCCGTATTTTTTCGTCAACAGGTCGACCGCGCTCCACAGATAACTCTTCTTCTGTTCGAACTTCGCGGTATCGTGGTCGCGGATGATGTAACTGATCTCGGCGCGCTCGACCGTCCCGTCGAAGCCCACGCAGTGGTAGAACCCCTCGTACCCTTCGGTATGTTCGGGACGCTCTGCGGCGGGCAGCATGGCGTTCAGTTCGCAGGCCACCTCGATGGCGTTGATCATCTTGTTCTTGGCATAACCCGGGTGGACGTTGCGGCCCTGCACGGCAATCTTGGCGCTGGCGGCGTTGAAGTTCTCGTACTCCAATTCGCCCTCCATGCCGCCGTCGACCGTATAGGCGAAATCGGCGCCGAAAGCCGCGACGTAAAACTCCGCGGAGAGGGATTTTTCGACATCGCCAAAGATCCCGAACGCCCCTTCACGGTCGAAGTGGAAGGGCTGCGCATACGGGTTCACGGCACGAAATTCAACGTGAACACCTCGCACGAAGACCGGACCGTCGCCGTATCGCTCGTTGAGGGTTCGGTGGCCCTCGATTCCGGCAACGGGGAGACGCGCCGGCTGCACCCCGGAGAAATAGCCTGCTACGACCCCGCCACCCAAGAGCTGAATATCCGCAGGGGCAACGTCGAGCTGGAATCCTGCTGGGCCGCGGGCAAACTGGTCTTCGAGCGGCAGTCGTTGGGCGAAATCTGCCGCTTCCTCTCACGCTGGTACGACATCCGGATCGACATCTCCCCGGCACTCGCCCACAATTACGCCTACACGTTCACCCTCACCGACGAACCGCTCGAAGCGATTCTGCGCATCATGAGCCGCATCAATCCGATCGTCTACACCTTCTCGGACAACCGCTCGGTATCCATCTCCGAGATAGAATAAAACCGTAAACCTACCAAACACCAACCAAACTCCGAATGCCTATGACCGAACAGACCTGAACCGCACGCTATCCTTCCCGCGGCAGCCGCCGCAAACACACGCTAACTTAAAACTTCAACCATGAAACATTTTAGACTATTCGCAATCCTTTTGCTGCTCGTCTGCGGATGGACAACGGTTGCACATGGCCAGACGCAGGAGCCGGCGATCAACCTTGAGTTCACCGACATACCTCTCTCGGAAGCCATATCGCGCATCGAGAAGAGCAGCAAATACACGTTCTTCTACGACGCCAAACAGACCGATCTGACCCGGCGCGTCAGCCTTCACGCCAAACAGCTGCCGATCTCCGCCGCCCTGCGCCAGATGCTCGCCCCGACGGGTCTCAACTTCACGATCTCCGAACGCCAGATCGCCCTGATTCCCGCGACGCGCAAGGCTCCGGCCGGATCGCGCACGATCACCGGTACGGTCAACGACTCCCACGAACTGCCGTTGGCCGGCGTCGCCGTCACGCTGGAGGGCGACAATACCCGCGGCACCGTTTCCGAGAACAACGGCAGTTTCACCATCACCGTTCCCGACACCGATGCGGTGCTCAGCTTCACCTACTTGGGCTACATCTCCAAGAAAGTCTCCGTTCCCGTCTCGCAGAACAGCCTCAAGGTATTCCTCGCAGAGGACGCCGTGAGGATGGAGGACGTCGTAGTAGTAGGTTACGGCACCCAGAAGAAAGCCTCCCTTACGGGAGCCATCTCGGCCATCAACAACGAAGAGATCATCACGACCAAGAACGAGAACGTCCAGAACATGCTGACCGGTAAGGTCGCGGGACTCCGCGTGAGACAGAACTCCAGCGAACCGGGCCAGTTCAATACCTCGATGGACATCCGCGGCTTCGGCGCTCCGCTTATCGTGATCGACGGTGTGCCGCGCGACAACATGGCGCGGCTCGATCCCGAAGATATCGAGCAGGTTTCGGTGCTGAAGGATGCGTCGGCAGCCATCTACGGCGTGAAGGGCGGTAACGGCGTCGTGCTTATCACCACCAAGAAAGGCGACAAGGGCAGGGTCAATATCAATTATTCGGGCAACATATCGTGGCAGCGTCCCTCGAACTTCCCCGACCTCGTGGATGCGGCCGACTGGATGACGCTCTACAACGAGAAATACACAATGCACTCCGTAGACAACATGTCGCCTGTTCCGCAGTACAGTCAGGAGGATATCGCCGCCTACCGCAACGGCCAGTCCGAGCATCCCCTCCACGGCTTCACCATCAACGTGGTGGACGACGTGACCAACCTGTCCCTGCCCATCACCGCAATTCGGCGCCCCAGACGCAGCATACGGTGAGCGCCAGCGGCGGCAACGACAAGGTCACCTTCTATACCAGTCTCGGTTACCAGTATCAGGAGAGCTTCCTGCAGCACACGCCTATTACCTATGACAAGTACACGCTGCGCGCCAACATCAACGCGAAGATCGCCAAGAACCTGACCCTCGACGTCAACCTCGCAGGTCATATGGATGAAAAGAAGATGAGCAACTTCTCCTCTTCGGACATCGTGCGTAGCACGTGGCTCTTCACCCCGCTCGATCCGTTCTACTATGACGACGAGCAGACCATGTACCATACCAAGGACGACAACACGGGCATCGTCAACCCGCTGGCCATGATCGACAAGGACGCCAACGGATACCAGAGCCTGATCAGCCGTTGGTTCCAGTCTGCCTTCTCGCTGCGCTGGGACATGCCGTTCCTGCCGGGACTGTATGCCAAGGGCTTCTTCAGCTACGACTATATCATGAACGACAACAAGTTCTACAGAAAGGCGTTCAATACTTATACCTCCACCGGAGCCGCGACCAGCTTCCTGAAGGGGGACGCACACGATTATTTCGTGCAGCGCAACTATTACGGCAAGGAACATCGCCAGTGGCACGTGCAGGTGGGCTATGACCGCACCTTCGGCCGTCACTCCGTATCGGGCATGCTGCTCTTCGAGGATCAGCACAAGGTGGGCGACAACTTCTACGGCAGCCGCGAAGTGGTGTTGCCTATGGATCAGGTGTTTGTCGGCGACGGCGAAACGCAGCAGTTCAACCAGTCGTCAGGCGGCGGTTCGCTTTACGACTATGCCTACCAGTCGCTGGCCGGCCGTTTCAACTACGACTTCGGCGGCAAGTACCTCGCCGAATTCGTCTTCCGCTACGACGCATCGTCGCGCTTCCCGTCGGGTGACCTGCGCTGGGTCTTCTTCCCCTCGGTATCCGTTGGATGGCGCATTTCGGAGGAAAACTTCTGGAAAGAGTCTTCGCTCGACTTCATCGAGAATCTGAAAATCCGTGCATCGTACGGTAAGACGGGGTACGACGGAGATCTGAATTACGAATTCCTGACCGGCTTTACCTATCCTTCCGGCGGAGCTATCCTCGGCGGCGATTACGTCAACGGTTCCGTTCCCAAGGGCATTGCCAACAAGGATATTACGTGGCAGACCATCAAAATGTTCGACATCGGTTTGGATTTCAGCGCATGGAACGGCAAACTCGGCCTGACCTTCGATTATTTTCGCCGGCATCGTGACGGACTCTATGCCAGACGAAATCTGAGCCTTCCGGGCAGCGTGGGCGCGAGTCTGCCGCTGGAAAACCTCAACAGCGACCGGGATACCGGTTTCGAGCTTGAGTTGAGCCACCGCAACCGCGTCGGCGATTTCTCCTATGCGGTCAAGGGCAATGTTTCGTTCACGCGCCGCAAGACGCTCTACTACGAGCGTGCCGAGTCGGGCAACTCCTACCTGAACTGGCGTCAGAACAACAACGACCGTTTCAACAGCATCTGGTGGGGTTACGGCGAAGGCGGGCGTATCACCAGCTGGGATCAGTTGTACTACAATCCCGTCTATATCGGCCGCGGCAGCGTGATGGGAGACTATCTCTACGAGGACTGGAACGGCGACGGCTGGATCAACGACCTGGACGTACACCCGATCGGCTACACGGATATGGTTCCGATGGTCAATTTCGGTCTGACGATCAGCGCATCGTGGAAAGGAATCGACTTCTCGATGCTCTGGCAGGGGTCGGGCAACCGTTACATCGTCGCTCGCGAGTTTCTGCAGGAGCCGCTCTGGTCGCGTACCAACGCCATTTCGGAACACATGGACCGCTGGCATCCGGCCGATCCGACGGCCAATCCCTACGATCCCGCCACGAAGTGGGTCGCCGGCGAATACGGCTATACGGGCTCGACGGCAAATCCCAACTCGGAGCATGGGTTGCAGAATGCCCGCTACCTGCGTCTGAAGAATCTCGAAATCGGTTATTCGCTGCCCAAGAAGTGGCTGACGAAGGTGGGTATCGAGAATGTCCGGATCTATGCCAGCGCCTACAACCTGCTGACGATCACCGGTCTGGATTATCTCGACCCGGAGTTCTACATTCATCCGTCGGATGGCGGGGCCAGCAATATGGGATACTTCTATCCGATCAACAAGACCTATACTATCGGACTGAACGTCAAATTCTAAAAAAGCAAAAAAATGAAACGTCTGAAATATTATCTCCTGATTCTTTGTGCGGGCGCATTCGCCGCGTGCACCGATTTGGATATACCGCCGAAAAATATCTTCAATGAAAAGGATATCTTCGGCAACGTCGAAGGGGCGACGAGTTACCTCGCACGCTTGTACGGCGTCTTGCCCATGGAGGATTTCCGGTATAGTTTCGAACACGGCTTCGGCTATTCGGGCGCCATGTACCGCCAGATGTGTT
>ERZ824575.2151-NODE-2151-length-16160-cov-2.518597_pt1 | contig 16160 bp, 13 predicted proteins | sample MGYA00519470_ERZ824575 | MGnify/ENA primary metagenome ERZ824575 (study PRJEB31778, sample SAMEA3449170) | human gut metagenome | biome: human gut; feature: human-associated habitat; material: faeces | place: United Kingdom | collected 2010/2012 ...
CTGGTATCCGGCATTCCGCAGACCATTGTCATCACTTCGGAAGAGGTGCGTGACGCGATTTCGGAGCAGGTGGGGGCCATTGTTCAGGCCGTGCGCATGGCTCTGGAGCAGACTCCCCCCGAACTGGCGGCTGATATCGTGGATCGCGGCATCGTGCTTACCGGCGGAGGCGCCTTGCTGCTGGGGCTGGATCAACTGCTCCGCGAGGAAACGTCACTGCCCATTTTTGTGGTGGATGATCCTCTCTCCACAGTGGTGATGGGCACAGGCATCGCTCTGGACAACCTGTCCACACTTCGTGATGTCTGCATCAGTTGAAGTTTTTTCCGGGAGATTTTTTTCCGTTTCCGGGCGTAGCATCCTGCATGGCTGTCCTCCGAAGAGTCGTCTTGAACCCGGCGTATTCTCCGGCGATGGATATGATCGGGGGGGCTGCATGGCGCGTCCGGCGCATGCGGCTGCGCAGGTGGCGTTGAATCCGCGTTTTTCTTTTGCAGGAGAGCAGACTGCCATGCCGGCTTTCAGGGAAAAGATATCCGAAATGCCCCGGAACTGTCTGTCCCGGTGTTCTCCGTGAGTGAAAAAAGACGTGGCGTGCCGTCTTGTCTCCTTGTGTACCCCGTACGCTGGAGCGCGCAAGAGGATGACAAATCGTGAGCACTCGTAGGATTATCATAGCCATTGTACTGGCATTGCTGGCGTTTCTGGGCATTTATACCTGGAATCAGCGCACGGGGCAGTGGGACTGGCTGGCGGCGAACACCGGACTGGAGATTGCCGGGGGGGTGCTCCGCGCGGTGCATGGAGTGGGCGACAGCATCGGTGCGGTATGGAAACGTTACCTGGCGCTGATTGATGTACAGGAGGAAAATGACCGTCTGCGGGATGAAGTCGCGCGTTTGCATCAGGAACTCATCGCCAGTCGTGAATCGCAGGCTGAACTGGAGCGTCTGCGCGGTCTGCTGCGTCTGGAGGTGCCGCAGGGCTGGTCTGTGGTCGGGGCTCGTGTGCTGGCCTCGCGCATAGGGCCGAACGCCAGCCTTGAGACATTGCTGCTTGCCCGGGGATATCTTGACGGTGCGGCTCCCGGCACGGCAGTTGCCGGCCGGGAAGGACTGGTCGGCCGGGTATACAAGGCCGGTCCGGGGACTTCCATGGTGCTGCTGCTCAGCGATGTCGGCAGCCGTGTGGCCGTAGTTGCTGCCAGAAGCCGGGTGCAGGGCATTCTGGCCGGAGGCGGGGCAGGCAATCTCATGGAAATGCGCTTTGTCAAGCAGAACGCGCCGCTGGAGGAGGGCGAACTTCTGCTCACTTCCGGTCTGGACGCCGCGTATCCCAAGGGTATACCCGTAGCCCGGGTGCGGTCGGTAAAAGCCGGCCCGGCGCCTACACTGGAAGTCACGGCTGAACCTCTCGTGCATTTCGGCGCGCTGGAAGAGGTCCTGCTGTATGAGCGTCCGGCCGGACTTTTCATGCCCGAGGCCGGGGACGTTTATGTTCGCAGTCCGCGCGATATCGTGTCTGAAGCGCCGCGGTATGCGGCACCGGCGGAATGATGAACTGGCGCAATCTTGTGTGGTGGGGAGGATACGCCAGTATCGGCATCAGCCTTCAGGCTGTTCTTCCCGGTCTTGATTTTCTGCTTCCCGGTCTTATTCTTGCCATACAGGAAAGAAAGAAAGCCCAGTTTCTGTGGGTTGCAGCGCTGTTTCTGCTCATACAGGAGGGGACCGGCAGCATGCTGTTCGGCGGCACACTGGTCAGCTATGCTCTTGCTCCGGCATTTTTTTATGTGGGATACAGCCTTTTTGAAGTCGACAGCTTTCCGTTCATCGGGCTTCTGAGTCTGTGCCTGGGGGTCGTACACTATGTCACAACGGCTCTGATGTCCGGGTTGCAGGGTATCCCGTTCCATGCTCCTCTGGTCATGGATGAAAGCGTCATCCAGACGCTTATGACGCCGTTTCTGTGGCGTTTTGCCCAGTTTACCCGCAGGTTCTGCCATGAAGCTCGTGTATGATTCCGAGGAATATCAGCCGCCCCGTTCGGGGCTGATTCTGCTGCAATGCGCCATTGGACTGCTGTTCATGGTATTCTGTGCGCGTTTCTGGTTTCTTCAGATCCACAGGGGGGCGGACTATGCGCGCGAGGCACAGGGCAATCTGCTTCGCCAGGAGATGATTTTCGCCTCGCGCGGTGAAATTCATGATCGCGCCGGAGTGCTGCTGGCGGAAAACCGTCCGGCCTTCGCTCTGGCTCTGACCCGTGAGGATTGTTACGATATTCCGGCCACGCTGGCTCAGGTGAGCGCCTGGCTCGACGTGCCTCTGGAAAAGGTGACCACCCGATATGAGCAGGAACGAATTAAGGGGAGAAAGTTCGACCCCATCATTCTGTTCACCGACATCCCCTTCGAAAAGATTGCGAGTATAGAGGCGGAACTGATCCACTGGCCTGGGCTTCAGGTCATTGCGCGTTCCCTGCGTCATTATACGCAGGGGCCTGCCTTTGCCCATATCCTTGGATATGTGGCCGAGGCGAGCGTGGAGGAACTGCAGAGCGACAGTACCCTTGTCCTGGGAGATACCGTGGGCAGACAGGGGCTGGAGCGAGTGCTGGAATCCCGCCTGCGGGGCAGGAAAGGACTGGTGCGCAAAGAGGTGGATGCCCTGGGACGCCCGCTATCCCGCACGCAGGAAGAAAATCCCACCAGCGGCGAGAATATTGCCTTGGCGCTGGATTCCCGCCTGCAGAACGCAATCATGGATGCCATGGGCGAGTATTCGGGCTGTGTGGTGGTCATGGAGCCGGAAAGCGGCAAGCTCCGCGCGCTGGTGACCAAACCGACCTATGACAACAATATTTTTATCGGCGGGCTTTCCCGGCGGGACTGGGAGGCTCTGAGCAATAATCCGCGTTACCCCCTGCTGAACCGGGGCATTCAGAGCGTATATCCTCCGGGATCGGTGTGGAAGCTCATGATGTCGTCCATGCTGCTGGAAAAAGGCGTTTCTCCCCGCGAAAAGGTTTTCTGTCCCGGTTCCTACAAGGTGGGAAACCGTGTTTTCCGGTGCTGGCGGGGAGGCGGACATGGCAATGTGGATATGGAACATGCGCTTATAGGGTCCTGTGATGTCTATTTCTACGCCATGGGAGAAAAATACGGCATCAATGCCATTGAGCAGCACGCCCGCGCCTGCGGTTACGGACAGTTGACGGGCATTGATCTGCCCTATGAGAACAAGGGGCTTGTGCCCTCCCGGCAATGGAAGAAAAACCGGATGGGAGAGAGCTGGAAGGATGGGGATACGGTGAATGTGTCCATCGGACAGGGACATACCCTGGTAACGCCCATTCAGACGGCGGTGTTTCTCTCCGCGCTGTGCAACGGGGGAAAACTGCTCAAGCCCCAGCTGCTGGAAGATGCTCCCGTCGAAGTCCGCGGTGAGATCCCGGTCTCCGCCGAACATCGGGAAATGATCCTCGACTATATGGTCAAGACAGTGGAAGCTCCCGGTGCGACAGCCAGAGTACTGAAACGGCCCGATATGCGCATCGGGGGCAAGACAGGCACGGCGCAGGTGGTCAAGATACGCATGGTGGGAGAGCGTCGGGCCAAAACAGCGGAAATGGAGTTTCTTGAACGGGATCATGCATGGATTGGCTCCTGGGGGGAAAAGGACGGCCGGAAAATTGTCGTTGTCACCATGCTGGAACACGGAGGAGGCGGCTCTTCAGCCGCCGGGCCGGTGACCAAAGCCGTTTACGATATTCTGTTCCCCCGCGAAGAAAAGCCGGACTCCGCTTCCTGATTCTGCAACAGAATTCTGCAACAGGGCGTCTGCCGGAAAATCCTTGACTTTTGGAGCAGGAACGGTATCTATTGAAAATAATTTTCAATAAGGAGTTCCCATGGATCAGACACTTCTCTGGCTGCATCCTGTCATGCAGGTATTTGCGTTGTTACTGGGTGGTTTTGCCATGTGGCAGGGGCTGCAGCGAGTGGCAATGAGTCATTTCAAGAAGAAAATCATTTTTCCATGGAAATCCCATGTCCGGTGGGGCAGTCTGGCCATGCTCCTGTGGATTGCCGGAGCATTTGGTTTTTACGTGACGCATGCGGTTTTCGGGGAAACGCACATTACCGGCATTCATGCCGTGCTGGCATGGTGGATTATTGCGCTGTGCGTTGCCGGGCTGATTACCGGGGCCGTAATGGATCGGCGCAAGAAGCGGCGCTTCTGGCTGCCTGTGGTGCATGGAGGGCTGAATATTCTGCTGCTCGCGCTTGTGGTGTATGAATGCTATACGGGGTATCAGATTTCCGGATCGTTCCTGTAAACCTGTCGGCCTGTCTTCAGAGCACTTCGCTCAGGGAATGTTCTGCGGAGTCGAGCAGGGCGAGACTCATCTCCGCTCTCCTTGTCCGCAAGCGTTGCGCGGGGCATATGGTTTTGCCCCGGCACAGGCGTCATGTATCCATGGCCGGCTCGCTTGCACCGAGTGAAGCCGCGCTTCACTCGGCTCCGCTCCGCGGGACACAGCTTCCGCTCCTCATCTCTGCTCGCAATGCCCGTACGCCTCGCGCTGTTCGGCAACGGGTATGGCCCCTGCGGGGCCGCCGTCTGGTCGGCCCCCCTTCCATGCGCATGGCAATGCGGCGGGGGAGCGCAGCTCAAAGCTAGCCGCCGCTCGCGCCTCCGGCGGTTAAAGGAGCATAATTCTCTTTATCAACCGTAAACTTGAACAGAGCCTTGAGGAGAGGCTGATTAAAGCGTTTCCCGCGGTTCTGCGGAACAGAACCGCCCGCAAGCCGCGAAGAGGGAGAATTGACTTTTTCCGTTAACTGAGTGAGTTGACGTGAATTTCCCAAAGATGCAGAAGCCTTTTTGGGCATGGAGCTGAATACATCGGCGGTTCCTTAAAGAGAGTGTTATCCTTGGAGCATTTTGCCGTCGAAACTGTCTGTCTGCCGGGAGCCTGTGTTCTGGCCGCAGGTTTCGCGCTGAAACCGGAGTTGTATGCCGCAAGTGAATTGCGGCGGAACAGGAGAGAGGGGCGTCGCGGCGTAGTCTCGTTCCGCGTGATTCCGGAAGCATTTTCAAACCGGAAAGGCCCTGATTGCAGAATGCCCTGGCGAGAACCGCTTCGTGACACAACTGTTCAGACAAGGCAAGGAAATGAGAGAAGACGGTTTTGCAGGACATCTTGTCGCGCTGTGCACTATTTTTGTCTGGGGTACGACCTTTGTCTCCACAAAGGTGCTGCTGCGTGACTTTGTGCCGATAGAGATATTGTTTTTTCGTTTTCTGCTGGGATTCTGCGCGCTGGCGCTGATTTACCCGCGCATGACCCGGCTGAGGGAAAGGCGGCATGAACTGCTTTTCATGGGAGCGGGACTGACGGGGATCACCCTGTATTTTCTGCTGGAAAACATCGCTCTTTCCCACACTCTGGCTTCAAATGTCGGCGTGATATGCTCTCTTGCGCCCTTTTTTACCGCGGTGGCCGCTCACGTCCTTTTACGCGGGGAGCGTCTGACACGGGCTTTTTTCGCGGGATTTATCATTTCCATCTCTGGAGTGGTGCTGCTTTCCCTTCATACCGGGGCGCATTTTCAGGTGAATCCCCTGGGGGACTGTCTTGCGCTGGCCGCATCCATGGTATGGGCTTTCTATGCCGTTCTGACACGCAAGATTGGCGCACTGGGCTATCACCCCATACAGGCGACACGGCGCAGTTTTTTCTGGGGGCTGCTGTTCATGCTGCCCGTACTGCCTTTGTCCGACTTCCAGTTTGAGTTCTCGCGGATGGCAAAACTGGTAAATCTGGCGAATATTCTGTTTCTGGGGCTTTGCGCCTCCGCATTGTGCTTTGTAAGCTGGAATGTGGCCGTGCGTCTGCTTGGAGCGATCAGGACCAGCGCCTATATCTATCTGATTCCTGTTGTCACCGTGGCAACGTCGGTGATTGTCCTGCATGAGCCGCTGACGCCGGCAGGCTGTGTCGGCATGGGGCTGACTCTGCTGGGGCTGGCTGTTTCCGAGGGCAGAGCCGGGATATTCCGGCGCGGCAGGGAGAAATGTCGGGAAACGTGCACGAGACATTCGTATTGAGCCTGTTCCCGGATCTGAGGGAGCGGGACGCGCGTTTGCTCTTCCTGTTCGGAAGTATGGCGCGAAGAAGGGGGACAGAGGGGCATGCGTGAAACTCCCCTGTTCCTGCAAAAAAAGGCCGCAGCGTTTATGCGGCCTTTTTCTGCAGTTCTCGTTACGGGAGAAAGGATAGGGACACAATTCCGCTATCCGGACTCCGCAGAATGATTCGGGATAGATGCCTCAGCAGTTGCACTCCGCCCCGGCCACGGCTTCCAGACCGACGCGCGTCTTGATGCTTTCCAGCAGATCCTTGGACATGCCGGGCACTTCGGTCAGTTCATCCATGGACTGAATGTCGCCCATGTCGTCGCGATACTGCACGATGGCTTTGGCCAGTTCTTCATTCAGGCCGGGCACCTGAGCCAGTTGTTCAACCGTGGCGGTATTGATGTTCAGCAGTTCGTCCTCGGCGAACGCGCCGTGAGCGGGAACAAGAAGGGCGGCGGCGATAACGGCGGCGGCGATGTTGTTGCGCAGATTCATGATAATGTACTCCTTCCGAGCTGAACGGCATGCTCTGCCGTTGCTCCTGTCAATGGGGGAAACTCGCGGGACCGGAAGTCCCGCCGGATCGAATGCTTCGGGCGATGACCCCGAGCGGCGTCACAGGCGTGAAATACTGCACGCTGTTCCCGCAGAACAGTCGATCCGCGTTCTGTTGACTGCTTCATCAGCAAATGACGAGACGAGTCTCGCTTCACCCGAGTATATAAGAACATCTTCGACTAAAAGCAACACCTCTGAAAAACATATCATCTGTGCGATCTGCCGCATATGGGATATCGGCTTGCGGATGAAATGTGCGGAAAAACGCATGTCAGGACAGACCGCCATTCAGTCCATGTTTTCCGGAGGGCGACGCTCATCCACATCGGGAAAGAAGTCCGGATCATCCCGGTGTTCCGCATCCACGAACAGCGTGCAGAAACAGGCACCATATTCATGGATGTCAGCATCACGGTAGATACAGGGGCAGATGATATCCTTGTCCTTGTCCAGTGATGTCGCGAGGCGGCATGGACAGCAGAGATAACCGTACCGCTGCTTGTTCTCCAGCAGGCTTTCCGCCGTGGCAAGGCAATGTTCCTCGTCAGCGTGCAGGAAATAGCCTTTCTGTTCAGCTGTTGCCTTGAGAACTTTCAGCAATGACTGCGGAGTCATGGAAGAGCGCCTCCCTCAGAAGTTGTTCGCGGAAGCCGACGACGACCTTGCCGCCCGGCAGCACGATAGTGGGGAAAGAACCGCGCGGATTATAGGAGCGCACCTTGTCCATGAGATCCGAACGATCCCTGCCGTTGAATTCGTCAACGTAAAGCAGATGATACTTCGCGTCGTTCGAGTCGAGATATTCCTTGGTCTTTTTGCAATGGCGGCAGGTCGTCAGCGCGAACATGAAGGGCAGACCGTCCTCGCCGGGGGCCTGTGACAGGGCGAGAAGCTCCTCCTGCTCCGGCGTAAGGGCCGGTGAGTTTTCCTGCTGTTTGGACGTGCTTCCGCCGCTCTTCGACCTGCGGAGGAAGAACAGCGCCAGCGCAGCGACAAGCGCGAGAGCTACAACGACGATGACAGTGGTATTCACGATGTTCCTCCTGAATTGAGACAGGCTCGTGTCGCGTCCACGGGCGCGGCGTCGTGCCGGAGACAGTGGTCCTGCACCGGATTTCTATCATAAAAGTTCGGTGAAAGCCAGTCGGAAGCAGAGCATTATGCCGGCGGGAAGGCTCATTTCGTTCCGTCCAAACCGCTTTTCTCCTGCCGGGATGTTTTGGTATTGAAAATATCTGCCGGGCATGCCCCTGTCTCCGGCGCGCAGGTTTCACGGCTTCATCGGAGCTTCGCTCCGTACAATTCCGGGAGCATTTTCAAATCGAAAATGTTTTAATGCGCTCAAGGGGAATGCGCAACACCCTTATAAGCGGGGAAAGGCGGGCATAGGTATTTCAGTGAACGGCTTTCCGGAGCAAGGCCCTCCAGGAAGACAGGAATGGCAAGGAGGGGGGAGGAATGTCTGAAATGAAGGCCGATATGCTCGACGGGCCTGTAGGAAGAACATTTTTGCGCTACAGCGTGCCCTGGGCCCTGAGCATGGTTGCAACCGGTTCCGCCGCAGTGGTGGACGGTATTTTCGTGGGGCGTTTTGCCGGGGCAATGTCACTTGCCGCGGTCAATCTGGCTGTCCCCGCATGGAGTCTTGTTTCAGGCATGGGCTTCATGCTTGTGACCGGCGGATCGGTCCGCAGCGGCCGCTATATGGGGGAAGGGCGTCCCGAAGAGGCTTCCGCCATGTGCATCAAGACGTTCATGGCGCTTGCCGCGGTCATGCTTCTGGTGTGCGGAGTGATGTATCTGCGGCTCGATGATGTGCTGGATATTCTGGGCGCGGGCGGAGATGCAAACGAGCTTCGCGCCCTGTGCCGGGAATATCTTTCCACGGTACTGCTGTTCTGCCCGGTGTTTCCGCTGAGTTACGGGATGTCGTACTTCATCCGGGTGGACGGACGTCCTCTGCTTGCCAGCGCGGGGCTTGGCGCAGCGGCGTTGTGCAATATCATGCTGGATGCTCTGCTGGTGGGCTATGCAGGCATGGGCGTGCGCGGCGCGGCCCTGGCCACGGGGCTGGCCTACCTGCTCTCCTGCCTTGTGCTGATCCGGCATTTTTTTTCGGTTCGCTCCCACTATGTCCTCCCCCGGCGGCTCGGGCGCTGGAAGGAGGTTTTTTTCGCGGCGTGGAACGGAGCTTCGGAGTTTGTCAATGAAATGTCGGCGGGCATCATCGTGCTGCTGTTCAACCTCATTCTCATGGAGCGGATGGGAGGATACGGTGTGGCTGCGTTCACCGTGGTGGCTGATGCCGGTCTGCTGGGAATGAGTCTGTTCTACGGTGTGGGGGATTCTCTCGCTCCGCTGATCAGCGTGAACAGGGGAGCGCGGAATTTCAGCCGGATGGATTCCTTTCTGCGCGCGGCCCTGCTTACCTCGCTCGTGCTCGGGATGATGCTGTTCTCGGGACTGACATTTTTCCCGGGCGCCCTTGCGGAGCTTTTTCTGCCGGGAGATGCCGAAGCGGCGGGCATTGCCCGCGACTTTGTACTGGCCTGGCGCTGGGTATTCCTGGGCGCCGGATTGAACATGGCGCTGGCTTCCTATTTCACCGGACGGCAGTGGGCGGCAAGCTCCATGCTGGTGGCGGTCAGCCGGAGCTTTGCCCTCCCTCTGCTCATGCTTGTCGTCCTGCCCCGCCTGTTTGGGGATTGGGGAATTTTTTACGCGACGTCGGCTTCCGAGGCTCTGACGCTTTGTCTTGCCGCGGGGCTTCTGCTCTGCGGCCGCCGTCGCTGCGAGAGACGCGGGCGCGCTTGTTGAATGCGGTTCCGGAGAAAGAGTTCTTCTGCTCTCCGTTTGGCCGGGGAATGGAGTGTTTGTTCGGGGCCGGTTCGGGAAGAGAAGCGAGAGGAAGAATCATCGCTCCGGATTTGCGATCCCGCGGGGGGCGCGGCGAGTTCTCCACCTCGCACAGCGCTCCGGGAGGAAGCGCGGCGCAGTCGGGCACGAGTGTCAGCCCTCTGGAGGTACAGGCATAACGCGCCCGACCGGGCCGGTCGGGCAGGATGAACGGCTCGGAGAGCAGGCGTGCAGGCAGCGTGTCCGGGTGGGGAGCGGGACTTGCTGGCTTTCGCTCATCCGGCCTGCGCATCAGCAGAAAGGAAAGGCTGACGCTGTCCTTGTCCAGACCGGCCCTGCGGGACAGGGAGCGCAGTTCGTCCGGGACGTCGGCGGCAGGGGCGTTGACATGGCACCAGGCCGAGTTTCCCGGCCTGTCCAGCGGACAGGAACCGGCATGAGGACAGGGGGAAAGGGGAGTAAGGCGCGGCGTGGCCGTCCACTCCTCCGGGGGGAGCGGAAGCCTTGCAGGGACCCCGCGCAAATGTGCATCGACGGCCGGAGAATCATCACCCGTATCATCTCCGAAGTCGGCAGGATCAGGAAGTTCGCCATACATGGCTGCTTCCCGCAGGGCGCGGATCAGTTTTGCCCCCTGTCTGGTACCTGGCTCCAGCCCGAACAGAAAACCGCCGGGGAGCAGAAGACGCGCCGCGTTTTCCGCAAATGCGCAGATTTTGCCCTGCCATGCCCCGGGCCGTCGGCTTTTCTCTTCCAGTTCGTTGAGAACATTGCCCGCTGAAATCAGCCAGGGGCGGCCGCGGAGGCGGCGCAGAGCCTGCCCGAGCGGAGCGCGCAGCGCATGGATTTCCCAGGGGGAGGAAGGATCGAGTTCCCTCCGCATGAGTTCAAGGATGTCACGGCCGAGGTGGAGCGGATGGGGCGCTGTGTCGGCGCAGACAAGTGTTATCGGGGCAGCGCGGAAGTCTGGTCTGCTCAGCCAGAGCGCCAGAGGCAGCGTGAAGGGACCGGAACCGAGATCGACGACGAGAACGCGTTCCCCTTCCGCGCATGGAGTGGAAGATGCGGCAGGCAGCGTCAGAGGCAGAGAAGGCAGCAACGGGAGCAGGCGGATCAGGTTCCAGGGCATGAAATAGCGAAGGTAGGCCGAAGTGAGGCGCGGGGTGGTCCAGTAGGGCTGTGAAAGATCGGCCCGGTCGGTGGTGAGCAGCGCGGAAAGTTCGCGGCAGGCAGCCGGCAGATCGCGCCGTCGTGTCGCGTTCAGCGGCATAATCTCGTCCAGAATGCGCGGCAGTTCGTTGTGGGAAATCAGGCCCGGCATGTCGACCTGTTTTTCCAGGCCCAGATCCTTGCGCATTTTGACCGGAAGATGAACGCCGTGCTGATCGATGCGGAGATCGCCGGGGAGCGCACCATCATCTCCAATCGTGTCGGCGCGCGTTTGCTGCGGGCGGATGCGGGGCAGATTGCATTTCCTTCATCAGGGATTCCTTTGTGACTTGAAAATTTCTCTTTTCGGAGAAAAACAGGGGCTGCTGTTTCTCTCGTGAAAATATCTTTCGAGGGGTGCCGGAAGCGGAGAGAGACGAATTACGGCTGTTCCGTCGCCGCGGAGGACTCGGGAGGGCATGGTCCCGCAGGGGATGCAACATCGCTTATTCTGCCGAAGCGCATGTGGCGGATGTATCTCTCGTGAAAAAGAGGGGATTCCGCCAGAGGCAGCGTAATCGCATTCGCGCTCAGAGCGGAGATTTCATCACGCAGTTCGCGGGGACTGCGTCCGTCGCTTCCGCACAGGAGAAGGCCCGCCCCGCGCAGCGATGTGTTGCCTGCGGTCCGGGTTTTCGCGCGTGAAAATGGGGGCAGAAAACCCAGATCCGCCAGCGCGTCAAGAGGGGCGTGCATGCCGAGCGCTCCGGCCAGCACAATTTCACCCAGATCGGCGGGCGCAAGTTCCGCTTCGGCCATCAGACTTTCCACCGCCAGAGAGAAGGCGGCCTTGACCTTGAGCAGACTTTCCACATCTGAAGCGGCCAGAAACAGATCTCCCGGCAGAGGAAGGACCGGTTCTCCCCGTTCTGTGGTCAGCGAGGCGGCAAGACGTGTGCGCAGAAAGGCGAGAGGATGAGGGGAGGATGCGTCCGGCCGGAAATGGCCGTCCGTGTCCAGCAGTCCCATATCCAGAAGCAGTCGGATCAGGGAGAGATAGCCCACGCCGCAGATGCGGCGCGGGGGAGTGCCTCCCAGAGTCTGAACGGCAAGCCCGGAAGGCGCGGCATGGAAGGCCGTCACGGCGCCGTTTTCGGCAATTCCTCCACAGCGCAGGCCGATTCCTTCCAGTGCCGGTCCCAGCGGGACGCTGGCCAGCAGGGGGGGCAGACCGGCGCGCAGCAGGACAAATTCTCCGTTGGTGCCCATGTCGGCCAGCAGCAGGGGAAATCGCGGTGCAGGAGAGGAATGCAGCACGGCGCAGATGCCTGCGCTCAGATCTCCGCCTACAAAGGGAGCGGGGAGCGGGGGAATCCACAACGGAGGCAGACCAGGAAGGAAGGCTTCCCGCGCGCCGTGGAAATCCAGTCGGTAAGGGGCTGCGCGCAGCCCGGAGGCATCGAGGCCGAGGGCCAGCAGCGTCATGGCCGGATTGGCGGCAAGGCAGATTTCCCGTACGGAGATTCCCTGTGAGCGCAGTGAGTCCGCAATGCCGATAAGCACTTTCGATACGGCATCGCGCATGAAGATCGCTCCGTCCGTATCCTCTCCCGGTGACGCTGCGGCCAGACGCGCCATGACATCCGTTCCCGCGCCCATCTGGGGGTTGGGCTGATGGCCCTGGGCAAGCGTCTCTCCACGGGCGCCGAGGGCTTCCCATACTATGGAGGTTGTACCCAGATCCACGGCAAGCCGGGCTTCGCGCGCGCCGGTTCCTGCCCAGTCCTCAGGGCGGGGGCTGTCCGCTGCAGTCTGTCCGGAGCGGACTTTATCCTTCTCTGGCCGTATGGCCTCCGGAGGAATGGCCAGGCTCATGGAGTCTTCCGCGTCATGGCAGCAGGCCAGGCGGACGCCGGAATCAAGTTCCGCCGGAGTGAGCATATCCTGTTCCCGCCGGGTTGGAGCAGGCGGAACGGAAAGAAAATGTACCCGGCACAGGCCGCAGTGGCCGATGCCCGCGCACAGCGGACGCGGAGGCAGATGCCCCCGTCCCCAGAGAATGGCGGCAAGGTTCATGGGGGCGGCCGGGACGGGAATGTCAATTTCCCGGCGTTCCTTCTGACAGGAAGAGGACGGATCTGTATGGACGCGCATGTCCTGTTTTTGCCCATCCTCCGTGCGTTGGCAAGGAAAATTACTTTGCTGGCGTTATTGGCATGCTTTTTGCTTGAGGTTTTGCGCATTTTTATTTCAGACGTGTTTTCATCCGGGCGGACAGGCCATTGAGCGCCGGAGGCGCGAACGGCATGCGCGTGGAGCCGCGTCGACGCCATGTGAGGAGTGAGCGGGGCGGGTTCGGCTTCAGGCATGAAGCCTGCGGAGCAGGGTGCAGGGTGTCGGCCATGCGTCATCTTCAGGAATGATATGTTCTGAAGACGATCTGGACGACAGGAGAACGGCGGAAGGATCGGGGCCTTGACCCGGTCGGGGAATTGGCTGAATATCACATGGATATTCAGCGTAAAAAGACGGATTGCATTATGGATAAGATTCTGGCCCAGGATGAAGTTGATGCCCTGCTCAGGGGCTTGTCCGGCGGCGAGCTGGAAACGGAAACGGACATACCGGAAGATGATTCCGGCATCGTTCCCTTTGATCTTGCCAATCAGGATCGCATCATTCGCGGCCGCATGCCGGTGCTTGAAATCATCAACGATCGTTTTGCCCGGCTGTGTACCAACGCCCTGACCAATGCTGTGCGCAAGCGTGTGGAGCTGAACCCCATCTCCATCGACATGACCAAATTCGGCGAGTTCATGCGTTCCCTGCCGGTGCCCACCAGCATCAATATCTTCAAGATGGAGCCGCTGCGCGGCAATGCTCTGATTGTTGTGGACGCGCGTCTGGTCTTTTCCCTGGTGGAAAATATTTTCGGCGGCATCGGCTCACAGCCCAAGATCGAGGGGCGTGAGTTCACGCGCATCGAACAGGCCATCGTGGATCGCGTCATCAAGCTGGCCCTTCAGACCATGGAGGAATCCTGGCGGCCCGTGCATGACATCAAGATGGAACTGGTAAGATCGGAAATTAACCCCCAGTTCGCGGCCATTGTGCCCCCAAGCGATGTGGTCGTGGTGATCAACTTTGAGGTGGAGCTGGATTCATCCATAGGCTCCATGATCATCTGCCTGCCGTATTCCACCATTGAGCCGATACGCAGCAAGCTCAATGCCAACTATCAGACGGAACGTCTTGAAGTTGACCACGCCTGGGTGGGACGGCTCAAGGATCGCCTGATGGAAACCCCGGTGGATCTGAAGATACGCATGGGAGGCACGCAGATTACGGGCAATCAGCTCCTGCGGCTCCAGGTGGGTGACGTGCTGGTGCTGGATACGGATATAGAGGAACTGTTGCCCTGCACGGTCGCGGGTGTGGTGAAATACTGGGGCATTCCCGGTACGGTGAAGTCCAACAAGGCATTCCAGATTATCAAGAGCGAGGAGCCGCAGTATACATAGCATCTCCGGAGCCTTGTCCCCGTGGCGGGAAAATTGTTTCCGACGTTGCGGCATGAACCTGCGGGCAGCCCGCAGGGCCGGAGGGTTCGGCGGAATGTTGCGGAAAGGCGATGTGACTGAATGTATCATCAGCATGGTTTCTGACTGTCACAGACCCTTTCCCTTTTTCATCGGCGTTGTTCAAGTTTTCGGTTGATAAAAAGAAATATGCGCCCTTGACCGCCGGAGGCGCGAGCGTCAGCCAGCTTTGAGCGACGAAGCCGCAAGCGGGCCGGCCGTGGATACATGGCGCCTTTCGCCCGTGTGGACACGGGCTGTCCTTGCGGCGCAGCGCATACTGCCGCCTCACAGCCGGAACGGAACCGTACGCCTCGCGCAACGCCAGCAACACGGTTCTGCGGCAGAAAGGCGTTGAACATATGCGACAAGGAGTCCATGTTCTTCTGGCCCGCAGGCTTCACGCCTGAGGCCGGAGTCTTGCGCTACGCAAGACTCCGGCAGCCTTTCAAAGCGGAAACGCTCTCTGTTGTACCCTGCTTATGACACGTTTTCTTCAGCGCGAGATCGGCAGGCTGGCAATTTGATGCTCTGAACGGAACAGGAATTTCCCGTCGCGTTTCTGGCTTGCCTTCCAAGGCTATCTGTTCCTGAAACGTTCCCAGCCTGACGGCGCATCGCCGCTTCCCCCGGAAGGGCCTGGCTTGTTCATAAGGCGTTCCCAGCCCGATCCCTCCGGACGCGGAGAAGATTTCTGCGCTGAAACGCCTCTGCCATTCAGAAGATCCCATTCCCCCGATCCGGGAGAGGAAAAATCATCCGCCGGCGCGGACTGAACGCCGCCGCGCGCCATTTCCCGCAAGCGCGCCACGCGCTCCTCCATGGGCGGATGCGTACTGAACAGGTTGGCCATGCTTCTGCCGGAGAAAGGCGAAACGATGAACATGTTTTCCGTGGAGGGGTTCCCCTGCATGGGGATGCGCCGGCTGTACGCGGTCAGTTTGTCCAGTGCCGAGGCCAGAGCCAGAGGGTCCCGGCAGAAGCTTGCGCCCGTGGCGTCAGCCTTGTATTCGCGGGTACGGGATATGGCCATCTGAATCAGCCCTGCGGCCATGGGCGCAAGCAGGGCCATGAGCAGCATGGCCAGAGGATTGCCCCGCTCTTCGCCGTCGCCGCTTCTTCCGCCGAAAATGGCGGCAAACTGCGCGAAGTTGGCAATGGCCGTGATGGCAGAGGCCAGCACTCCCGCGACGGTCTGGATAAGAATGTCGCGGTTGGCGACATGGGCCATTTCGTGTGCGAGTACGCCGCGCAGCTCTCGCGGGGAAAGCAGGCGCATGATGCCCTCGGTCACGGCCACCACCGCATGCTGCGGATCACGGCCTGTGGCAAAGGCGTTGGGGGCCTCTTCCGGCACCACGCAGACGCGCGGCTTGGGAATGCCGGCATTGCGGGCCAGCTCTTCCACAATCCGGTGCAGATAGGGGGCTTCCTCAGGGGCCAGTTCCCGGGCATGGTACATGGAAAGCACGATTTTGTCGGAATACCAGTAGCTGCCGATATTCATCACCAGGGCAAAGGCGAGAGCGATCATGATGCCGCCCCTGCCTCCCACCGCTCCTCCGAGCACGATGATCAGGCCCGAAAGCAGCGCCAGCAGAAACATGGTCTTGAATTGGCTGGTCATGCGTAAACTCCATAATGATATGTATACTATGTTCAGATAATAGGGATTACGGAGCAAAAGGCAAGCCGGGAAGATGACCGGCAGGGGGGGGCGGCTTGCCAAGCGCTGAATGGCGGGCTACACATGCGAGATGAAGGTAAACATGTATGTGGGCTGGTGTCTGATTTCTGTCCTGATTGCCGTGCTTCCGTGCAGGGCGGAGTCTTTCGCGCGGGGGAAGTCGGCTGATTTGTCCGTCATGGCGGG
>ERZ824575.2157-NODE-2157-length-16109-cov-10.386882_pt1 | contig 16109 bp, 11 predicted proteins | sample MGYA00519470_ERZ824575 | MGnify/ENA primary metagenome ERZ824575 (study PRJEB31778, sample SAMEA3449170) | human gut metagenome | biome: human gut; feature: human-associated habitat; material: faeces | place: United Kingdom | collected 2010/2012 ...
TCATCGTTTAGGAGGAGATAGATATGGCAAGAATTAAAGGCGGTATGAACGCTAAGAGAAAGCACAACAAAGTGTTAAAGCTGGCAAAGGGTTACAGAGGAGCCAGATCTAAGCAGTATAGAGTAGCAAAGCAGTCTGTTATGAGAGCATTAACAAGCTCTTACGCAGGAAGAAAGCAGAGAAAGAGACAGTTCAGACAGCTGTGGATCGCTCGTATCAACGCTGCTGCAAGAATCAACGGCTTATCCTACAGCAAGTTTATGTATGGTTTAAAGAGCGCTGACATCCAGTTAGACAGAAAGATTCTGGCTGATATGGCTGTTAATGATCCAGCTGGATTCGCAAAGCTGGCTGAGACTGCAAAGAGCAAGCTTGCTTAATTAGCAGTTGATCAAACCGCATATTGTGTATAAAAATTCAGGGAGAGCTTTGGCTCTCCCTTTTTGTGATGCTTTTGTGAAAATTACTTACTTTTCGCTCGTTTTTTTATATTATTTGTGGAATATGAAAGGTTGATTTCAAATCCAAAGCTATGATATACTTCTATTGAATATACTTACAATTCACGCGTTTTGTGAAGGGTAATTACAAATCAAAGGAGAATGATATGAGCGTCAGAAGAATCTTCGCGGAGAAGAAGGAACCTTATGCAGTAAAAGCACAGGAGCTTATGGAAGAGATGAGCAGCTATCTTGACATTCACGATGCCAAGAAGGTGCGTGTGCTGATCCGTTATGATGTTGAAAACCTTTCGGATGAAAAGAGTAAGGGAACTATTTTTTCGGAGCCGCCGGTCGATGATCTTTATGAGGGCACCTTCCCTCATGAGAAGGATGATATTATTTTTTCAGTAGAGTATCTTCCGGGACAGTTTGATCAGAGAGCAGACTCGGCAGAGCAGTGTGTAAAGCTGTTAAAGGAAGATGAACAGCCGATTATCCGTTCAGCAACCACATATGTGATCAGCGGTGCACTTACAAGTGAGGAAGTTGCTAAGCTGAAGAATCACTGTATTAACCCAGTTGATTCAAGAGAAGCATCGGAGGAAATTCCGCAGACACTGAACATGGTACATCCAGAGCCAGAAGATGTAAAAATTCTGGAAGGCTTTTCCAAGATGAATGAGAAGGATCTGAAGGCGCTCTATGATTCCTTTGGTCTTGCTATGACCTTTAAGGATTTCCTTCACATCCAGAAGTATTTCCACGATGAGGAAAAGCGTGATCCGTCCATGACTGAAATTCGTGTACTTGATACATACTGGTCTGATCATTGCCGTCATACAACCTTCCAGACAGAGTTAAAGAACGTTACATTTGAGGAAGGATATTATCGTCCGGTAATCGAGAAGACATACGATGAGTATGAGACTGCTCATAAAACATTGTTTGAAGGCAGAAATGACAAATTTATCAGTCTGATGGATCTGGCTCTTATGGCAATGAAGAAGCTGCGCAGCGAAGGCAAGTTAGAAGATCAGGATCAGGAAGAAAGTGATGAGATCAATGCATGTTCTATCGTAGTACCTATTAAGGTAGACGGTAAGGAAGAAGAGTGGCTGATCAACTTTAAGAATGAGACACATAACCATCCTACTGAGATTGAGCCATTTGGAGGCGCTGCAACATGTCTTGGCGGTGCAATCCGTGACCCGCTGTCAGGTCGTACCTATGTTTATCAGGCAATGCGTGTGACTGGTGCTGCAGACCCGACACGTCCTCTTTCTGAGACACTTCCTGGAAAACTTCCTCAGAAGAAGCTTGTTCGTACAGCAGCAGCTGGTTATAGCTCTTATGGAAATCAGATTGGTCTTGCAACTGGTTATGTAAAGGAAATTTATCATCCAAATTATGTGGCAAAGCGTATGGAGATCGGTGCTGTTATGGGCGCTGCTCCCCGCAAAAATGTCATCCGTGAGACCTCCGATCCCGGTGATATCATCATCCTCCTCGGCGGACGTACCGGACGTGACGGCTGCGGCGGTGCTACCGGATCCTCCAAGGTACATACCGATACCTCCATCGAGACCTGTGGTGCCGAGGTACAAAAGGGTAATGCACCTACCGAGCGTAAGATCCAGAGACTGTTCCGCCGAGAGGAAGTCAGCCGTCTGATCAAAAAATGTAATGACTTCGGTGCCGGCGGTGTGTCCGTTGCCATCGGTGAGCTGGCAGACGGTCTGACCGTAGATCTGGACAAGGTACCTAAAAAGTATGCCGGACTGGACGGCACGGAACTGGCAATTTCTGAGTCCCAGGAGCGTATGGCAGTGGTCGTAGACCCTAAGGATGTGGATACCTTCTTAGACTATGCCAAGGAAGAGAACTTAGAGGCTGTTCCCGTGGCGGTAGTTACCGAGGAGCCGAGACTGGTACTGAACTGGAGAGGCAAGCCTATCGTAGATCTGAAGAGAGCTTTCTTAGATACCAACGGTGCGCACCAGGAGACCAGAGTAAAAGTAGATATTCCTTCTGAAGAAGAGAATTATTTCGATAAATGGGCCGTTCCCGCAGTAGGCGAGAAGCTGGAAGAGGGAGATGTGAAGGGTGCCTGGGTGGCACTGTTAAACGACCTCAATGTATGTTCCCAGAAGGGTCTGGTGGAGATGTTTGACTCCTCCATCGGTGCCGGCAGCGTACTGATGCCTTACGGCGGAAAATATCAGCTGACCGAGACCCAGACCATGGTAGCCAAGCTGCCCGTACTGGAAGGCAAGACCGATACCGTGACCATGATGAGCTACGGCTTCGATCCTTACCTGTCCTCCTGGAGCCCTTATCACGGAGCTGTCTATGCAGTGACAGAGTCCATGGCGAAGATCGTGGCTTCCGGCGGTGATTTCAGTAAGATCCGTTTCACCTTCCAGGAGTACTTCCGCAGAATGACCGGTGATCCCGAGCGTTGGAGCCAGCCTTTCGCAGCACTCTTAGGTGCTTACGATGCACAGATCGGTTTCGGTCTGCCCTCCATCGGCGGTAAGGACAGTATGTCCGGTACCTTCAATGACATTGATGTACCGCCCACACTGGTATCTTTTGCAGTGGATGTGGCGAAATCTGGTGACATCGTTACTCCGGAACTGAAGACACCCGGCAACAAGCTGGTGCGCTTCTCCATTGACAAAGACGATTTCGACATTCCCATGTATGAGAATGTGGCAGAATTATATGGCAAGATTCACGAGCTGACTGAGAATGGCACCATCGTATCCGCATATGCGCTGGATTCCAAGGGTGTGGCAGCAGCCGTATCCAAGATGGCATTCGGTAACAAGCTGGGTGTGAAGATCGATGATGAGGTTACCACAGACGACCTGTTCGACAACGGACTGGGTGATATCCTGGCAGAGATTCCCGCAGACAAATTTGCTGCATTGGACGAGAAGGAGCTGGATTACACCGTCATAGGTACCGTGACCGAGGAACCTGCATTCGTATACGGTGATGCGAAGATCACCATGGATGAGGCACTTGCTTCCTGGACCTCCAAGTTAGAGAAGGTATTCCCCACCAAGGCAGTGAAGGGTACCGAGGCAGTGGCAAGCGATGTCTACAAGGCAGACAGTATCTATGTATGTAAACACAAGGTTGCAAAGCCCACTGTATTTATTCCGGTATTCCCCGGAACCAACTGCGAATACGACAGCACCAAGGCATTTGAGCGTGCCGGAGCTCATGTGGAGACAAGAGTATTCCGCAATCTGACCGCAGAGGATATCCGCGAATCCGTAGAGGAATTCGAGAAGTCTATCGCACAGGCGCAGATCATCATGTTCCCCGGTGGCTTCTCTGCAGGTGATGAGCCTGACGGAAGTGCGAAGTTCTTTGCAACCGCATTCCAGAATGCGAAGCTGAAGGAAGCTGTCATGAAGCTGTTAAATGAGAGAGACGGTCTGGCACTGGGTATCTGTAACGGATTCCAGGCACTGATCAAGCTGGGGCTGGTTCCTTACGGCGAGATCACCGGTCAGAAGGAGGATTCTCCTACCCTGACCTTCAATACCATCAACCGTCACATCTCCAAGATGGTATACACCAAGGTCGTATCCAACAAGTCTCCCTGGTTACAGGGCGCTACGCTGGGTGCTACCTACTGTAACCCCGCATCCCATGGTGAGGGTCGTTTCGTAGCACCGAAGGAATGGATCGACAAGCTCTTTGCAAACGGACAGGTTGCTACCCAGTACGCTGACCAGAACGGCAACGTATCCATGGATGAGGAGTACAACATCAACGGATCTTACTGTGCGATCGAGGGTATCACCTCTCCCGACGGCAGATGCTTCGGTAAGATGGCACATTCCGAGAGAAGAGATGTTGCGGTAGCCATGAATATCTATGGTGAGCAGGATATGAAGATTTTCGAGTCCGGCGTGCAGTACTTTAAATAAATTGAAAGTTACGAAAGCATAGCCGCGCATAGGCATAGTAAAGACAGCGTTGGGCGCTAGCGCACAAATCGCTGTCTTTACTTATGCCGTGATGCGGCGAACGCCGCGAAGAGAAATGCGATTGGCAGCGCCTTTTGCTGACAATCTTATGAATAGCGCGGCTCATTGCGGAGAATTGCCAATAAATGTGTCGCAAAGGGCACTCCACATTTATTTCATTGACGGCTGTCGAGTGTGTCCATTGGACGCACGGTATAAAAATAGAACAAAATAACCTCTTGTGTGAGCAAGCTCCCACCGAGGTATTCCGTTCTATTTTTGCATGGTTCGTAAACTCTCAAGTTACAACATCTCTGTGCTGATAGTACCACTTGTAAAGTCCTGTCGGAATCGGTATAATATAAGTAATTGGGAGGTAAAAATATGCTGCTTACATTAGTACCGCTTTTTGATGAAAATATGGCCGTTTGTGCCTACTCCTTTTTTACCCAGAGGGAGAATTTCCTGTTGAATCCTCTGTTGCTTGGAACCGCACAGTTCGACGGGGCATCCCAGATCACGGGTCTGGAACTGATCCAGAAAATGGGTATTGATACCTTGTCTCAGGGAAAAGAAATCTTCGTACCGATCAGCAATATCTCGATTTTTGCGGATATTCCGGAGCAGTGCGATGCACCTCATGAAAAAATCGTACTTTTGATCGATAATACCATTCCGCCGATTGAAATGTATGTCAATCGTCTGAAGGAATTGAAACAGCAAGGCTATAAACTTGCCATTCGTAAGCTTGCGGTCAGTGATTTTGAAAATTACAGAGAAGTCCTGAAGCTGATGGATTATGTCCTTCTGAATAACCGTAAAATAGCCATTGATAAAGCCAAGATTTATTTCGGAAAATTATTTCCGAATATCAATCTGTGTGCCGGTAATATTGATACCATGGAGGACTTCGAGAGACTGAAGGAGACCGGCGGATATCGTTTCTATGAGGGTAAGTTCTATCGTGTTCCCATTACGAAGGGACAGACAGATGTGGCACCCTTGAAGGGTAACTATATTGACCTGCTGAATATTGTGAACAGCCCGGATTTTGAACTCACGACAGCGGCGGATATCATCAGCCGTGATACCGCACTTACGATCGATCTGCTGAAAATGGTTCAGCCACTGGCTGTAAATTCGGAGATTACGTCTATCCGTCATGCAGCTGCCATGCTGGGACAACGGGAACTGAAAAAGTGGATCAACACGGCAGTAGCCAATGCTTTGTATGCGGATAAGCCGAATGAGGTTACCAGACTTTCTCTGCTTCGTGCGAAATTTGCCGAGAATCTGGCGGAAGCGTTTGGCCTGAAGGCGCAGAAGGATGAATTGTTCCTGATGGGATTGTTCTCTGTGCTGGATGTGATCCTTGAGAAACCTATGGCAGAGGCTTTGAAGGTGGTCCATGTGGCTGGCGAGATCAGCAATGCACTGATCTACCGCATCGGCGTACTGGCACCGGTGTACGATTTTATGCTGCATTATGAGACAGCCAACTGGGCGGAGGTATCCCGCCTGATGCTATTAAAGAATATTGATATGAATACAGTATATGAAGCCTATACATCGGCGTTGAAGTGGTATCGCACCGTACGTTGATTGTATTAAAAAATGTACTTGTATTTTGTATACATTTATGTTATTTTCTTCAAGAACTTGTAATTATATCCTCCATAAAAGGGGAGGAATAGTAGCAAAGGCGCAAAAAGCGCGGAAAGGAAATTTCATATGAAAAAAAACAAGACACTTGAGATGGTACAATTGGCCGTACTCATCGCGATCATGCTGATTCTGGCATTTACCCCGCTTGGGTATCTGCGCATCGGACCGTTAGCAATCTCTCTGATGACCATTCCCGTAGTCATCGGTGCAATGATCCTGGGACCCGCAGGCGGAGCCGTACTGGGACTGGTATTCGGACTGACCAGCTTTTACCAGTGTTTCGCAGGAGATCCTTTTGGAGCAGCTCTGGTAGCTATGAATCCGTTCTTTACTTTCCTGGTATGTATCCCTACCAGAACTCTGATGGGATGGCTGTCCGGTGTGATCTTCAAAGCACTGTGGAAGATTGACAAGACGAAGACCGTAACTTACTTCGTGACCGGTCTGCTGGGAGCATTTATGAACACCCTGTTCTTCATGTCTACTCTGATGATCTGCTTCGGTCATACCGAGTATCTGCAGAGCATGAATGCAACCGGAGCGAATCTGTTTATGTTCGCCGTAGCATTCTGTGGTATCAACGGAGCACTGGAGATGCCTATGAGCTGTGTAGTAGGTGGTGGCGTTGCGAAGGCAGTCAGCGTAGCACTGAAGAAGAATGCAGCAACAGAAGAGAAATAATCAGATTTCCCGAAACGAAAAATATATAAAATATACAAACAGACCCCCGGAGTATGACAGATGGTCATGCCGGGGGTTTTCCATGTGGAAATTTTGAATACGGAATTCATGTGCCGAAATGCATATATAGGCAGAAAGTATGGTCATTACAGCGACACCCACATTGTCTGCAGGGTATCTGCCGTGACAGCAACATTCCCCTGGATCATGGGAGCGGATCCGCCACCTTTTGCAGAAAGTTCCCGGCGCATGCGGTCTGCCAGTTCCTGACAGTTACAGGAAGCACTGCCTACAATAAATCGATAACCGTTTGTATCATCTCCGGCAAAGATACCACAGTAACCGGAATATTTTCCGGTCAGGGTATTCACAGCGTTTCGTAGGGCGATGGCATCCAGTTCACCGACGAAGAGAAGCACGTGGCGTACTTTTTCCGGGGAGGGAAGTGCGTCCATCTGTACGTTCAGTAGCTCTGCCTGCAGGGCATTGGCGCGCTCTTTTTGCAGCCTTGCATCCTCTTTGGCGCGGGCAACAGCACCTGCTACTTCCGGCTGTTTCGCTGAGAGCAGAGAAGAAATTGCCCAGACAGAATCCTGTTTTTCAGTATAATCTGCCAGAGCACGGTTTCCGCAGAGAATATTGATGCGGACACCGCCTCTGTGGCTCTGCACATTTACAACTTTGATGAGACCGATCTGTCCGGTGGTATCTACATGCGGAGCACAGCAGGCACACAGATCCACGCCGGGGATCTCGACGATACGTACATTTTCCGTGAGAGCCAGCTTGCTGCGGTAGTTTAAGCTTAACAGTTCTTCGGAGGAGGGCCAGCTGATGTTGACCGGAAGATTTTTCCAGACATAAGCGTTGGCCTCCTGTTCGATGAGACGCAGCTGCTCCAGAGAGACTTCTCCGTTCATATCCAGTGTCACTTCTCTGTCGCTTAAATGGAAGCCTACGTTTTCCAGTCCGAAATGAGAGTGCAGTAAGCCGGAGATCATATGCTCACCGGAGTGCTGCTGCATGAAATCAAACCGGCGGTTCCAGTCCACATGACCGGTGACCCGGGTGCTGACGGGAAACTCACAGGCCACTTTATGATACAGGATGCCCTGCTTGATGCTGACATCCAGTACTTCCTGTCCGTTTAAGGTGCCTTTGTCGGCGGACTGACCGCCCTCTTCCGGGAAAAAAGCGGAAGCGTCCAGAACGATCCTGTAATATCCCTCTTCCTTGTCGGGAACACATTCCATCACCACAGCGGTAAAATCCGTCTGGTGCACATTTTCATAATAGAGTTTGCGGGTTCCCTGGGAGTTCATTTGAGCATTTTCGATACGATCCATAGATGCCTGTCCAATCTGCTGTATGAAAACAACGTTTTGTGATAATTGAAAAATAGAAAATACATATCTATTCTATATCAGACCCAGGGGAAAAAGCAATGGAAAATGTAAGCTTTTACACAGCTTTGTCAGATTCTCCAAGGAGTATCGGGATTGCGGAGAGGTTTTTTGTAGGTTTTTATGCAGACAGGGTCTATTGCGACGCATTTTTTTTTGTGATATAATAAATCGATTATGCAGATACCAGATTTAAACGGCAGAGGCCGACCGTGCTTGCACGGGGAGGCAGGTGCCGATTTAAATCGCCAAAACATGAGGATGCAGTGGAATCCGAATGTTTTCAGAAGTGCGGGAGTTGCGAAGCAGCGGAGCAATTCGTGGGTATCGTAGACAATGCAGATACCCAGCGGAGCAATTCGCAGGTATCGTAGGCTACTGAGAGAAATACAAACGTCGCAAAAAGCGGCAGAATGTGAGGAAAGAATGAAGGCATTTTTGATTTTGGAAGATGGAACGGTGTTCGAAGGAACGCACATCGGTGCAGACAAAGAGATCATCAGTGAAATCGTATTTAACACATCCATGGCCGGATATCTGGAGGTCCTGACGGATCCGTCCTATGCAGGACAGGCTGTATGCATGACTTACCCCCTGATCGGTAACTATGGCATATGCAGGGATGACTGCGAGTCGGAGAAACCCTGGCCGGATGGATTCATCGTCAGAGAGCTTTCACGTATTCCCAGCAACTTCCGCTGTGACTGCACAATACAGGAATACTTAGAGGAGAACGGTGTGCCCGGTATCGCCGGTATCGATACCCGTGCGCTGACCAAGATCCTGCGTGAGAAGGGTACCATGAATGGCATGATCACCACTAACGAAGCCTATGACCTGAACGAAGTACTTCCGAAGCTGAAGGAGTATACCACAGGCAAGGTCGTGGAAAAGGTGACCTGCAAGGAAAAATATGTGGTAGCGCCCACCACGGAGCTGGCACAGAACGGACCTCTTTCCGGAGCAGCGCGTTTTGATAAAGAAGCTTATGAAAAAGGTGTCAGAGAGCCTAAGCCGGCACTGGTAACGGAGCTGTCCGGACAGGGACTGAAGGTAGCACTGTTAGACCTGGGAGCCAAGAGAAATATCGCCAGATCCCTGGCAGAGAGAGGCTGTGAGGTGACCGTATACCCCGCAGGAACTCCAGCACAGGAGATCATTGATGATAATCCCGACGGTATCATGTTAAGTAACGGACCGGGAGACCCCAAGGAGTGTACCGGTGTGATCGCCGAGATCAAAAAGTTATACGATACCGAGATCCCTATTTTCGCAATCTGTCTGGGACATCAGCTGATGGCTCTGGCTACCGGCGCAGATACCCATAAAATGAAATACGGACACAGAGGAGGCAACCATCCGGTAAAGGATCTGATGACCGGAAGAGTATATATTTCCTCTCAGAACCACGGCTATGTGGTAGATACCGATAAACTGGATCCGTCCGTAGCGGTTCCCGCATTCATCAATGTCAACGACGGTACCAACGAGGGTCTGTCCTACACCGGCAAGAATATTTTCACCGTACAGTTCCATCCGGAAGCATGTCCGGGACCCCAGGACTCCGGTTACCTGTTTGACCGGTTCATTCATATGATGAGAGGAGAGAACTAAGATGCCCAAGAATCCTAATGTAAAACGAGTAATGGTAATCGGCTCCGGTCCTATTGTCATCGGACAGGCAGCGGAATTCGACTATGCAGGTACCCAGGCCTGCCGTTCCCTGAAGGAAGAGGGAGTAGAGGTAATCCTGGTGAACTCCAATCCTGCGACCATCATGACCGATAAAGATATCGCAGATAAGGTATATATTGAGCCCTTGAACGTAAAGGTTCTGGAGCAGATCATTGAAAAGGAAAAGCCCGACAGCATTCTCCCCACACTGGGAGGACAGGCTGGTCTGAACCTCGGCATGGAGTTGGAGGAATCCGGTTTCCTGGCAGCTCACAATGTAAAGCTGTTAGGTACTACCGCAGCTACCATTCGTAATGCGGAAGGTCGTCAGGAGTTCAAGGATCTGATGGAGCGTATCGGCGAACCCTGTGCAGCATCCAAGGTCGTTGAGAACGTGGAAGACGGTGTGGAATTCACCAACACCATCGGCTATCCTGTTGTACTGCGTCCCGCTTATACCCTGGGAGGTTCCGGTGGCGGTATCGCCCACAATCAGGTAGAACTGGAAGAGATCCTGGAGAACGGTTTACGTCTGTCCCGTGTGGGTCAGGTACTGGTAGAGCGTTGTATTGCAGGCTGGAAAGAGATCGAGTACGAGGTAATGCGTGACAGCGCAGGCAACTGCATCACCGTATGTAACATGGAGAACATCGATCCCGTCGGCGTGCATACCGGAGACAGTATCGTAGTAGCTCCTTCCCAGACCCTGAGCGACAAGGAGTACCAGATGTTACGTACTTCCGCTCTGAAGATCATCAACGAACTGCAGATCACCGGTGGATGTAACGTACAGTTTGCACTGCATCCCACCAGCTTTGAATATTGTGTTATCGAGGTTAACCCCCGTGTCAGCCGTTCTTCCGCACTGGCAAGTAAGGCGACCGGTTATCCTATCGCAAAGGTAGCAGCGAAGATCGCACTGGGCTTTACCCTGGATGAGATCAAGAACGCCATCACCCACAAGACCTATGCCAGCTTCGAGCCGACACTGGACTACTGTGTCGTGAAGATTCCCAGACTGCCTTTTGATAAATTTATCACTGCAAAACGTACTCTGACCACCCAGATGAAAGCAACCGGTGAGGTTATGAGTATCTGCAATAACTTCGAGGGAGCACTGATGAAGGCTATCCGTTCCCTGGAGCAGCATGTGGACTGCCTGCGCAGCTATGATTTCAGCGCTTTGTCTGTGGAGGAACTGTTAGAGCGTCTGAAGATCGTGGATGACCAGCGTATTTATGTCATTGCGGAAGCTATCCGTAAGGGCATCAGCTACGAGCAGATCCACGACATTACCAAGATCGACCTGTGGTTCATCGACAAGATTGCCATTCTGACCGAGATGGAGCATGCGCTGGAGACACAGCCGCTGACGGTTGATCTGTTGAAGGAAGCCAAGAGAATCGAGTTCCCGGATAACGTGATCGCAAGACTGACCGGCAAGACCGAGGAAGAGATCAAGAAGATGCGTTATGACAACGGCATTAAGGCTGTCTACAAGATGGTAGATACCTGTGCTGCAGAGTTCGCAGCTTCCACTCCTTATTACTATTCCGTATTCGGCGGCGAGTGCGAAGCCAAGGAGACCACCGGACGCAAGAAAGTCCTGGTACTGGGTTCCGGTCCTATCCGTATCGGACAGGGTATCGAGTTCGACTATTGTTCCGTACATGCTACCTGGGCATTCTCCAAGGCAGGCTATGAGACCATTATCATCAATAATAACCCGGAGACCGTAAGTACCGACTTCGATATTGCGGACAAGCTGTATTTCGAGCCTTTGACTCCGGAAGATGTGGAATCTATCGTAAATATTGAGCATCCCGATGGTGCTGTGGTACAGTTCGGCGGACAGACCGCTATCAAGCTGACTGAGAGCCTGATGAAGATGGGCGTGCCTATCTTAGGTACCAAGGCGGAGGATGTAGATGCCGCTGAGGACAGAGAACTGTTTGACAAGATTCTGGAAGAGACCGGGATCCCCCGTGCAGCCGGCGGTACTGTATACACCGCAGAGGAAGCTAAGGCGGTTGCTAACAGACTGGGCTATCCCGTACTGGTGCGTCCTTCCTATGTATTGGGCGGACAGGGCATGCAGATCGCTATCTCCGATGAAGAGATCGAAGAGTTCATGGAGATCATCAACCGTATCGCACAGGATCACCCGATCCTGGTAGATAAGTATTTACAGGGTAAGGAGATCGAGGTCGATGCCGTATGCGACGGTACCGATATCCTGATCCCCGGTATCATGGAGCATATCGAGAGAACCGGTATCCACTCCGGAGACAGTATCTCCGTATACCCGGCTCCGACCATTGATAAAGTAGTAAAAGAGAAGATCGCAGAGTACACCAGAAGACTGGCAAAGGCACTGCATGTCAAGGGACTGATCAATATCCAGTTCATTGCCATCGGTGACGAAGTATATGTCATTGAGGTTAACCCCCGCTCTTCCCGTACCGTACCTTATATCAGTAAGGTAACCGGTATTCCTATCGTGGATCTGGCGACTGAAGTGATCATCGGCAAGACCATCCGTGAGCTTGGCTACGAGCCCGGCTTACAGCCTGAGGCAGAGTATTTTGCCATCAAGATGCCCGTGTTCTCCTTCGAGAAGATCCGTGGTGCCGAGATCAGCTTAGGACCGGAGATGAAGTCTACCGGTGAGTGTCTGGGTATCGCCAAGACCTTCAATGAGGCTCTGTACAAGGCATTCCTGGGAGCAGGCGTAGAACTGCCCAAGTACAAGAACATGATCATCACCGTGAAGGATGCGGATAAGGGTGAAGCCATTGAAGTCGGAAGACGCTTCGAAAAGCTGGGATACACCATTTATGCTACCAGAAGTACCGCAGCTGCTCTGAATGAAGCAGGTGTGAAAGCAAGAAAGGTCAACAAGATCTCTCAGGAATCCCCGACCGTTATGGACCTGATCCTGGGACACAAGATCGACCTTGTCATCGATACCCCGACCCAGGGCCGCGACAAGACCAGAGACGGTTTCCTGATCCGCCGTACCGCTATCGAGACCGGTATCTACTGCATCACTGCAATGGACACCGCCAATGCTCTCGTGACCAGCATGGAGCATATGAACGATTGTAAGGAACTGACGCTGGTGGATATTGCACAACTGTAAGATATAAAATGGATAAGAACAGTGGAGTCGCGAAAGTTGCTCCACTGTTTGTGTTTGTGACAAAAACAAAGTGTTGACAAATGTCCGCGAAAGGAATAAAATACAAACAGTTAAAGACATAAAGGCTGTGAAGAGAAGAGTAGGAGAAGAGATACGTCGCAGAGAGTCCCGGCAGGTGGGAAGGGATATGGAAGGCTTCTTTGAACATGGTCTCGGAGCTTTGCACCGACTTCGTATTCGGACAGGATATCCGGCAGATGCGGACAGGCTGCAACGGGAGTACCCGTTATCGTACCTGACTATCGATGAGCGTTTGTTTGTCCGTAGTTGCAGAGGCCTGATCCCGTGAGAGATGGGCGAATTAAGGTGGTACCGCGGAAGAATGTTCCGCCCTTAAATTTTAATTTAAGGGCGGTTTTTTATTATGTCAAAAAGAGAAGAACTGATCAGAGAATATTGCAGGCAGGTAAATGAAAGCCTGCATTTTATACAAAAATACATGGAAGGGATCGTTCCCGCTGGCCGATGCAGCGAAGAACTGTATTGGGAGACCAAGAAGATCAGTGAGGAACTGCAGAAGAGCAATCATGAACAGACCGCATTGATCCGGGCCTATCTGCGGGAGGCGGCACAACTGTACGTAGAGGGGGAGCCCTGGAAGACCCGCATTACGGACCGAAGACTTTGCCGTAATACGATCCTGAATCATTTACAGATGCTGGCGAATGTCAGCTTCTGGCTGAGAGAACAGGGAGAGCCACTGGCAGAGGAAGTCTGTGGATGGCTGTTAGCCCAGGAGACAGCGGATGTGCAGAAAGTTAGATCCGGACAAAGTCTGGAAGTTGCCAGAGAGATCTATCCGGCCGTGCAGAGAAAGAGAGCATAGGAGCGGTAGGCTGTAAAAGCACAAATTTGAAAATAAAATCCGTGGGGACAGCATATACTAGGCGTATGGTAAATATTGTATGATCGTGAGCCTGTATCCCGCAGGCGGATTGGAGTCTCATGTTAGAAGAACATTATCCTTTTGTTGCACAGCCTCTTCCCTACGAATATGATGCCTTGCTTCCGGTATTAGATGAGGAAACACTTCATTTTCATCACGACAGGCATTATCAGACCTATGTGGATAAGCTGAATGCCACCCTTGCCGATTATCCGCAGTTACAGCAGATGTCCTTGACGGAACTGCTCACTTCGGAGGATAATATACTTGCGTCCCTGCCGGAGGAAGCCCGGAAAAGCATTCACAATAACGGTGGCGGTGTATATAATCATCAGCTGTATTTTGACAGTATGCGAAGCCCGGCAGGACAGGAGCCCTGTGGAGCTCTGGAGGAGGCGCTGGTCCGGGATTTTGGATCGGTGAGACAATGGAAAGAACAGATGTCACAGGCAGCCACGGGGGTATTTGGCTCCGGATGGGCATGGCTTGTGAGTGACCAGGACGGTACTCTGATGGTCCTTACTACAGCGAATCAGGATGTCCCGGATCTGAAATTGTATACCTCCATATTTCCCATAGATGTGTGGGAGCATGCCTATTATTTACAGTATCAGAACCGCAGGCCGGATTACGTGGAAGGATGGCATAAGCTGATCCACTGGAAAAAAGCGGGACGACGTTACGAACAGGTACTTTGCAGACTGGAAAGAGCGGCCGGGGAAGCGGAAAAATTGCAAAATGACAGCCGCACAACAGAAGCGAACGACAGATAGTGTGCAACGTGCGGAACAGAAGAACAGAAAGAGGAAAATGACTATGGAGAACAGACCGATCATAAAAAAGGAACAAGTAGAGACCGTCTACGACAGCAGATTTATCAAGGTATTTGATCTGCAATATGAGCCGGGAAAACATTATTTTGATGCTACCAGAAGAGCCAAAGATAATCTGGCAGCGGTAAAGAGCGACGAAGAATTCAGACAGATGCTGCCGGATGCAGTCAGCTGCGTTGTGATCCTGAAGATCAGAGGACAAGAACCGAGACTTTGCTTAAGCCGTGAGTATCGTTACCCGGCAGGACATTTTCTGCTGAGCGTTCCGGCAGGACTTTTAGACCCGGAGGATGCAACGGAAGAAAATCCCGTATTCCATGCGGCAGCCCGGGAGCTTCGGGAAGAGACTGGCATCACACTGGAAGAGAGCGACAGCATCCGTCTGGTGAATCCGCTGGTATTCAGTACCCCCGGTATGACGGATGAGAGCAATGCACTGGTGCAGATCATATTGAACCGTGAAGAGATGCCGAAGGTAAGTCAGGAAGGCGCCGTTGGAACGGAATGTTTTGATGGTTTTCTGCTGCTGACCAAAGAAGAAGCACAGAAAATCTTAAAAGACGGCGTGGATGACCAGGGATTTTTTTACCCGTTATATACCTGGGCGGCATTGATGTGCTTTGCGACGGGAATGTGGAAATAATTTTTGAATAAATAAGACGATGAACGAAAAGCGTGTGGAGAGATCTGCACGCTTTTTTTGAAATTTGTAACAAATAGCGAAAAATTCTTCGTTATGATTAACAAAGAGGAAGGTTGCCGTTCGCTCAATTGATTTTCCAATTGCTCAATTGTATAATTATGTCATTAGCAAGTACAATTGAGGAGCAAAGACATATCCTGTGATGAATTGCAGAATCCAGAACCGCAGAAAGGAGAGACAGAGGAAACGGACGGAGAGCCCCCGAAGAAAAAGAACAGCCTTATAGTAAAAACTGCTGTCCTGGTGGGAATACTGGTGATCGTCGGAGGACTGCTGTTGGGATATATGATAAAGCATAGAGAACCTACTTATCAGCAGATAGGCACAAGATACATCGATGATCCTGACTGGGGGAATGTATCTGAAATTTCGTATGTGGTAAAAGGGGAAGTAACGGCAGAGAGACTTAATGAGCATTTGCGTGAAGTGAGAGAAACGGTGGACCGGGAAGAACTGGGTACCAATGTTGTCAAGACTGTATACTACAGGAACAAGGAAGACGCCCTGGCGTGGAAGGATACGGATATGGGAGGATATACTTTCCTGAATGTAGAATGAAAGGAGCAGCTATGAAGAAGATTTTTTCAAATTACTACAAAATTATTTTGTCTGTTGTGATCCTGATTGTCCTGG
>ERZ824575.2180-NODE-2180-length-15942-cov-9.313967_pt1 | contig 15942 bp, 12 predicted proteins | sample MGYA00519470_ERZ824575 | MGnify/ENA primary metagenome ERZ824575 (study PRJEB31778, sample SAMEA3449170) | human gut metagenome | biome: human gut; feature: human-associated habitat; material: faeces | place: United Kingdom | collected 2010/2012 ...
TGATCGTGGAGGTGCCCTACAAGCAGAAGGTGTTTGTCAACTGCTCCAACAAGGATAAGGGCCCCGCTGTCACCAAGGTGTGCGCCAACAGCTGTATCGCCTGCGGTATGTGCGAGCGTACCTGTAAGTTCGACGCCATCCATGTGGAGAACAACGTGGCCGTCATCGACTACAGCAAGTGCCGCAACTGCACCATGTGCGCCAAGGCCTGCCCCCGCAACGCCATCGAGCCCATCCCCACTCCCGAGGAGAAGGAGAAGTTCAAGGCCGCGCAGAAGGCTGCCGCCGAGAAGAAGGCCGCTGCCGCCAAGGCTGCTGCCGAGGCTGAGGCCGCTAAGGCCGAGGCTCCCAAGGCTGAGTAAACCGGCCTGTATGCCATGAAAACCGGAACGGGTATGCATGAAAAATGCATACCCGTTCCTTCTTGCTTCCGTGATCAGTGCGGCTGATGTCTGTCGGAAGCAGAGGGGATTTCAGGGAAAAAACCGTAACATTTCCGCAAAAAAGCAGTTAACATAACGGCGGTGGAAAAAGGTGTGGAAAATGTGCAAAACCCCGTGGAGGCGTGGATTGCGGTGGTTGCGCAACATTATTTTTTTGCCATCCCTTCAAACTTTTGCCGCAAAACCGGGGTACCTTCAACGCCTTTCGACGGCAAGCCCCTTGCGCCGCAAGGAAAAATGCGGTACAATATATTGGATACTCTGACATGCGATTACTACAACCCTTGGAGGTTTTTTCCATATGCCAAAGAAGAACGTATACAACGACGAAAGCATCACCAGCCTGAAGGGCGCGGATCGCGTCCGGAAGCGTCCCGGCGTCATTTTCGGCTCCGACGGACTGGAGGGCTGTGAGCACGCCGTGTTTGAAATTCTCTCCAATTCCATCGACGAGGCCCGCGAGGGCCACGGCAGCCTCATCACCGTCACCCGCTATCAGGATCGCTCCGTGCAGGTGGAGGACATGGGTCGCGGCTGCCCCGTGGACTGGAACGAGAAGGAGGGCCGCTATAACTGGGAGCTGGTGTTCTGCGAGCTGTACGCCGGCGGTAAGTACGACAACGAGAACAGTGAGAACTACGAATTCTCGCTGGGCCTCAACGGCCTTGGCTCCTGCGCCACCCAGTACGCCTCGGCGTACATGGACGTTACCGTTTGGCGCGGCGGCAAGGAGTACACCCTCCACTTTGAGAAGGGCGAGAACATCGGCGGCCTTCAGGTGAAGGAGCTGACCACCAACAAGAAGAAAACCGGCACCCGCATCCGCTGGCTGCCGGATCTGGACGTATTCACCGATATCGCCGTGCCGCTGGACTACTACCGGGACGCCATGAAGCGTCAGGCGGTGGTCAACGCCGGGGTCACCTTCCGCCTGCTGAACGAGACGGAGCGCGGCAAATTCGACACCGAGGAGTTCCTCTATCCCCGGGGCATTGAGGACTATATCGCCGAGCTGGCGGGGGACGACGCCCTCACCGAGCCGGTGTTCTGGGAGGCGGAGCGCCGCGGCCGCGACCGGGCCGACAAGCCGGAGTATAAGGTGAAGCTCAGCGTGGCGCTGTGCTTCTCCAACCGGGTGTCCATCGTGGAGCATTACCATAACTCCAGCTTTCTGGAGCACGGCGGCAGCCCGGAAAAGGCCACCCGCCTTGCCCTGGTGGGCGCCATCGACAAGTACCTGCGGGAGAACAACAAGTACCTGAAATCCGAGGCCAAGATCACCTATCCCGACGTGCAGGACTGCCTGATCCTGGTCAGCAACAACTTCTCCACCCAGACCAGCTACGAGAACCAGACCAAGAAAGCCATCACCAACAAGTTCGTGCAGGACGCCATGGCGGAGTTCCTCCGCAGCCGTCTGGAGATCTACTTCATCGAGAATCACGATGCCGCCGAGAAGATCGCCGCCCAGGTGCTGATCAACAAGCGCAGCCGCGAAACGGCGGAAAAGACCCGCATCAACCAGAAGAAAAAGCTCACCGAGAAGATCGACATCGCCAACCGCGTTCAGAAGTTCGTGGACTGCCGCACCAAGGATGTGGAGCGTCGCGAGCTGTACATCGTGGAGGGCGACTCCGCACTGGGCGCCTGCAAGCAGTCCCGTGACGCGGAGTTTCAGGGCCTGATGCCCGTCCGGGGCAAGATCTTGAACTGCCTGAAGGCCGACTATCCCCGCATTTTCAAAAGCGATGTCATCACCGACCTCATGAAGGTGCTGGGCTGCGGCGTGGAGGTTTCCGGCAAGGCCGTGAAGGATCTGAACCAGTTCGACCTGAACAACCTCCGCTGGAGCAAGGTGGTCATCTGTACCGATGGCGATGTGGACGGCTTCCAGATCCGCACCCTGATCCTGACCATGCTGTACCGCCTCTGCCCCACCCTGATCCGGGAGGGCAAGGTCTATATCGCGGAGACGCCCCTGTTCGAGATCACCTGCAAGGAGAAGTCCGGCGAAAAGACGTGGTTCGCCTACTCCGAGAAGGAGAAGGCGGATATTCTCAAGGAGCTGTCCGGCAAAAAGACCAACATCCAGCGCTCCAAGGGTCTTGGCGAGAACGACCCGGAGATGATGTGGATGACCACCATGAACCCGGAGACCCGCCGTCTCATCAAGGTGCTGCCCGCCGACGCCGAGGAGACCGCCCGCGTCTTTGACCTGCTGCTGGGGGACAACCTCTCCGGCCGCAAGGAGTATATTGCCGAAAACGGACATAAATACATGGACATGATCGACGTGAGCTGAAGACGTGCCTTTTGACGTGTGCTTGCTCCGCATATTTTGTAGGGGCCGGCGTCCCCGACGGCCCGCCGGGCTATTCTGTAGGGGCGACCCTTGCGGTCGCCCGCGCGGCAAATACCATTCCGGGCGACCGCAAGGGTCGCCCCTACGCACCGGAAGCGAACATCTACACGCCCCCAAACCACCATAACACCGAAAGGCAGGTGACCCGCCACGGAAGAAACGAAACGCCGCGTTAGAAAAGCTACGCTCATTATTGTTGGGACACTTATCATTTTTGTGGTAATCACACTCTGGATCGGCGGGATCACCTTCCACTTTGACGAGAGCAATACATATGTTTATGAGGGAACGTTATCCTATGTTGACCGCTACTATACGCGCGAACTGCGGTGGGGTGGCTCTGTCTATTACAAGCTGTGTTTTGCAGATGGGCAAAAGTTTGCCATCAATCCCAATGATGCAGTGGCTCTGATGGACGGTACAGTAAGACGTGAACTTGAATCGCTGCCTGAGGGGGAAAAGATAACAGTGATCGTTTCTCGCAGATATGGTGATGTTTGCGCCTTTTGGACGGACGAACGTGTGTTTATATCTTTGGATGACTGCAACGAACGGGCAAGGAAAAATAAACTTTATTTGTTCATACTTGATGCGTGTTTAGCCCTGATTTTTGTCCCAATGGCCGTGTTTTATGATTTCGATGCCTTCCGCCAACTGCGGATCAGCCGTGGCAAGCAGCGGCGCAAGGCGAAGCGAAAGCAGCTGCGCAGCGAGTTGAAGAACCCCCGCAAAAAAACGTAGTGCACCGTACCTGCACGCAGTCGCTGGCAACCTTTTTGTAGGGGCCGGCGTCCCCGATGGCCCTGACGATAACCGATCATTTCCCTGCGGGCGGACAGAGTCGTCCGCCCCTACACCCAATAATTACCGCCAACAAAAGAAAGGACATTGCTCCTATGGCAAAGAAAAATCAACCGGAACGCACCGTTCACCGCAGCGCCGATCCCAATGTGATGGGCCTGCGCGGCGCGGTGATCCACCAGCCCATCACCGCCACGCTGGACGAAAACTATATGCCCTATGCCATGAGCGTCATCGTCTCCCGCGCCATCCCGGAGATCGACGGCTTCAAGCCCGCGCACCGGAAGCTCCTGTACACCATGTACAAGATGGGTCTTCTCACCGGCGGCCGCACCAAGTCCGCCAACATCGTGGGCCAGACCATGCGCCTGAATCCCCACGGCGACCAGGCCATCTATGAGACCATGGTGCGCCTGGCCAAGGGCAACGAGGCGTTGCTGCACCCCTTTGTGGACAGCAAGGGCAACTTCGGCAAGGTCTACTCCCGCGACATGGCCTACGCCGCCAGCCGCTATACCGAGGCCAAGCTCTCCCCCATCTGCGCCGAGCTGTTCCGCGATCTGGACTGCGATGCCGTGGACTTTGTGGACAACTACGACAACACCATGAAGGAGCCGTCTCTGCTGCCCACCACCTTCCCCAACGTGCTGGTGTCCGCCAATCAGGGCATCGCCGTGGGCATGGCCAGCCAAATTTGCGGCTTCAACCTGGGCGAGGTGTGCGACACCACCATCGCCTATCTGAAAAACCCCGACCACGACATCCCCTCGACCCTGCTGGCCCCGGACTTCCCCACCGGCGGACAGATCCTCTGCGATCCGGACGAGCTGCGGGAAATTTACCGCACCGGCCGCGGCGGCGTGAAGGTCCGCAGCCGCTATCGCTACGACAAGAAGGAGAATCTCATCGAGGTCTACGAGATCCCCTATTCCACCTCCATCGAGGCCATTCTGGACAAGGTGGCGGAGCTGGTGAAGGCCGGCAAGGTGAAGGAGATCAACGACATGCGGGACGAGAGCGACCTCAGCGGTCTGAAGCTGGCCATCGACCTGAAGCGGGGCGTGGACCCCGATAAGCTGATGGCCAAGCTGTTCCGCCTGACCCCCTTACAGGACACGGTAAGCTGCAACTTCAACATCCTCATTGCCGGACAGCCACGTGTGCTGGGCGTGGGCGGCATTCTGGAGGAGTGGACGGCGTGGCGCACCGAGTGCGTCAAGCGCCGGGTGTATTTCATCCTGAAGAAGAAGCAGGACAAGCTGCACCTTTTGCAGGGCCTGAAGCGCATCCTGCTGGACATCGACAAGGCCATTGCCACCATCCGGGAGACCGAGGAGGAGGCGGAGGTCATCCCCAATCTGATGATCGCCTTCGGCATCGACCAGGTGCAGGCGGAGTATGTGGCGGAGATCAAGCTGCGCAACATCAACAAGGAGTACATCCTCAAGCGGGTGGCGGAGACCGAGACCCTGGCCGACGAGATCGCCGATCTGGAGGACACGCTGGCCCGGCCCCAGCGCATCCGCCGCATCATCATCGACGAGCTGACCGACGTGCGGAAGAAGTACGCCATCCCCCGCCATACCGAGATCGTCTACGGCCACGAGCTTCCCGAGGAGCCGGAGGAGGAACCCATCGACGACTATCCCGTCCACCTGTTCCTCAGCCGTCAGGGCTATTTCAAGAAGATCACGCCCCAGTCCCTGCGCATGTCCGGCGATCAGAAGTACAAGGAGGGCGACGGCCCCGCCCAGTATTTCGAGGCCACCAACGCCGCCGAGCTGCTGTTCTTCACCGACCGCCAGCAGGTCTATAAGACCCGCGCCAGCGAGTTCGGCGAGACCAAGGCCTCGGCCCTGGGCGACTATCTGCCCGCCAAGCTGGGCATGGAGGACGGCGAGAATGTGATCTATCTGGCCCTGGCCGGGGATTACAGCGGCTTCATGCTGTTCTTCTTTGAAAACGGCAAGGCCGCCAAGGTGCCCCTGACCGCCTACGCCACCACCTCCAACCGCCGCCGCCTCACCGGCGCGTACAGCGACAAGGCGCCCCTGACCGCCATGCGGGCCATGAAGGAGGACGCGGAGCTGGCCCTGTATACCAACGAGCCCCGGTGCCTGCTGATGCATACGGCATCCCTGACCCCCAAGACCACCCGCGCCACACAGGGCGTGGCGGTCATGACCATCAAGCCCAAGTACCATCTGGAGCGTGTGGTGCCTGTGGAGGAGACCGGCATCACCAACCCGGCCCGCTACCGCACCCGTACCATCCCCGCCGCCGGCGCGCTGGTGAAGCCGGAGGACAGCGACGAAAAGCAGATCACGCTGCTGTAAACCATAAAAAACGTCTCAGCCCACTGGGCTGAGACGTTTTTTATGTTGTGGGCTCAGGCACCGAGACGGCACTCTTCAACGGGCGTGGACTGAAATCCAAGCACCTCGCCGTTGGAGGCGTCCACATAGCAGTCGTAATCCATCCACTCGCTGTGGATGATCACCTCGTACAGGTTATCGGAGAAGGATACGTCGGCGGACAGCACCTCGCGGTTGCGGAGGTTGCCATACAGCACGGCGGCGGCCACGGCCACCTGGGGGTCGATCACGTGGGAGGTCATATCGTTCATGTTGTTCATGGTAAAACTCCTTTCAAGCTCTGGTTGTTTTCCTGTTATGGGTATAGCATAACCGGAAACTTTAAGAAAAGTATGAAAGGAATTTAAATAAATTTTGAACGGAGAAAATTATTTGGGCAGCGTCAGGGTAAAGGTGCTGCCCTGGCCGGGGGTGCTGTCCACCGTGGCCTGACCGCCGTGGAACAGGGTGATCTCCTGCACCATGGAGAGCCCCAGCCCGCTGCCGCCGTCCTCGCCCCGGGAGGGATCGGCCTGCCAGAACCGCTGCCAGATCTTGTCCTGATCCGCCTTGTCGATGCCGATGCCGTCGTCGGCCACGGAGATGGCTGCGCCCCGGCCCTCGGGCCGCACGGTCACGGTGATGTGTCCGCCGGGCCTGCCGTACTTATAGGCGTTCTGCAGCAGGTTGTACAGGGCCCGCTGCATCAGGGACGGGTTGAAGGTGGCCTGCACCTCCGGCTGGATGTCGGTGGTCAGGGTGATGCCCCGGTCGTCGGCGGGCATGAACTCCTCGCAGCAGGCGGCGGCAAAGCCGCTGAGATCGGCCTTCTGCAGGGGATAGCGTGTGGTGCCCTGCTGCAGACGGGTCAGGCCCAGCAGCTCCTGCACCAGGTGGGACATGCGCTGGCCCTGCTCCTCGATGACGGTGATGGACTGGAGAAAGTCCTCCTTGGTCTCGCACTTGCGCCTGGCCCGGTCGCACTCCGCCAGGATGACGGTGATGGGCGTGCGCAGCTCGTGGCTGGCATCGGAGGTAAACTGCCGCTCGGCGTGGAAGGATTTCTCCAGCCGGGCAAAAAGGCTGTCGAAGGAGCGGCTCAGCCGCCGCATTTCCACTGGGCCCCGCTTCAATCCGATGCGGGCGGAAAGATCCCGGTCGTCGTTGATGGCGTCCGCCGCGCCGATGATCTGCTCCATGGGCCGGAAGGTCAGGTGGGCGATACCCCACCCACCGGCCACCGTCACCACCAGCAGGCACGGCAGCAGTACCGCCGTCAGGATGTTGATGGTGTGCATGACGCCGCTGCGGCTCTCGGTGGAGATGACGCCCCGTATCCACAGGCCCGTTACGTCCATGTCCACATACACGTCATACATATAGTATTGCCCGTCTCCGCCGGAAACGGTGCGCAGCGCGCCGTCCTGGGGCGGCAGCTCCGGCAGTCCCTCGGGCTGTACGCCTTCCAGAAACGCGCCGCTTTCATCGCAGACCCAGCAGCTGACGCCCCGGCGGTAGAATTTCAGATCCTCCCACTCGAAGCGGCCGTTCTCGAACTCCACGTCCCGGGCGTTTTTGTCCACCCGGGCGATCAGCTGGCTCTGGGGATCGTCGGCTACCGCCGCGCCGTTCACCACGAACACAAAGGTCAGCGTGGCGGCGCATAACAGCAGCATCATCAGCGTGAACCACGCCGTCAGTCGCAGCTTTGCAGACATGTTACGCCTCCTTCAGTACCCACCCGGTGCCCCAAACGGTGTGGATCAGCTTCTTTTCCGCTCCGGCGTCCACCTTCTTGCGCAGGTAGCCCACATACACGTCCACCACGTTGGTGCCGCCCTCGTAGTCGTAGTTCCAGAGGTTGTTTTCGATCATCTCCCGGGACAGCACCACGCCCCTGTTGCGCACCATGTACTCCAGCAGGGCGAATTCCTTGGCGGTCAGCTTGATGTCCCGTCCCGCCCGGGTGACGGTGTGGGCGGCGCTGTCCAGCGTCAGGTCGGCCACCGTGTAGATGTTGGAGCGATTGCCGGTGTATTTCCGGGCCATGGCCCGCACCACCGCCAGCAGCTCCGGAAAGGCAAAGGGTTTGGTGAGATAGTAGTCGCCGCCGGATTCCAGCCCGGTCACCTTGTCCTCGATACTGTCCCGGGAGGTGAGGAACAGCACCGGCGTGGCGTTGCCCTCGCCCCGCAGGCGGCGCACCACCTCCAGGCCGTCCATCCGGGGCATCATAATGTCCAGCACCAGCACGTCGTATTCCGCGCAGGCCATGTGCTCCAGCACCTCCTGCCCGTTGAAGCAGCTGTCCACGCTGTACCCCTCATCGCTGAGGGCTTCGCTGATGATGCGGTTCAGGTGTTTTTCGTCCTCGGCTACCAAAATACGCATAGGCCGTCTCCTTTGCAGAAATATCCAGTATCATGCCAACAAAAACTTCTAAGAATTTTATGAGATATTATCATTCTATCAACAAACTTCGCCAAAGGCAACGGTATCCTTGCGTCGGACACGGTTTTGGGGTAAAATGAGAGACAAATAGAGACAAATATCAAAGCATCGCAAGGAGGAAACGGAAATGGAAAAGATCGCGCTTGTCACCGGCTCCAGCCGGGGCATCGGCCGGGCGGTGGCCCGTGAGCTGGGCCGTCAGGGCTGGAGGGTCTGCATCAACTATCGGGTGCGGCAGGACTGCGCCGAGAGTCTGGCTGCGGAGCTGGCGGCGGAGGGCCATGAGGCCATGACGTATCAGGCGGATGTGTCCCGGCGGCAGGAGGTACAGGCCATGGTGCAGGCTATCCGGGAGAAGTGGGGCCCGGTGTCGCTGCTGGTGAACAACGCCGGTGTGGCGGGCCAGGCCCTGTTCCAGGATGTGACCGACGAAATGTGGCACAGGTACTTCTCCACCAACGTGGACGGCGCGTACCACACCATTCAGGCGGTGCTGCCCGCCATGCTCCACGCCCACGAGGGCTGCATCATCAACATCTCCTCCATCTGGGGCCAGCGGGGCGCCAGCTGCGAGGTGACCTATTCCTGCACCAAGGCGGCGCTGATTGGCCTGACCCGCTCGCTGGCGTCGGAGCTGGCCCCCACCCACATCCGGGTCAACTGCATCGCCCCCGGCGTCATCAGGACCGATATGCTGGACGCCCTGCCGCCGGAGGTGCTGCCCCAGCTGGCGGAGGAGACACCCCTGCGCCGTCTCGGCACGCCGGAGGACATCGCCCACGCGGCGGCCTTCCTGGCGTCGGACAAGGCGGACTTTATCACCGGCCAGGTGCTGACGGTGGACGGCGGCTTCATTCTTTGACCCCGGCGGCATCGGACAAAAAGGAAAACAGGCACCGCGGAAAGCGCGGTGCCTGTTTTGCTGCTGAAAGATTTTCCGCCTGCGCGGCTGCCCCTTTGCGGCTGTGCCAAAGGGATCAGGTGTACTGCCGCAGGCCCTCGGTGGCGGAATCCTCATCCGCGCTGATGGTGACGGTGAACTTCACATCGTTGGCGTTGCTGAAGCGGTCCAGCCAGCCCAGGAAGTCCTCCACCGCCTGGAGATCCTTGTCCCCGGCGATCTTGCACAGGTTGTCCACGAACACATGGGAAATATCGTAATTGCCGGCGTACAGGCCGCTGATAAAGCCCCGCAGGCACTCGTAATTGTTCACATTATACTCACCGGCGTTGACCAGACGGACATTGTAGCTGATGTCATAGGTCATGTCGGCGCTGGGCTCGATGCATACGACGCTGCCGTTCTCGCTCTCCACCGCGGTGTGGATCAGCTCGATCAGCTGCTTGGTCTTACCGGCGCCGTTGGCACCCATAATCAATCTAACCATAAGAAATCACTCCTTTATCTAAGATAGGAGATGGTTATGCTCCTAATGACAGCATAGCATACCCTCGTCCAAAAAGCAATGAAAAAACAGTTAACGTTTCAGCTTTTTCAGCAGGGTCTGGCGCAGCTCCTCATAGCCGGGCTTGCCCAGCAGGGCGAACATGTTCTTTTTGTACGCCTCCACGCCGGGCTGGTCGAAGGGATTCACGTCCAGCAGATAGCCGCTGAGGCCGCAGGCATACTCGAAGAAGTAGATCAGCTCACCCAGGGTGTGGGCGTCCTTGCTGCCGGTCTCCACGATGATGTTGGGCACGCCGCCCTCCACATGGGCCAGCAGTGTGCCGTCCATGGCCTGGCGGGCGATGAAGTCCATGCTCTTACCGGCCAGGAAGTTGAGCCCGTCGCCGTTGCCCTCGTCAAAGGGCACCTCCTGCTGCTGGGCGGAGGGGCCGAAGCGCACCACCGACTCAAATAGGTGCCGCTCACCCTGCTGGATGTACTGGCCCATGGAGTGCAGGTCGGCGGTGAATTCCACGCTGGCGGGGAACAGGCCCTTGTTCTCCTTACCCTCGCTCTCGCCGTACAGCTGCTTCCACCACTCGGCCATGAACCGGAAGGAGGGCTCGTAGGCGGCCAGGATCTCGATCTTGCGGCCCATGCGGTACAGCTCGTACCGGGCCCCGGCATAGTGCCAGGCGGGGTTGCGCTCCATGTCACCGGCGGCGCAGGTGCGCATCATCTCCCCGGCGCCGGCCATCAGGGCGTCGATGTCGATGCCCGCGGCGGCAATGGGCAGCAGGCCCACGGCAGTCAGCACGCTGTAGCGGCCGCCGATGTTGTCGGGCACCACGAAGGTCTCGTAGCCGTTGGCGTCCGCCAGGGATTTCAGCGCGCCCTTATGGGCGTCGGTGGTGGCGTAGATGCGGCGGGCGGCCTCCTCCTTGCCGTAGCGCTTTTCCAGCAGCTCACGGAAGAAGCGGAAGGCCACGGCAGGTTCGGTGGTGGTGCCGGACTTGGAGATCACGTTGACGGAGAAGTCCACGCCCTCCACCAGCTCCATGGCCTCGGTCAGCGCCTCGCTGCTGAGGCCGTTGCCGATGAAGTAGATGTTGGGGGTGTTCTTCTTTTTCAGGTTATAGTTGGGGGAGCACAGGCACTCGATAACGCCCCGGGCCCCCAGATAGGAGCCGCCGATGCCGATGACCACCAGAGCCTGGGAATCACCCTGGATCTTCTGGGCCGCCGCCTTGATGCGCCCGTACTCCGCCCGGTCATAGTCACGGGGCAGATGCACCCAGCCGGTAAACTCGCCGCCCATGCCGTCGCCCAGCTGCAGATGGCTGTGGGCGATCTTCAGCCGGGGAGACAGCGCCGCCTCGTAGGGCAGCCGCAGAAAGCTCTGGATATTGGTAAGGTCGACCTTGATCATCGTACATACCTCCTGTGTGTAGTAGGTTATTCTTAAAGCATAATATTACAACGCCCGCGGGGAAAATACAAGGGGAACTTTGCGTTTTTCCCGGCTTATTCACAGAAGATGGCCATCCGCAGCAGCCGCGCGGTCATTTCGCGCCAGGTAAGGGCCTCCACTGTCTCCGCCGCCACGATGGGAACGGTCAGCAGCGTCTCGCCCTCCCGGCTGACGGTCAGGGTGCCCACGGTGTCACCCGCCTGCAGCGGGGCCGGCACGGCCTCCGGCAGCTCCACCGTCTGGGTCAGGCCGCCGGAGCGGCTCTTCTCCAGCAGCACCGTCCGCCCCTCCTCCGGCAGCGTCAGGGCCACAGTGTCCGCCGCCCCCAGCGTCACCGGCAGGGCGGGCAGCGGCTCCTCCGGCTGAACGTCTGCCAGAGCGTAGGTGGAAAAGCCGTAGTTCAGCAGCGTCTTGGCGTCGGCGTTGCGGCTGTCGGAGGTATTGCCCTTCATGATGACGGCGATCAGCTCCATGCCGTCCCGCTCCGCCGTGGCGCTGATGCAGTAGCCCGCCTCCTGGGTGAAGCCGGTTTTCAGCCCCGTGGCCCCGTCATAGAACCGGATCAGCTTGTTGGTATTGCTGAGCCCGAAGGTACCGTTCCGCAAGGTGTCCATCCAGATGGTGGTGTAGCTCCGCACCTCCGGATGGTGCAGCAGAAGCTCCCGACTCATGAGGGCAATGTCGTGGGCGGAGGTGACGTGGCCCTCCGCCGTCAGGCCTGTGCAGTTGACGAAGTGGGTGTCCTTCATGCCCAGCTCCCGGGCCCGGTTGTTCATCTGCTCCACAAACAGCTCCGTCACCCCCGCCACATGCTCCGCCAGCGCCACTGCCGCGTCGTTGCCGGAGGACACGCACACCGCCTTGAGAAGATCGTCCACCGACATCTGCTCGCCCTCCGCCAGGAACACCTGGCTGCCGCCCATCCCGGCGGCGTAGGCGCTGACGGTCACCATGTCATCCAGGGCGATGCGGCCGCTGTCGATGGCCTCCATGGTCAGCAGCACCGTCATGATCTTGGTGACGCTGGCCGGCGGCAGGGCGTCGTGCTCATTCTGGGCATAGAGGATCTGCCCCGTGGTTTTCTCCATCAGCAGCGCCGCGTGGGAGGTCAGCGTCAGCTCCACGCCCCAGCAGGGCGCCGCCAGCCCCCATACCAATACCAATGCCGCCAGAAATCCCGCCGCTCGTTTCATACCGCAAGCCCTCCTTGTTTCTTTGGTGCCATCCTATGTCCCACCGGGCTTGACCTATGCGCCCGAGGTGAAAAGTGCCCGCCGCGGCGATTTTCGCCTTGCAATGACCGGAAAAGTGTGATATGATAACTCCACTTGCAGGGTTCGTACATCGGTAGTACATCGGCTTCCCAAGCCGAGGAGGCGGGTTCGATTCCCGTACCCTGCTCCAGATTAGAAAAGACCGCCAGTGGCGGTCATTTCTTTTATACCGCGCCGGTTTTCCGGCTGCCGCCTCTCACCCTCACGGCATAGCAAAGCCCCCTATGCAGGCACTTTCCTGCATAGGGGGCTTTTGTCTGTTGTCCGTTTTACCGGAGCGGTCGGGGTAGGCGTTTTTCTCCCCGCATTACATCAATCCGGGGATGTTCAGTCCGCCGGTGAAGCTGTTCATGGAGTTGTTCATGGCCTCGTCCGCCTGGCGCAGCGCCTCGTTGACGGCGGAGATCACCAGATCCTGCAGCATCTCCACATCCTGGGGATCCACGGCGTCCGGCTGAATGGTCAGGGCCTTCAGCTCCTTCTTGCCGCTGACCACGGCCTGCACCGCGCCGCCGCCTGCGCTGGCGGTGAAGTCGGTGTTTTCCACGTCCTCCTGGGCCTTCGCCATCTGCTGCTGCATCTGCATGATCTTCTGCTGCATCTGCTGCTGGCGCATCATCTGGCCCTGGCTGCCGCCAAAGCCGCCTCTTGCACTGTATCCCTTTGCCATATCGTTCGTTCTCCTTATGATATTATGTTATGTGATCTTGAAATTTTCCAGCTGCTGGCCCTTGCTGGTCAGGGTGTCCAGCGCGTCGCCCTCTGCCGGTGCCGCCGGAGCGGGCGGCTCCTCCCAGGGGGGTGTTTCCTCTGCCCTGGCTGCGGGTGGCTCCGGCGCAGGGATCGGTTCCGGTGCGGGCTCCGGTCTGGGTGCCGGTTTTGGCGCTGCCTTGGGGGCTGGGGCAGGCGCCGCCTTCGGGGCGGGCCGGGGTGCGGCCTTGGGCGCGGTGCCCACTGTCAGCTGTACCCGTACCGGGGTGCCCAGCTCGTTGGTGGTGACCTCCCGCAGCACCGACAGCACCGCTTCGTTGTCCAGGGAGGCCTTTACGAAATCGTTCTGGCACAGCACCGTCAGACAGCCGTCCTCCACCACGCCGCTGGCCATGTTCAGGAATACCCGGTCCTTTACGCTCAGCCGCCCCTTGTACTGATCCAACAGCCGCAGCCAGACCGACGTGTCGCCGGAGACCGTGCCCGCCGGGGCGGCGCTTTGCGCCGGTTCCGTCCTGCGGACAGGACGGGGCGGGGGAGGGGGTACGTCCTCGGGAATGTCAAATACCCGCTCACCGTACTCCTCCGGGGGAGGCGGCGCTTCGTCATACCGCGTCTCAATGGGGATATCCCGTACCGGCGGCGCGGATACGGGCCGTGCCGGTGCCGCCGCCTGGGGAACGCCGCCCTTTTCCAGCGCCGTCACCCGCTGGCACAGGGCCGTCAGGTCGCCGCTGAGCGTCTCGTCGCATAGCTTCAGCAGGCACAGCTCCGCGTCGGTGCGGGGCCGGATGCTGTCCGGCAGCGCGGCGCAGCACTGCTGCAGCGTCTCCGTCAGATACAAAAACCGCGTCATCGGCTGCTCGCCCGCCAGCTCCGAGAGGGTCTTGCGGTCGTAAAGCCCCGTCAGCAGGGCGCTGCCGCCGTCAGGCGCGGCTCTCAGAATGGTCATATCCCGGCACAGGTCGCTCATCTCGCTCAAGAGCGCCGCCACGTCTTTGCCGCTGCGGTACAGCTGGTCAAACAGCGTCAGCGCGTCGCCGGTGCGCCGCTCCAGCACGCAGCGCATCAGCTGCACCGTCTGGGTGGCTCCGGCAAGGCCCAGCACCTCCAGCACCGCGGTGTTGTCAATGGTGCCCTCCACCGCCCGGCACTGATCCAGCAGGGACAGGGCGTCACGCATGGCGCCGTTGGCCATCCGGGCCAGCAGCTCCGCGCCGTCGGGGCTCAGGTCGATGTGCTCCTCCGCCGCGATGTGCAGCAGCTGCTGCTGGATATCGCGGGGCAGCAGCCGCTTGAAGGAAAACCGCTGGCAGCGGGAGAGAATGGTGGCCGGGACCTTGTGCAGCTCCGTGGTGGCCAGAATGAACAGCAGGTGCTCCGGCGGCTCCTCCAGAATTTTCAGCAGGGCGTTGAAGGCGGCGATGGACAGCATGTGCACCTCGTCGATGATGTACACCCGCTTTTTCAGCACGGAGGGGGTGTAGACCGCCTCCTCACGCAATGCCCGCACCTGATCCACGCCGTTGTTGGAGGCGGCGTCCAGCTCCAGAACATCCAGAAAGCTGCCGCTTTCCAGCCCCAGACAGCTGGGACACTGACAGCAGGGGTCGCCGTTTACAGGGTGCTCACAGTTGACGGCCTTGGCCAGAATTTTGGCGCAGGTGGTCTTGCCGGTACCTCTTGTGCCGGTGAACAGATAGGCGTGGGAGGTACGGCCCTCTGCCACCTGCTTTTTCAAGGTCTCGGTGATGTGCTCCTGACCGATGACGTCGGAAAACACCTTGGGCCGCCATTTGCGGTACAGCGCCTGATACATGGAACACACCTCCTGAAAAATCGAATCTGCGGGAAGGAAGGGCACGCGGGTAGCTCCAAAGGGTGCCCTGCGCATATGAAAACATCCTCCGTTTGCAGACACGGAACCGGCGTCCTCGCGGCACATGGAACATCCCGCTTAATGCTGCTCGGTTCCCCGCCTGACATGGTTCACGGGGCTCCATTGCGCGAGACCGGCTCCGCGTCTGCAAGCGGAGGATGAATTGCGGAATCTATTATACGATATTTTTTCTGAATTATCAACTGGAAATTTCGTTTTTACCGGCAGTTGTGTCGGTGTTTCCGGGGAATACTTGCCTTGACAGAAGGAATGGAGTATAATGGCACCATAATTTTAAACTGGGATTGTTTACCTGAAAGGAGGGGCCATGGAGACCGTTGGGCGTTTCGCGCCGTCCCCCAGCGGGCGGCTGCATCTGGGAAATCTTCTGTGCGCCCTGCTGGTGTGGCTCTCCGCCAGACAAAAGGACGGCCGGGTCCTGCTTCGGGTGGAGGATCTGGATACCGCCCGCTGTCCCCGGAGGTACAGCGAGCAGATGGAGCGGGATCTCCAATGGCTGGGGCTGGATTGGGACATCGGCCCCGGAAGGGACAACGGCACCGGCCCCTATTACCAGAGCCAGCGGACGGAGATCTACCAAGCGGCACTGGAAACGCTGCGGGAAAAGGGCCTTGTTTATCCCTGCTTCTGTACCCGGGCGGAGATTCACGCTGCCTCCGCTCCTCACCGGGAGGACGGGCAGGTGGTCTATGCCGGGACCTGCCGCCGTCTCACCGCGGCGGAGATCGCGGAAAAAAGCAGAAATCGCGCCCCGGCCCTCCGGCTGATAACGCCGGAGGAGCGTTGGG
>ERZ824575.2197-NODE-2197-length-15867-cov-8.283076_pt1 | contig 15867 bp, 18 predicted proteins | sample MGYA00519470_ERZ824575 | MGnify/ENA primary metagenome ERZ824575 (study PRJEB31778, sample SAMEA3449170) | human gut metagenome | biome: human gut; feature: human-associated habitat; material: faeces | place: United Kingdom | collected 2010/2012 ...
CTTCTGCCCACGATACTTGGCTGGAGACGGCCCGGGAAAATAGGTAGCGCCAACACTCCTCCTTAGCTCAATGGTAGAGCATTCGGCTGTTAACCGAAGGGTTGTTGGTTCGAGCCCAACAGGGGGAGCCACGAAGGGTGAGCCGCCATCCGAAAAGGTGGCGGCTCATTTCTTTTACTCAGAAAGCCAGCGTAGACTTGGGCCTTTAGCTCAGTTGGTTAGAGCAGACGGCTCATAACCGTCCGGTCCCGGGTTCGAGTCCCCGAAGGCCCACCATTTACAATTACAGCGCAAGCTGTTTTATACAGGGGTATAGCTCAGTTGGTAGAGCAGCGGTCTCCAAAACCGCGTGTCGAGAGTTCGAGCCTTTCTGCCCCTGCCAAAACGACCACCCAATAGGGTGGTCGTTTTTTTGATCGAGGTAACACAGAGCCGCCCATGGGCGGCTCTGTGTTTGCCGGTGCTTCGGCTGAATGCTGTCTCCGACGTCCCGTCGTAGGGAGGATGATCCTGCCCGCCCGGATACCAGCGCACTTGCCGCGGGGCGATGTGGGCATCGTCCCCTACGGAACAAATATCCTTATAGAATCTCTCGTTATATGCAGGGCGTTACTCTTCATCGGTGGGAAACTCGATAGAACCGTTTTGCTGCTCGTACTCATCTACACACAGTTGGGCGAGATGTTCCAGCTGGGCATTCAGGGAGCGATGATTCTTGCGGGCGATGTAGGTGATCTTACGCAGAAGCGTTTCCGAAAAACGTATGCCGGTCTGGATGCGGGCTGATTTTTATTGCATCAGGCTCAGACGACTGCGAAGAACTTGATGATGAACAGCAGGGAAATGACGTAGGTCAGCACGGACACTTCCTTGGCGCGGCCGGAGAACACCTTGATCACGGTGTAGGTGATCATGGCGATGCCGATGCCGTGACCGATGGAGCCGGAGATGGGCATGGCCAGCAGCATCAGGAACACGGGCACCACCTGATCCAGATCGTCGAAATCCACGTTCTTCAGACCCTGCAGCATCAGGATACCCACATAGATCAGGGCGGAGGAGGTGGCGGCGGCGGGGATGATGGCGGCCACGGGGGCGATGAACATGCAGGCCAGGAACATGAATGCGGAGGTCAGGGAGGTCAGGCCGGTGCGGCCGCCGGCCTCCACGCCGGAGGCGGACTCCACGAAGGTGGTAACGGTGGAGGTGCCGCAGCAGGCGCCCGCCACGGTGCCCACGGCGTCGGACAGCAAGGCCTCCTTCATCTGGGGCATGTTGCCCTCCTTATCGGTCATACCGGCGCGGGAAGCGGTACCCACCAGGGTGCCGATGGTGTCAAACATGTCGATCATGCAGAAGGTGATGATCAGGCTGATGGCGGTGAACCAGCCGATGCGGAAGAAGTCGGTGAAGTCAAACTTGAACAGCGTGGTGCTCACCATATCCTGGAAGGGAGGCAGGAAGGACGCGCCCTGCAGAGAGGCGAAGGGGTTGGTGTGCAGGAAGATAAAGCTGCCCGCCCAGTAGATGACGGAGGCCACCAGCATGCCCACCAGAACGGCGGCCTTGACGCCCTTCTTGGCCAGCAGGATGATGACGAACAGGCCGATGAACATGGTGACCACGGTCAGCACCATGGTGCTGTACTCCGCGCCCATGTGATCCTTGATGACGCTGGGGGTCATGGCGCCGAAGAAGTCACGCAGCACATAGAAGGGGCTGGTGTAGCCGTTGCCCTCGGCATAGATGCCCACGTTGGAGCCCAGGCCGATGTTCATCAGCATCAGACCGATGGCGGGACCGATGCCCAGACGCACGCCCAGAGGGATGGCGTCCACGATCTTGTCGCGGATGTTGAACACGCTCAACAGCAGGAACACAATGCCCTCCACCAGGATGATGCACAGCACCGCCTGGAAAGCACTGGTGTAGTCGGTGTTCAGCATGGCGGCCACGTTGCCGGCGATGACGGCAAAGAAGCTGTTCAGACCCATGCCGGGCGCCATGACGAAGGGCTTGTTGGCCAGGAAGGCCATGCACACCGTGCCGATGGCGCTGGCGATGCAGGTGGCCAGGAAAACGCCGTTCCAGAGGGGGGTGCCAACGGCGAAGTTGGTCAGCAGGTTGGGGTTCAGGGCGATGATGTACGCCATGGTCATGAAGGTGGTCAGACCGGCAAGGATCTCCGTCTTGACGGTGGTGCCGTTCTCCTTCAGGTGGAAGATGCGCTCCATGTGATAAGTCTCTCCTTTATAAGTTCTACAGATACACAGCTATCTTAACTGTGGATACCCTTATCTTAGCGCACCTTTTGTCAAAATACAAGACTTTTTGTCAGGGAAGCTGATAAATTTTTTAGATAACAGACATCACCGGTACAACTCCGTCCGCCGCAGATCGGTATAGGGCCGCGCGGCACGGATACGGGCGGAAGCGGCCATGTCCACCTCGGCGTACAGCAGCTCCTCGCCGCTGCCAGCCTGGGCGATGGTGTCGCCGTTGGCGTCCGTCACCAGCGACCGGCCGGAGAACGCCATCTCCCCCTCCCTGCCGATGCGGTTGCACATGGCGACGGCCACGCTGTTCTGGAAGGCCTGCACCTTGATCTCCCAGTCGAACATCTCCATGGGCTCGCTCTCGGTGTTGGCGGTGGGGATCAGGATCAGGTCGGCCCCCATCAGCGCCTCGGTGCGGATGCTCTCAGGATAGTGCCGGTCGAAGCACACCACGACGCCGATCTTCCCATGGGGCGTGTCAAACACCAGAAAGCCGTCGTCGGAGGGGGTGTAGTAATCCTGCTCATAGAACTGCGCCGCCTGAGCAATGTGCACCATCTTCTGGCGGCCCAGCAGCGTGCCGTCGCTGCCGATCAGCAGCGTGGCGTCAAAGCAGCCGGAGGGCTCCCGCAGATAGAAGTTGGGTGCCGCCATGACGTGGTTCTCCCGGCAGGTGTCCTGGAATTGCCGGATAATGGGATCCCCGGTGGTCAACAGCTTTCCGGACATATCACGCCCCGCGTACTGGGGAAAGAACCGATGGAACTGCAGCTCCGGATAGACGATCAGCTCCGCGCCGTGAAGGGCGGCCTGCCGCAGGGCAGCAAGCTGGCGCGTCAGATTTTCGTTCTCGTTGTCGCTCATGGCCATCTGGCAAAGGGCAAGCTTCATAGGACAGTCCTCCTGAAATTTGTTTTCCCTATTGTACTACTGGGTAATCACAGACGCAAGAGATATTTCCCCGGAAAAGAAAAAAGGCACGGACAAGGGATCGTCGATCCACTTCCGTGCCTTCCTGCGGTCATACGCCTTGGGATTCTTACTCTTCCGGGTCACCGGGTTCAGCGCGCCCCAGGTACCCCGCATCATGGCGTCACGCCTGCGCTTCTCCTTCTTGGAGAGCTTCTCATAGGGAATGAATTTTTCCATAGTACGTCTCCTTTTCAGATGGTTGGAGAGCATCATACCAGAAAACGCCCCGGCTGTCAAATGACAAAACGGAAACACGCCCGCGTACCTCACCGGTACGCGGGCGCAGATCAAAGCTTATGCGATTTTCGCAGCGCGCTCATACAGCCGCTGCAGATCGTAGACATCCACGCCGCCGACCCCATTCACATTGGCGGCGGCCTCGAAGGCCATCGGACTGTCTTTATATCTGCCAGTCATCTCACCGGTCGCCAGGTATTCGTACAGGCACTGCACATCGGCTGCATCCGGCTCCTCGCCCTGTCCGTTCAGGTTGCCCACGGCAAAGCCGGTGATCACCTGGGCATCCGCCAGCGGATGCCAGTCATCCTGGCTGTTGATCGCCAGCCACCGCGTCCACTGTTCATCGCTTCCCCCATAGTACAACACCGTCAGCACAGCGCAGCCGCTAAAGGCCGCGGCGTCGATCGCCGTGTCACCGCCGGAGATCACCACCTCCTCCAGGGCCTGACAATCACTGAAGGCATACGGCCCCACCGTTTTCATACCGGCGGGAAGTACCACGCCCTCCAGTGAACAGCAGCCGCTGAAGGCATATTCCCCAACGGTCTCCAGGCCGCCGGGCAGGCGCAGGTCGGAAAGCCTATCACAATTTGTGAAGGCATAGCTGCCGATGCTGACAACGCCCTCCGGGATCGTCACCCGGGTCAAATTAAAATTGCTCCAGAACAGGTTCTCCCCGATCCGGGTCAGCCCCGCGGGCAGCGTCATCTCCCGCAGGCCACACTGGTTGAAGGCATCGTCGCCGATCTCGGTCACGCTGTCCGGAATGGTAATGCTATGGAGACCGGTGCAGTAGTAAAACGCGCTGTTCTCAATAACCGTTACGCTGTCAGGCACGGTATAGCTGCCCACCTTCTGATTGGAGCAGAAAACAAGACGGCTCATATCCTTGCTGAACAGCACATTGTCCACGCAGCAATAGTTCTCGTTCCCCTCGGCAACGTGCAGCGTAAGCGCCGTACAACCCACGAAGGCCTGTGGACCGATCCGACGGACACCGGCGGGAATCGTGATCTCCGTCAGAGCAAAGCAATAACCGAAAGCGCCCTCTCCCAGCTCCCGCAGCCCCTGGCCCAGCGAAACGCTGCGCAGGGCTTCGCAGCTGTTGAAGGCTTCCCCTCCGATCACCTCGACGCTGTCAGCAATGGTGACCTCCTCCAGATTTTTCAGCGTCTGGAACGCTTTGCTTCCAATGGCGGTGATGCCATCTCCGATCACCACACGCCGGATGTCGGCGGCGTTTTCACGCCACGGAGCAGGCTCCTCATCGGTATAGCTGCTCATCTCGCCGCTGCCGCTGACGGTCAGGGTACCCTCGTCCAGCGACCATGTTGGCGCCTCCGTTATCGTTTCACCGGTGTCATAGAAAACCCCGGAAATATCTCCGGCCGCCCATGCCGTGCCGCTCAAGCCGATCAGCATTGTCAAGCTGAGGCTCCATGCCAGGAATCGTTTCATCATGCTCTCCCCCAAACTTTATATTGTATATGGATACTGCTGTAACCATTGTATCATGGCGTATCCGCATGCCGCAAGGATTTTTCGCCATTTTTCGACAAATTATGATAGTTTAAAAGGCACACGGCAAAATCCGCGCACAGCAAACAGTATTGCTGATATCCGTTATCACATTCCATAGCTTTACTTTTCCTGTTAAATATTCTACTATATGCTCACAAAGACAAAGGAACCCAAAACCACCCACATATAACAAAATACTTCAAGGAGGAATTTACCATGAAGAACTTCAATAACTACGTCCTGACCGCGATCGTTTCCCTGATCCTGGTGGTCGCCACCTCTTTCCTGATGACCGCCGCTGACGAGCCCATCCGTCAGGCAGGCTTATATCTGCCCATCGTGTTCGGCGCCGTGGCCACTTGGGCTGCCGGTAAGGCCGGTCTGCTGGAGCTGGACTATGAAGAGCGCGCCGCCCGCCGTAGCGCTCACGCCGCCGCGTAAAATCTATCACTGCACCATTTCTTTTCTCTCTTGAAATTTTCTCTCTACAAAAGGAAGCGGCACACGATGTGTGCCGCTTCCTTTTTGAAAAAATTTTTTGTGAAAAAATAAACATATTTCTTTCGCACTTTCCCGGATGAAAGCGCCGTTTTCCCGATTTTTTGAATCTTTTGCACAAATTGCATATATTCATTCTGTATAAAACGCCAAAAAAATACTTGACAACCGACACATTTTGCGGTATCTTCTTTTATTATTTTTGAAGGAGGTCTTTTGAATGGTACATTATATTCTGTTGAAGCTGAGGAAAGACGCGGACGTGACCCTCCTTTATTTCCATTGCCGCAAGGTGTACGCGGATTTGGAATGGGAGCTTCCCTTCCTGCACGACGCAGAGGTGAGCCGGTGCGCCACCGCAAGGGACTCCAACGCGGATATCATGATCCGCATGCACATTGACGCGCCGGAGCAGTTGAACGACTTCTTCCGCCACCCCAAGCATCTGGACTGGATCGAGGAGGTCAAGGACTATGTGTCCGACTGGATGTCCTTCGACTGGCCGGAGGACGCCAAGGACGCCTGCTGATGAAAATACGGGAAGCTGCCGCTTCCCGTATTCTTTATTTTTTCTGCCAGTCCGCAAGGGCCTTGACCACCCGGCGCTGGATATCCAGGCGGGCCGCCTTACATTCCCGGGGAAATACCCTGGCCTCGCGGAAGGCCAGCTTCACGAACAGGTCGGCGCCCACCGGCAGCATGGTTTTCAGCATCCCCTCCGGAAACACGAAATGGGTGCCATGGTCATACACGGCGGCCTCCACGGTGCAGGCGTGGGGCCGTTCCGCCAGACGACGCTCCATGCGGCGGATGTACTTTTCCGTATCCCACAGCACATCGTCCGCCGCGCCGATCAGCAGCAGATGGCCCTGGATGTTCTCCACCCGGATGGTCTCCGCCTCCGTGATGGGATGGGCTGCCTCCGAATCGTCAAACAGCTTCCGGGACGCCAGCATCGCCCCGGCTTGCTTGGTTTCCTGGGCGATGACCTGCCAGTACTGGGGATGGGGATAGCAAAAGGGCATATAGGGCAGGGGCTCACCGTGATAGGAGAACAGCGATTCGCCGGGGATAGGCCACTCCTTGCAGCCGTCCTTCTTCCCCTGCATGAAGCCCTGCCACACAAAGTCGCTGGGCGTCATGGCGATGGTCAGCGCCAGCTCCGGGAAGTAGGAGGCCGCTGTCAGGGCCAGCGTGCCGGTGGTGGATGCGCCGGCGATGCCCAGCTTCCGGTTTCCGTGGGCCTTCAGCCAGGCGATGGCGGTTTCGATCCGCTCCAGCGGATAGTTGTGGTGGCCGTAGTCCTTCTTTCCCGGCGACATGGTCATCACGTTCACCCCCTGCTTCAGCAGCCACTTCACCGCCGAGCGGGCCATATAGTCCTCCGGGTCGTCCCCCAGCATGGCGATCACGGCGCAGTCGCTCTGTGCCGTGCCCGTCCAATAAGCGCCGTAAAAGCCGTCCCGGTCAATGTCAAAATGAAGGTGTTTCATATACCTTCCCCCCTTCGCAAGCTATTGTTGAAGTTAGCCGTATCTAACGCGTTTCTGCTATTGTAATGCGAAGGTTCAGGATTGTCAAGGAAACGATTGGCAGAATGGGGGATTTTCGTCATTTTTCTCATGAAAAAGTCTTGATTTTTTCCCTTGCCTCGTGATATAGTACGGGTGAAGGTTAGCGAATGCTAATCTCTGAATTTATCAGCTCAGGAGGTAATCTATGATGAAGAAATTTGGTCTGTTCGCAGCCGGTGTGCTGTTCGGCACCGCCGGTATCAAGATGCTCAGCAGCAAGGACGCCAAGAAGGTCTATACCCACACCACCGCCGCCGTGCTGCGCGCCAAGGACAGCGTGATGGAGACCGTCACCACCGTCCGCGAGAACGCCGAGGATATCTACGCCGACGCCAAGGCCATCAACGAGCAGCGGGTCGAAGAGGCTGCTGCCGCCGTGGTGGAGGACACTTCCAAGGAAGAAGCCAGCGCCGAGTAACGCGAAACCGCTATGAAATGCAACATTCTCCACGAATCCGCCGGGCGTCTGCGGGTGCATCTGCACTGCGGGTACATGACGCTGCACCAGGCGGACGTACTGGAATACTATCTGCGCGGCATTGACGGCGTGACTGAGGTGAAGGTCTATGACTGCACCCAGGACGCCGTGGTGCTCTATGCCGGAAAGCGCGGCGATGTCATCGCCGCGCTGGCGTCCTTTTCCTTCCCCAAGGCCGAGGCCATGGATCTGGTGCCGGAGCACACCTCCCGCGCCCTGAACCGGGAGTTTGAGGATAAGCTGGTCATGACCGTCGTGCGGCGGTGCATCTCCAGGCTGTTCCTCCCCTTCCCCGTCACCTCGGCGCTGGCGGTGATCCGCTCCGTGAAGTACATCAAGGAGGGCCTGAAGACACTGTGGCACGGCAAGCTGTCCGTGGCGGTGCTGGACGCCACCGCCGTAACGGTGTCCATCGCCCGGGGCGACTTCTCCACCGCCGGCTCCGTCATGTTCATGCTGCGGCTGGGCGAGATCCTGGAGGAGTGGACCCACAAGAAGTCCGTGGCCGATCTGGCCGGGGCCATGAGCCTGAACGTGGACAAGGTCTGGCTCCAGGTGAACGACACCGAGATGCTGGTCCCCGTCTCCGACGTGAAGGCCGGTGACTGCGTCATCGTCCGCACCGGCAGCATGATCCCCCTGGACGGCAAGGTGGTCTCCGGCGAGGCCATGGTGAACCAGGCCTCCATGACCGGCGAGTCCATGCCCGTGCCCAAGCGGCCCGGCAGCTATGTGTATGCCGGCACCGTGGCTGAGGAGGGCGAGTGCGTCGTCCAGGTGGAGAAAGCCTCCGGCAGCGGCCGCTATGACCGCATCGTTCACATGATCGAGGAGTCGGAGAAGCTAAAATCCACCGCCGAGGACAAGGCCGCCCGCCTGGCCGATCGGCTGGTGCCCTACACCCTGGGCGGCACGGCGCTGACCTACGCACTTACCCGCAACATCACCAAGACGCTGGCGGTGCTGATGGTGGACTTCTCCTGCGCGCTGAAGTTGGCCATCCCCATCGCGGTGCTGTCCGCCATGCGGGAGAGCAGCGGCCACCGCATCTCCGTCAAGGGCGGACGCTTCCTGGAGGCCGTGTCCAAGGCCGACACCATCGTGTTCGACAAGACCGGCACCCTCACCTACGCCACCCCCAAGGTAGCCCGGATCGTCACCTTCGGCGACTATAAGGAGCCGGATATGCTGCGGCTGGCCGCCTGTCTGGAGGAGCACTACCCCCACTCCATGGCCAACGCCGTGGTGGAGGAGGCCAAGGTGCGGGGCCTGTCCCATGAGGAGTATCACTCCCAGGTGCAGTATGTGGTGGCCCACGGCATCTCCAGCATGGTAGAGGGCCGCTCGGTGCTGATCGGCAGCGCCCACTTCGTGTTCGAGGACGAGGGCTGCCGTGTGCCGGAGGGCGAGCAGGAGAAATTCGACAGCCTGCCCGAGGCGTACTCCCATCTGTACCTGTGCATCGCCGGAGAGCTGGCCGCCGTCATCTGTATCTTCGACCCCCTGCGCAAGGAGGCCCGCGCCGCCGTGCAGGCGCTGCACGACTGCGGCATCGCCAAGGTGGTCATGATGACCGGCGACAACCGCAAAACCGCCGAGGCCGTGGCCCGCCAGGTGGGCGTGGACGCCGTGTTCGCGGAGGTCCTGCCGGAGGACAAGGCGGAATTCATCCGCCGGGAAAAGGCCGCCGGACACACCGTCATCATGGTGGGCGACGGCGTCAACGACTCCCCCGCCCTGTCGGAGGCCGACGCAGGCATCGCCATCTCCACCGGCGCGGCCATCGCCCGGGAGATCGCTGACATCACCATCGCCTCGGAGGATCTCTTCGAGCTGGTGACGCTGCGGAAGCTGGGTGAGGCGCTGATGGCCCGTATCCACCGGAACTACCGGTTCATCGTGGGCTTCAACTTCTCGCTGATCGTGCTGGGCGTGGCGGGTATTCTGCCGCCCACCACCTCCGCGCTGCTGCACAATATGTCCACCCTGGGCATCAGTCTCAAGAGCATGACCGACCTGCTGCCCGACGAAAACAAATAACCGCACATAAAAAAGACCTCCGGAGCTCCGGAGGTCTTTTTCTATGCTGTCAGAATTCCAAACGGACGATCTGCATGTTCATGCTGTTGTCGCCCACGCGGGACAGAAAGCGGAAGAACCCGCTGACAGAGGGATCCTTCAAGTCATGATAGCCCAGCATGTAGCCGCGGCTGGATACCTGCATGCCCAGCGCCCAGGGGGACAGCTCCTTTTTGGCGTCCGCCACGGCGAAGTATGCCCCCACATCCTGGATGTCGGCGGTCTTGAGCCAGGTTTTCAGCATCAGCTTCACCGCCTTGCGGTTGGCGGCGTCGAACACCAGCCGTCCGCCGGGGAAGGCGGCGTGCATGGCCTGCACCAGCGCCTTGACCTGCTCCGTCAGGAAGTAGTAGAACACCCCCGCCGCGAAGAACACCACGCCATTGGACGCGTCGATCTTCCCGAACCACCCGGTGTCGTTCAGGTCGCAGAGGATGTTCTCCTCCCGCTCTCCGGCGGGCAGCAGCTCGTCGCGCACTCTGATCACGTCAGGAAAGTCCAGATTGTAGATCCTGCACCTGCCGTTGTCGCAGCTCCGGCCGGTGTTGTCCAGCCCGCAGCCCAGGTTGACCACCGCTGCGTCGGAATGGCTGGCCAGATAGTCCCGCACCTCCCAGGCCAGGTCATTCTGCCGCATGGCCGCCTCCAGAAAGCCGAAGCGCTGCATCAGGCTTTTGGACTTCTTCTCCAGCAGGGTAAAGTCGTAGTCAATCTCATCCATCAGCCGGATGGCCGTTTCATCATAGAACAGCCGGGGATACAGCGTCGAGCACATTTTCCGCCCGTACAGAGGGATCACCAGCGTCTCCTGTACGGTGTTTTTTTCGATATGGTATTTCATACATTCCTCCGATAGCCAGCCTCATCCCGGTATTCGGGATGCTCTTTCAGATAGTCATCCCGGTCGCCGCAGATGGTGTAGTCGCACTTGCAGCCGTTGGCGCAGGTGGTGGTGCGCACCAGCCGCGCGTGGATCAGCTCCATGGACACATAGTCCACGTTGCACAGAGCGGGCATGATGTCCGTCAGCCCGTTCTTGATGGCGAATTCCGCCGCGGGACACGCCGTAAACTCATAATAGATGGGCTTGCCCTCCTCATACGGGGCCACCGCCATCTCATAATCGTGCCACCTGTCGCAGCCCACCTTGGCCGAGGCGAATGCCTTGTACATAAGCCTGCGCCAGAAGGGCTTGTTGCAGTCCACGAAGTTCAGCCTGCGGAAGGCGGGCAGGATCAGGTTCTCCTCCATCTCCTCGATCTCCCGGAAGGAGGTCACCGCCTTACAGACCACATAGTAGCTCAGGATGGCGATGCAGTCATAGGTGCCGCCCGCGCCGTTGTGGAAGTTCTTCTTCCCGCCCAGATCGGTGCGCCAGTCGGAGAGAAAGTCCACATACTGCCGCTGCACCTGCTCCCATACCGCCTCCCGCCGCTCCCGCGGATAGTGGAGGGCGATCTTCTGCCGGATCTTCCTCTTGCAGGGCCTGGAGTACAGCACATGGCAGGTGCGGTCAGATTGCAGCTGGCTGTCCTTCATCTGCCCACACCCTTCAGATAGCCGCTCTTGGCCCCAGCCTCGGTGTCGTCGGACTCGTCATAGGCGTCATAGGGGGCGTTGGGGTCGTGGACGCGCTTGCCGAAGGGAGAGCACAGTTGCTCCTTGTGGGCAAAGGCGAAGGCGAAGTTGTCCGTCCAGCCGGTGTGGCCGGTGATGAACAGCGGCCGCAGCCCCCGCTTTTCCAGCTTCTCCTCCAGCGCCGCCAGTGACCGGACGGCCAGCTTGTTATCCTCCGCCAGAGCGGAGATGAAGCTGTACCCGCCGTCGGCGCCGAACCAGATGGTGTCGCCGGTGAAGAGATACTTGTCGTCGATGAGATACACCATATGGCCCCAGGTATGGCCCGGCACCAGGAAGCACTCGATCCTGATGCCGTCGATGTCAAACACCTGCCCGTCCTGCAGCAGCACCTTTTTATTGTTGATGGTCACCTGGGGCAGCTTGTACAGATGATAGATGACCTTCCGGCGCACCTGGCCGGTCAGGTACCTGTTCTCGGTCTCGCCCACATACAGCGTGGCGTTCCGGAACAGGCCGGGGCTGTCGGCCTCCACCGCGCCCACATGGTCGGTGTCCTGGTGGGTGATCAGGATATGGCGGATGGACGCCGGGTCGATGCCCAGCCAGCCCATCTTCTCCGCCAGCGGGTCATAGTTGTACCCCGCGTCGATCATGATGGTGGTCTCGCCCTTCCGGTAAAAGAAGATGTTGGCCACCCACTCCCGGACACAGGCCACATTTTCGTCGATCCAGCCGGTGTTCAGCGGCTTGAAGATCTCCTTGCCCCGGTACATTTTGCTCATTTCCTTCTTCTGGAACTCGGTCGCTTTCTTGGACATGGCGTTGCCCTCCTGTATCGGTCTCCGGCGATTAGCATCGCCTAACTCTTTGTCAAAGAAAAGCGGTTAGCGCAATCTAACCGTCTTTTGGTGCTATTGTAATGCCCCCGGCGGAAATTGTCAAGGCGTGTTTGTCCAAAAGGGCAAAATAAAGCGTGGAATTTCGTGCAAAATGCCATTGTCCCCCTGTGCCGGATATGGTAAACTATACCATGTGAAATATAACGAATCCACGGGGAATTTCACCAGAGGAAAACAGGAGGAGAGTATATGAGAAAACGTATCGCAAGCATACTTCTGGTGGCATTGATGCTGCTGTCTCTGTTGCCGGTACCGGCCTGGGCAGCGGAGGTCACAGAAGAGGTGTCCGTCGGCGATATCAACGGCACCGACGGCATTGACATCACGGACGTAAACTGCCTGTATGAGTACCTGATCACCGGTGAGCAGGACGGCTCATTGTCAGAGAAACAGTTCCAGGCCGCCGCCGATCTGAACAAGGATGGCCAGATCAATATTTATGACCTGCAGATCCTCTATGAAGTCGCCAGCGGGCTTCTGAGCGTCAACGATCTGCCCGGCAACGATAAAAACAAGGTAAAAATCGGCTTTATCTGCGTGAGCGACGAATACTCCGTACCGGGCTATTGCTTTATCAACGATGCCAAAGCCGCTATCGCCAACCTTGGACTGACCGAGGACGACTACATTTTGAAAACTAACATTCCCGAGGATTCAGATTTCAGCAATATCGCCGCTGAGTTAGTTGATGCCGGATGCAACATCATTTTCGGCAATAGCTTTGGCTATGAGACATACATGATGGATGCCGCCAAAGAATACCCCGATGTGCAGTTCTGCCATTTCTCCGGCACCCGTGCCCATACCGAGGGCCTGTCAAACTATCACAATGCCTTTGCGTCCATCTATGATGGCCGTTACCTGACGGGCATCGCCGCCGGTATGAAGCTGAACAAAATGATCGCCGCCGGTAAATTCACAGCAGCAGAGGCGAAGATCGGCTTTGTTGCCAGCTTCGATTACAGTGAGGTCGTTTCCGCCTATACCGCCTTTTTCCTGGGTGCCCGCTCTGTCTGCCCCACTGTCACCATGGATGTAGCCTACACCTATTGCTGGTACGACGAGCAGCTAGAAAAGACGGCCGCCAAAACGCTGATTGCCCGCGGCTGCAAGCTCATCAGCCAGACCTCTAGCTCCATGGGCGCACCGGTTGCCTGCGAAAACGCCGGTGTACCTAATGTTGCCTGCGATAGCTGCAATCTGGATCTCGCACCCAACACCTACATCGTTTCCTCCCGCATCAACTGGACGCCTTACATGGAATATGCCATCCGATGTGTCCAGAACGGCGACGCCATTGACACAGACTGGACTGGCACCCTGTCCACCGGCAGCGTGGTTCTGACTGAGCTGAACACCGCCGTTGCCGCCGCCGGCACCGCCGAAGCCATCAAGGCCGCCGTTGCCAAGCTGGAATCCGGTGAGCTTCATGTGTTTGACTGTTCTACCTTTACCGTAAACGGCAGCAAAGTGACCTCTTACTGGGCAGACGTAGATTACGATCCTAACTACTCGCTCGATACGCAGGTCATTGTAGACGGTTATTTCGCGGAATCCACCTTCCGCTCCGCCCCTTACTTTGATCTGCATATCGACGGTATTACACTTCTCATCAATTCCTGACCCCCACAAAAAAACCAGGACGCCCTGCGGTGCAGGGCGTCCTGATCCTTTTATGCCGCGCGGTGCCTCACCGCACCAGAAGGGCCATCACACCGGCCAGCACCGCGGCGATCACCACCATGCCCACGGTACCGAACAGCCACTTGCGCTTTTTGTCCTGCCCTGTGATATAGGGCTTCATGTCCTCAGTGCCGGGGATCGTCCACGCCCTGGTGTGGCCCACCCACCAGTCGTCCACCAGAAAGCGGTCGATCAGGTTCATCACCGACAGAATCACCAGAAGCTGCCAGAACCCCGGCCAGAACCCCGGCCAGAAGCCCCGTGCGCCGTTGACGGCATCAGCAGATACACGGGGCCGCACAGCAGCGCGCTGCCCACGGGCATATAGAACGTCAGCACCGGGTTGGGGGCGAAGAAGATGCCGCCCACCAGGGCGAACACCAGAAACAGGGCGGAAAAGATGCCCACGGTCACCAGATCCTTGACGGTCAGTCCTTTTTTTACAGTCGTTTGCATGGTGATTTTCTCCTTTGCGATGAATGGATGGTTTGACTTTTCACTGGTCTTTTGCTATACTGCGGTTAGAGTTCGCTAACCAAGAGGAAAAATACCACACTATGACAGCTTGCGCAACCTCCGGCGGCAAAGGCCGTCCAATCGTTGCAAAGAATTGTCTGATCGTTGCAAGGAGCACTATGGAAAGCAAGATCCTGACGGACTACTATCACCCCATGCTGGCGCAGAATCATTTCCGGCCTGTCCCCTGCCCCGCCCAGTTCAGCCGGGCGGGAAGCTGCTGGGAGATCGCGCCCGCTATCGGCGGCGGCTACTACTGGCTGTATGCCAAGCAGGAGCTGTTTGACATCAAGATCCACGATTTTTATTTTCACGAGGACTGCTGCCTGGACATGGACATCCCCGAGTGCATCAGCATCCAGCGGTACGACTCCATCTCCGGCGAGGAGCTGAACCCCTACCGCCGCCTGTCGGCGGGGGATATCCAGACCATCGTGGGCGGCAGGCAGCGATACCGGGCGCTGATCCACAAGCGGATCCCCATCCACGCGGTGGGCATCGAGATCCTGCCGGCCTACTACGAGGACTTTCTGAAAAAGCAGTACCCCGACGACTACTTCAACCTGCCCGCCGCCTTTCAGAGCGTGGATCAGGCGGCGGACTTTCCCGCCATGTCCAGGCTGCTGTTCGAGATCGAGAACTACCGGGGCGAGGGCATGGCCGCGGCGCTGTTCTACGAGGCCAAGGTGACGGAGGCCATCGCCCTGGTGGTGGACAAGCGGCAGAGCCAGCGGCACGAGCGGCCCCTGTCGGCGCAGGATATGGCGGGGCTGCAGAACGTGGTCAGCTACATCGCCGACCACTACGCCTTCGACATCCCCCTGGAGCGGCTGGCCAGCATCGCCTGCATGAGCGAGAGCAAGCTGAAAAGCTGCTTCAAGCGGCAGTTGGGGTGCAGCGTCACCCAGTACATCCAGGGCCGCCGCATGAGCCAGGCGGAGCATCTGCTGATCGACACGGACTTCACCATGGGCCAGATCGCCCAGATGATCGGCTACACCACCTCCAGCCGTTTTGCCGAGCTGTTCAAAAAGAGCACGGGACTGCTGCCCAACGAATACCGGAAAATCGTAAAGGGAAACTGAACATACAGAAAAGGACACCATAGGGTGTCCTTTTCTGCTGTTTACGGCATGGCGCATTTTGCCGAAAGCGCAAAACAAGATGCGGAATTTCGTGTAAAACACCGTTGTTTCCGCAGCCCCCGCGTGGTACACTGGTGATATCCATGTATTTGACTGCGCTTCCTTCACTGTGAACGGAGAAACCGTCACCTCTTACCGGACAAATGTGGTTCCCGGCGATGATCATTCCCCCGGTACAGAAGTGATTGTAGACGGATACTTTGCCGAATCCACCTTCCGCTCCGCCCCTTATTTCAACTTGCGGATCGACGGCATCACCTTGCTGAACGCCTCCTGACCCCCACACCTCAGGTGGCGGGATCGGTGCGGGAAGCGCAAAAAACGAAGCCTAAAAGGCTTCGTTTTTTGCGCTTCAGTCTGTCAAAAAACTATGCAAACGCCCCTGCTTCTGCTATTATAGAGGAA
>ERZ824575.2207-NODE-2207-length-15803-cov-2.717107_pt1 | contig 15803 bp, 14 predicted proteins | sample MGYA00519470_ERZ824575 | MGnify/ENA primary metagenome ERZ824575 (study PRJEB31778, sample SAMEA3449170) | human gut metagenome | biome: human gut; feature: human-associated habitat; material: faeces | place: United Kingdom | collected 2010/2012 ...
GACCGGCCTTTTTTGTATCCGGTTTTCGGCCGCTGCGGCGGCAAAGGCTGTCGCCCGGCCCGTATGGAAGCGTATCTCGTGAGTGCCCGGGCAATGATATGTTTTAATGCAGTCTTTTTGTCTTTGTAATGAGTCATGGCAGAGTTTGATCTGGAATAGAACATGGCATGATATTTACATAATGCATGATGAATGGATTAAAAAGATATATATTGATTGCATCAATATATAATAATATGTTGATGTGCAATTTTGATTTCAAGCAATAAAGAAATTGTGGTGTGATATGAGAGTAAATATTTTGTTTTTATAAACAAAAAGAGTTTATTTTGAAAGTATATAAGCAATTTTAAATTTAAACATGGGCAGGATATAAAAAGAGGATGATGACGCTTTTGGGGCAGGATGCCTCTCTCTTTTGGATTGAGTGGTGTAAAATTAATATGCTATATACAGAAAGGGAGAAGGGATCTGCCGATATGCGGAGAAAATCATTGGTGAGTTGAAGATATATTGTCACGTCGTGGCTCGGGCCGGAGATCAGGAATGAACGTTGATGTTTTGTTCAAGCAGTGACTGGGAGCTGACCACGGAGCCCTATGCCCATCAGCGTGCCGCGGTTGAAAAGCTTTCGCGCCTTAATGTGGGGGCCCTGTTCATGGATATGGGTACGGGCAAGACTCGTACGGCCATTGAACTTGTCTGGCTCCGCAGAAAGCTTATTTCCAAATGCGTATGGTGCTGTCCTGTTTCGCTCAAGGAGACGGTGAAAAGGGAGATATTGCGCCATACTTCCTGCAGGGATGAAGATATTCACGTCTTTGGCTCAAAGACGCGGGAAACGAATATTCCACGGGTCGGCTGGCACATTGTCGGCCTGGAAAGTCTTGGCAGATCCGCCCGCGTATTTTCCGCGCTCGGCAGGCTGATCGACGGCGGAACATTCCTGATTGTTGATGAATCATCATACATCAAGGGCCATAAGGCCAAAAGAACCAGGCGTCTTACCAGGCTGGGCGTCCGGGCGCCGTACCGTCTGATTCTTACCGGAACCCCGATTACGCAGGGCATTGAAGATCTGTATGCGCAGATGGAGTTCCTGTCGCCCCGGATTCTGGGCTGCCCGTCGTGGCACTCGTTCCGGAACATGTATGCCGCTCTCCCGAATGACGGTGAACGTGTGGAAAGGACAGAGAATTTCAGCGAGGTCTGCCGGAACATTGTGCCGTATGTGTACCAGATCAGCAAGGAAGAGTGCCTGAGCCTGCCTCCCAAGACGTACCGGCGTGTCATATGCAAGTTTTCCGAGGAGCAGACCCGGCTGTATCAGGCGGTGAAGAGCCGTTTTCTGGAAGAAATGTACGGAACATATGATCCGGCGGGCATGGGGATGGCGATTTACCGCCTGTTCAGCGGGCTGCATTCCGTGTCCTGCGGGGTGCTTCCCGCCGGATTTTCCGGAAAAAAGCGCCTGAAAAATATGCGGGTGGAACAGTTGATAGAGTTGTTCCGGAAGGTTAGAACTAGTCATATAATTACATGGGTGAACTATCGCGAGTCTCTTGCCGCGCTGGGCGAGGCCCTGCACGCGGCGTTCCCGGAAATGCCCGTCTGCAGGATTTTCGGCGGACTTTCTCCGGCCGTGCGGACCGCGCAGCTTGATCTCTGGAGAAAGGGCGGCGGGGTGCTGCTGGCGACGCAGGGCACGGGGGGATATGGACTGACACTGACGGAGGCGGATCATGTGTTCTTTTTTTCGGAAAACTGGAAGTACGCGCTCAGGATACAGGCCGAGGACAGATGCCACAGAATAGGGCAGAAGCGCAGCGTCCACTATGTGACGCTGCAGTGCGAGTGCAATCTTGATGAACGCATTCGTTCCGCGCTTTCCCGCAAGGCCGATGCCCTTGAGGAACTGAAAAGGGAAATCAGAAGACTGAACGGAGACTACGGCACCATACGGAAACTTGTGGAGCAGACGGTATGAAACGTTTCCTGGGTATGGATGTGTTTGCCGCGGCGCGGCTGCGGCTTGAGGAGATTTTTGACGCTTTTGAGCGGGTCTATGTTTCCTTCTCCGGAGGAAAGGACTCCGGTCTCGTCGTTCAGTTTGCTCTGGAAGTGGCCCGAGAGAAGGGCCGGTTGCCCCTGGATGTGCTGCATATCGATCTGGAGGCGTGGTACGCGCATACCGATGCCTTTGTCACCCGCATCATGACCAGGCCGGATGTCCGGCCGCACTGGATTTGTCTGCCCCTGCACCTGCGGAATTCCGTGTCCCAGATACAGCCGCACTGGCTGTGCTGGGATCCGGAGGCGCGGGCGCTGTGGGTACGTGAACTTCCCCGGTATCCGGGGGTGATTGCGGCGGAGGGATATTTTCCCTGGTTCAGGCGGGGCATGGAATTTGAGGAATTTTCTCCCCTGTTTGCGGAGCACTTCGCGCAAGGCCGTCCGTGCGCCTGCATCGTGGCCATACGCAGCGATGAATCCCTGAACCGTTTCCGAACCATCGCGTCGGCGACGAAACGGCGCTGGAAGGGGAAGAGCTGGAGTACGGCGACACCTTCCGGCGTTGTCAATATCTACCCGATATACGACTGGCGCACGGAGGATATCTGGACGGCCACAGGCAGAAAGGGGTGGGACTACAACCGGATTTACGACCTCATGCATCTTGCCGGAGTGGGTATCCACCAGATGCGTCTCTGCCAGCCGTACGGGGATGATCAGCGCAAGGGACTCTGGCTTTTCAAGATGCTTGAGCCGGAAACCTGGACCAGGGTTGTCGGGCGGGTGCAGGGGGCGAACTTCGGCAACCGGTATGTGGAGCTTTCCGGAAATGTGTTCGGCAATATCCGTATTCGCCTGCCGGCGGGGCATACATGGCAGAGCTATGCCGAGTTTCTGCTGGATACCATGCCTCCGCCCACGGCGGAACACTATCGGACGAAGATCGGAAAGTTTCTTAAATGGTGGGCCAAACAGGGCGTCGAGGATATCCCGCAGGAAGCTGACGCGAGGCAGGAGGCTCTCCGCAAGGCTCCGAGCTGGCGGCGCATCTGCAAGGTGCTGCTGAAAAACGACTACTGGTGCAAGGGGCTGAGTTTTTCCCAGACCAAGCGGGAGATGGAGCGGCAGGCGCAGATCATCATGAAATATATGGAGCTGTGATGACACTTCTGGAATTCAAGCATGATGGAGATCCGGTGAAGAACCGGGAATTGTTCGGACTGATGGGCGAGTATGCTTCAAGCACGGCCGTCCGCGAGAAGCTCGGCGGCTTCATCAGCTCTGAGCCGGGCCGTCTGTGGTTCATCATGACGGAAGGTGAAAGAAACGGAGTCATGGCGTTCGGATCGGTGCGGATCAGGCGGGCATCGGCCCATATTCTCCACCTGTATGCCCTGGAAGAGGGAGGAGATATTCCCCTGCTGGAACGCTGCATTGAAGCGGCGCGGGAGGCGGGGGTGGAGCGTCTGATAACCACGGACTACTGGACCCGGCGGGATATGTACCTCCAGTATGGATTTCGCGCCGTCCGCAAGCTCGGACGCTTCCTGCGGTTTGAAAAGGAGTTTGAGCATGGACGTGAATGAGGCGCTGGCCGCCCTGGAGCATATTCTGCTGGAGCAGAAGGGTTGTCTGGATGAGAGGGTCGTGGTGTACAACCGTATCGTCGCTCTGGCAGCCGACTATCTGGACATTCCCCATCCGGTGACGCGCCTGCAGCTGGTTCCGGTTGATGATGTCCGGGGCAATGACTACAATCCCAACAAGGTTGCGCCTCCGGAGATGCGGCTGCTCAAGCTGTCGCTCCGGAAAGACGGTTTCACCATGCCCGTGGTCGTTGCCGGAGATGAAAAGGGTTATGTCGTGGTGGACGGCTTTCATCGGAGACAGGTGGCAAAAAATGACGCGCAGGTTCGGGAGAGCCTGGGCGGATATCTGCCGGTGGTCGGCCTGGACAAGGGAATTGAGGATCGCATTACGTCCACTGTGCGCCACAACATGGCCCGGGGCACGCATCAGGTGGAACTGACGGCAAAGCTCGTGACGCTGCTTCGCAAGCATGACTGGACAAATGAACGCATAGGCAAGGAGCTCGGCATGGACCCCGATGAGGTGTTGCGGCTGAAACAGATGCAGGGTCTGGCCGAGGCTTTTGCCGACCGCGAGTTCTCGCAGGCATGGGATGTGGATGTGCGGGAGAGGGCGGAGGAAATGCGGATCTGAGGGAGGAAGAGGACGCAGACCGTGCGGCTGTCCGGGGCTTTTTCGTTTTAACATGCTCCGGAAGTCCGGAAAATGCGGGCGGAAAAGGGCAATGCTCCGCTTGAGCAAGCGAACAATATACTTTAGTATCACTCCGCCCGTCACGGAATATGCGGAGAGACGGCGCGTGTGCCTTGCGGCTGAAAGCGTTCCGTCATGCCTGCGGGCTGAGGTTTCCCTGCCGCGTGCAGTTCCGTTTGACGCGGTGTTTTTTCTCTCTCCGGAGACCGGCTGCGGGGGGAATCCCATGGCGCAAGCTTTTTTATGATAACTTGCTCTACCAGGCGGAGCGGAACATATGGCCTTTGCTGATTTTCAGGAAAAACAGAAACAGAACAAGCAGAAAGCGGTGCTGCGGGATTTCTTCGTCAAGCGTCACGGGCTGCTGCTTGTGCTTTCCGACGATCCCATCTTTGTGCGTCTGCTGCGGACGACTGTCAAGGAACTGGCGCTGGGCAACGAAGCGAGTCTGGTCAATCTTGTCCTGGACCCCACCAAGACGCTGAAGGCCATTACGGATGCCTTCAATGACAACCGCAGACCTGCGCTCTTCATTGAGCGGGTGATGACCAGCACCGGCGACACCAGCCTGCTTATCAAGCAGTACAAGGAAAGTTTTCCCGAACTGCGTATCTTTGTCATGACGACCACGGCCGACAAGGGCAGGATCATGCTGATGTTCGAGGCCGGGGCCGACAACTTTATTCTCAAGCCTATCAGCGGCATTGATCTGGTGGAAAAGATGTCCGCCACACTGCGAGAGCCGAGCCTTGTCCAGCAGTTGCTGGACAAGGCCCGGGGATTCGTGCTGCGCAACTTTGGCGGCGAGGCCATCAAAATCACGAAGAAGATCCTGGAAGCCAAGCCGGACAACGCCGCCGGCTATGTCGTCATGGGCGACGCCCTGCGCGTTTCCGGCAACAGCGAACAGGCCCAGATGGCCTATGAAAGAGCTTCCAAGTTCAATGACAACTATTTGGAGCCGTTGCAGAAACTTGTGGATCTGGCCAGAGAGACGGGAAAGCAGGACATGCAGCTCAAATACCTGAAGCGCCTGGACGAGCTTTCTCCGCTGAATGCCCAGCGCAAGGTGGAGCTGGGGCAGCTTCAGGCCGCCATGGGCAATACCGAAGCGGCCAAACAGCTTTTCGATACCGCGATTTCCCGCGCCTACAAGGACGCCATGAGTCAGGTGGCGGCCATGACGGAACAGATCGCCATGACCCTGCAGGACAGCGATCCCGTGCAGGCGGAAAAATATCTGCGCCAGTGCCTGGAAATCAAGGGCCAGAATCTTTCCGCCGATGACCTTTCCACCTTTAATCAGCTTGGCATCAGTCTGCGCAAGCAGGGGCGCTGGAAGGACGCCATCACGGAATACAAGAAGGCGCTGAAGATTGTTCCCAATTCCGCCGTGCTTTTCTATAATATCGCCCTGGCCCACGCCGAAGGCAAGGAAAACGATCTGGCGGTGAATTCCATGCTCAAGGCGTTGTCGCTGGACGGCGCGCTGCCACGTTCCTCGCCCGTGATCGCCCTTAATATGGGCAAGGTGTTTTCGCGGGGGTATACTCTGGACAAGGCGCTGAAATGTCTTGAGATTGCGCTTGAACTTCAGCCCGGAAACGCCGAGGCGCAGCGTCTGTTGAGCGATATCACCGCCAAGCTCGCCAAGGAAAAGGAAGAAGAGCAGGCCGGGCTTGGCGGTTCGCGTTCTTCCCTTGCCGCCGAGCTGGCGCAGCGTCATGCCGGCGCCCCCGTGGGCGTGCGGCGCAGATAGCGGAGCGCGCGGAAACTTCGTCCTGGAGCATGTGCGACTGGAACAGTCTGCCTGCCGGGGCCTGTGTTCTGCTCCGCAGATTTCACGCCTGAAGCCGGGACCTCATGCCGCAGGTGAAGCGCGGCGATGCCGGAGAGGGAGCGTCGTCCCGGCCGTGAGCGCGTTACGGACAGGGAGAGCAGAGCTGGTCTGGCCTTGCGATTTCGCAGGGCATTTCGCCGTCGGAATGCTCGGATGCTTTCTCTGCGGCGTGTTAACAATCATGGCGTCAGATGCCGTCGAGCCGTATATGTCATGGCAAGGGAGGTAGATGCCATGAGCGGCCTGTCGGAAAAGCTGGAAGATGCGCGCCGCAGCGTGCGTGACAATGTGCGCGGAGCGCTGGAAGACACATTTCGTGAATGGTGCGCGGCGGCGGATATCCGTATCGTCGTGGATGGGGAAGAGAGCGCGGAGCTTCGTCCCTGGGATGTCATGGTGCATGACAGGCGTCTCTTCGGCCGTGTGCTGTCTCATGGCACGCTGGGCCTGGGGGAAGCCTATATGGACGGCTGGTGGGACTGCGGACAGATGGACGTGATGTTCTGCAAGGCGATCCGGGCAGGTGTGGAGCGTCGGATATCAGGCAGTTTTTCGGGCTGGCTGCATGAAGCGGCGTTTCGCTTTCTGAATCTTCAGACCCGTTCCCGTTCCTTCATGGTGGCAAGGCGTCATTATGATGCGGAGCCCGCGCTGTTCAGAGCCATGCTCGACCCGTACATGCAGTATAGCTGCGGTTACTGGGAACAGGCGGGCACTCTTGAAGATGCCCAGCTTGCCAAGATGGAGATGATCTGCCGCAAGCTCAGGCTGAAGCCGGGCATGAGTGTGCTGGATATCGGCTGCGGCTGGGGCGGTTTGTCACGGTATATGGCGGAACATTATCAGGTCAGCGTGACGGGCGTCACGATATCCGGGGAACAGCTTGACGCAGCGCGGGAGAAAGCGGACGGGCTGCCGGTGGAATATCTGCTGCTGGACTATCGGGATTTGCCCGGGGGCGCAAAATTCGGCGAGGATGACGGCGCGGGCGGCAGACGATGGGATCGCGCTGTTTCCGTGGGCATGTTCGAGCATGTCGGGCGCAAAAATTACGGGATATTTCTGAAGACGGTCAGGCGCAGCCTCAAACCGGACGGACTCTTTCTGCTGCACTGCATCGGCAGCAACGGAGGAGGCTGCGGCGCGGATCCGTGGCTGACCCGTTACATCTTCCCCAATGGCGCACTGCCTTCCGCCTCCGCCCTGACCAGGGCCCTTGAAGGCGTCTTTGTGATGGAGGACTGGCACAATTTCGGCGCGTACTACGACAGCACACTCATGGCCTGGCATGCCCGATTCCGCAAAGGCTGCGAAGAGGGGGCCTTTGCCTGCGACGAACGTCTGCGCCGGATGTATGACTATTATCTGCTGAGCTGTGCCGGGGCTTTCCGCTCCCGCTGCATTCAGCTCTGGCAGCTGGCGCTCAGTCCCGAGGGCGTGCCGGGCGGTTATGACTGCCGCCGGGATTGCGCAGGGAGCCGTGAGCAGGTGGAGAGAAGACAAGAGTAGCTGTCCGCTCCCTTGCGGGCGCGTGGATGGGCACCGAATCCTGTTTTTCATCCAGAATGGCGGCTTCAAGTTCCGGCAGCGTTTTGGCCGGATCGAAATGTTCCCGTGCGAATTCAAAGGCATTCCGGCCCATTTTTTCCAGTTCCATGCCCGAGCGTGACAGGACGCTCAGGGTGGCGGCAAGGTGGGCGGGATCGCCGGGGCGCACCAGCCAGCCGGTTTTCCCCGGCCTGATGAACACCTCTTCCGTGCCTGCGGCGATGACCGGGCGCCCCATGCTCATGGCTTCAATGATATCGCGTCCCCAGGGAGAACCTGCTGGGTCCGGACACACAATACAGTGTACCGGACGGACGGCTTCTTCCACATTGTCGGTCCAGTCATGCAGGAAGATGATGTCCCCCAGGCCGTTGCGATCGATTGTGCCCTGCATGCGGCGCTGAAGCGGAGAGGGATTGGCCGCGTTGCCTCCGCAGATATGCACGGCGGCATGCGCCCGGCGCAGAGCCGGGGCCACTGTGGCCGCCGCCCGGATCAGATCCATGAGTCCCCCGGATGCCGCAAGCTGGCCGAAATATCCGAAGCGGACGGGAGCGAGGGGCGGGAAGTCGAGAAAGCGCGGCGCGCGTTCGGCGCTGTTGAAAATGATGCGGCAGGGAATGCCCAGACGTTCGGGCAGTTCCGCTTCCCGCGAGCCGATGGCCACGGCCCGGGTGACATGCCTGCGGATAAACCGGGCGACACTGTCGAAACGGGGCGAACTTTCCTCCACCACTTCTCCGGCAATAAGCACTTTTGGGATATCCGGAGCGAGCGCCGCGAGACTGAGTGCGGGGTAACCGTTGAACAGGAGCAGATCAGCCTCTCCCGCCCATGCCCTGAATTCGGGGATGCGCGGACGCATGACCTCGCAGCGCGCGTCCTGTTCCCGTTCCGGGACGGCGACCCCCTTGTAGCTGATCGGAAGCCGGCCCCACTCAAACAGTCTGACGGGTACTCCCAGTGCGGCATATTCTTCCGCCATGGGGCGATCAGGGCGGGGCGGGAGCAGACTGACAACGGAAAGCTCATGCCGCGCGGCAAGGTGACGGACAAGAATGCGGAGACTGCGGGCGGAACCGCCCCGGTCGATGCTGTGCGTGGCAATGAGGATGCGCATTTCCAATCCTTAAATTTAAAGTTGCCTTTTTGGGGTACAGTTTCCGGCGGATTTTCCGATTTTCAAAAAAACAACTGAATACAAGGCCCGTGAGGATGCTTTATCGGATCGTCCCGCCTGCCGCAAGCGGCTCCCTCAGGCATATGGCACAGACACGGACATGTGGAATGTTCAGAACAGGAATCTCAAGTTTTCAAATAAGTTCTGAGGCGGTCTACGAGCATGAGCAGCGCTGTTTCCGTTATAATCCCCGTGTTCAATAACTGGGAACTGACCCGGCAGTGCTTGGTCGGCCTGGCGGAAAACAGCCCGCCGGGGCTGGAAGTCGTGGTTGTGGACAACGGCTCCTCCGATGAGACGGCAGAGAACCTTGAATCGTTCGGTCAGGGGCTTTTCAGCGGGCATTTCCGGCGTATCCGGTTCGAGGAAAACCGGAATTTTGCCCCGGCATGCAATGCCGGAGCCAGATCGGCCCGGACGGATTTTCTTTTTTTCCTCAATAACGATACGCTCATTCTGCCGGGATGGCTGCCGCCCCTGCTGGCGGAGTTTTCCCTTTCCTCCCGGCTCGGCGCGGCTGGCCCGCTGCTGATGTACCCGGATAAGACCGTGCAGCATCTGGGCATCGCGTTCTGGCCGGAAGGCATTGCCGGACATATTTATCAAAGCCTGCCGGTGTCGCATAAGCTGGCATCCCGCAAGCGTTTTTTCAGGGCGCTGACCGGCGCTGCGCTTCTGGTTCCCCGCAGTCTGTTTTTGCGCGAGGGCGGTTTTGACGAAGGATATGTCAACGGCTTTGAAGATGTTGATTTCGGACTGAGGCTTGCACGGCATGGTTATCGGCTGTGCAATGCGCCGGAAAGCCGCATCATGCACTTGGAAAGCAGAACTCCCCACCGTTACACATATCACAGCGCCAACAGCAGGCGTCTGCATGCCGCATGGAATCTGTCTGCATGCGCGGATCTTCCCGATATTGTTGCCGAAGATGGATATTCCCTGCGCGTCATGCCGGAACTTCGACTGAAAGTCGCGCTGCCGTCGGAGATGTCAGGCGAGTATCTCCGACGTCTGCGTCCATTCGATGCGGCGACCTGCTTTTCTTTTCTGGAAGAGGAACCTCTGTGGCTTGAAGGCTATGCCTTGTTGGGAGAGTATCTTGAACGGAACGGAGAGTGGGAAATGGCCCTCCAGCTTTATCAGAATGCCGTGAAATACAGCCTGTGCTGTTCTTTTGAGGACTATGAGCGCCTCAAGCGGGTGATGACGGCGCTGGGAAGGGATGTTGCCCCGCTTGCCGCTGCTGTTGAGCCTTCGCTTCGACAGATTTGTGATGAACGAAAGTATGAGGAGAAGCGGCTGATGATCATGCGTCATCTGTCCGAAGGGTCCTCCGCCGGCAGAGGCCTGCTGCCGCTCTACAGAGAGGCGGGCAAACGCGCACGGAAGCTGCGCGAAAGTCTCATGCGGACATGACACATGGATAGGCATATGGTATTAGGTTGCTGATTCTGATAAACAGAGGGTTCCGGCCGGCAGACATTTCCGGGCATCATATGCTCTGGTGACGGAGCGCATGATTTTAGCGCGCTTCTGTCTTGAGGATGATCACGGAGTCGGGCGCAGAGAGATTCCGCCGCGGCGGCGTGAAGCCTGTGCGCCGGAATGCAGGGGGCTGGCTGATGCAGTCAGTCACAAAACGCTCTGATATGGATTTGCATATGAGCATCGATTTTCTTCATGTTCCTCCTCTGCCGACGGTGCTTCTTGCCGCAGGGCTGGGGACGCGTCTGACGCCTGTCACGGAATATCTGCCCAAATGCCTTGTGCCGGTAAACGGCAGACCTCTTCTGGGGTACTGGCTCGACATGTGCCGGAGCCATGGGCTTCCGGCTGTGGTCAATACCCACTATAAGGCGGAAACGGTTGCCGCGTATGTGCGTGACAGCCATGCGGGGCAGAATGTGGAAATTTTTCATGAGCCTGAGCTGCTGGGGACGGCAGGCACACTGCTGGCCCTGCAGAATCGGCTGAGCGGCGGCCCGTTCATGGTTGTCCATGCCGATAATCTGAGTTTTTTTTCCCTGCCGGAATTTTGGGCGGCCCACGCGGGGCGACCGCGGGACTGCCTGATGACCATGATGCTTTTCGAGGCGGAAAACCCGCAGTCCTGCGGCATTGTGCGTGTGGATGAGTCCGGTGTTGTGACGGAGTTTTTTGAAAAGGTTCCCAGCCCGCCCGGCAGGCTGGCCAATGCCGCGGTGTATATCATGGAACCCGGTATTTTTTCAGTTTTGCGATCGGCGGACGCCGCCCGGGATATAAGCCTTGATCTGCTGCCGTTGTGCCTTGGCCGCATTTTTACGTTTTTCAACGGCGACTATCATCGTGACATCGGCACTGTGGAAAGCTATGCTCTGGCACAGGCGGAAACGTGGCTGCGGACGCAAGGCAGGTAACGGCATGAGTGAACACGTCTATGTGCTTGGAAGCAATTCTTTTTCCGGGGGACATTTTATCAGGATGCTTCTGGATATGGGCTACAGGGTGACCGGCGTCAGCCGCTCGCCCGAGGCTCATCCCGTGTTCCTTCCCCATCTTGCGGCAAATGGCAGGCACAGAAACGGCTATGACTTTCTCCGGATTGACATCAACAGGGATATGCCGTCCCTGCTGGCACGCATGGAACGCGACAAGCCTGCTTACATCGTCAACTTTGCCGCACAGGGCATGGTCGCTGAAAGCTGGGAACATCCGGAACAGTGGCTGTTGACAAATACAGTGTCTCCTGTTATATTGCATAATAAGTTGCGCCAGTATGACTGGTTGTCCAGATTTGTACAGATATCCACGCCGGAAGTGTATGGTGCAACGCAAGGTATGTTGGTTGAAAACACATGCTATAATCCAAGTACGCCTTATGCTGTTTCAAAGGCTGCCGTGGATATGAGCTTGATGTGTTTTTACAGGGCCTATGATTTCCCAGTAGTTTTTACACGCGCGGCCAATGTCTTCGGTCCTTGCCAGCAACTGTACCGTATTGTGCCGCGTGCTGTTCTTTGCTTTCTTGCTGGCGGCATATTGCAGTTGCATGGCGGAGGCCGTTCCCGAAGATGTTTTATTCATATTGAGGATGTAGCGCGGGCAACGCATGAAATTATGACACGGAGTCGGCCGGGAAGCATTTTTCACATTGCGACCCCCCGGATCATCAGTATCCGAGATCTGGTATTTCTTGTCGCGGATATGGTGGGCGTCAATCCTGAAAAACATATTACGGTCGCTGAAGAGCGGCTTGGCAAGGATCTTGCCTATACGCTGGACAGCAGCAAACTTCGTGCCGAACTGGACTGGCGTGAGCAGTACAGCCTTGAACAGGGGATCGAGGATGTCATCCGCTGGGTGCGCGACAATCTTTCGGTGCTGCGGGCCATGCCGCAGAATTATGAACACAGGGCCTGATACCAGTGACAAGATGCCGTGCGGTGCGCGGGGCTGGGCCGGCTATGCCGGGGACATCGCCTCTCTGCTGCTGCGGGTGAGGGCAACCGACTCCGGGGGTAAGGAACTTTCCGTTGATGCCGCCGTGCGGCGCTGGGCGGACATGGCGGAAGAACTGCGCGGAAAGAAGGGAGAGATTTCCTTTGTGGGCAACGGGGCCTCTGCCGCCATGTCCAGCCACTGCGCGGCCGATATCCTGAAAAACGGCCGCGTGCGTACCCGTGTCTATACGGACCCTGCGCTTCTTACCGCTACGGGCAATGATGTTTCCTATGAAGCCTCGTTTGCTGTTCCTCTCGCGCTCAGCATGCGTCATGGCGACATGCTGGTGGCCGTCAGCAGTTCCGGGGCGTCGCCGAATATCATCGCTGCCGCGAAGGCAGGGCGGCCTCTGGGGAGCATCGTCACCCTGTCCGCCTTCAGTGTGGAAAATCCCCTGCGGATGCTGGGCGACATAAACTTTTATGTTCCGACTCCGGTGTACGGTTTGGCTGAAACCTGCCACGCGGCCCTGCTGCATTACTGGACGGATTTTGTTGTGGCAGGAGCTCGGGAGCAGTCATGACATCGCTGCAGAGTCTGAGAAATTTTCGCGCGCACAATGCGGGCAGACGCATCAGTTTTGTTTCCGGCAACTTCAAGGTGATACATCCGGGGCATATCCGGCTGCTGCGCTTTGCCCGTGAAATGGCCGACAGGCTTGTGGTGGGAGTTGTTCCCGGCAATCCCTGGAATGCGATGGTGTCGGAGCGGGACAGGCTGGAAAATGTCAATGCGCTGAATATGGTCGACCTTGTATGCCTGCTTGATACTTCTCTGGCCGAGGCCCTTCGCGCGCTCCGGCCGGATTTCGTCGTCAAGGGCAAGGAATACGAAGACGGGGACAACCCGGAAGCCGCCATTCTTGATACCTACAACGGCAAACTCGTGTTCTCGTCCGGCTCAAGCGTCCTTTCCGAAGCGGACGTGATCGACGGCACTTCAGCCCACAGCCTTTCGTTTTCACTGCCCGGCGCATATATGCAGCGGCACGGCATTGTTCCGGAAGATTTGCGCCGCATTCTTGAAGCCATGCGCGACGTCAGAATTACCGTCGTGGGCGACAGCATCGTCGATGAATATATTCACTGCGATCCGCTGGGGATGTCGCAGGAAGACCCCACAATCGTCGTCAGGCAGTCAACCACGCGCCGTTACCTCGGCGGGGCGGGCATTGTGGCCGCCCATGCCGCCAGTCTGGGGGCGCAGGTTCGTTTTGCGACTGTCTGCGGGTATGACGATACGGCGGATTTTGTACGGGAAAAACTGCGGGAATACGGCGTTCATGCCCATATTTTTGAAGACGATACCCGCCCCACAACACTTAAGCAGCGTTTTCGGTGCCGGGGCAAAACCCTGCTGCGCGTGAGCCATCTGCAGCAGCATGACGTGGACAGGCGTCTTGCCAGACGCATGCTCAAGGTTCTGCTTCCCTGCATTGACGATTCCGATCTGCTGATTTTTTCTGATTTCAACTACGGGTGTCTTTCGCCCATGGTGGTGGACTCCCTGACCAGCCATGCGCAGCAGCGGAAGGCCACCATTGTGGCCGACAGTCAGTCTTCTTCCCAGATTGGCGATGTGGGGCGTTTTTGCGGGGCAACGCTGCTTACGCCCACCGAGCGGGAAGCCCGCCTTGCTCTCAAGGATTTCGCTTCGGGTCTTGTGGTTCTGGCGGATAATCTGCTGCACAAGGCCGGAGCGGGCAATGTGATAATGACCCTGGGCGAGGCCGGTATTCTCATCCAGCCTGGCGGAAACGAGGAGACGGATCAGCTGCCCGCCCTGAATCCCATGGCGAAGGATGTGGCCGGAGCGGGCGACTCTCTGCTTGTTGTCGCGGCGCTGGCACTGGCTGCCGGGGGGAACATCTGGCAGGCCGCCTGCCTCGGATCGCTGGGAGCGGCCATACAGGTGAGCCGTGAAGGCAATATTCCGCTGAGCGCCGACGATATGCTGCGCGGCCTTCTCAACAGGTAATGAGCGGACAGGGGAATTTTATGCAGAACTACAATATTGACGGCCACAAGCTGCACCTGCACCCTGAGCGCGTGGCGGACTGGCTTGCCGGAGAGAATATCTATCCTCTCTATATGGAGCTTTCTCCCTCGGGGGCGTGCAACCACCGCTGTGTGTTCTGTTCCATGGATTTCATGGGATACCGGCCCAAGTTTCTCGACACGGATATCATGTGCGAGCGCCTGCGTGAGTGCGGGAAGCTGGGCGTCCGGGCGCTCATGTTCGCGGGCGAGGGGGAACCCCTGCTGCACAGGGATATTGCCATTCTGGCAGAAGCAGCCGGAGCGTCGGGCATTGACGTTGCCTTTACCACCAATGCCGTTTTGCTGCGGCCTGAATTAAGCCGCCGTCTTTTGCCCGTGACTTCATGGATCAAGGTGAGCTGCAATGCCGGAACGCCGGAAAAATATGCCGCCACACACCGTACAGACAGCAGGGATTTTGCGACGGTCATGGAAAACATGGCCGCGGCCGCGTCTATTCGCGAAAAGGAGGGCCTTGCCTGCGCGCTGGGCTTCCAGTGCATTCTGCTGCCCGAAAACGCGGCGGACATGCCGGCTCTGGCCGCGCGCGTGCGTGATCTGGGAGCGGATTATCTCGTCATCAAGCCCTATACGCATCACCCGCAAAGCCCGACCAATGCCTATGGCGACATCAGCTATGCCGACAGTCAGGCCCTGGCGGATCGTCTGAGGGAAGAGGAGCGCGAAAACTTCAGCGTTGTCTATCGCAGCGCGGCCATGCGCCGGTGGGACAGCAAGGCGGCGGCCTTTGAACGCTGTCTGGCGCTGCCCTTCTGGGCATATGTCGATGCCGAGGCGAATGTCTGGGGCTGTTCACGACATCTGCGGGAGGATGCATTCCGTTACGGCAGTCTCGTCGAGCAGAGCTTTGCCGAAATCTGGAATGGGGAGAAGCGGCTGACCAGCCTTGCGGAATGTGAAAAGAACATGGATATCGGCCAGTGTCATGTCACCTGCCGCATGGAGGTTATCAATGAATATCTGTGGCGGCTGCGTCATCCCCAGGCGCATGACAATTTCATCTGATTCGCCTGCCGGGCCGGAAGCGGAGGTTGTGTCATGGAGGATTTGAAAGAAAAGGCGGCTGCCCTGCGCCGCATGATCATAGAACTCTCCTGTCAGACGCGCACGTCACATCTGGGTTCCGCTCTCTCCTGCGCCGATATTCTGCTTGCCGCATACAATGGCGGCTTGCGCATCAGCCCGGAAGAGGCGTCGCATCCCGAAAGGGACAGGCTTGTCTTCAGCAAGGGGCACTGCGCCCTTGCCCTTGTGTGCGCGCTGTCGCAGCGGGGCTTCTGTACGTTTGAGCATCTGCTTGAGAAGTTCAACCGGCCGGGCGGTCTTCAGGAACACCCCGGCTTTCCCTATGTGCCCGGTGTGGAAAACGCTTCCGGCTCTCTTGGGCATGGTTTGC
>ERZ824575.2211-NODE-2211-length-15783-cov-7.089077_pt1 | contig 15783 bp, 13 predicted proteins | sample MGYA00519470_ERZ824575 | MGnify/ENA primary metagenome ERZ824575 (study PRJEB31778, sample SAMEA3449170) | human gut metagenome | biome: human gut; feature: human-associated habitat; material: faeces | place: United Kingdom | collected 2010/2012 ...
ACCACCTCAAGGTGGCCGAGGCCGATATGGGCCGCGTCATCGGCAAGCAGGGCCGTATCGCCAAGGCGATCCGCGTTGTCGTGCGTGCCGCTGCCGTCCGTCAGGGCGAGAAAGTCATCGTTGAGATCGACTAAGACCCGTTACAAAGCACTTTGCCGCAGGGTAAAGTGCTTTTTTCAATGTAGGGGCGAATATTGTTCGCCCGCTGCAGCCTTGCGGCAGCGGAGATTTCCGCGGGTAGATGCCATCCTACACCGTAGGGGCGGATTCTATATCCGCCCGGGGCGTTTCCGCTGCCGCAAACAGACCTCTACAACACATCAGGAGGAACTATGCAAAACTATCTTCCCGCCTGCAAGATCGTGTCCACCCACGGTGTGCGCGGCGAAATGAAAGCCCTGCCGCTCTGCGACGGCGCGGCGTTTCTGGCAAAATTCAAGCGCCTGTTCACCACCGCCGACGGCGCAGGGGAGACCCGCGTGCTGGGCGTGCGCGCTCAGGGCAATGTGATTTTACTGCGCCTCGACGGCGTCAACGATATGGACGCCGCCCGCGCCCAGGTGGGCCGGGTGTACTATCTGGCTAAGGCGGACGCACGCCTGCCCAAGGGCCGCTTCTTCATTGACGACCTGCTGGACTGCGAGGTCGTCGATGCCGAAACCGGCCGCGTGTACGGCAGACTGACGAACGTGGACCGCCCCGCCGCGCAGGACATCTATACCGTCACCGACACCGCTGGCGAGGAGCACATGCTGCCCGCCGTGCCGGAATTTGTCAAAAATATCGACATCGAGGCGCGCAAAATTCTGGTGACGCCCATCGAGGGCATGTTCACCGAGGCCGTCAACGGCGACGAGGACTGAACCGATGCGCATTGACATTGTAACGCTTTTTCCGGAGCTGTGCGACAGCTTTCTCTCGGCCAGCATCCTGGGCCGCGCCCGCGCCAAAAATCTGTTTGAGGCGCACTGCCACCAGATCCGCGACTATACGAAAAACAAGCAGAAGCAGACCGACGACTACCCCTACGGCGGCGGCTGCGGCATGGTGCTCTACGCCCAGCCGATTGCCGACTGCCTGCGCGCCGTGCAGGCCCAGTGTGCTGCGCAGGGCCGCGCGAAGCCGCACGTCGTCTTTCTGACCGCCGCAGGCCGCCCCTACAATGAGGAAAAGGCCCGCGAGCTGGCCGGCTATGACGCGGTGACGCTGGTCTGCGGCCACTATGAGGGCATCGACCAGCGCGTCATCGATGCGTTCGGCGACGAGGAAATTTCCATCGGAGACTATGTGCTGACCGGCGGTGAGCTGGCAAGTCTGGTCGTGGCCGACAGCGTCCTGCGCCTGCAGCCCGGCGTCCTGGCCGAGGAAAAGGGCTATCAGGACGAGAGCTATTGGGACGGCCTGCTGGAATACCCCCAGTTTACCCGCCCCGAGGTCTGGGAGGGCCGCGCCGTGCCGCCCGTGCTGCTGACCGGCGACCACAAAAAAATTGACGAGTGGCGCGGGGCCCAAAGCCGGGAGCGCACCCGCGAGCGCCGCCCCGATTTGTACGACGCCTGGTGCGAGAGCCACCCGCTGACCGAGCTGCCCAAGTGGAAGCGCGGCGAAAATATGCGCCTTGTGAAAAATGACGAACAGCTCGCCCTCTGCGCGGCCCTCGTGGCCGAGGGCCGCCGCACGGTCTGTGCGCCGGTCTGCGACGAGGAATATCTCGAAAAAATGACGCCGGACTTCTGGCTGCCGGACCTGACAGACGAGAAAAAGAACGGATGGGCGTTCTATCTGCACTACACGAAGGACGTTGCCGACGGTATGGTCGGCGTCTGCCACAAAACCGGCGAGATCGGCCATCTGTTTGTGACCGAGGCTGCCCGCGTCAAGGGGTACGGTGCGAAAATGCTGGACTTTGCCCGCAAAAAGCTGCCGGAGCACGACCACCCGACGATGGGGGTCTTAAACACGAACACACGCAACATCGCGCTGTACAAGCGGATGGGCTGGCGGCTGACGGGCACAGTGCTGCACCGCTACGACCCCGCCGAGGAAGGCACCTTTGCAGCGGTATATTGTGAGGAATTGGAGATGCAGTATCGGGGCTGACCGTTGTTTTTGTCGTCAATCCACAATCCTGTTGAAAATAAACTAGCAATATTGCACAAACGAGAGAACGAAGATTTGGCGGAATTACAGAATCCTGCCAAAATTGCAATTTTCCACTGTACAAAATCGACTAAATAGGATAAAATAGAGGCAATCAAGGCGGCGTATTAACACGCAATAGACCGCCTGGAAGTCGCCCACGGTAGATACGCAGGGGCATATTATTTTCAAAAGTAGGAGAGAATAACTATGTACGTTAAAGAAGTTACCGTTGAGAATCAGGTTGGTCTGCACGCACGTCCGGCTACCTTCTTCATCCAGAAGGCCAACGAGTATAAGTCCTCCATTTGGGTCGAGAAAGAGGAGCGCCGCGTCAACGCGAAGTCTCTGCTCGGCGTCCTGAGCCTGGGCATCGTTGGCGGCACCACCATCCGCATCATTGCTGATGGCGCCGATGAGCAGGCTGCAGTTGACGGCCTGGTCAAGCTGGTCAGCTCCGGCTTTGCCGAGTAATCTATTCCAGAACAATCAGCGGTGGGGCGACCCGCCGCTTTTTTTGTATAGGAAAGGCAACACCCCATGACAAAAGCTGAACTTTATAAAAAGGCCTGTATGCTGCCACTGCTGCCCGGCGTCTACATCATCCGGGACAAGTCGGACACGATCATCTATATCGGCAAGGCCAAGCGCCTGAAAACCCGCGTGTCGCAGTATTTCCGGGAGGGCGTGCCCCACGACGCCAAGGTCAGCCAGATGATCGCCCACGCCTTCACGTTTGACGTCATTGTCTGTCAGTCGGAATTTGAGGCGCTCGTCCTCGAGGCCAGCCAGATCAAGGCCCATACGCCGAAGTACAATATTTTGCTGAAAGACGATAAGGGCTACAGCTATGTCAAGGTTACGCGCGGGGCCTGGCCGCGCATCTCCGCCGCGCTGCAGAAGGATGACGACGACGCCGACTACATCGGCCCGTTCACCTCGTCGTTTGCCGTGCGGGAGATGGTGGAAACGGCGCAGGACTGCTTCCTGCTGCCGCGGTGCAATAAGAGCTTTCCGCAGGACTTCGGCAAGGGCCGCCCCTGCCTCAACGCCCACATCGGCAAGTGCATGGCCGTGTGCAGCGGCAAAATCACCTGTGCTGCTTACAACGACGCTGTGCAGGGCGCACTGCGGATGATCCGCTACGGCAAAAAGGACATCGTCAGGCAGCTGCGGGAGAAGATGGAGGCTGCGTCGGAGCGGCTTGACTTTGAGACCGCGGCGCTGCTGCGCGACCAGATCATGGCCATTGACCGCGTGGCAGCCGGGCAGAAGGTCGTCATGGAGAGCGACACCGAGATGGACGTCATCGCACTGGCGGGCACGACCCACGCGGTCTGCGCCGCCGTGCTGCGCTACCGCGACGGACGCCTGACCGACAAGCGGGAGTTCCTGTTCCGCGACACGACGGACATCGACGCCGTGCGGGAGGAATTTCTGCCGCAGTATTACCTCGACGGCGAGACAATCCCTAAAACGATTGCCGTGGACGCCCTGCCGCCTGACGCGGAGGCACTGAATGAAGCTCTGAACCAGGCACGCGGCACGAAGGTGGAGCTGTACGTGCCCCAGCGCGGCGACGTCGCGAAGCTCGTCACGATGGCCTATACAAACGCTGTAGAGCGTCTGGGCCGCGAGAGCGGGCGCTATACCCGCGAGGAAAAGCTGCTTGAGGAGGCTGCGCAGGTGCTGGGCCTGAAAAAGCCGCCCCGCGTGATTGAAAGCTACGATATTTCCAACTGGGGCGACGGGTCGAGCGTCTGCGGTATGGTCGTCTTTCAGGACGGCAAGCCCCACCGCGCGGGCTACCGCCGCTTTAAGATGAAAACCGTCGCGGGCACCGATGACTACGCCTCGCTGGCAGAGACGCTGTCCCGCCGCGCGGCGGAGTACGAGATGGCCCGCCGCGGCGAGAAGCCGGACGGCCCGCAGAACCAGTTTGCGACGCTGCCCGACCTGCTGCTCATCGACGGCGGCAGGGGACAGGTCGGCGCGGTCAGGCAGGCTCTGCGCGGCACAGCGCTGGAGCATGTGCCGACCTTCGGCATGGTCAAGGATGACCACCACCGCACCCGCGCCATTGTGGATGACGAGGGCGGCGAGATCGCCATCAACCGCCACCGCAATATCTTTACGTTTGTCACGAACATTCAGGACGAGACCCACCGCTACGCCAACGACTACCGCAAGCGCGCAATGAAGAAAAAGTCCTACGCCGCCACCCTGACCGCCATTCCCGGCGTCGGTGAAAAGACGAGCGCCGCGCTGCTGGCGCACTTCAAGACCGTCGCCGCCGTCAAGGCTGCCTCCATCTCCGATCTCGAGGAGGTCAAGGGCATCAGCCATGCCAAAGCGGAAATGCTGTACAACGCGCTGCGGAATGGTATATAATGAAAATGTAATCGCCGCGCTGTAGGGGCCGGGCATGCCCGACCCTCAACTGTACGGAAAACGGCATTTCCGGTAAGGCCGCGGGCCGCACATGTGCGGCCCCTACAGCGCAACAACAATTCAAAATGGATTTATCCTTATGCTGATTCTAACCATCTTCCTCTCTCTCGCCCTCGCAGCCCTCTTTACACTCCTGCCCGCCCGTATCCATCACCGCCGCTCCGTCCGCGCGGACCTGTACGCCGGGGCGGGGGTGTCGGCGCTGGTCTGGCTGTGGGCGGTCTGCGTCTGGTCCAAGCCCGGGCTGTCCGTCGGCTTTGACGCCTTCCGGCTGGCCGCGATTTTAATCATGCAGGCAATCGCCTGCGGGGTCGTCTGCGGCTTCCGGCTGCGCGGCACACTGCCGCAAAAGCTCCGCACCCCGGCGGCTGTCGGACTGCTGCTGGCCGCCAGCCTTGGAATAGAATTATTCGTCGGCAACCTGAACTGGCTGGCGACCCACGGCTACACGCCGGTTGACCTGCGCCCGTATCTGGTCAATGACGCAGACCCCGCCGCGCCGCTGACGCTGAACGATGAGCAGACAACGCTGGAATTTGCGGGCCTCGATTTTGCAATATACAATTTGCAGCTCGACGGCCTGACCTCGCTGGCCGACGGCGACACGCCGGAGCAGAAGAACGTTCTGCTGACCCTCAACGTCGCCGCTACCGACGAGGCCAGCTCGGCCTCCCGCCAGAGCTGGAACTGGGAGGTCGCCCCCGCGTCCGCCCGCAGCCGGACCCACAGCCTTGACCTCTCCGGCAGGGCGTCCACCCTGACGCTGACGGCGTCGGGCTATACCGGCTATCAGATCGGCCTGCGGCTGCGGATGGTGGCCAGCAACAGCCTGTGCGACCTGTTCGTCTACCTTCCCAACGATGAGAAAGTGGTGTCCGGCTGCTATTCCACCCTTTCCGTTGACGACTACTTCCGTACCTATTATATTGGAGAGGTGGATTACGAGGCTCTGTTCCAAACCGAGGGGCTGTACACCCTCCATCCCCTGACCCAGAATCTGGGGCGGGAGACTCTGGCCCTGAAAGCCTTTACCTTTACGCCCAAAACCTACCCGGTGATCTGCGTCCTGAACCCCCGCTCCCTCCAGGAGCAGATCTCCTATCTGGAGCAGAACACCGGCGGAAACATCCTGGTCACGGATTTTGAAGGCAATGTTCTCCTGCGGTCTTCCCTTCTTTCCGACGTGGACGTCACCGGCCTTTCCCTCCAGGACGGCTCTCAGCAGATCAAGCTGGACGGCCGCACCTACATCGCCTTCCGCCAGACCTCCACGGTGGCGGCCTGCCGGTACATTTCCCTGATTCCCATTGAGGCCATGGAGCAGTCCCTGTCCTATTTTTCGCTCTATACCGCCGTCAACATCGTGGTGATCTGCCTGTTCGGCGTGCTCCTGGCCTTCCTCCTGAGCCGGTACAACTACCGCCCGGTGAGCCAGCTGGTGAAAAGCGCCGCTCTCCTGGGCGGCTCCAAGGAACCCCAGGAGGACAGCGAGTTCCGGTACATCGAAGCCATCATGGAAAACGCCATTACCGAGAAGAAACAGTACCTCTCAACCCTCTCCCAATTCCAGCAGGCCCAGCGCTTCAACTGCATCCTGAACCTGATCAACGGCTCCATCCCGCCCACGGCCACCGTCGAAAGCGTCTTTGCCGACATCGGGGAGTCCCTGATTTCCCGACGCTTTGCCGTCATCCTTTTCCGCATCGAGGAGTGGAACGATGAGGTTTTCTCCCAGAACTTCGCGGACGAGCGCCCCATGCTGGCCAAGATTATCCTCCCCAACGTCGTGGAGGAGCTTTATAATGAAAAGAACCGGGGCTATGTCATCCACACGGAGCACAATCAGTTCATCTGCCTGGTGAACCCGGCCCCGGAGACCAGCCTGGAGGACCTGCGGGACATCGCCCGGCACGCCCTGGATTTTCTCTGGAAGCAGATGGGCATTTCCTGTACCGCAGGCATCGGGACCCTGTGTGAAAACATCCGGGAGATCCGCCTTTCCTACAACGCCGCCCGCCGCGCTGAGGAGTACAAGATCATCGCCGGAACGGGCCAGGTCCTCTGCTATCAGGACCTGACCCCCACCGCCGGGTCCTACGAATTCGTCCCCGCCTCTGCCAGCCGGGTGCTGCTGGCCCAGTGCATCAAGGACGGCGACGCCGCCCCGGACCAGGTCTTCGACGAAATCTACGCCCGCTGCTTCGGCGACCGGGGCGTCACCACCCCGGAGATCGCCCGGAGCTTCATCTTCGACCTCTGTACCCACGCCAACGAGCTGCTGGTGGAGTTCAACGACCAGAGCGACGCCATCCCCGCAGAGCACCTGTTCGATCTGAACATCGAAACCTACAAATCCATGGACGGCTTCCGGGAGTACTTCATCCGCCGGATGACCGATATCCGCCGGGAATACGCCGAGTGCCACCCGGTCAAGGGCCTTGGGGTCCGCATCCGGGAGTTCATCGAGGAAAACTACAACGACGTCAACTTAGGAGTCATTGAGATCGGGGCCCACTTCCAGCTGTTCCCGCCCTACTGCTCCCGGATTTTCCGCCAGGAGACCAACCAGAGCATCCCCGAAGCCATCTGCGCCGTCCGCATCCGCCATGCCTGCCGCCAGCTTACCGAGTCCCGGGATTCCATGGAAAAGATCGCCGAAAACTGCGGGTTTAATTCCAGCACCGTCTTTATCCGCAGCTTCAAAAAGCTCTGCGGGGTAACTCCCGGCAGCTACCGGAAGCTGATGACGGACGCCAGGAAAAAGTAAACAGAACCCGCCCTGGGATGCGTTTTCCCAAGGGCGGGTTTCTTTTCGATCATTTCCCCGGCACGTCCCGGAGCCCCCTGCGGGTCCTCCGGAGAGGCTCCGGCACCTGCTCCGGTGCCAGGTTCTGGGGGACCGCCACGGTTCCGGCGGCCTGGGCGGTCTCATAGTACCAGCACTTGTACTCCAGCACGTCCAGGGTGGCCTGGAGCTCCGCCATCCGGGCCCGGAGCAGTTCCCGCTGCTTCCGGAAAAGCTCCAGCCGCTCCCCGATGGTGCCGTCACCCTCCATGGCCAGCTGGATGACGGTCCTGACATACTGGAAGGCCGCCTCGCCGCCCAGCGCCGTCGCACCGAGCCCGAAGGGAGCGGGGTGTGCGGGATCGCCGGGGATATCCTGGGGCTTCACGAGCCCCAGATCGTATACGTCGATGGTGCCGTAGGCAAAGGCCGCCTCGCTGACCGAGGTGATCCGGCGTACCTTCATGTCGATGCCGGAAACGGCCTTCGCCGCCTGTGCGGCGTACTCCATGCAGCTGACGCCGCCGACCACCAGCGGGCGGCAGCGGTCATAGACCGCCCGGTCAGCCAGAGCCTTTACTGTGATCTCCGGGCCGTTTCCGAAGGGGTCGCCCATGGAAATGCCCAAAATCGGAAGCTGATTCATCTCCGTACCCTCCTTAGCACATGCCCTTGTCCTTGTTTTCCTGCAGTACCTTCTCCAGAGCCTCCAGGCCCTCCTGGGGCAGCTGGTTGAAGGGAGCGCGGCACTTGCCCACATTGTAGCCCAGCATAGCGACCGCCGTCTTGACCACCGTATTGGGGTTGCCGTACTTGAATACGGCGCGGAAGCTGGCGATGGAGTCCTGTGCGGCCTGGGCCTCGTCCAGCTTGCCCTCCTGGAACAGCTCATAGATGCTGGAGAGGACCTTGGGATACACGTTGGAGCATCCGGCGATGCCGCCCACGCCGCCCTCCTTCAGGGCGGGCAGGATCAGCGAGTCGTTGCCGGACAGCACGGAGAAGTCCAGATCCTTCGTCAGCTGGATATACGCCTTCAGATTCTCCCAGTCGCCGCTGGAATCCTTGGCGCCCTTGATGACCTCCACATCCTTGGCCAGCCGGCACACGGTCTCCGGCAGCAGCTTGTTGCCGGTACGCGCCGGGATGTTGTACAGCACGATGGGGGTGTCCACATGAGCGGCGACCGCACAGTAGTGGTCATACAGCTCCTGCTGGGAGGCCACGGCAAAGCTGGGGGTAATGATGGACAGGATGTCCGCGCCCAGGCGCTCCGCCTCACGGCTGAGGGTGATGGTGTCGCGGGTGCTGACGCAGCCGGTGCCGGCGTAAACGGGGACCCGGCCCTTCACCTGGTCGATGGTGGCCTCCAGCACGCTGATCTTCTCCTCCATGCTGAGGATGTAGCCCTCACCGTTGGTGCCAAAGGGGAAAATGCCGTGCACGCCCCCGGCGATGAGCCGCTCGATCTGGCGGCGCAGCTCGTCCAGGTTCACGCTCTCATCGGCGTTCATCGGGGTCAGGATCGGCGTAATAATGCCCTTGATCGGTACACATTTCATAATCACATCCTCCATCGCAGTATCATTCAGTTTCAGTGATTTACATGATCTCCAAATAGATATTTCTGGCGTCCTCCGGCGTTACCGTCCGCATGTTGTTCACCAGCAGACGCTGCACCTGCATACCGGCCTTTACCAGCCCGTCCAGATCCTCTCGGGGAACATTAAACTCGGAAAGACTGGTGGGGATATCCAGGTGCCGGACGATCTGTCCCATGCGCTCCACCACCCAGGCGCTCTTTTCCGCCTCGGTCGTGCAGGTCTTTTCACCGTGTACGATGCGGTCATAGGCCACGGCCAGCTTGCCGCGGATCACCGGCTCGTTGAACTTCATGACCAGCACCAGCAAGATGGCGTTGGAAACGCCGTGGGCGATGTGATACTTGCCGCCCAGCGGATAGCTCAGGGCGTGTACGGCGGTGGTGCCGGAGCAGGTGATGGCGACACCGGCGTAGAACGCGGCGATCTGCATCCGGTTCTTTGCCTCCATGGCGTCCGGATCGTCGCAGGCCGTCTCGATGTTGTTCATGATCAGATCGAACGCCTCCAGGGCGAAGATGTCGCTGAAGGGATTGGCCTTGTTGCTGGTGAAACACTCGATGGCGTGGGCCATGGCGTCAATGCCGGTGGCCGCGGCGATCTTGCGGGGCAGCTTACGGATCATCTCCGCGTCCAGCACCACATAATCCGGCACCATGCTGCTGTTGACGATGCCGATCTTCAGCTCCTGCTCGGGGACGGCCACGATGGCGTTGGGGGTCGCCTCGGAGCCGGTCCCGGCGGTGGTGGGGATCAGGCAGGTTTTCACCGTCTTGACCGCCAGCGTGGGATCGTCCAGCAGATCCTTCACCGTATAGCGCTCCGTAGCCAGCAGGCTCGCCAGCTTGGCGGTATCCATAGCGCTGCCGCCGCCCACCGCCACGATGAAGTCCGCGCCGGACGCCTTGAACTCATCCACCAGCTTCTGCACCTGCATATAGGTGGGCTCCGGCGGCAGATCGGAGATAACGATCGTCTCCTTGCCGGCCTCCTGCAGCTTTGCCAGCGGCAGATCCACCAGACCGGTGCTCAGGATCCTGCGGTCCGTGAAGATGGCCACCTTCTTGGCGTCCTTCACGATGGTTTTCAGATTTTCCAGTGCGTCCATGCCGCTGTAAACGGTGCGCGGCATGGTCATGCTGTATTTTTCCAGTGACATATCAAAATACCTCCCGAAGCATAAATTGTATCGTTCCAGCAGCGCCCGGCTGCTTTTGCCAACAGAGCGTTTTACAGGGTCAGCAGCAGCTTGTCGCTGCCGAAGCCGCCGGATTTTGTGATGACCTGATAGGTGCCGCCGTCCTTCTCCAGGGCGGAGAGCACCATGCCGTCGGCCAGCTCCCGCTGCGGCATCAGCTCCGTGCAGTGGATGGCCGTCATGAAGCCCAGCAGCGTGTCGCCGCCGATGATCATCAGGCGCTTGTCCCTGTTTTCCGCCAGCAGCGCCCGAAGCAGCTGTCCCAGCCGAATGGCGAGCCGCTGCACAGCCCGCCTGTGTTTTTTTGTCAAACATCTTCTCTTTTTGCTTGCCCTTATTGTACAATTTTTACCCCGGTTGTCGAAAGATGCGAAACACGACAGTGCGTTTCAAAATAAAACATTTTACAATTCGATGTGTTTCAATTTAATACAGCTGTGAAATGAGACCGTCTGTTTTTGTGCAAAATAGACAAGTGAAAAAATGATGTTAAAAAGCCGTATAGACCATAAAATATGGTCTATACGGCTTTTTTGATCATAAATTGTTCAGTCCTTCAGAAGGCGCCACACGGTGCTGCGGCTGATGCCCAGATGCCTGGCGGTGTGGGATTGGTTCATATTTTCCGAGAGATAGACGGTGCGCACCACCTGGCGGATGATCTCGTCAAGGGGACGGTTCAGGTCGATGCTGTAAGTTTCCAGTGCCGGATGTGCCGTTTCCTCCATATTCAGCAGCCGATGCACCGCCTCATTGGAAATATAAGAGGATTCCGAGCTGATGACCAGATTCTGCACGAATTGAACCAGCTGATCCACATTGCGGGGCCAGCTCTGATTCTGCAGTGTCAGCATGGCGTCCTTCGTCAGGCCGATCACCCGGGTGCCGAACTGCACATTAAAGGCGTTGATGTACAGCGCCGTCAGAAACGGAATGTCCTGCGGCCGTGCGGTGATCGGCAGCGTGCGCAGCTGCATGCAATGCATTTCCTCCGTAAGGAAGTAGTACAGCTCGTTGTTCAGCACCTCGCTGCTTCCGGTGTTATAGGAAAACAACAGGCGGCTGGTCTTTGCCGCATGGGAGTTGCGCAGATACAGCAGCTGCTGCCGGGCCTGCTCCTGCTGCAGATGGTGGAGATTCTTGAAATAGATGGTCACGCCCACGTCCGTCAGAGGGGAGTGCTCGTTATTCAGCAGAAAATCCCAGCCCTTTTTTGTCAACTCTACGGCGTTGATGATGACGAAGGAGCTGTGCTTCCACTTGCTGCGGGTATAGATATAGTGCGCGAAGCGATCCTTGCCGGTGCCGGGCGGGCCGCCCAGCAGAAACGGCTTCCCGCTTCCGGCATAGCGCTCGCAGATGCCCCGCAGCTCCTGTGCATAGAGGCTGTTGCCCAGATAATACTCCAGGGGATAGCTGTTGGGCATATCCGACCCCGGCGCCAGATAGCGGATCCGGTACTTGTCCGGCGCGGCGCTGGTGGACTGCTGCACGAAGTAGACGCAGAACTCGTCGCCGTCGGAGTGCAGCGTGCGGCCCTGGATGGTGTAATACTCGCCGCCGAACCGCTGGCTGACCTTGATGACCTTCTGCGTCAGCACATGGGGCACCTGCTCACGCAGATACTTGTGCAGAGAGGCGGGCAGCTTTTCCCCGCTGTCATATACCGGATGCCCTTCCGGATCGTATATCATCACCTGCAGCTCGCTGCTGTGCAGCACGTCCGACAGCAGCATGGCCTGCCGGGAGATGCCGGCATAATAGCGATGCATCTCCACGGCGCTGTTGATGGCGCTCTCCACGCTCTCGATGCCGGAGACGATCAAAAGCCCTCTCATTCCGTATTTTTTGCAGCAATCCACGGCAATGGTGTCCCCGACGATGATCCGGATCCCGTCGTCCTTCAGCTGCTGAAGGCTCCGGTTGCACTCCTCCTCGCTGTGAATGGTGATGACCTGACAGTCGTACTGCAGGATCTCGCAGAGCATCCGGGTCGGTTCGGATATGGAGGGGAAGCCGATCACGGCGAACCGCTCACTCATGCCCTGGGCCAGCCGGATGGTGCGCAGGATGTCGTAGGCGGACGGGGTGATGTCGCATACCGGAATACTGCAGGAGCGGCGGATCACCTCTGTGGTGCCGCCGCGGGAGATGATGGCGTTGATGCGCTTGTCGCGGTTGTCCAGGATCGCCTGCAGGCCCTCCTCCAGATTGCCGATGTGGATCATCAGCTCCACATCGCTGCGCTGGGCCGCAATATTGGTCAGCAGGTTGTACATCCCCTCATAGGGCGATATACATAAGAGCCGTGTTTTTCCATCCCGTTACCCCCATGGAAAGCATGTTGTTTGCACGAAGCGCTGTTGAGAAAAGTATAGCAAGCACGCAGCCGAAAGGCAGCGAAAACTTTTCTGCGCAAACGAAAGCCATCGGAAGCCCTACGGCTTCCGATGGCTTTTGCGTCCGTATATACGGCGTATCAAAACGCGCTTATTGCAGCAGCAGAAGGCTGAACACCAGCGTGAACAGGGCCACCGTTTCGATAATACCGATGACGATGAAGTAGTTGGCGGTACCCTTTCCGGTCTCGCCCAGCGCGTCGGCAGAGGCGGCGGCCACCTTGCCCTGGAAGAAGGCGGACAGACCGATGGCCAGGCCCGCAAAGATGCCGGTGAACATGGCCAGCACCGCGTCACAGCCGCCCTCCACGGCGCTGCGGATGAAGTTCATCAGCAAGAAGCCATAGATGGTCTGGGTCAGCGGTGCGCCGGAGAAGGCCACCATGATGAAGGGAGCGGGCTTACCGTTGGCGTAGCACTTTTTCCACGCGCCCACAGAAGCCTGAGCGGCAAAGCCGGAACCGAACGCGGAGCCCATGGCGGACAGGCCCAGAGCGCAGGCCATACCAATAAATTCGATACTCATAATTGATCTCCTATCCGTTTATTTTTTGATTTTATCACGTTTTCTGAAGGGATCGTAGGCAATACCGGCCCACTCCATACCCAACTGACCGGAGAACTCCAGCAGGTTCAGCCGCACGCCGTGCACCACCACGGACAGCAGGCCCATGACGATGTTCAGCCCGTGGCCGATCAGCAGGATCAGGATGGCGGCGATGACCAGCGGACCCTTGAAGCCGAAGGCCATGTTGTTGAAGCTCTGGGCGATGGCCAGAGACGCCATGCCCACGGCGAACAGCCGGATATAGCTCATGATGTTGCCGAAGGCGCTGATGGTGTTCAGGAACACCGTAAACGCGTCGCCAAGGCCCGCCTTCAATCCCTGGGCAAAGGTCTTGTCCGGGGCCATGCCGCCGAAGCACACCACCAGCAGGAAGCCCGCGATGACCACGCAGGCCACGGGGATCAGGTTCACCTGCTGGCCGATGACCAGATACAGCACCACGAAATACAGCGCGTCGATGGCGGCCAGCCAGCCCAGATCGGCCACCCAGCTGAGATCGTGCTCCTTCAGCTTGCGGCGGATGTTCATCACGCAGGCAAGGGACAGCTGCACCGTGCCCAGAATGAAGCAGAACTTCATGATGGTATTCTGCTGGGTGGTGGTGGAGACATTGAAGTACGCCGGGTAGTTGGCAAAGGTGGGGATCACCAGCCGTTTCAGGAAGGGCACCTGCATAGCCTGCTCCAGGCCAAACCATGTGCCGGTCAGCGCACCCCATATGATGGTGGCGATGGACAGCACCCACAGAAGCTGCACGGCGGTAGAAGCCTTTTTGTTCTTTACCGTCAGCGCCAGCGCCGCCAGCAGGAACAGGCAGCCGTATCCGGCGTCGCCGATGATCATGGCGAAGAACAGGGTAAAGAACCCCAGGAACCAGAAAGAAATATCGTACTCCCGATAGCCGGGGACGGTGCCCAGAATGTCGAACACCGGGATCATCAGCTGGGTGACCTTGTTGTACCGCACCTTGGTGGGCACCTTGTCGTCGTCGTTCGCCGGATCCTCCATGGCCCAGGCCCAGTGGGCCTCGGCGGCGGCCTTTTTGAAGCCCGCCGCGTCATCCACCGGAAGATAGCCGCTGAGCCACACCAGGCCGTCCTGGCTCTGGGACGTGTTGCTGACGGCGGAGTATTCGGCGGCGTTCTGGGTCTTGAGCATCTGGTCATGGATGCTGGGCAGATGGGCCGCCGCCTGGGTCAGGAAGGTCTCGCAGTCCGCAAGGCCCTGTGCGCAATCACGCTGTTCCTGCTCCAGCTCGTCCAGTCCCTTTTCCGGGATGGGGAACTCCGTGGCGGCGTATCCGGCAGGCAAGGGGGCGAAGGCCGCCAGCGTGGGCATCTTGCCCACCGGAGCCAGCCGCACGAAGCGGACGTCCGGGTCGGCCTCCAGGGCGGCCATGGTCTTTTTGTCGGTGCGGTAGATGTGGATATCCCAGCCCTGTTCCTTCAATTCCCGCAGCTCAGTCGGAGCGAAGCGGCCCCATTCGGCCAGCTTTTCCGCAGCGGCATGGGCGGCGGTCTGCTGCTCCAGCAGCGCCTTTCTGCGGCTCATGCAGTCGGACAGCTGCTGATAGAAGGCTTCAAATTCGCTGTCGGACAGTACCGTCGTCTCCTGCGGGGTCTTGGGATACTCCTGCAGCGCCAGCGCCATACGGGACAACTGGGCGAAGCGCTCTGTATACCGCTGGTCGGCGCCGGCCTTCTCCGCGAAGTGGACGACCCCCAGCTCACGGAGCCGATCCAGCAGGGTGGTCTTTTCCGAGGCGGCCGCCACGATGTGGACCACCTTCATTCTTTCGATCATCGGCCCACCTCCTGCAGCTTCTTCTTGGCGATCTTGCCCCGCACCACGGCGGAGGTCTGCTGGTCGCCCAGATAGATGCCGATGACCAGGATGTTCTCCTTGGCCTCGGGGATCTTCACCTTTTCAAACAGGTTCACCCGCTGGGCCGTGGCACGAAGCTCCTGCTCCAGCAGCTCCACCTGACGGCGCAGCGTCTTTTCCAGCGCGTCCAGTCGGGCGATCTCCCGCAGGCGCACCGCCGCGGTATCCACCCACAGGGGATAGTCCGCCACGTCGTATTGGATATCCTCGAAGCTCAGCTCCTGGAACACAGGCACCACCACGCCGGCGATGTTCTCTTCGCCGCACACCACATGCTTGGGGCGGACGAGGGTCTCCAGCCGCTTCTCCGCCGGAAAGCTGTCGTTTTCCGCGAAGACGGCCACCCAGTCGTCCAGACCCGCCACGGCGGCCTGGCGCTGCCGCGCCACCTGCTCCAACTGGACGGTGACCTGCATCACCACAGCCTGCAGCTGCTGCTTTTTCAGCTGCAGCGTGGGGAGATACCGCTGAAACTGCTTCAGGCGGTCCTTCTGCACCTTTAATTCGTTTTTTGTCAGCTTGACAGCCATAGGCGCCTCCTTACTCCGCAGCGGCGCTCTTGGGCCATCTCTCCTGAATGAGGCTGGATTTCAGGCCCGTCTCGTTGGGCTCGAAGCATTCGGCCAGGATCTCCCAGCCCAGATCCAGCGCCTCCTCCAGGGGGATGTTCACGCTCAGATCCATCAGCTTCGTCTCAAAGAGATGGCCGTATTTCAGCAGCTTTTCGTCCCACTCGGACATCATGAAGCCCATGGACT
>ERZ824575.2216-NODE-2216-length-15759-cov-20.161233_pt1 | contig 15759 bp, 12 predicted proteins | sample MGYA00519470_ERZ824575 | MGnify/ENA primary metagenome ERZ824575 (study PRJEB31778, sample SAMEA3449170) | human gut metagenome | biome: human gut; feature: human-associated habitat; material: faeces | place: United Kingdom | collected 2010/2012 ...
TCTTTTTTCATCTGACGGATTTTTGCGTTGTCGCGGTTTAGTTCGAATAGCTCTTCCAATTCGGCGATGCGTTCGGGTGTCGCGTCGCCTTTCATCTTTATATAGCGGTATTTCAGATCGTTGTCGATGCGGTCGCGGTTCGGTCGGGTAGCGAAATAGAGTGCCGACGACAAAATCATGCAGCTTATAAAAAGAAATAGCACCAAATAAATGACGAATGGGGATTCGGAGCTGAAAATCACTCGGTGTCGGATTATTCTCGGCGGCAGTTCGGCGGGGATTTTGATTGCCTCGACAGATGCTTGCAGATTATCGATACCGGTTTGCGTTTTGGTATAGTTCTGCTCTATGCTCTCCAATCGTCCGGCAAGCTGGATTATTATCGCCTGATGCCGCTCTTGTTCTGTATATACGATTTGCTCCAATCGTTGCGACAAGTCATTGTCGCTTGATTGATTATTGTTTGCTGTTTTTGCCGCTAGTTCGGTCTTGATGGTTTTGACCATCGTCTCCTTGAAGTCCTCATACATTTCGTAGGACATCATATTATTCTCTTTCATGGTTGTATCGCTTCCTGTTTACAATTTCTGCTTGGATTTGGTCATGCGTTCTCGCAAGCGACGTTCCCGCTCCATTGCGGCAATCGCCATCGCTTCGGCGACGGTATTGAGCAATGCCGTGATGCGGGCGAGGTACTCTTCGGGACTCTCGCCGGGTTTGCGTTGCAATTGGGCTTCGGACAATTCGACCGGCGAACTATTCGGCGGCAACGGAAGTTCGCCGATATTACCGCCGAAATTGACCGTCGGCCTATCCGTGTTGGTCTTTCCGCCACCCGTTCCGAACAGATCGGAGAAGGCCGAACGGTAGGAACCTGCCGCCGCATGGAAGTCTTTGACAATAGCGCTTCGATGTCGGGTTTGCTGTTGTGCGTACGCAAAATGCAGATTCAGTTTCGAGAAGCTGAATTGCCGGTCGATCTTCGACCCCGAAAACTCGAAGTCGTTTTTTGAAAATAGAACGCCTTGTTTTCGGTCGGTATTTCCGCAATACTTATAGCGGACGTTGATGCCTTGCTCTTTTAATCTACCTTCCAGATCGTTCCAACTCTTACATTTGGGCAGACATCCTTTGATCGCATCATATATTTCGTATTTGGTCTTGTCCGGTTCGCGCAATCGCTCCCGCCGCACGCTGTCCTTTCCCGGCGCAAGATGCAACCCGTATTTCTCGGTTAGTTCCCGGCAGACTTTCGTATTGCGTATTTTAATATTCTTGTCCGATATAGTCTGCCCCTTGTTCCCGACCCGGTTATAGACCAGATGGCAGTGAGGATGGGGCTGGTCGAGGTGACGTACCAGCAGATATTGCGTGTCGGTAATACCCATTTTCTGCATATATTCTTTGGCGATCTGCGTCATCAGCGCATCGGTCATGTGCGGAGCTTCTTTCGGCGAAAACGAGAAGGAGATATGCCCGACCGTGTTTTTCAACCGAGGGTTCAGTCGGGTCTGATCCTTAAAATCCTCGATTATGTTCTTTACCTCCGGCGGGTTTACGCCTTCGGCATCGAGGATGCGCGACAGTTCCTTCATCACATAGCCGACAGTCCCGGCAAAGGATGAACCGGCAATGATTTTACCGATCATCGCGGATCTGTTTTAGCAGGGCTTCGAGGCATGCCATAATGGCCGCGTGACGGGATGCGACACTTGAAAATCCTTTCGCATGGGCAAGCCGTGTCAGTTGATTCAAGTTGCGAGCTATGCCTTTGAGCTGGGTTACGAAATCCAGATGCTCGCGACGCAGGCGTTCTCGTACCGCTCCTGTCCGAAGCAGTTGTCGGATGATTTCCGCCGGATGCTGCCCCGAAGTACGGGCCAATGACCGAAGACGTAAATAATGCTCCGTATCGAGTCGCGTACTGACGATATATCGGCGAACACGACCTTTACTCAATTCCGGCCGTCCGCCCTTGTTCTGTGCTTGTTTCATCGGTTTGTGTGCAGGAGTTAGACCAGCGGGATGTTCGGTAGGTTTTCGTTTACGAAAACACAAACTTGCCTTCCTAAACCTTTACCCCTTTCCGGCGTTGTGGCTCAACCGCCGCTGTTTTTGCTTTTAGAAGTTGCGGATTATTCCGAACAGATTGAACCGTCTTTGTTTTGGAGGCGTTTTTCTGTGCCGCCAACTTTTTCGCATGGTCTTTTATGTGGGCGATCAGATAGTCGTTGACATCCTTGTGTCCGGAGTAGAAACAGCTTTGATCGACGACTTCGCTGCGGGGGCAAAGACGAATCAACTCGGCGGTCGCTTTACGACCCGCATTGTCATTGTCGAAGAAAGCATGAATCGTCGAATGGCGTGCGAGAAACGGAAGCGCTTTCGGAAGATTGACGACCGAGTTTAATACTATTACGTCGATGCGTAGTTGGTCGGGGTGCTTCGTCGAAAGACAGGAGAGAAAATCCATGAACCCCTCGAAGGCGATTACCGTATCGGTGCAGTTGTCGATCGTCGTAATCTGTTTGGGCGATGCACTTCCTTTGAAGCATTCCGAGCGCAACTCCCATCCGCCGGCATCGTTCGGAAATCCGATGGCGAAATATTTTCTGCCATTGATCGTATAGCGTATTTCCCGACAATAAGTGCAGGCAACCTCCGGAACGATACCGCGCCGTCGTAAATAGTCGAGCAATGCCGAATGACGAAGCGGTGTGTCGGAGAGGATACGGAGCGCGGGAACGGTCGATAAAGGCGACAAAGATCGGGGTGCAGCGATCGGTACCCTCTCTCTGTTTCTCAACAATCGGACGGCGTGTGCGAAATCGCACCGCTTCAACCGCATTACAAGGTCGATAATGGAACCGCCTTCGCCCAGTCCGAAGTCATACCAGAGATTTCGCTCGTAGTCCACCTTGAAACTCGGCATATGTTCCTCGCGCAACGGTGAAAGATAAAGACCGTATCGCGGATTGTCTTTGGTCGGGTGCAAACCTTGTTCGGCGAGGTAGGCCCGAATGGAAAGATGTTTGATAGCTTGAATCGTTTTCATAACAATCTATGTTCAGTGAAAAGAAAAATATTTATTCTTTCACTGAATTATTTAATGGGAACTATTCGATTCAAGGCTGCTTCGACATCGCTGTCGCGGAACAGGACGCGCCCGCCGATCTTGTGGGCGCGGATCTTGCCGTGGTTCACCCAGTCGGTGAGCGTCACGAGCGAGATGCGCAGACGGCGGGCGGTTTCGCGCCGCGTGAGATATTTTGTGTCGGTTTTCGGATGTGCGGGACGGAACTGTTGCAATTCGTCGCGCAGGGACTCCCGGATCATCTTCGAAAGTTGATCGGCAGTCATGCCGTTCAGATAGATTTCCTTTGCCATGGTTTATTCGATTTAACGTCGCAAAGAAAATCATTTATCGAGGCTGTCTAAAATAAGTAATTGTGTTACAAAATAATGCTGCCTTCTGCCACGAACGGACATAGTCGGACAGTCTATGGAATTTTAGGAATGAATTGCATCGGTCTACCTCTGTTTTCCGTTTTGACCGCAGTGTGTAAAGTGATTATTTCTCTCCCCAAAGTACAACGGCTATCTACGAAAGCGAATCAAAGTATAATAACTGATCTTCAGATTGTTATTCATCATACAGGTAGAAATATCGCGAGACTGAGAATCATTCTGCATAAATGACCGAGAGTTCGTTTCCAAATCATTACCTTGTTTTTGGATGCCTGCGGTTGCATACGACGGTTAATTTACAGTCTATTACGTTTATATTCATCTTGTCAGACGACTCTGTCGAAATTATTTTTGTCCACCTTAAAAAGCAGAGTTTATGTGCCGTACTTTCCAGGTTTTGTTCTACCTCAAACGAACAAAGAACACCCGCGAGCAGTCTATCCGGTTATGGGCCGCAGCACGATCAACAGCACGATTTCTCAGTTCAGTGCCAAGATCAACGTTCCGGAACAACTATGGGAGGTTAAAGGCGGCCGAGCCAAAGGCAAAAGCGTCGAGTCGGAGCGCATCAACCGTCATCCGGGCAAGGTATATTCGGAACAAACAGATATTTATGCACGGCTGTTGTTTTCCGGAATCTTTCCTGGCCTGCCTGTCTGCGATGTATTTAGGATGAAGCGGGTACCGGTTTCGGGACGGCTGTTCAGGATTATTCCGGACGGTCCGGGATTTTCTTCTGCATCATTCGAATTCGTCCGTTTTTTGTTTTTCGGAAAAATTGTAATTTTGTCGCCCGAAATGTACACATAGTCCTATGCCTTTGCATAATATAGCAGCACATCAAAGTCGCAAGTACTATGTGGCGGATGAAACTTCGCTGTTCAAGCAGTATTGTTTGAACGAGGGAGAGATTATAACGGGCATAAACGATACTCGTAATGTGCTTCTCTATGTTTCCGAAGGCGGTTTTCGCGTTACGTTAGGACATTATTCACCGCGTAAGACCGACCGGGGATATTTGTTCTTCCCTTGCAAGATACCGGCATCAGCGGGCAAAATTCCCCCCCCCGAAAATTTCCGGAATTAGCGGTATCAGAGAGACCTGTTTCTTTTTATTCTACTCTTTTCCATCATCTTGAGGTCGGGCTTAATCGCCATCATTTCAGTGGCTCAAACGCGAGGAGTTGTATATTTCTCTTGCGGGGGTATCATGGTTCTGAAGACGTGTATTCGTTGTTGCATTCGGTGATCGACCACAACGACGATTTCAAGGATTTTGTTTTTCGCTCTTATAAAAAGGTCGATGCTGTAAGCAGATTTGCAGCGTTGGCTCGCATGAGCGTACGGAATTTTCAGCGTAAGTTCAAATCCGAGTTTGGGTGTTCCGTGCGAGAGTGGCTCATAGAACGTCGTGCCGAGAGTATTTTATGGGATATTCACGGGACGGACAAGCGTATTTCGGACCTTGCATCGGATTACGGTTTTTCCACACCGTCGTCTTTCACGAGCTTCTGCAAACGCCATTTCGGTCATACACCGTCGGAGCTTCGGCGACAGCCCCGCTCTATGTCTTTCCACAACATGCAGGTCCCTTTTCCCGATTTTCCGGAGGGGGGGGGAAATTCCCCGCGTCTTCTCGGCGGGAAAAATACGGTCTGTTAAAAACGATCGATAAAGAGTCCGTCGGTTGTCGTTCCGGTGTATCTGTATCTGTAAAATCATAACAAAATAGAGTGGGATAAAACAATCGTGAATATGAAAATAATTAAATTGATGATGTTTCTATTCTTGCTCGGAGGCAGTCATGTCGGTTACGGGCAGGATCAGTCGTTGCCTGATACGTTGCGTCTCGATGTCTATTTCCATCAGGGCTCGGCGACGTTCGACGGCATGTTTCGGGGCAATAGTGGGCGCATAGATGCTTTTATGAGCGAGATGCGGGCCTTACAGCCGTATAACGGAGTATCATTCCGAGGTTTGCGGATTATCGGCGGTGCTTCGCCGGAAGGCAATACGGATTTTCAAAAGGTATTGTCGGCGCGACGCGGGGAACATGTCGCCTCGTTGTTGGAATCGTATGGTCTCAGCGGAGTATATCCGGTCGAGTTCGCTTCTTTGGGTATCGACTGGGAAGGTCTCGCCCGCTTGGTCGAGCGTTCCGCGATGCCTTATCGCAGTGCGGTTCTCGATATTCTGTACCATACTCCGGAATGGATCAAACGCGACGGCAAAGTCGTTGACGGCCGCAAGCGACAGTTGCAGATGGTGGCCGGCGGCCGTGCATGGCATTATATGGAGGCCCATTTTTTCCCGGAGTTGCGCCGTGCCCGTGTGGAATATCTGTATTCCGGGGCAGCTCCCTGGCCTGCCGCTGCGGGTCGGGTCGATACGATTGTCGTGTCGCGTCGGGATACGGTAGTCGTCGTTCGTAAAGATACGGTTGTTGTAGTGCAGCGGGATACGGTCGTTGCCTCTCCGTCCCGACCGAAATATCCTTTCTATATGTCCTTGAAAACGAACCTGCTTTATGACGTGGCCCTTGTCCCGAACGTGGGTGCAGAATTTTATTTGGGGCGCGGATGGTCTCTCGGCGGTTCATGGATGTACGCGTGGTGGAACAGCGACAGGCGACATCGCTATTGGCGGACTTACGGCGGGGAGCTGAACCTCCGCAAATATTTCGGGCGCCGGGCCTCGGAAAAGCCGCTCACCGGACACCACCTCGGTCTTTACGGCCAGATGGTGACCTACGATTTCGAGACGGGCGGTACGGGTTACCAGTCGAAACTGAGTTACGGCGGCGGCATCGAATACGGTTATTCGCTGCCCGTAGGTCGTCGTTTGAATCTGGATTTCAGCGTGGGTGTAGGCTATCTCGGCGGAGAGTACAAGAAATACGATCCCGAAGACGGCCATTATGTTTGGAAAGAGACGCGACGACGGCATTGGTTCGGGCCCACGAAGGCGGAGGTATCGTTGATTTGGCTGATCGGTCGCGGGAACAGCAATGAAAAGAAAGGAGGCAAGCGATGAAAAAAACGTTCATCTATCTGTTTGCGATGCTTACGGCGGCATCGTGCCAGCACAAGGAGTTGTGCTACGATCACCCGCATACGCAGCCCCTGCAGGTTGTTTTCGATTGGACGCAAGCCCCGGCAGCTTCTCCGGCATCGATGTCTCTCTATTTGTTTCCGGATGCCGGGGCTCCGTTCCGCAATGAGTTTACAGAGCGTACCGGCGGTGAAATCCGCGCTACGTACGGCCGTTACGATGCCTTGTGTTTGAACAGCGATACGGAAGCGGTCGAATACCGGAATACGGAAAAACCGGAGACGTTCGAAGTCACGACGGTGACCACAACGCTGATACCGGAACTCTCCGGGCTGGGCGTCCGTTCCGAAGGGGCTCCTATGGCGCCGGGTGCGGAGGGCGAGCGTATCGCTGCGGCCCCCGCAATGATCTGGTGCGACCGCCGTGCGGGGTTCTCCCTGTCGGCTGAGGCTCATCTGCTGACGCTCTGCCCCTCGGCGGCGGTGGGCCGTTGTACGGTGGAAATCCGCAATGCCGCGAACTTGGCTCATGTCAAGGGATTGAGCGCCTCTCTTTCGGGCATGGCGGGCGGTTTTCTTGCCGGTGCGGGTACTGCCTCCGCCGAGCGTGTAACGATTCCTTTCGAAATTGCGGCGAGCTCCGAAAACACCATAACGGGATCGGTGCGGACCTTCGGTCATTGCCCCTCGGAGCAGACCACGCACACGCTGATCGTCTATGCCGTACTCTCGGACGGCAGCAAATGGTATTATACCTACGATGTGACCGGGCAGATCCACTTGGCCCCCGACCAGCGGGACATACATATTCTTTTGGACAAGCTGCCTCTGCCGGAGCCGAATCCCGGCGGTTTCCAACCCTCGGTGGACGAGTGGCAAACGGAGAATGTGGATATAGAGATGTGATTTAGATATTTAACGGAAGAATGCAACCATATATCTTATTATAAATTCTAATGTCATTATGAAAAGATTCTTGTTTTTTCTGGCAGCGGCGGCGATGACCGCCTGCTCGCAGGACGAAACGACCGATGTCGTCGGCAACGGTCATCCGATCGACTTCCGGACCGCAATGGGAACGCGGGCTGCGGAAACGACGACCGGCACTCTCCAAAAGATCACCGTGATGGCAATCGACGCGGAGCATGAAAATTATTTCACCGATGTCGAGTTTTCCAAGAAGGGGAATTATTTCACCTCCGAAACACCTTACTATTGGCCTGTGGACGGCAGCCAACTGTCGTTTTTCGCTTATGCTCCTACGGCCACGGAACTCGGAAGCGGGTCGGTGGAGATTACGAACGCGAGCAAGAAGCTGACGAACTATGCGCCGGCAACGGACGTCTCGGAGCAGCAGGACTTCATCACGGCTACGGCCACGGGCAGCAAAACCGACGAAGCGAAGGGTGTGGCGCTGACTTTCAAACATCGGTTGTCTCAGATCGAGATCAAGGCCAAGAATACCGAAGATACCTACGTGTATAAGGTGCAGGGCGTTCGTATCGCGCAGCCCGTATCGAAGGCGACGTTCGATTTCGGAACCGGCGCCTGGGAGCTGGGCAGCGACAAAGCCACCTATGAGGTGACCTACAAGGGGAGCGAGAAGACCCTCGGCAGCTCGGCTGTCTCGATCATGAAAACGGACGGCGACAACGCGATGCTCATTCCGCAGCAGCTCGTGGCCTGGGATTCCGGGACGGACAAGTCGAATGCCAAGAAAGGCGCATATCTGTCCGTGCTGATCAATATTACGAAAGCGGACGGCGAAGATCCCGTCTATCCCGCAGAGGCCGGACAGTACGGCTGGGCGGCCGTGGCCATCGACACGAATTGGGAAGCGGGCAAGAAATACGTCTATACGCTGGACTTCTCGAACGGTGCCGGCAAGGTCGATCCTGAGGATCCGGATCATCCGGGAGAGGACATTCTGGGCAGCCCGATCAAGTTCTCCGTGGAGGTCGATACCTGGAAGCCTGCCGATGATCCTTCGGGGGATATAGAGATGTAAATGCCGCTCCGGGGCGTCGATTCCGGAAGATTTGCCCGGACGGGGTTGAATGTCCCTGTCCGGGTGCGAAGAATATCGAAAAGAAGTGTACCATGAAAAAGAAAAATCTGTTTCGCAGAACATACCGCCTCGGAACGTTGTGTACGCTCTCCGGCGTGCTTGTGCTTGCTGCTTGTACCAAAGACGCGACAGCGGAGCTGTCGGCGGACGGCCCGGCGCTTCGCTTCGACGTGGGGCTGTCCGGAAGTTGGACGCCGGGGGGTTCTGCGGTCTCGGAACGCTCCGACACGCTCGCAGGGGCCTGCCCGGAGGTCTATGCCCTGCGGGGGCCTGCTCCGGCCGATACGCTGTTCCTGCACGCTTCGGTCGCCGACGGAATCGAATCGGATGCAAAGACCGACCGACCGCAGACACGTGCCACACCTGTCGGGACGGAGACTTTTTACGATTCGTTCGGAGCGCTGGCCTATGTTTATACCGGAGCGTGGAGCGAGGCGCTGACACCCGACTATATGTATAACGTCGAAATCACCGAGGCTTCGGGATGGACGGCCACGGACTACAACTGGCCCGGACGGGGAAAGAAGATCCGCTTCTTCGCCTATGCGCCCTATGGCGCCGAAGGAGCGGTGCTTTCGGCGCAACAGACCGCCGGAGCGCCGACGATCACCTATACGACCCCTTCGGCCGTCGCGGACCAGAAGGATCTCGTGGTGGCCGCTCCCGCCGAGATGGACGGAGCATCCGCGCCGGACAAGACCGCGGCCCTCACGTTCCGGCATGCGCTTACGGCCGTGCGCTTCACCGCCGGGGACGACATGATGGCCGGGCGTATTACGAAGGTCACGCTCAAAAACGTGTACGGCAAAGCCGTCTATGATATGGGAACGGAGCTGTGGAGCGGGTTCACCTCCTCTTCCAGCTTTACACAGACCCTCTCCAAAGAGGTGGACGGCACGCCCGACGAGGAGATCACACCGGAGGAGGCGACCTTCATGATGATTCCCCAGACGCTGCCCTCCGGCGCGACTATCGAGGTGGGCTATACCGACAAGCTGACCAATACGGCACGGACGCTCACGGCCTCCATCGCCGGGACGACGTGGCCCGCCGGCCGTACCGTCACCTACCGCATATCCACGACCAGCATATCCGTCGTCCCGACTTTTACGATAACGGCGCCCGATGAGTTTACTTATACGGGAGGTACGAAGGCTTACAAGGTGGAGAGCCGAGGTAGGGTGACACGCCCCGGAGACTCCGAAAAGAGCGTTCCGCTGGCCTGGAGCGCGGAGTTCGTTGAGGACGACGGCGCGGGCGGTTACCGCGTGATCGAACAGCCCGAATGGATCACGGGATTCACCGCGAGCGGCGACGGCGGTACGTCGGCTCAGAGTTTCGATGCTACGGTCGCGGCGCAGGAGGGCGTCGAGGAATTCAATCCCCACAACGAGACATTGCGGAAAGCCCAATCGATCAATTCCACGTCGGGGCATACGCCCTATAACCTCTCCAATTCCGCAGGAGCCGCAGGGGTGCAGAACACCGCCAACTGTTATGTCATCAACGCTCCGGGGCAATACTCCCTGCCGTTGGTCTATGGCAACGCCATCAAGAACGGCAGTACGAACGCTTCGGCCTATACCTCCTCGGCCAGCGGATCGTATGTGCTCAAAAACTTTGTCAACCACACCGGAAACGCTATCACAGATCCCTATATCTACAACAATGCGAACTGTACGCCCGACAATGCCACATTGGTTTGGCAGGACAGCCCCGAGCTGGTGACGAATGTGGCACTGTCTTCCGATAAGCATAGTCTGGTTTTCGAGGTTCCGCAGGCATCCATCGCACAGGGAAATGCCATCGTTGCGGTACGAAACGCATCCAATCAGATCATGTGGAGCTGGCATATATGGGTCACGGATTATGTGCCGGGCCTTGCTGCGGACAAGGATGAATCATTACGGGACAAGTCGGTGACTAATTATCAAGGTCTGCAATATACGTTCATGCCCGTCAATCTCGGCTGGTGCGACGGTATCTCGGCTTCTTACGCAGGGCGCAGCGTGAAGGTGCGTTTCACGCAGGCGGAAACAGGTGCCACGCAAGTTATCGAGATCACCCAGACGCCGTATTCCGTTTCTACCAGCGGCAATGCTCCTTATTATCAATGGGGCCGTAAGGACCCGATGCTGCCTTCGACGGGGAGCGGCGATACCGATAAACCTCATTATTATACGGATGAAAATCTTAAATTCAATGCGGGCGGTAGAGGGAAAATACCTGTTCAGACCTCGATTCTGAATCCGCATATATTCTACAATTACGGCAGTTCATCGCCTTACGATTGGTGTTCCACTACCTATAACAATCTTTGGAGCGCCGACAATGCGGGCACGACGGTTAACGATGATCCGGTGGTCAAGACTGTCTATGATCCTTCGCCCGTCGGGTATCATTTGCCTCCGTCGAACGCCTTTACCGGATTCACCTATAACGGGGATAATATAAGCGGGTCTTACTATGGCAGTCAATATAATTCGCCTTATGTTTCTGCGGATGATTTTACTACGAACGGCGGATGGATATTTTATTGCAACAAGATGAACGGCGCGAGCGATTATGACACTGCGGGCGGTACAATCTTCTTTCCTCCTTCGGGCTTTCGCAACAGCTCGATGGGCAAATTGGACAACGTCGTCAGCGTCGGCGACTATTGGTCGGCCGTTCCGAACTTGGCGTCCAACGGTCGCAGCCTGCACTTCAGCTCGACGTACGTGTACCCGTTGAATTACAGCGACCGCGCCCTCGGCTTCGCGGTGCGTCCCGTCCAAGAATAGGCGCGAAGCGAGACAGCAGTCGTATTTCACCTTACGGCTGCTGTTTCTGTTTTAATTGTCCCCGGCCGAGGACCCTAATGTGTCGTGCAGTCAATTAACGAGCAGAAAAGAATCGGTTCGCCGAACGATTGAATTCCGTGACGGAATGAAGTCGGTGAATGAATTGCTTCACCGAATGAATTACTTCGTCTAATGAATCGGATCTATGATGGATATACGTCCATGATAGCAGTACATCCGTGACAGACAGCTGTCATCGCATGATAGCAGGAGGTGCTGTCATTCATCTCGGGGAGCGAAGATAGTATCCCTCCGGAGGCTTTCGACGTATGCCGCAGGAGGCCGTTCCAGACCGATCGAACGACTTGTTATCAGGCGAAAAGCGTTGTAATATTGCAGCCCGGGAAGCACCGCGGGCCGAGGGGGGCGATCCGTCGGTCGTACCCTGCGTCGTCTCGACGCATTTACCGTCGCCGGACGGTAGCGAGGTGTCTTTGTATGCCGAAAATGTTTTGGTGAGAAAAGAGGGCGGCCTTCGATGAGAGCCGTCCTCTGAAACAATGCTGTTTTTGTGAGTTTTATTTTAATTTTTCCAATGCTTCACGGACTGCGTCTGCCGAATAGCACCGTTCCCCATTCGAAAATGCGCGTGCGGTGCATCCTTCCAGCCAGCCGTTCGCAATCCACCGGTCGAGTGTCGGGCGTGTAATTCCCAGAGCTTCGGCCAAATCCTTTTTACAGAACAATCGATTGCCCGAATACGACGAGAGAAACATTTCGTTTCGATGTGCCGCCAACCAATGATCAAAATGACGAATAGCCCTTGCTGCATTTCTGATCGTCGGTTCGTAATTCTCGTATGCCCACACATGTAGACTTGTCGGGTCGAAGTCTGCAAACTCCGGCCGGGTGCGCAATGTCTCGACCAACGTGTCGAAGCATGCCAGTTCGGAGGCTTTGATCTCTATTTTGCGACGACGGGACATAGTTGATATTTTTTTGGCGGGGGGGGGAATTTTTTACAAGATCGTAATATGCATATTTTTAGATGTTTATAATATACAAGCGTGTAAAAAGCGTGTAAAAAGCGTGTAAAAAGCGTGTAAAATTAAACAATGAACCAATCAGAGTTCGGGCCTTGTGATTCGTTTCTTATCTTGCCTTGTCTTTTCAACTTAGCTAAAAGATTCGTAATTTTATCTTTTTTCTGTCTGTCGTCGAGCAGGTTGGAAAGAAGGTTCCACAGCAGTTTGTCGATCTCCCTGCGTGATAATGATTTGTGATCCCGCAATGCCGTCAGCAGAAACTCTTCGCAACGTTTATTTCCGAGCCCCTTATGTTCCGAATATTCGATCTTCTGCCCGACTTTTTGGGCGATATGTTTTGCAATATATATTTTGGGTTTACGACCCTCGATTAGGCGTTTGCTTCTCAATCGGGCGATCTCTTCATCGGATAACGGTTTCCCCAGTTGTACACGGTTCAGCAGCTCGATGTCGAGCAGGTTCAAATCCGCATTTCCCGCCAGAATATTGGCGTAGTTCATATCGAGAATTTTGCCCGTTATGGTAACTTCTACCCGATTGTCGGCCAAATTGTAATCCGGCAGGGGAAATAGTCTCTGTCTTTGGTAATTGTACATCTTGCGGATGCCGCTGCCGATCGTATCGACCATCTTGAGTCCCACCATAGCCGTTACCAGAAATTGATTTCGGTATCGCTCCTCCGGAGCATCGCTGACGAGTACCCGTTCGATATTGCCGGGAATAAACGAACCCTTGTTCGAGAAGACCAGTTTGTCGTCGTATTCCACTACGTTGATCTGACCGCCGAGCGTATAATCCTGATGGGCGATTGCATTGTTCAATGCCTCGCGGATGACATACGGTTCATACGTGTCGATCTCTTCGGGGAAGAGCGTCTTGTACTCCGGATTTATGTAACGGTATTTCAGATTGCGGATTTTGTCGTATATTTTGTCAACCGCCAGAATGAACGGGCAGGAGGCGATCATGTAATCGCGCTCGACATTATCCGGTCCGCGCAGAATCCATTTGATTTTGGCGACTGCCGGAGAGATCAGGTGCTCACTCTCCTCTCTGCCGAGCAACACGATGGCTGTATTGGTAATCTTTCCCCGAATCGTAATCTTTGCCTTGTTCAGAAAAGTCGTGTCATCCCATGACGCAATCTCGTCAGCTTTGTCCTTGCGGGCATTCGTGTACAACTCCCTTGCTTTGACGATGGCTGCCGGATCCAAATCCTCCAATGAGGCATTTTCGATTATTTCCGCACTCCAATCTTTCAATTTGGCTTGATTTCTTATTCTTTCGATTTTGTCCATACTCAATGCTTGCAAGGATTCTCCGTCACGACCATAATAATGGCCTTGATAGTCTATGGGAATACCTTGCGGGGCAGGTGGTATTTCGAACATCACAACTCTTTTGCCGTTCCTGTACCGCAATTCATGTATCTCGACGAACGTATGCCGACCCGTAGTCTGATCGGCAATCTTTTTCTTCATTGCGTCGAGCGCCGGACGGCTGTTCTTGTACTGGCTGCCGACAACCTCGTGCGTATGGTTCTCCACACCGAAAACCAGCCAAGCGCAAGGCCTGCCCTTCAAATTTGCTTCGTTGCTCAATGCCGAAAAGTATTGTCCCAAATCCCGATCGTCGAAATTGCGTTCGGCCCTCTTGAACTCCACCACTTCCGTTTCCGCAGGCAGAATCAGTAATGAATCGAGTATATTTGTCAGTTCCTCAACCGTCATATATTTCTATTTTCTGTAAAGTTACAATTTATTCGCAAATAAAGAGGAGTTAAAATGCTTCTTCTAAAAGCTCATTCGAGATTTTGTTATCGTCGTAAATTTTACGGTGGTAACATTTCGAACTATCTGCCGCTGAAATACGGATGATTCATCAACTCCATTGCGGTCTGCTCTTCCGTAATCTTGATGTATTTCATAAACTCCTTTTCGGTCTTGTGGCCCGTGATTTTCATGATGGCGATGGTCGGAATGCCCGCCAGATACATATTCGTCGCACCGCTGCGGCGTGCCGTATGAGTCTTTACCAAATCGCACTTCTCTACCAAGTGCGTCTTCCTTTCCCCGTTTTCGACGTATGATACCTCGATTTTTTCCGTGATACCCGCTTCCCGAGCAATCTCTTTGATGAACTTGTTTACTTTCTGTTCGTAGGATTTCGGCAAACGGTTTTCGTACTTGTCCAGTATCGCCTGCAATTCGGGTCGGACGGGAATAATGACGTGGTTGCCGGTTTTCTGCTGTTTCAAGTCTATAACCAGCTGCCCGCTCTCCAGCGTGCGTATGTTACCCTCGTTGATCGTAGAGTAATCACTGAATCGTTGTGCCGTGTAGCAGCCGACCAAAAAGACATCGCGGGCAATATCTTTGTGCTTATTGTCGGATAAGTCGAGGTTGGCAATAGCACGTATTTCCGATTCGGTCAGATAGATATTCTCGACATCGGCGGTCAGTACGCGGAATTTGCGGCTTTCGATCAGACCATTGTCGTGCAGCCCCTCTTCGCGCGCTGCCCGCATGATGATCTTCAGCTCCTTGACGTGGCGGCCGATGGTATTGATCGAATAATCTTTCGCCGTGAACCATGCCACAAAATCGTCGTAGAATTTCAGATCGATATCGCCGAAATCGAATCTCTTTCGCTTTGCTTTGCAGAACTCGTCGAATTGAATGATAAACCCTTTGTAGTTCTTGATTGTCGATGCCCCGTAGCGCAGTTTGTGGATGTTCAGTCGGGTGCCGTCCTCCATCTCGTGCGTGAAGCGGGCGATGTAGTCGCCGAGCGATTCGCGGCTGCGGACATGGCGGCCGGTGGTGAGGCTGCGCGGGTGGTGGAAACTGTAGATGATCTTCTCCAGCCGCGTTTTCGTCATCGCGTGTTCGGGATCCTTGGTGATCTCTCCGAGGATGTGGCTTCGCAGTTCGGCGAGATTCTTGGTCAGCTCGCGCCCCTGCTGCTCGGTGAAGTCGTCGGTAAAGGTGAAACGGCTCTTGACTGTCTGCCGTTTGTTGTCCCAGGCGTCCGTCAGCACCATATATTGGCAGTCGGCGTAGAACTGGTTACCACGGCCAACTGTGAAGAGAATTTGGATTTTGACCAGTTTGTTTTTCTGGGTCGAGCGGATGCGGTAGCAGAAGGATGCCATAGGTCAGGAGGTTTTGTCTATTGCAAATGTAATCATTTTTGTCATACATTTGTCATACATAGGCCGAATTTTCGAAAACTTCCAGACCTCGCAGTTGATGAAAAATGGATGTAAAATATTGATATGTAGATAAGATAAAATTAAAATCGGTAAAATTCGATTCAAATTTATGGCGTTCGCTTCAGACCTC
>ERZ824575.2217-NODE-2217-length-15756-cov-3.021718_pt1 | contig 15756 bp, 21 predicted proteins | sample MGYA00519470_ERZ824575 | MGnify/ENA primary metagenome ERZ824575 (study PRJEB31778, sample SAMEA3449170) | human gut metagenome | biome: human gut; feature: human-associated habitat; material: faeces | place: United Kingdom | collected 2010/2012 ...
ACGCAAAAAAAGAAAGAGAAAAAGCAGTCATTGCCCGTTTGATCGACATCCGTAAGGCACAGCAGGAATACCGTTCGCTGCACCGCGGAATGTATGCACCCAAATTAGACACACTGATTGATTTCGTTAAAAATCAAAAATTGCCGTTCGTTATGAAGATGGGAATGTTAACTGACAAGCAATTGGAAGACGGACTGACTGAAAAGAAAGCCATGGCTATCATCGAAAAAGCAAAGAAAACCGGTAGATACGATGAAGTTAAGAAATGGGGACTTGAAAACTTCAAACGTGACACTATGTGGGTAGCTGTATTGGATACTATCTATCCAAAAGGATTCAATGCCGACTCTATGAAATATATTCCTCACGGAAATGGTGCTCAATTCGAAATGAACGTGAAAAATGACACTGCCAAGTCTGGTGCTCCAGTATATTTGTTCGAAGTGAAAGCTCCATACGAAACTTATTTGAGCGGACTTGACAAACAAGTAATCATCAACCTAAAAGACCTGGATTCTAAACTAGGCAAATATAGCGGCTTGATGGTAGGTTCTATCGATACTCCAAACAATGGTGCTGGTAACTGGGAATAATGATTGATTTTACTAAATCAAAACAATATACTTTATCCATCCGTCTTAGTACGGATGGATTTTCTTTTTCTATCTATAACCCGATTCATGACGATTCGCTTTCAATAATAGAGAAAGAGATAGACACATCTCTATCCCTTACAGCCAATCTAAAGGCGGTCTTTCACGAATCGGACTTCCTAAATCATCCTTACAAACGGGTAAATATAATGATGGCAAGCAAGCGTTTTACAATTGCGCCATTAGACTTATTTGAAGAGGGACAGGCGGAACTTCTGTTTTATCATAATCATCAGAAAAGAGAAAACGAAACGGTACTCTATAATATTCTAAGAAAGAATAATGTAGCTGTCATCTTCGGCATAGACAAAAGCGCACAGACCTTTTTGAATGAACAATATCCCGAAGCTCGTTTCTATTCTCAATCTACTCCATTCATCGATTATTTTTCTGTAAAAAGCAGATTGGGAAACAGTAAGAAGATGTATGCTTCTATACGCAAAGACGGCATTGACATCTATTGCTTTGAACGAGGACATCTGCTTCTGGCTAATTCCTTTGAATGTACGCACACAGAAGACCGTATTTACTATTTATTGTACGTCTGGAAACAACTGGAGTTTAATCAAGAACGGGATGAGTTGCACCTAACCGGAATACTTCCGGAGAAAGACGTTTTAATGAGTGAATTGAAAAAGTTTATCCTACAGGTATTCATCATGAATCCTGCAACTAATATTGATATGCAAGCCTTATTAACATGCGAGTAATCAGCGGACACACTTTTCTAAGCTCGCAAACAACAACAAAAAAAGAGCTAAATACAAGAAAACAAACATCTATTTTTCAGCCAATTATATTTCATTAAGACATGATCTGGAAATAGTATCTACTTTCTTTTGGTTAGCTCTTTTTTAGTTGTTTTTTTGTCACCAGTTTGTCACCCAGATTAAAATAATTAATTATATTTGCATCGGTGATAAATTAATGACGTATGAAAAAACAGATTAAAGTCAAAGAGCCGATTCGGTTACGAGCAAAAAAACTAGCAAACGAAAACGAATCGTTGTATTTAGATTGTTACTACAATGGAAAAAGGCAACGAGAATTTTTAAAACTCTACATTGTTCCAGAACGTACCAAAGAGGATAAAGAAAAAAATATCCAAACGCTTAAACTTGCAAATGCTATCAAGTCAAAGCGTATCGTAGAACTACAAAACGAAGAGCACGGCTTCAAAACAAGTTCCGTCAAGTCTAAAGCAAATTTCATTAACTATATTGATTCTTTTGTTGAGAACCTACCTAAAGACACAAAAGGATATAACGGTTATATTTGCACTATGCAGGGATTAAAATACCATCTATCAAAATACAAGGGTGAGAACATCACTTTTAAAGATATAGATCGGAAATTCCTCGCAGATTTCACAGAGTATTTAAAAGTCGCCAAAGTATCAACCAAAGCGGTAAAAGAAAGTGAACGGACATTAGCCCAGGGAACACAATGGAATTACTTCAATAAATTAAACCTTCTGTTAAATAAGGCTGAAAGAGAAGAGATAATACCATTCAACCCAGTAGACAGATTAGAGAAAGGAGAAAGACCACAACGGGCAGATCCTAGATGTACATTCCTTGTACTGGATGAAGTTAAGCGGCTAGCAGACACACCGTTTAGAATGGATAATCTTAAACGTGCCTTCCTTTTTGCCTGTTTATGCGGGTTAAGAATTAGCGATGTCCGGTCTTTACAGTGGAACAGTTTCCAACAGGACAGCAAAGGGAACATCATCGCAAAAATAACCCAGAAAAAAACAAAAGGCACTTTATATTTACCTATTAGCCCAGAAGCCATCAAACAGTTACCCCCAAAAGGAAACAATATAGATTTTGTTTTTGGTAAGCTTCCAGATAATAGTTATATAGATAAACTTCTTAAAATTTGGGCTAAAGATGCAGGAATAACAAAGAACCTGACTTTTCATGTCAGCCGCCATACATTTGCCACGTTGAGTATAACATACGGAGCAGACCTTTATACAGTTAGTAAATTACTCGGTCATGCTGATATAAAAACTACGCAAATTTATGCAGATGTAATCAATGAGAAAAAAAGAGATGCAGTAAACGCAATTCCAAGTATAATTAAATAATATAGTACCATGAATATAAACAAAGTGGCTTTAGAATTGACTGCAAGGCAAATAAGCAGAAGAAATCATAATGTCTCCAACATAAACAAAGATTTAGAAGATTATTTTACAACTTTACAAAAAGAAGGTTGGGAGGAAAAAGATGCTATTCTAGTAATAAAAGGTGCATTTGATGATATATCAAGTACTTTAGGAAAGTCTCTAAAAATGAGCAGTATAGATTTACAATTTATAGAAAGATGGATAATCGAAAAGAGTAAACTAATAAACACAGATGATAGAAATATTGTTAACTCCGGTATGATAATAGGAGAAAACAAAGGCAATGCAGTACAAAAAAATTATGGAGTAATGAATTATATACATGAAAATAATTACGGTGTACAAAGCGGATCCCAAAATATTCAGAGAAAAATGGTTAATATCAACTCCAATATAAATTTTGGTTCTATTGGCGGGAACAACAAGTCTACATACAACAATGTAGGAAATACAATCTCTATTACCCTATCCGATCCCAATATTCAAAGAATCTCAATAAAACCTACCGGAGAGATTGAAATGCAAAAACATCATTTAAACGATCAACCAGCTACTCCAATTAATAATAGTATTTTTCCTGAAGAATTAAATACCCAACAGGCAAAGGAATATTTTTCTAAAGCAATAGAAGCGGGATTTATGGATGACCGTTTCCAATGGGTTAAGGGAACAACTAAATATCAAATTGCTTTATTTGCTGAAATATGCAGTGAGAAATTAAATATTAAACATAAATGGAAACCCTTTGAAACACTCTGGAATGTAACACACCTAGCACAAACAAGGCGAGAAAGTAAAGAGCGATTTGGAAGAGTAGACAGAGAAAAAGAAATAACAAAAATATTTGAGTAACCTGATAATCAACTACTAACATCACTATAGTGTATATTATAACACACTATAACGAGCCCTATATAGGCACTATAATAGGCACTATATAGGGCTTTTTTATTTCCTATCCTTCTGATATTTGCAATGTAATTACAAAGCATCCGGGCAAAGTACACGCCCAATAATGTTTAATTTTATAATTATTGTAGTATGTCAGAAGAATTAAAACAACAGTTGGATAGAATAGAGCGATACAGCCTATTAGCTGCTAAAAATGTGCTTTGCTTTGAAGATGTTGTACTCCTTACAGGGTTAAGTAGGAGCCATCTTTATAAATTAACATGTTATCATCAAATTCCACACTATAAGCCAAAAGGGAAACAGGTTTATTTTGATAGAAAAGAGTTAGAGGACTGGATGAGACAAAACAAAATATCAACCAACCAAGAGCTAGAACAAAAAGCTGTTGATTATATTGTTTCTAAACGTAGATAAGAAAGGGGCTGACTATGGAAGAAAAGAAAAAGGCAGCCTCCACGACCGCCAATCTCCTCAACAACAGGAGCAAAGATAGCAAATCATCTCGAATAATTCAACAGGTACGATCTATTTTCTTATCTGGCCGGAAAGTAACAGCAAAAGAAATCAACGCTGAAACAAATTCGAATGATGCCAGACGTGTAATCTCCACCCTCCGTAATGATGAAGGCTGGGATATTAAAGACGTTCGTCTGGACGATAGAAGAAAACTATACTGGTTAGAGCCGGATAAACGGCAAATGTCTATTGATTGGGAGGATGCCTATGGAAAGTAAAAGACAAAGAGATACGTTTATTTTCTATCGCAGTTTCAAAGAGAGCATGAGCGATTTATCGGACACTGATAAGTTGATTATGTATGAAGCGATAACAGATTACAGTCTCGATATGAAAGAGCCCGAATTAACCGGATTTCCCAAAGCCTTATTTTCGTTAATACGTCCTTTTCTTGACGCTAATACACAACGTTGGAAAAATGGTTGTAAAGGTGGTGCTCCCAAAGGGAATAAAAACAACCGCTTTTCAAAAAGTACAACCGAAGTACAACCGGAAGTTAACCAGAGTACAACCGAAGTACAAGCTAATAAGGATAAGAATGTAAATAAGGATAAGAATAAGGATATTAATAAAGAAAATACTATCGTATCAAAGAAAGACGAGCTTTCTTTATCATCTCCATCCGAAGAATTTATAAAATTCAATCAATGGCTAGATAAACATTGTCCTTTCGTACTGAAGGTAAAAACGCAAATGACAGAACCGGAATATCAAAAGCTTCTTGCCAAATACACCAAGAAAGAAATTAGCGATGTTCTTGAAAGCTTGAACAACTGGAAAGACTTCCCCAAGAAACGGACTAATGTATATCGTAGCACATTAGACGAATTGAAAAAGAAATTCGGAGAACGATAATTTTAAACTGTTACAATCATGGCAAAAACAGAGAAAATCTTAATAGACAATATATGCCCGCTGTATGATTTGGAATGTGAGAAGGCAGTGCTAGGCACATTAACCAGTCCTGTATTATCCAATGGGGAGATACCGGAGAATCTGACGGAAGATTGTTTCTATGACGAATTTAACCGCAACATATTCCGGGCTATAGACTCAATTATATCCCGTGGAGATCATCCCGAACCAATCGCAATAAAAGGGTGTCTTGATAAAATGGGAATATCTTTCAATGTGGCCGAATTATTAAAACACCTGGATGGCATGACGCTTGATTTCAATCAATACGTAAACCGCTTGTTTGATTTGAGTGTACACCGCAAATTCAGGGAGATAGGTTTGTTTCTTCTGAAACATTCCGCCTCGGAAGAGGAAGATATTGAACAGGTGCAGACAAAAGCCGTCGAATCCCTATCCGGTATGTTCCGGCAATCTTCGGACAACATATACACGTTAAAGGATGGTTTGACGGGAGTACACCAACAAGTGAACCGCAATCTTTCCGGTCAGACATCATTAACCGGAACGCCTACCGGGTTCGATCAGTTTGATAGAAGGTCAGGAGGATTGCAAAAATCCGACTTGATAATCATTGCGGCAGAGCAAAGCATGGGTAAAACATCCCTGTTAATGTCTATTTTACGGTTTGCGGCACTTTCAGGTACAAAGAGTATAATTTATTCAATGGAAATGAGAAAAGAGCAAATTGCGTCCCGTTTGGCTTCTATTGAAAGCGGAGTACCGGCAAATCAAATCATGTACTCTCAATTAACAAGCTCCCAGTTAGAAAGCTTTGATAAAGGGTTGGCTAGATTACTTCATCTTCCGATATATTTCGACGATAACAGTACCAGCAATATAGACAGTATAATAAACTCTATCCGGTACATGAAACGGAAGTATGATATAGACGGTGCGGCTGTTGACTATTTGCAGATTCTCAACGTAAACATGAAGGGAGCCAACAAGGAGCAACAGATGGGCGACGTGGCACGACGCTTGAAAAATCTAGCAAAAGAGCTTGATATCTGGATTATCGCATTATCGCAACTCAACAGAGACAAAGATAACCCGGTTCCCTCTATAGCCCGTTTACGTGATAGCGGACAAATAGCAGAAGCCGCAGATGTGGTTATGTTGATTTATCGTCCAGAGGTGAAAGGCAAACCATACCCAGGAGAGTTTTCCCATGTAGACACCAAAGGCACGGCAATGATAGATGTTGCCAAAGGCCGAAACATTGGGATAATGAAGTTCATTTGCAAGTTCGATGCTCCGACTACTCACTTTTACGACTTACAGGATATACCTATTTCGGCAAATATTGAACCTGATCCCTTTTAGCTATGGAAATAGAAACAATCTACGGACAAGTGATAGCGAAAGCAAACAACTATCAAGCCGTACCGGGCAAAGACGGTCAGAAACGGATCATCAAAAATGACCGGATCAGGGAATATGAGAAATCCTTCTGCCTACAATGCAAGAAGTATCGAGGAAAGCGCATTTCCGGTCGTTTCAAGCTATTTATTCGTGTATGGCATGGGAATATTCGCTTCGACCTGGATAATGCCTTAAAAACGATCCTTGATTGCTTGCAAATGGTGGAGGCTATTACAAATGACAGCCTATGTTTTGAGATTCATGCGGAGAAGCGGATAGACCGACGGAATCCGAGAGTAGAGTTTGGTCTGGAAGAGATAAACGAGCAAAAAAATATATTCAGCCAAAATAAAGCGATTTAAGCCATTTTCTTTTGCGGGATGATAAGATGTTCATCTTTGCGGAGAAAATCGAAAATATTGCAAACGTGAAAAGAATATGAAGGGATTAGAGATGGTGAAGCCTTCATCATTGAAGGCAGAGTTTAAAAAGTTCGGTGATTCTTTCGAATTAGTATTCAAAAACAGAAAAAACCGAATGTATTGTTATCGAAGAACCACACCGGAGGGAATAGTATATTTTGAAGTATTCCGATCCAATTTTGGGAAAACAAAAAGCGGGTACTCCTATGAATATTATCCCAGAGATTCACAGTTTGGCGTATCTGCATGGTGTATCAGAGACGGCAAAGGAGCAATGAAGAAAGTGTTTAAGTACATGAAAAGGACATTTTCTAATTAAGTGGATTATTAATCATCAATTTTTTAACATTATGACAAGAGACGAATTATATATCAATAACACAAAAGCCGATCTTAACAAGACGGACATTAGCTTAAACTATCAAAGCAATTTGCTCAATGATATTAGCAAAATAGTAAGTAATAATAGCTATACAATTAAGCTTCCGAAGACAGCAAAGAATCTTGCTTTGATTGAATGCTCACACATTCCCAGTTCAACAAGCCGATATCCATATTTAATGATTTAATATAAAATGATTATGACAGAAAAAGATTTATTAAACAACAGAGAAGCCATGAAATTAGCTTTGGCTTTTGACAAGATGGCTAAAGAGTATAAAACTACTATTCAGAAAGTAGTAGCAGAAGGCAAACGAGTTACAGAATTAATCCAAAACAACCGGATGGAGACTATATCAACATTATCAATGATTGAGAATTTGATAAACGAACATGAGCCGGATTCCGAAAAACGTAAAAAAATGCTTTCACTTCTGGATAATCTGAATATCAAAGGAGACAGCAAAACCTTTCCAGCCCTTGTTATGGCTTTATTTTTTGCAAGTAACGGAGTATTAACCGAAAAATAGAAAAGAGTTATGAAAAATGAAAATACGGTAGAAAAGGTACTAGAGATAAAAGTCCGATATGATGATGCGATCCGGAACATTGCAAAATACCGGGTGGCTATTGATGACTTGAAGAAAGAAGAGGCAGAGTATAAAAAAGCCTTGAAAGACAAGAAAATATCACAAGAGGAGTATAATGCCAAGCTCGTAGAAACAGAAAAAAAGATGATGCACGCTAAAGACGTGGTTCAAACACTTACAAAAGAGGTACGAAACCAAATCAAGATTGAGAAGCAACAAACAGGAAGCCTAAAACAACTTCGTGCTCAGTTGTCAAATCTTACCGCCGAATATGATAGTCTTTCGGAAGTTGAAAGAAAAGCAGGCAGAGGGCAAGAACTTAAGAATAAAATCAACGACATTACCGATTCACTCAAAGAGGCGGAAGGAGAGACTAAACGTTTCTACCGTAATGTTGGAAATTACGAAGAAGCTATAAAAAACGCTCTGGGAATGAACAACTCTTTTGCTGATTCCCTGCTACGTATGGCAGACAATGCCAAAAGCGGTTCCGGTCTTTTCTCCAATCTAAAAACGGAAGCTTCCGCTTTCGGGAATACCCTAACTTCCCTTTTAAAGAATAAAGTGTTTTTAGGTATCGCAGGGATAGCGGGTGCTGGTGTCGTTTTTAAATGGTGGTATGATTATAATAAAGGTTTGGTTGAGGCTACAAAGTTAACAAGGCAATTCACAGATAAATCAGGGGATGATTTGAAGGCTTATCGAAGCGAAGTGCAAGCTCTGGCAGACTATTACGGGAAAGACTTTAAAGAAGTGCTTATTTCCGCTAATACAGTATCAAAACAATTTGGCATCACTTCCGAGAAGGCTTTGCAAATAATAAAGGACGGATTCATAGCTGGAGCAGATGCGAATGGCGAATTTCTGGATAGCCTGAAAGAATACCCGGCATATTTCAAAGAGGCCGGAATATCGGCCGATCAGTTTGTAGCCATCATCGCAGAAACCAATAAACAGGGTATATTCTCCGATAAAGGTATAGATACAATTAAAGAAGCAAACATACGGCTTCGGGAAATGACGGATTCGACAGCCTCAGCACTAAAAGGCATTGGCATAGATTCAAAGAAGGTACAGGAAGAGCTACAGAGCGGAGCCACCAGTACTTTTGAAGTCATGCAGCTTGTTTCTGAAAAACTGAATGAACTTCCAGAAAGCTCCGCAGTTGTCGGCACTGCCATTGCAGATATATTTGGCGGACCGGGAGAAGATGCCGGCCTGAAGTATATCCGAACATTAAAGGATATTTCTACCAATTTGGATGAAGTGAAAGCTAAGGCCGGAGGATTAGGAGAAGTTGAAGAAGATTTAATTAATTCTCAAACCGAATTAACAAAAGAGATTGCTTTGTTGTTTGATGCTACCGGAGGATCATTTGAGAAAATGACCGCCAAAGTAAAGACCTTTGTAAATGACACTTTAACTGATTTAATAAAGACAGTCAGAGGATTGTTTGAGAGCGTAGAAGATATTGCAAAACGTGAAGAAGAGGCAGCAAAGCAATTAGGGGAATCGGTTGCTGCCGAACAAATAAAATCACAATACGATATAATAAAAGAAGCTCAACAAAAATATATCAAACAAGGGGTAACAGAGCAGGAAGCATTGAAAAAAGCAAAAGAGGATCGGCTAAAAGTTCTCAATCTGGCTCTCAAACAGGAGGAAAAATATCTTCAAGAAACCGTTAATATAAACGAGAAATACAATAAAGAACTAAAAGATGCTTCAATTATTAGACAAGGACTAGGTTTAGATCGTACTAATAAAGAAATAAATCAGGATATTAATAAATCATGGGAAGAATATACTAAGCAATTAGCGGCTGTTGAATCTTTGAAGAAACAAATAGAGAGTGTTACAAGTTATATCCCTGCTACGGACAAAAGTACCTTCTCTACTAACGGAGGAAAGAAATCCGGTTCGGAAATTAACGCCAAGAAAAAGGAAATTGAAGAAATACGGAAGATGGAAGATGAGTTGCTAAAACTTGTAAAGGATAGCCGGAAAAAACAAAGCGAGGCAATAGAACTTCAATATGACAGACAGATAAAAGACCTGCAAGCCCGTCTTACCACAGAAAAGGATTTAACGCCCAAAACACAAGAAGCCATAAACAAGCAAATATATGCTTTGGAAGAACAAAAAAAGATGACATTGCAGAAGTTGGCAGATGAACAGATAACCAAGGAAATTGAAAACCGCCAAAAACTTATCTCTTTACAATTAGAATCTGTAAAGGAGGGGAGCGAACAGGAATATCAATTAAAAATGAATCAACTTCTGGCACAGCAAGAGTTGGAGCTTTCAAATACGGAACTTACCGAGCAGATGAAAATTGCCATACGTGCAAAATATGATAAGCAGTTGGAAGAATTGATTAATACTCGAAACGCCAATATTGCTAAACAAGAGCAGGAGGCAATAAGGCTTCGTTTTGAAACAGAAATAGCAGAATTGCATGGAAATGAAGAAGAAATTCTCCGTGTTAAAGTTGAGCAAAGAAAAGCTGAATTAGATGCCATCCAACAAATGGAAGGTGAAAGTATAGAGGCATTTAATCTGCGTAAATTAGAGGCTGAAAATGCATACATTGATGCAAAGCAAGAATTAACAGATAAAGAGATTGCTATAGAGCAGGCTAAATATGATGCAGTTGCCCAAATTACCGGAGGGCTTATATCTCTGACTGAACAATTAGGAGAAAGTAATGAAGGACTGGCTAAATTCTCTAAGGTATTGGCTTTGGGTGAAATAGCAGTAAATACAGGAAAGGCAATTGCTGCAGGTGTTGCGCAGGCGCAATCAGTGCCTTTCCCGGGTAATATTGCAGCTATTGCAACAACTGTCGCTACTATCCTTGCCAATATTGCAACTGCTATTAAAACCGTAAAGTCCGCCAAGTTTGCAACCGGTGGACTAGTTACCGGACCGGGAACCGGAACGAGTGATAGCATACCGGCACAACTAAGTAACGGAGAATCGGTAATGACAGCAAGAACTACGGAGTTATTCGCTCCGATCCTTTCCTCATTTAACCAAATGGGGGGCGGTGTTCCGATATACATCACCGCATCAAGTAATCAAACCATGGGAGAGGATATGCTTGCTAGAGCAGTTGCAAAAGGAGTCCAGATGATGCCTAATCCGGTGGTTTCCGTTGAAGAAATAAATACTGTAGGAAAACGAGTAGAAGTTCTTGAAAATTTAGGAAGCTTATAAAATTCGGATTTTTCGAATCTATAAAAAAGAAAAATGAAAGTATATGAGGTTTTAGCATCAAGCCGCTTTCTACTTGCTACAATGAACAGAAACGGAGTGAGCGCAGATGATATAATGTATCTTGATATGTTCTATGAATATAGAGATATGCTTGCAGAAGGACGAAAAGAAGCCGAAATCAGGGCTTTTCTTTCAAACAAGTATAAGTTGTCAGCCTCAACAATAAAAAAGGCTATAAAGCGTTTGAATGAAGAATACATTATTTGATATGCTTTCAAAGATTTTTTCACAGTCATTACACGTGTGAGAAGAAGCCGGAGAGGGATATTCTCCGGCTTTCACTTTTAATTGCTACAAAGATTTTTTTGGGGTCATTACACGTGTGTGAGAAATCTAAAATGTGGATTTTGCGGATGCTATAAAAAAGGCCTTAATTAGTGCTTATAAGTTTATATTTCCCTTTATCGTTCATCCAATAAATAAATTTTATTGAATCATATTTTGCTTCAAATTGCTTAGAGGAAATAGATTTTACCCAAAATTCTACAATAGCTTCCCCATTAGCATTTTTAGTTACATTAGCACTATCATATTCCTGAAATTCAATAAATTCCGGAACGCCTAGACGATTGATTTTTACATCTTTTTTCACCCATTCGTAGCACTCTTTTAAGGCTTTATCTACATCCCCTATATTTTTCTGTGTCTTACTATGCTCAATATATAAATACCCCCAGTAAAGTATAAACCCAATTAATAAAACACCCAGTATTTTAATCAATGTTTTTTTCATGGCTTAAAATTTAAATTATTCTATTTTGATATTGATATTCTTTCCGCAATGGGGACAAGTCAAAGACGCACCGTCTTTCTTTGGTTGTACTTCTTCCGGTGATGCAAAGAATTGCCACATAGGAACGTTCAAGGCAGTAGCAATCTTTTCAAGTGTAGATGTCGTTAATGATTCGGCAGAAACCATTTGTTTAACAGCAGACAAACTCACATTCATTTTATCAGCTAGCATCTGTTGCGTGCAGCCATTTTCTTTTAGAATTTCTTTTATTCTCATAATTTCATTGATTATTTATTGCAAAGTTAGCTTTATTAGCAAAAGGTACAGTATTTACTATCTTAATTAATCTTAACAAGATAGCGTTTTCTATCTATTTATTTTGTTTAGCACAGAAAATACTATACCTTTGCATCATCAAAGTTAAACCAATACATAAAAAAGATATGAAACGTTACGATTTAAGCAAGATAATGAAAAAAGCTTGGGCCCTATTTACGAACGCCCGTGCAAAGTACCCGACATTTGCCGATGCACTCCGTAAATCTTGGAGCATGGCAAAATTTGAGGTTAGAGTAGCCGAAGAACGCCAGGCAATCGAAGCGGAGACTAAAGCACGTGAAGCAAAGGTACGTGAAGAGAACGAGCAAGCCGCCATTAGTTCGGTTCTTCTTCGTGCACAAATCGAAGCCGACCGTATCAGAAGAGAAGCGGAAGCCAAAGCGGAACGCATGAAAGGCGAGATAGCAGCACGCAAAGAGGGCATCTCTTACAACGAGTATCAAAACCGTATTAGTCGTGCAATGGGCTACGGGTGTGGTTCTTATTGTGGTGATTGATTATTAACCCGATGGGGTGGTTTCACCCCAACCCCATCATAAAACATATACAATGACAGAAACAAAGGTTTACAAGCTCCATGAGAGCAAGCAAGTAGAGGATATTACTACCATGCTAAAGATAGAAGGAATAAAGTATAATGTATTCGAATACGAAGAGTACACAGCAATAGAAGTGACCGGTACACCATTAGAGATAATAAGAGCCTCCACAATATACCAACAGGTTACAACCATTAAGCTATAACGAGATGGAGATATTGATAATATTTGGATGCCTATACACCGGCTATAGGATATTTAGGAGAAAGGGAGAACACTTCTTTGATGTTTAATCAATTATGAACGCTACACTAATTATTTGTATCATCCTTCTTGCTTTTTGCGTCTGGGATGAAATTTTTAACGATAACAACAGGAATCAATCAATATAAAATATAACTATGGAAATGGTAATAGAGCCCGCTAGCAAAGAACGGACAGAGCAAGGAGAGCAGTTTATCGAAAGACTACTAAAGATTCTACAAAACAACGATAAAGTAACGGTTAACGTAATGTATTGCCAGACTTGCGTTATTGACAGGCTAGTAACTGTAGAATCTGGCACCAGTTTTAATGCGGGTCTAAGTAAAGACAATTGTACAGTACTAAATGAAATGGTTTACAACTCACATCAATAAATGATACATGAAAGTTGACGCCATCAACAAAGCCACCCCGGTAACAATACGGTTGCCGGGTTTACATTTAAAAGAATCCGATTATGAATATACATCAAACATCGCCACGGCCCGATTGCATCCACTTCGCCAAATGCGGTGAACGGTCTATAGCTTATTGCCGGAGATATGGCGCACATGAGTGCCTTTCGTGCCAGATGGTTAAACGGAAGCCAAAGAACCGGGTTATAGTGGACGGAGTAGAGCGGAAGAGATGCACGCATTGCGGAAAGGTTCTTCCCCTTCACCGCTTCTATGATCGCACGGTAGTACGGAACGGCAAAAGCTATCATTTAAAAACGTCATGGTGTCGGCTGTGTATGTCCGGTACTCAATGCGAAAGGACGGCCAGAAAGAAAGGTTTATTTCCCGGTAAAATTACCGGAAATCCGATAAAAACGGGCTGAATTTGCCTATAAGCGGGGTAATATTGCCGGAATACGACAGTTTATTTCCATTTAAGCCATATAAATAGCCTCATCACAGAGGTAGAACCTATCAACAAAAAATTGTATCTTTGTATTGGTTTTGAAATTAATGCTTTTTTATCTGATACAAAATTAGTTGTCGGTTCGTTTGTACCTATTTTTACGTTTGTTGTTCCATGCTGTTTCGTCGTGAGATGAGGCAGCATCTTTTATTTATCCCTGTTTTTCCTTTCAGAGTTCGCAATTTTAAGGCTTTCTCTTTTCGGATGATAGTTTCTATATCTGGTGCGAGAAAGTCGCTTAGATGCAAACAAAATACAAATGCCGATATTATCTGTAATCCTTTCTCTTTTCCCTAATAAAAATAGCGTCGATATGGTTTGTTTAACTTTGTCTATCTTTGTTGTTTGTTTTATGTTTTATGGCATATTTCGGGCAAAAAACGACCATAAAAAAGCAAAATAAGATAAAATGAGATAAAGAAAACAGTAGAAACATACTATATTTGCATTATGAATATTGCAATTAAAATACCAAATGCGGACAGAGACGAAAGGATAGGAAGTGTATTCAATCATCTTTTTTCTGTTATATTGCAGAATGAAATATACGGAGAGGGGGATAATATTATTTGGGATTTCTCGAATACGTCATTTTTTCATCCGTTCTTTTTATTCCCTTTTGCCATATATAGAAGCAAATGTAAAACCAACATTGATTGCAAAAATCTTCCCTCATATATGAGAAGTTATTTGAGTTGTGTGCGTTTCTTTGACATGCTTACGATAGAAGATGATGAGGGACTGAAAGAGGCATTAAAAGAGTATTTGGTTAAAAGCTATATTCCTATATGCAGATTCAGTAGATTAAATAAGAATATTGATTCGATGCAGACAATAATTCAATCTGTAGTAGAAAAACAAAAGCAGTTAGATGCAAGGCTGAAAACTCCAATTTCATATTTAATTAGTGAATTAGTTTGCAATATAGACCAGCATTCAGACAGTGAATTTGGTTACATCTATACACAGTATTTAGGCAAGGAGAATAGTTTAGACATTTGTATTGCCGATGACGGGATCACTATATACGGAAGTTATGTAAAAACACAGAAAATGATAGAAGAAATAGGTGATAATGAAGCAGAAGCACTTAAATTTGCCAACGAAGGGTATTCTACAAAGAATCTTCCAGAAGCAGAAAATAGAGGGTTTGGCATATCTTCCACAAAAAGCATGATTGTAGAAGGGCTTGGAGGCGCATTTTTTATGCTATCCGGAGGCGCATTTCATCGACATGATATTAACGGAAGTTCGTATGTTAGGCTTCCAGAATCCATTAGTTGGGATGGTACAGTAATACTTATGAGAATACCGTTAACAGTAAATAATTCTTTTGATTACATGAAATATATAAGGTAGGAGGTAGTATTATGAACGAAATGATTAAACTTTACGATTTGTTTGGAACAGAAATACGTTCACGCTCTAATGCCGATGTATTGCGTGAAAAAATCTTGAATTGTAATATTTCTATTATTGACCTATCGCAAATAACATTTATTTCTAGGTCTTTTGCGGATGAGCTTTGCAATTTGTCTGAAAGCGAGAATATCAAAATTTATAATGCAAAAGGCATTGTAAAAAATATGCTGTCTATTGTGTCTGAAAGCAGAAAGAATAAACGAATAAGGAAAACCGACAATGCCGAGATGAAAGAATTTAGCGATTTCAAAAGTCTTTCTAATTTTTTGGCTACTATATCATAAACATGCAATATTTGTATTCTTATGAGACAAGATCGAATACAAGCATTAATTGAAATAGTCTTATACATAATCAACAGAACAGGAGGAATTGATTATCAACGC
>ERZ824575.2223-NODE-2223-length-15713-cov-8.145357_pt1 | contig 15713 bp, 19 predicted proteins | sample MGYA00519470_ERZ824575 | MGnify/ENA primary metagenome ERZ824575 (study PRJEB31778, sample SAMEA3449170) | human gut metagenome | biome: human gut; feature: human-associated habitat; material: faeces | place: United Kingdom | collected 2010/2012 ...
AGCACCTGACTGTTAATCAGGGTGTCACTGGTTCAAGTCCAGTAGGGGGAGCCAAATAAAAAGAGCCACGCCATGTGCGTGGCTTTTTACTTGGCTTTTTTATTGTACTAGACCGGCGATACTCTCGCTTTACATTCAGCAGCACGAAGTGCGGCTGACGGCAATGTTTCCCGGTTCCGCGCGAGCGGAATGCGGTTGTCTGACCGCAAGGGAAACTTGTCCAACTGCCGTAGTGCAACGAGGCAGTTGTGTTAATACAGTGTGTCATTGGTTCAAGTCCAGTAGGGGGAGCCATCAAAAACCCTTGAAAACACTGCGTTTTCAAGGGTTTTCTGTTATCTCGCAAGGTCTGAAGGAACTTCAAAAAATCCAATTTTTAAGGTTTGGGGGCTTACACACCCGAATGACTGTTAATCAGGCGAAATACCGCCGAAAAGACCATTTGGCACTGACCACTACCTGTTTACAGTCATCCGCCTTTCAGTGGATTTTATCTTGATTCGGAGGTGATTTCATTGAGCAAATATGAGCCGCTTTGGAGATTCCTTTCCGGTGACGGAAGTGGATGTATTCAATTTTCCTTTGAACGGATAGAAGAGATTCTTGGTTTTCCATTGGATCATTCTTTCCTCCGTTACAAACAGGAAGCAGAACAATACGGATACCGGGTCGAGAAAATTTCGCTCAAAGAAAAATGGGTGCGTTTTGTCCGCATCGCCGTACAGTGACATCATACCTTTGCAAATCCTCTTGCTTTCCTATATAATATAGGTGAAGAGAAAGCGAGGTGCCCAATATATGAAATCTACCAACTATGTTTATCGCATGAAACTTACCGGCTATCAGGTCAGAACCGCCATCGGGATTCTGAATGAACGCCGTCTTGCATTGAAGTCACAGGGATGCACCCTTGAGAACAGCGAGGAATATGTGGGCGTATTTAACCTGCTCAGCCGTTTTCTTGATCTGCTTCCCGCCTGACCAACTGAATATCCGAAATCAAGCCATCTTTATACCGCAATGTTGCGGTCAATGAAGGTGGCTTTTTTTATTGCCAAAAATATAATTAAAGGAGGAATTAAATGTACATTGAAATGAATCCAACCGGGCTGACGCTTTCCGATCTGATTTGCGTTGCCCGCAGAAAACGAAGTGAGGACACCGAATTTCCGTATGCCGTGCAGTCCTGCCGATGCTCCAACTGCCGTTATGTAAGCGAAGGCAAGTGTTCTCTGAAAGAGTGTTGCTGCATGGCTGATCGAGTAAAAGCGCGCACCTGTACCTTTACCGAGATTCTGAACACCTGCTTTGCCAATGTAAAGGACAATGTGTTTCATTATCGACTTCGCCTCGCTGCGGAACGCGCGGCTATGACGAAAACCTGTTTTCTTGACAGGGAACACAGAGCAAGATTTCAGAAGGCGCTTCACCGAGTGCGTGGAAACGATAAAAATCTCATCGCACAACTGTTTGTCCTTACCGCAACAGAAAGCCTTTGGAGTGCATCGGACGATGCCGTATTGATGGGTTCAACTTTCAAAATGGGAGCCGGCACAAATGTGCAGGAGCGCCTGATAGCGCTTCACGATCTGGATGTACCGTGGCGACCATCCGATCTGGAACAGCGCCTCGGTCGAATTGTCCGTCAGGGCAACAGCAATCCGGAAGTGGAGATATACCGCTATGTGACCGAGGGAACCTTTGACGCATATATGTATCAGCTTTTGGAGAGTAAGCAGAAATTTATCAGTCAGATCATGACATCAAAGTCTCCCGTGCGTTGCGCCGAGGATGTGGACGATACGGCGCTGTCTTATGCGGAGATTAAGGCGTTGGCAAGCGGAAACCCGAAGATTATGGAGAAGATGCAGCTTGACGCGGATGTGGCAAAACTGAAACTGCAAAAGTCTGCGCACCTGTCCGAGAGGTATATGCTGGAGGATCAGCTATTCAAGGATTTCCCGAAAGAAGTTTCCGAAGAGGAAGAACGCATTGCGGGGTATGGGGCGGATATTGAAATTGCCAAAGAAAACACGCATAAGGACGACAAGGGCTTTTCGCCCATGATCGTGCAAGGTAAAGAAATCACGGTCAAAGCCGAAGCGGGCAAGGCAATTCTTGCATTTTGCAAGAAGATGACCAATCCCGATCTCCGACCGCTTGGGGAATACAGGGAGTTCAAGACCGAAATCGGATTCGACATATTCGGGCGGGAGATCTTCATGATGCTCCGAGGAAAATTGGGGCATCGTGTCACACTCGGACAGGACGCTAACGGTATTATTACCCGTTTGGATAATGCAATCGACTCATTTTTTACAAAGCAGTGCCACTGTAAGGAGCGGCTTGCGGAGCTGAAACAGCAGATTGAAAATGCCAAGCGGGAGGTGGCAACGCCGTTTCCGCGTGAGGAAGAACTCACGGAAAAGCTGAAACGCCTTGACGAACTCAACGCAGAACTCAACATGGACAAGCCGGAAAACGAATTGGTTGACGGTGAAAGGGACGGCGATGAAACCGCTTCCGAATCGAAAGAAAGCCGCCCGGAAAATGACCGACAGGAAAGGGAACAGGATGACGACAGAGAGGAGGAATGTCGATGAAATACGGAATTGCAGTCCGCATCGTGGAAACAGGTTATGTGGAGATTGAAGCGGACTGTGAAGCCGAAGCAAAAGCAATGGCAGAGGACGCGGCACTTGACGGTCGCGTCCTTTGCCATGAGGCGGAAGTGGAGAGCATGAAAGTTGAAAGTGTGTGTTGCTCCGAACAAAGGGATTGAAAAAATCCATATTCTGTGATATACTATTGTCAGAGAATATCAGGGCAAACGAGGCGCAGATGATGGAACAGAACGAATGGGAGAGCTTGTCTCCCGAAGAGAAAAGGGTGCAACTTTATCTTAAACAGAAGGCAATGTTGGAAGCCTTTCTTGAACGGGGAGCAATCTCAAAAGCACAGTTTGATAAGAGCCTCGGAGACCTGACAGAGAAGATGGGGATGCAGAAGTATTCATCATCTGCTACAAGAAGTAAATGGTGACGAGATATCAACAAATCGAAGTTTGTAAGGAACAGAAACTTTGAAGTTTATGGAGAGGAGAAGAATATGATTTTTCACTATGCTGGCAAATATAATGGAGATGAGAGTAGTCTTCCATACAAGGAACATCATCCTAATGCAACCCCGTTTAAAGAACCAGAGGATACGAAGAAATTATCATTAATTGCAAATGTGGGATGTATTTTGATAATGGGTATATTAGCAATTCCATTTTTAATACTGGGAATAGAATATATTCCTGATAATGCAATATGGATGATGATAGGTGGAATTTGTGGCGGATTATCTCTGTTGCCACATGAATTGCTGCATGCAATATGTTATAAAAAAGATGTATATATGTATAATGATTTGGCACATGGGTTGATGTTTGTGGTAGGAACAGAGGATATGAGTAAAGGGCGTTTTATTTTTATGTGCTTGTGCCCTAATCTTATACTTGGCATAATTCCCTATATTTTATTTTTGATATTTCCGCAATTTGTTGGATTGGGTTTATTTGGAATTATTTGTATTGGAATGGGGTTTGGGGATTACTTAAATATTTACAATGCAATAAAGCAAATGCCGAAAAATTCCAAAACATATTTATGTGGAATGCACTCATATTGGTACTTGTAGAAATGCCAAAATTTCTGTTTGTCTAACTGAATATTTATGGCACAGCCACTTAATTTTCCAAGCGAAATTAAGTGGCTTTTTCTATTTCACAAAGGAGAAAACATGAGTAACACAAAAAAGAAATACGGTGTCCGTATCAGCGTATTGGAATACGGATACTAGTATGAGTGAGGAACGCGTGGATCTGTTGACATCAGTTGTTTTTGAGGGAAAAAGCATGACCGAAATAGCCAAGGAAAAAGGATTATCGGTATCCGCTATTACACAGAGAATGGGGACCATAAAAAAATATTTGAGAAATTTTTCGGGACAACCTTAAAAAACGGGCATTCTTGCTGCCTACCACTTGAGGGGACAAATAAACCTCTCGCGGATCTTTGACAATTGAATACCCATTTCATCAATACATTACCGGTGCCAAACTGTGATGAGCAGATAAGCCGATGTCGTAAGTGCGCGACGACCTCCGTATGGCGTGAGCGATCAAACTTATACGATTGAATTCAAGTTGCACTTGAAGGGCGGCGATGACAGGCACGAGGGACAATGATACTTCCGTAGCAGAAATGCGCGGCTGGCGGAGTACCCGGCAGAGGTGAGATCCCTATGGAACCAATTCGCAATCGGTCGTTGATGACTTCCCATGCCAATCGAAATGTTGGTCGCACCTGGGGCGTCGCGGACAAATAAGGTGTGTGAACGTACTTGTCGAGAGATAGGTCCGGATACATATCTTATTTCCGCAATGGGAGGAACCATTGGTTGATGGGTGTTCAAAAGTATCAAGGAAATCACACATAAAACGGGAGAAACAAAAAATGTCACATACGATGGACAGGGAAGAATTTGATGAAGTCATAGACGCCATTGGTCGGGTTCGGGAAGAGACAATGAAAGTGGAAAGAACTCTGAGATTGTTAAAATCCTCACCCCCGGATAGCCGACCTGGATATCTCTATTATGAAACGTTTAGTGATGAGCCGAGCAGTAGAGAAGAAGCGATCGAAAGAATGAAGAAAAGAATAAAGATGCTTGTCGATAGAGAAGAGCAAATTGTCCGGCGACTTGAAACAGCTTTTTCGGATAAAAACCAGAACATCAGAAGCTATCTGAATGGGGATAAGCGCCTGAAAGTTACGAACCCGGCAAGCGGGAAGGTATATACGATTATACCGAGCAGACCGAGAATGACGCTCTATTACATTCTTGTGCTTGAACGACCGCTGAATGAAAACAGAGCGGTTTGCTATTCCGATTACAAGGAAATTGAACGGTACCTCAGAAAAGATAGGAGCAACTTTCCGAAAGAACTCTTCATTATATAAAAAGGAGACGATAAAATGAACTATCGAGCTTTTTGCAATTACATGAGCACTATTCAGAATGCGATTGATGCAGAACATAATCATCATCCGGGGAATTCGGAAATAACATTCCGAAACAACGGCAAATGGGCACTCCGACTTCTTGAAAAGATATATGCCGATAAGGATCGGAATCTCCGTCGCTGGCTGAACGGAAAACCCTGCAGATTCACAAGCGACATTACGCAAAGACTATGAGATCACTTATGAAATGAACCTGACTTACGCCAAGTTCTGCGAAGAATGGCTCCGGATCCGCCAAACGATCACTGCCACCGAGTAATCGGTGGCAGAACTTTTATGCGGTGGGGAATATCAAAACGTTCCCAATCTCTTGCAATTCACCATGTTATGTGGTATAATTACTATGGTAATAGATGCTTGTGTTTTTTACATAGATCGTTCGGGTGCGCTTTTGGTGTAAACAACCCCGACTGCCAGAGCACCTGACTGTTAATCAGGGTGTCACTGGTTCAAGTCCAGTAGGGGGAGCCAATAACACCTCGAAAATCGATGTTTTCGGGGTGTTTTCTTCTGTAAAAACGAAAAATTAGTGATCTGACAGCCAATTCTTTATGTTTTACAATCACATGCCGGAATACAGCAGGCGGGTTATTGTTAATCGGTAAAACAACCGAGAAAACGAGGAATGCCATACCGCCTATTAGGTTTACATTCGTGCGCCGGAAACTGCCCTGCAAGGTGTTTTCACGGCGCTTTTTTGCGCCTGTAAAAACCGATTTACGGAGGGTATTGACATGGAGAACACAAGAAATCAAACAAATCTGCTATCGACAGATCCGGGCAATCTTAAACGGGAGAAAATCCGTACTATTTCTATTACCTTGATTGACAGTGCGAATGTACATCCTTTTCAGGTAAGAGAAGATGATGAATTACGATCACTGATGGAAAGCATCTCACAGTTTGGGGTTATCACTCCTTGTATTGCCCGAAGGAAGGGCGAAGAACGCTATGAGCTGATTTCCGGTCATCGCCGTAAGCGAGCATGTGAGCTGTTAGGAATTGATACGTTGCCGATTATTGTCCGTGAACTCTCGGAGGATGAGGCGGTGATTCTGATGGTGGACTCTAATCTGCAGCGTGAGCACATTCTTCCCTCCGAAAAGGCATTTGCCTATAAGCTGAAGCAGGATGCTTTAAAACGCCAGGGAAAAAGGAGCGACATAAGCTCCCGTGGGCGAAACGGCTTTGGGATATAATCGTCGTCACCCAGGTCAAAGCCCGTAACGGTGCTGTACTCATCGCCGGAGGCGGTCAGGAAAATGATGGGCAGGTCAAATTCGGATTTGATCGCTCTGCACGCGGAAAAGCCGTTGCCCTCCGCCAATGACACGTCAAGCAGCACCAGATCCGCCTTTTCCTCCGCCAGCGCCGCCATAGCGGCAGCCTGTCCGGACACGCTTCGGACAATATATCCTGCACCGTTCAGATATTCGGTCAGGTTGGCGACGATCGTCTTATCGTCCTCCACTAACAGTATCTTGAGCATAATAATCGAACCTCTGTTTGTTAAATGATGAATAGGCGGGAATGAAGAAAAGCCGTGCCGAGCCTTGAAAACGATAGGACCCTGATGCGATGACGGAGTGTGGGCAAACGCAGAGGCACGGAGTTGCCGGAACATATTTCAGACGGAAAGAACGTTTGAACTGCCTTTATTATACTATATGAACATCAGAAAAGCAAGGAGACCAAGTCTGCTGTGATGTGTCGGGAGGAGTCGGTCATAATAGTTTTATAAAAGAGCACATCCACCTTAAGTTGCGCTGCCGGCTTTAGCCTTTTGCTTGACAAGCCAAGCGGTCATATCCCGCAGGGTCTCCTCGATCGGGCGCGGCCGATATGCGAACCTCTCCGTTGCGGCATCATGAGTAAACCGTCCGTTTGAGCCAAGAACAGCAATAGAATAAGGGGTGAAGAAAAGCGGCTTTTTCTCTTTCAGGCAACGGCGTTCATAGTACGGAGCCGCAAGCCTTGCGAGTTTTAACGGCAAACATATGGGACGGTATATCAGCCTGGCAGCCTTTCCGACGATCTGCAGCATCCTGCGGATGGTGATGTAATGTCCGGACAGAATGTAACCCTTGCCCGGCTCGCCGCTTTCCGCGCAAGCCAGAATTCCTTTTGCCACATCCCGTACATCAACAAAATCATACCCGCCGCGCACGGCAAAGGGCAACTTACCGGTGAGAAAGGACTTTGCCATTGATGTAAAGCTTCCGCCGAGCACATCACCGGGGCCGATGATCCCGGAGGGAAAAACAATGCTGACGTTAAGTCCCTTTCGTGCTGCACTAAAGACCATTTCCGTTGCAGCTGCTTTGCTTTTGGCATAATCGCCGTCTACAAGTCCCGGAGAAAACTCGCAATCCTCTGTAATGACGCAATTCTTCGGTTTTTCCGGTATGGCGTGTACAGAGCTGACATAGATCATTTTCCCTATGTGATGCTCCAAGCATTGCCGGACGACCTTACATGTGCCGCCTATATTGATCTGATAGAGCTTTGAGCCGGATCTTGAGGCGACGGAGATAATTCCGGCGCAGTGAATTACACAGGTTTTTTCATCAGCGTCTGCAAAGAACTGCTCGAGCGAGTCATCCTCGCATACATCGCCGATGACTGTATGAACCTCTCCCGGGAGCAAAGTCGAATAAGGGTCATTGCGCAGCACCAATGCGTCTACCCGTACATTCCGGCGCACCAGCTCCTCAACGATTGCCCGACCGAGAAAGCCGGCGGCGCCTGTAATCAAATATCTGTTATACATGTAGAAAACCTCCTTAAGATAACCACACAGGTGTTGACTATCTTTCACAAGTATAGTATACTAAATATAAAGGATAAAAGCAATCGGCACTCATAGTCTATCTGAAAGAAAAGCAACATCTCCCTCGTAAGTGTTGCCAAACTTTGTAAACTTTTTTCGGAGGAAATTTTAATGGAGAAAACAGATGCCAGAAAACGCTATACACAGATGGTGCTTAAGCAGTCTTTACTAAAGCTGCTGAAGGAGAAGCCGGTCAACAGAATTACCGTAAAAGAGGTGTGCGAGCTGGCACAGCTGAACAGGGCGACCTTCTACGCACATTACAGCGATTGCTTTGCACTGCTGGGGAGTATCGAGAACGAGCTTATCGGAGCGTTTGAACAGTCCCTTCGTTATGTAAACTCATTTGATGTTACGGCTCTTATAGAAGCTATTTACGAAATGATCGATCAGAACCAGGAGGCTTGCAGGGCTTTGATTCTCGGAAACACAAGTTCCACAATCCTTAAGCGAATGATTGCACTTGCCAAAAAGGACAGTATTGCTTACTGGCGAAAGGAACTGCCTATGGCCGGGGATGCGGAGCTTGAGATGATGTATACCCACCTGTCAAACGGTTTGATGCATGTTGTTGTGGAGGGCTATGATCAGTATAGCAAAAAGGAAATCATTCGCTTTGTCAGCCGAGTGGTGAAGATCAGCCTTTCGCTGCTCAAAAAGCCCGCAGAGTCTTTTGCGTAACTCAAAGAAAAATTAGAGAGAGGAATAGTTATTATGAAAGAAATAAAAACTGTTAAGAGAGGTTCTGAACGATATCCGCCATGATAAGGTAAACGCCATTCTCGCCAAGCAGTCGGCGCTCGAACGTCAGGTTTAGGAAAGCCGTAAAGAAGAGTCGAAAACAACCGAATAGTTTAAGGCGAGGGATATCCGCCCTCGCCTTTTTGAAAATAAGTGTTATTGACTTTGTGCCGGGAGATTGATACTCATCAGCCCTTACTGTTTGCAATGGCCTGATTAATCAGCTTTTGCAGCGTCTCTGCCTGTTTCTTGGCGGTTATCGCACCGACAATCGGTTCGCCAACGATGTTGCCGTTCTTGTCAACCACATATGTTGTGGGATATGAGTACAGTCCGGAAGTAAATTCTCCGGCCTCGCTTTTTGAGTTAAACCAAACGTTTTTGTAGGATACGCCTTTTTTGGTCAGAATGTCCTTTGCATCCTTTATCGCCGTTTTATCTCCGTCAAGAGTGAACGAGTTGATTCCGACTACCGCACCGCCTTTTTCGGCAAGCTGTTTGTTCAGTGCTTCCAGATCGGCAAGCTCGCCCACGCAGGGGCTGCAGGTGGTAAACCAGAAGTTTACTACGGTAACGGTGTTTCCCGCAAACAGTGTGCTGCTCTTCACTTCGTTTCCATCAAGATCCTTACCGTCAAAGGCGGGGAATTTCATCAGATCGCCTTTTTCTGTCGGTTGGCCGTTCTCTGCCGGAACGCTCATATCGCCGTCGGACGGCTTTTTTCCGCAGCCGGGGAACTTTTGCTCAAGAACCGTCAGCTTTCCCTCAATCTCACGAATCTGTTCGGCGCCTTCGTTAAGCAGCTTCAGCTCATCTGCTTTGAACTGGCTCTTGGCGCCGTCGATCGTTTTAAGCAGGAAATCTCCGTAGTTTCCGCCGTCCTCGATCATCGCCATACCTTTATTGGCAGAGAGAAATACCTTCTCCCAAAGAGCGCTGTTTTCGGAAAGAATGGCGTTTTCCTGCTCCATCAGTTTTTGATGAAGCTCGGTTGCTTCGTCCTTCGTACCCGGTTCCTTTGCCATAAGAGATGCAATTTCAGCCTTTTTGTTTCCGTTGCTTTTCCCGTTGTCTTTGCCCGTGCCGCAGGCGGCAAGGCCGAATATCAGCAGGAATGCGGTCAATACTGTTAAAATTCTTATTGTTTTCATAATCTTTACTCCTTTTCCGTATCGGATATTTGTTTTGGTGTTTCCGTCTTTTCGGCGGAACAATCACTTTCTTTTCCCTTGCCGAAGCCGTAGCGGAAGCTTACGGCCTTGGTGGGGCAGGCACGGACGCACATGCCGCAGCGGATGCATTCGGTGTGGTCTGGGGCTTTGGTTACATCAACATCCATCTTGCATGCCTTTGCACATTTTCCGCAGGAAACGCATTTGTGTTTATCAACCTTCATTCCGAAAAGCGATACCTTATTAAGCAGCGCATAAAACGCGCCCAGCGGACACAGCCACTTGCAGAACGGACGGTAGAAAAGCACACTCAACATGATTACTGTAATCAGAATGCCGAGTTTCCACGAAAAGAGCAAACCGAGAGCGGCGCGTATGCCGGAATTAACGGCGGCGAGAGGTATCGCTCCCTCAAGTACCCCTTGCGGACAAAGGTACTTGCAGAAAAACGGATCGCCCATACCAACATCGTTTGTGATAAGCATTGGCATCAAAACCACCAAAAAAAGCAAAACAGCGTATTTTATGTAGGTCAGCGGCTTCAGCTTTTTGGTGGAGATCTTTTGGGTTGTAATCTTGTGCAGCAGCTCCTGAAACCATCCGAACGGACACAGAAAACCGCAGATGAAGCGGCCGAGCAGCACACCGAGCAGAATGAGAAATCCTGTGATGTAGTAGGAAAAGCTGAATTTCGACGATCCCACCACCGCCTGAAACGAGCCGATCGGACAGGCCCCCGATGCCGCCGGGCAGGAATAACAATTGAGCCCCGGTACACAGACAGCCTTTCCTTTCCCTTGATAAATTCCGCCCTTCAAGAAATTGGGCAGATGAAGGTTGGTCAGCAGTGTTGCTCCGGCTTGGAACAATCCACGAAAGCGTGAGAGAAACTGCGATACGCCGCCTTTTTTCTTCTTCGCATTTTTGTTATCCAATTCCCACACACTCCAAACACAGCCGTATTGCCTTGCTCAGCACGGTCTCTGCCTCTCCGCGCCATGCTCCGTAACACAGCATCGCGGCTCCGCAGATAAGCAGCGCAACCTGAATTACGGCTTTTTTCGATCGAATCAATTCGGTCACCCCTTTCTTTTGTGTTCTCATTGTAGCACAGAGGATATAAAATCCCTGTTAAGAACGAAAACTTAACAAAAAACTTATCTCCGTGTGGTATAATATCCACAGAAAAGTCTTTCTGCGCAAGCCTTTACGGCTATCACCTCCCCGTGCTGCGCACGACTGTGGCATTGACGGTCTCGCAAAAATGCCCTTGCGAGCAAGCATTTTTTTCGCGGTATAATAAAGTCGAAGAACCGGAAAAACAACGTAAGGAGATTTCCTATGCATATTTTAGTAGTTGAAGATGAACGCGCGTTATGTGAGACGATCGTCCGCAGTCTCAGACGACTCGCTTACAGCGTGGATTTTTGCCATGACGGAAACAAAGCGATCGAACTGCTCGGTGTGGAGCGATACGATCTTGCTTTACTGGATTTGAATCTGCCGGGGGCGGATGGGATGACGGTGCTCAGAACGCTGCGTCAAAACGACAGAGATACGAAGGTGTTGATTTTGTCGGCGCGCAGTGAGGTCGCTGACAAGGTGGAGGGGCTGGATGCCGGAGCCAATGATTATTTGGCAAAGCCTTTTCATTTAGAGGAGTTGGAAGCAAGGATACGCAGTCTTACCCGTCGTCAGTTTACACAGAATGATGTGGTTCTTACCTGCGGTAAGCTTTCCTTTGACACTAAGACCCGTATCGCCGCCGCCGGCGGACAGGAGCTGTCACTTACCCGTAAAGAAATCGGGATACTTGAATACCTTCTGCTCAATCAGGGGCGCCCCGTCAGTCAGGAAGAACTGCTTGACCATGTATGGGACAACAGCGTGGATAATTTCAGCAATTCGATTCGTGTACATATTTCCGCACTGCGGAAGAAGCTGCGTGCCGCACTTGGTTTCGACCCCGTCCGCAACCGAATCGGTGAAGGGTACGTTATGGAGGAAGAGAAATTGTGAAAAAGCTATCCTTGCAATGGCGGATCACCTTAATGACGGTACTTCTTATCGGAGCAACCTGTGTTTTTATGAATGTTCTGATCGGATATTCCGGCAGGCATTATATGGATTCCATAGGCTCTTATATTACGGGCTACGGGGACACGGACAGGGGAGAACCTGATTATTTTGATCCCGAGCAAAAGAAGCTCGACGAGGAATTGACCATTGTTGTACACGGGGCGCAGGAATCGTTTATCACCACTAACTGGTATATCACGGCAGCGGTAACGATTCTCGGCGGTGTGCTTGCGTACTTTTTAAGCGGACACGCGCTGAAGCCCCTGCGCACTTTTACTTCTCAAGTGGAAAAGGTTCAGCTGAACAATCTGACAGATATGAAGATCAGTGAAGATGTACTGCCGGAGTTCCGGCAGTTCAGCCGGTCGTTCAATCAAATGCTTGAACGTCTTGACGAAGGCTTTACCGCGCAGCGGCAGTTTACGGGAAATGCCGCTCATGAGTTGCGCACGCCGCTTTCGCTGATGCAGGCACAGCTTGAGCTGTTTTCCGCAGAGCATCCCGAGGTGTTGCCGGAAACGGCGGATTTTCTATGCCTGCTGCGTGAACAGACCGAACGCATGACGCAAATGACGAAAACGCTGCTTGAAATGAGTGATCTCAAGACGGTGTCCTGCACAGACCGTATTGAATTAGCTCCTATGGTTGAGGAGATTTTTGCAGACCTTGTTCCGCTTGCGGACAGAAACGGAATAATACTTGAAAGCACAGGTGAGGGGGTTATGATCGGCAGTGACACGCTGATTTATCGTATGCTCTTTAATCTGGCCGAAAATTCTATTCGTTACAATCGCCCTAACGGGACGGTGCGTATTGCGATCACCGATGAAAAAAATCGGTTAGTCATTCGGGTCGCAGACACCGGCTGCGGCATACCGGAGAAATACAGAGAAAGCATTTTTCAGCCATTTTTCCGGGTGGATAAATCCAGAAGCAGAGAAAACGGCGGTGTGGGATTGGGACTTTCGTTGGTGTGGGAGATCGTCGCACTGCACGGCGGTGAGATTCGGGTAGAGGAAAGTTCGGAAAAGGGAACGACTGTAGCGGTGAAGTTCCCGACAGACATGAAAATAAAATAGCGGAGGTTATTTATGAAAACACTGATTGTTATCGACATGCAGAATGATTTTGTCACGGGAGTACTCGGCTCGAAAGAGGCGGTTGCTGTTCTGCCGAATGTTAAAAAGAAAATTGATGCATACATGGCTGCCGGGGATGAGGTGATTTTCACTCGCGACACACACGAAGAAAACTATCTTGAAACCAACGAAGGACGGCATCTCCCTGTGCCCCATTGTGTCAAAGAAACGGAAGGTTGGCAAGTTGTAAAAGAAATCGACTGCCCCGACTGCGAACACATTGACAAGCCGACTTTTGGCTATATTCATTGGGCAGAGCAATTCAAAGACAGCAGAGTTTCGGGAATTGAGATTATCGGTGTATGTACCGATATCTGTGTGATATCTAATGCTTTGATATTAAAAGCGGTTTTACCCGAGATTGATATAAGCGTTGATGCAAGTTGCTGTGCCGGGGTTACGCCCGAAACGCACAGGGCAGCATTGACCGCAATGAAGGCTTGCCAGGTTAATGTTATCGGGGAATGAACCAATATCCGGAAAACAACATCCGTAGTTTTATTATGTAAAGTTCAGGGGCAAGGTCCGAAGACCTTGCCCCTGAAAAATTATGGTTCGAGGCGGAATATCATCGATACTCAGGCTTCAGAATGTCCGATATGGCACCTTTCTCGATTACAAACTCCGGAGTACCCATGCTTCCCGGGGCAACCTCGTATTTATCAAAGGCGATTACAAGGTTACCGTCTTTATCCCAATAGAAATTATGCTTGTCATCGAGTGTTACGAAGTCCTGTCCGATTTCCGCATTTTCAACCCAGTATATTTTACTGCTGTCCTTTGCCATAATTTTTTCATCTGTTTACGGAGGTTGTCTGCCAAAACTTCGGCAAAATCGTCTGATGTAAACAGGTCTTTAAGTTCTACAATTTTGCCGTTTGCTTTATCGATATGGTAGAATCTATAGTAGGTATTGCTGCTGCCTGCCGCCTCATGAACACGAATCTTCAGCGTGAACCATTTCTCTGTATTTGTAACCACCTCATAATCCACAAAAATACCGCTATGTCCTTCGTTTCCGATTTCTTCCAGTTCATCATTAAAACGGTCGACCAGAAGCTTTGTTAATTCGTCAACATCTTTATTGATATAATCGGCGGCCGAGCGTTCGCTGCTCTCAATCTTCGGGACATCAATATCCATCTGATGATAATCATCGGAATAAAAGTAATTGCGAATGGTAACCACTCTTACAATACTGCCGATAACGGGGATTTTTTCTAAGGCCTGTGCATACACAGCGCTGCAATTCGGAAGGATAACGAGACACACAAACACAAAACAGGCTGCTATCGCTATTGCTTTCGGAAATGTTCTGTATTTGATAATTTTGCTTTTCTTTTCCGGCAATTCGGAGATGCTTTGCTCAACACGCTCTTTGATGATGTCGGGAACAGAACGGTCTTCCTTATCGATTTTTTCCTTCATATATTTATCGAATGCATTCATTTTACGAAATCCTCCTTCAATAATTCCCGCAATTGTTTTCTTGCACGGGATAATTGCTGCTTAACCGCAACCGCTGTTGTATCGGTTATTTTTGAAATTTCGCTGATTGAAAGATCTTCATAGTAATAAAGGATCGTTACGGTTCGGTATGGTTGCTGAAGGCTTTTAACTGTCTGCCATAATGTAAGCTTTGTTTCGATATCGTTTTCGACGGCGACATCAATTTCCTGTGAAGAACTTGTTTTTGCGTTTTTTCGTATATATTCAACGGCGGTGTTGTGAATTATTTTGAGCAGCCAGGGCTTAAAGGCTTTTTCACTTTTCAATCCGTCAATATTTTTATATGCCCGAAGTATTGCTTCACCGATTACATCGGCGGCATCCGCTTCATTTTGAACCAACGAAAAAGCAAGATAGTACATTGCTTTTTCATGAAGCCTGATTTGTTCGCAGAATGTATCCTTATCAATCAAGATTGCCGCTCCTTTAGTTCTTTTGCGGTTTCTTTGCAAATCCACTTTCCCCATTCCGAGTAATACTTTGCGTACAGATGTGCATTATCAGCCGTTTTGTCGGAAGACAGATTTCCGTCTTTATCGTCAAACAAGTGGTTTGCATCCATATAAAATGCATTTTTACCGTTTGCAAATTTGGATAATTCCGAATTTAATCTGTCAATGTTTTTGTTGTTGATATAGTTATCACTGTCGCTCCTCTTTTTTGAAACGTGTAGGTTTGCCTGAATGAATATGGCGGCGTTCGGCTGCTTTCCGTTGACATAGTTAAGCAGCTCTCCGTATTTATTTATGATGCTTTGAAAATCATAGCCTAACTCATTTATGCCGAGCATGATATATATTTTACCATATTTTTTGTTGTACAACAACTCTTCAAGCGTTACTTTACCGACAGAAGGCACAGAAATACGGCTTTTCTTAATGTCGAATACATTCATACCTGTGCTGCAAAAGAAATTTGCCTCATTCAGCCCGGCGTATTCCATCATTCCTACCGTTCGGGAATCTCCTATAAAAAGAGCATCTGCCATAGAAGCAGGCTGAACATCGGGAACTTCAGACTTATTTGTTTCTGTGTCAGTTCCGTTGTCAGAGCTTTCTGACTGTGTTGAAGAGGAGGGCGGCTCGGCAGAGGAGTTGTCGTTCCGAGTTTCATTACCATAAACCTTGCAGCCACCGAGTTCCGCGGCGGGGAGACGACGAGGATCCCCGTG
>ERZ824575.2224-NODE-2224-length-15713-cov-3.378401_pt1 | contig 15713 bp, 19 predicted proteins | sample MGYA00519470_ERZ824575 | MGnify/ENA primary metagenome ERZ824575 (study PRJEB31778, sample SAMEA3449170) | human gut metagenome | biome: human gut; feature: human-associated habitat; material: faeces | place: United Kingdom | collected 2010/2012 ...
CCAACGAGGAACCGGTGAACCTGCACGGCTACTGCCCCAGCCAGGGCGACCCCGGCTTCCGCGCCGACGTGGCGGCCCATCTGGCAAAGACCTTCGGCCTGCCCTATGAGCAGAAGCACATCTTCCCCACCACCGGTGCTGCCGGTGCGATTGCCCATGCCATCCGTGCCGTCACCCAGCCCGGTGATGAGGTGCTGACTTTTGCGCCCTACTTCCCGGAGTACGGCCCCTATGTGGCCGGCACCGGTGCGGTGCTCAAAGTGGTGCCGCCGCAGGCACCCACCTTCCAGCCCAATCTGGATGCCTTTGAGCAGATGATCGGCGAAAAGACCACCTGTGTGCTCATCAATACCCCCAACAATCCCACCGGTGTGGTCTATTCGGCCCAGACCCTCACCCGGATGGCCGATATCCTGACCGAGAAGAGCAAGGCCTTTGGCCACAACATCTTCCTTGTCAGCGATGAGCCCTACCGGGATATCGCCTTTGACGGCAGGGCCGTGCCCTACCCGGCGGCGTTCTACCCCCACACCCTGACCTGCTTCTCCTTCTCCAAGAGCCTGAGCCTGCCCGGTGAGCGCCTGGGCTACGTGGCTGTGCGCCCCGGCTGTGAGGGCGAGGAGGTGCTGGTGGATATGATGGCCCAGATCTCCCGCTTTACCGGCCACAACTGCCCGCCCAGCATCATCCAGCGCGCCGTGAGCCGCTGCCTGGATGTGACCAGCGACCTGAGCGTCTACGAGACCAATATGGATCTGCTTTACAACAAGCTGAAAGCGCTGGGCTTTGAGGTCGAGCGGCCCGGCGGCACCTTCTACCTCTTCCCCAAGGCACTGGAGGAGGATGCCAACGCCTTCTGCCGCAGGGCCCGGGAATTTGACCTGCTGCTGGTGCCCAGCGATACCTTTGGCGTAACGGGCTATGTCCGCCTTGCCTACTGCATCGACACCGAAAAGGTAAAGCGCAGCCTGCCCGCGCTGGAAAAGCTGGCGGCCGCGTATCAATAAAGCCGAACCTCCCGGCAGAGCATCTGGCAGTGCCGCCGGGGGTCACAGTATTTTTTGAAACAGAGGAAAGGGAAACTGTTATGGAAAAGATCAAGATGACCACGCCGCTGGTGGAGATGGATGGCGACGAGATGACCCGTGTGCTCTGGAAGATCATCAAGGAGGAGCTCATCCTGCCCTTTGTGGATCTGAAGACCGAGTACTACGATCTGGGCCTGCCCAACCGGGATGCCACCCAGGATCAGGTGACCATGGATGCCGCCCTTGCCAACAAGAAGTATGGCGTGGCAGTCAAGTGCGCCACCATCACCCCCAATGCCCAGCGCGTGGAGGAATACCACCTGCACCAGATGTGGAAAAGCCCCAACGGCACCATCCGCGCCGTGCTGGACGGCACCGTGTTCCGCGCGCCGATCATGATCGACAGCATCAAGCCGGTGGTCAGGAACTGGACAAAGCCCATCACCATTGCCCGCCACGCCTACGGCGACGTGTACAAGTGCACCGAGTTCCGCATCCCCGGCCCCGGCAGGGCGGAGCTGATCTACACCGGCGACAAGAACGGTTCGCTCACGATGCACTGCTTCTACGCGGCTACCGCTTGCCCCGGGCCGTATCTGAAAAGCAAGTTCCCGGACATTGCGGCACAGGTCACGAAGCGCTTGAAGGGCGACGTGGCCGACGCTGCGCCCGCCAAGACGCAGGAGCAGACGTTCATTGACGTCATGGCCGAGAAGTGCCAGAGCCGCTGCCTGAACGCGCATCTTCTGCCGTCGCTGTGCATTGCACAAGCCTGTTTGGAAAGCGCCTACGGCACAAGCGAACTGGCCGTGCAGGCAAACAACCTGTTCGGCATCAAGGCCAGCAATTGGAGCGGCAGAGTGTACAACAAGGCCACGAAGGAGTGGGACGGCAGCAAGTACATCACCATCACGGCGGGCTTCCGCGCCTACGATACGATGGTCGCCTGTGTAGAGGACTACATCAAGAAGCTGACGACCATGCCGCGCTACTCGAACCTTGTCGGCTGTACCGACATCAACAAGGCGTGCGAGTACATCCGGGCCGATGGCTGGGCCACCAGCCCGACGTATACCGCAAGTCTTCTGGCCGTCGTGAACCAGTTCAACCTTACGCGCTTTGATAAGGCGGCGGTGGACAAGCCCGCCGCGCAGACGCATCAGGAGGTATGGCTGGATCACGTCGTCCTGCCGAACGCTGCGGCGATGGAGTTCTACCTCATCGCCAAGAAGTACGGGCTGGACAACGACAAGGCGTATCATGCAAAATACGTGGAGGTGTGATGCCGATGCAGCATGTATTTTCGTTTACACTTGCGGAGGCCTGGGCGTTTTTAATTTACGCGGCGGGTGCTGCTGCCGGACTGTATGCCGGGGGCGTTGCCATCAGCAAAGTAATCACTGCCGTAAAAAAGCCGAAGACCGACCAGGACAAACGCATTACCAAGCTTGAAGAGCGGGTGAACGCCATGGAGGGATTCTTGAAAAAAGACAAATTGCGGCTTGACCGCATGGACGAGGGGCAGCATGTGACCATGCAGGCATTGCTTGCCCTGCTTGACCACAATCTGGATGGGAACAACATTGACCAGATGCAAAAGGCAAAGGAAGCTTTGCAAAATCATCTGATTGGCTGAAAGGGAGTGCATATAAATGGGCGATTTTTTGAAAAACATTGCCGCGCTTTTCAAGGTAAAAACCATTGTGACGCTGGTTGTCGTTGCAGTGTTTGCGGCTTTGGCGCTGCGGGAGAAATTACAGCCTGACACGGTCATGACCATTGTGACGATGGTCGTGGCCTTTTATTTTGGCACGCAGAGCGAGAAGAAGGGGTGACACTATGAACTATGGCGGAGGGCTGCCGAATACCATCAAAAAAACGTATCCGGCACCAGTTATCAAAAAAAACAATGGACAAGGTGCTGCGGGAGCAATGGGCCCACTGTACAACAATTTTGCAAAAGTGACCGGTGGCGGAACGCCGTTGCCGGTCCCGGCAAAAAGGAACACGACACCCAGCGCCGGCGCTGGCGGCGGCTACACTGGCGGCGGCTCTGGCAGAAGCTCTGGCGGCGGGAGCGCGGCGGCAAGCTACAGCGCACCGGCACAGAGCAGCAACTACATGAACAGCTATATCAGCCAGATGCAGAGCGCGATGCAGGCCGCACAGCAGGCGGCGGCAGAGGCACAGAGCAGGGCAGAAGAGCAGATGCGCGCAGCGCAGGAGGCACAGCGCAGAGCGCGTGAGGAAGCCTACCAGCGCAGTGCCGCTCAGCAGAAAGCCAACTACGAGTACGGGCAGGGCGAGCTGAACCGCGCCACAGACAACGCCCTGCAGCAGGCGTACATTAACCGCATGTTGCAGCAGCGCAACCTTGCGCAGCAGCTTAGTGCGCAGGGCTTGAACGGCGGTGCAAGCGAGACCACGACAGCCGGTATGCTGAACAACTACAACAACAGCCGCAACGCGCTGGAAGCCGAGCGGCAGAACCAGCTGGCAAGCCTTGCGAACACCTATCAGAACAACATGGCACAGCTGGAAAACCAGCGTGCCAGCGGCGATGCAGCGGATTTGAGCCAGTATCAGACGAACCTTGCGAACCTGACAGCAAACAACACGAACAATCTTGTCAGCCTGATGCAGGGTTACGCAAACATGGCAGCCAGCATGCCGCAGCTACGCCAGAGATTCAACACGACAACCGGGCAGTGGGAGTACAGTTACGAGTGATAAGTGCGGCGGGATGATGAATCCCGCCCTGCTTTTGTATACAGGAGGTCTTGAGCTATGGCGAAAGTGAATGGTCGTGAAGATGCGCTGCTGAATGCGTATTTGAACCGATACCAGACGGCGCAGGCCAGCAATGTCGGCACTGGCCGCAGCACAACGAGGAAAGCACAGCAGCAGGGCAGTGCCATCATGAACGCCACTGACAAGACGCTGCCTGTGCTGCATAACAGCTACACCGAGACGCTGAACAACATTGTGCAGGGTGCAAGCCTTGAAAATAGCCTGAACAACGATGTTTTGAACCGGCAAATGAAACTGGCGCAGGCAAAGTTTGACGCGGCAAACGATTTGTACAAGCAGCAGCAAAAGGCGCAGCAGTATGCGGCGAAGAAAGCGGCGAAGGCCGCAAAATCCAGAGGGAAATCTTCCGGCAAGGGCGGCAATACCACCGGCACGGGTGGCGACACGGAAAGTGCGGCATCGCTGGATTCGCTGTTCGGCGGCACTGCGAGTACCGGTGGCAACGCAGCAGGCAGTGCTGATACTGCGAGAAATAAAGGCGGAAACTACGACCCCAAGCGCACAAATGCAGAGCGCAACGCCAGTGCCCGCGCCCGGTATGACGGCAGCGAACAGGAAAAATCCGACATCAAATACCGCGCCCAGCAGAAGCGGGGGCAGCTGGCGCAGATGCTCAAAGACAAAGAGGCCGCCGCCAACGCAGGGGCCAATAAAGGCAAGCCCGGAGGGAACAGCTACGCAGAGCGCCAGAGCGCCGCACAGCCCGCCCAGAGCCGCGCTGTGACGCGGGGCGGGAAAGCTATCGGCAGCAGTTACGCCGCCGCAGGAAGTGCCCCAAGCGCGGCAGAGACGCAGGCTGCAAAGGACAAGCGCAACGACTACAAGAGCCAGCAGGAAGACATTGCTGCTGCACTTAAAAAGCTGCAGAGCAATGCTGATTACCGCGCCGAGCTGGCCGCCCCGGGACGCAAGCTGACGAGTGCCGAAGTGGCGGCAATAAACCAGTACGAAAAAAGCACGAAGAACACCGGCTTTAGCGGCTTGAAGCGGGTGTTTGAGACTGCCGCAAACAAAGAGGGCCTGAGCCAAGAGGACTACGCGAAAAAGACGGCTGCCATGAATGCCGAGCTGAACCAGAACAGTGCTTTGCGCGGAAAAGCACAGATGAACGGTGCCGGGCAGACTGCGCAAGCATTTACAGCCGGGTTGTATGACAGTGTGCCGTTTTTGACAAAGAGCGTGGATAAGCTGACGGGCATTGCGAATAAGACCGGCGCCGAGCTGCCGCAGCTTAGCAATGCGATTGAGGGCGCAAAGAGCTATGACCCGCTGGCGGCGGCAGCAGGCACGATTGTCGGCAAGGGGATGCAGTACAACCTGTTCAACACCGCTATGGCGGGCACACCTCTTGCGCAGACGATGGGCAAGGCGGGCAATGCCGTTGTTGGGCAGGCACAGAAAATCCCTGTGTTGGGGGATGTACTGGGCGCTGGTGCCGGTGATGCACTGGGGCGCATTTTGACCGACACGACAGCAGACCTTGCACTGGACACCCTGCCGAGCCTTGTGAGCGATGTGAGCGAGGGCAAGAGTGCCGGAGAGATCGCGGGCAACACTGCAAAGAACATTGCAAGCAATGTGGCGATGAACGCGCTGCCGGAAATCGGCGGGGCGCTGTTCAACAGGCTGAAAGGCACGGCAGGGGATGCCGCGCAGGATGCCTTGAAACAAGCTGACAATGCCGTGCAGGATGTGCAGAGCGCCGCACCGGCAAGAAACATTGTGCAGCCGGAAGCCAACGGCACAACCGGGCTTGCCGCGCAGATACAGCAGATGAACACGCCAGACGCAGCCAACCGCAGCGCATTGAATACGCTGGATGAGCTGCGCGGACAGGTCAACTTGAACGGCGCGCAGGAAAAAGAGGCTGAGCAGCTGCGCCGCGCTGTGTTGCAGCGCCAGCAGGAGATTGGCGATGAAGCTAAACTTGCGTTGCAAAATACGGACAGTTTGCCGATTGACGCGCAGCGCGCCGCCGGCTACAATGAAGTAAATGGAGGTGTTCAGAATGACAACCTGGGAGCAGGCGTTCGAGCAGACGTTTCCCTCAACGCTGACACTGGCGCAGGCTATGAACCGCAACCCGGAGGAGGTGGAAGCGGGCTTGCTGGACAGACTGGTACAGCAGGGCTTGGTAGCGCCGCGGATGGCAACGGACGAGGAGTACAAGGCCCTGATGCGCCGGACGCTGGAACGGTGGCTGAATGGGCAAAATCAATAACCGGCAAGGACAGACGCAGCGTTTATACCCGCCGCATTGAAGATTTGTACAGCCGTATGCAGAGCGGCGCGACGCGCGAGAGCATGGCAGACGAAGCAAAGGACATTGCCCTTGGCATTGTGAAGGACAGCGATTTTGCGGAGCCTGTGGACGAGGCGACGGCAACGCTGCGGGATTACTTTAAAAGCACCCCCATCCGTCTGGACGAGCAGGCGGCGGGGGATATTTTGTATACCAGCGGCTTGAAGAACATCCAGCAGTACAACTTCCAGAACGGGACAAATTTTTCTACCACGAGTGGTTTACCGTATGACACTGCCCTGATGGAGCTTGCCGACAGGGGGACCGGTGTGAGCGGTTCCGGCGTGGATGACCTGCTTTCCGCTGTAGCGGCCAGCAACCGCGGGGCTTTGGTGGATACTGACCAGGCGGCTGCGACGGCAGACTATTACCGGGACATGATTCTGGACGGCCCCACCGGGCGGCAGGCTGGCACGGAGGACTTTACGGACTGGCTTGAGGTGCAGGGCTTTGACAGCAATATGCCGGACTACACCCGCCGCGTTTACGACAGGATGTTTGGCGGCACTGACACGGCGGATGCCGCCGCTTCCTTGCAGGACAGTAGGGCACAGAGCGTTGCGGCCCGCCCGCTGAACGGCAGTGAGAGCGTGCCTGCCCATGCTGTTGGCGCGGAAAGCACGCAATATAACCGCAATGAAGTGCTGAACCAGGACTACGCGAACCAGCGTGTTATGCGCGGAGATATGGACGACCAGGCCGCTGCAGAGCTTGGCATTGGCGAGCAGACGCACACTGTTTACAGCCGGGCAGAGGGCAGGGACACGGCATCGCAGGATTTTGATGTACTTGTGCAGCAGACCGGCAGCGTGACCGGAGCCGGGCGCACAGTGGCAGATGAGCTGAACAGGAAAATCCAGAATGGGCAATTGGATGCTTCCGATGTGTACGCGGGCAGCCATGCGGCAGAACAGCTGCGCCAGCGTTTGGCAGAACTCCCGGAAGGCAGTGCGGAAGCCGATGTAGTGAAAGCCCAAATTGCGAATATCAACCGTGCCGTAAGCGCCGGGCAGAGCAAGGCCGGACAGGCGCTTGTTTCCGGACGATATGCGCAGCCTGACGAATACAGCGGAATCCGGCGGTTTGAGCAGTACACACAGAACAGTGTTGACCGCTTTGCCAATACGCGGCAGGGTCAACAGCTGCACGATGTAGCGCAAGAAGTTGCCGACACGATGAATGGGCCGATGGATGATGAGTTCACGGCCTTTGTGCATAGTCAGGGCGTGGACACCGGTGATGATGTGCGCGACCAGCTTGAGTATATGGCCGAGCAAATTCAACGCATGGGCCGCGCGCGCAACGTAAACATCAACGAAGAACAGGCCAGAGCTGCCGCAGCCAGACTGCAGGCAGGCGGCACTGTTGAAGACATTTACGGTGCATTTGCACGGCAGGCCCTTGGCATCGGCGATTTAAGTCAGGAAGATTTAGATTATGCCGTTGACACTTTCCGCCGGATTTCGGACATGCCGGACAGCCGTGAGCGCTACGACCTTGAGATGAGTGTTTACGGGCGCATGGCAAACTATATGCCTGCGCGTGGGTTTGCAGACAGACTGAATAACATCCGTTACCTGTGCATGCTTGGCAACAGCCGCACGCATATCCGTAACATGATGGGCAATGTCATGATGGGCACGGTAACGCGCGCAAAGGACAATATTGCGGGCGTGATGCAGCTTGCCTTGCCGCAGAACGAACGCACAAAAGCTGTCGGCACAATGCTGACTGCGGATGGACGGCGAATGGTAAACCGCGCCAGAGACTACGCGGATAACCAGATGTACAGCATACTGTATCAGGATGGCCGCTGGAACATGGATACCGGGTTGCAGGCTGCACGAAACACCTACGCCACGCCTGTTGGGCGAGCAATCGGGCGTTTAAGTGACATCAACGGCGGCGCGCTGGAAGCAGAGGATAATTTCTTTTTGCGCAGCGCGTTCGGCAACAGCATGGCTAGCTTTTTAAAAGCACGCGGGTATGACAGCAGCATTTTTGACGCTACGGATGAACACAGCCGGGCTGTACTGCGGCAGGCTGCGGCGCAAGCGCTTGAAGATGCGCGGGAAGCTACATTCCACGAGGACAACTTTTTGAGCACGGCGTTCCGCAATTTCTCAAACGATACGCGGAGGCATGGCCCTGCCGGGCAGATTGCCTATGCGGTGACGGAAGGCATTTTGCCGTTTAAGAAAACGCCCATCAACATTGCAAAGAACGCATTGGAGTACAACCCCGTCGGCGGAGCAGTAGAAGCGATCTACCGTGGGGCAACCGGTCAGGGTGCAACGCGGGTAATGGACGCTGCAGCAAAGGGCGTAACAGGCACAGCAATTTTGGGTGCCGGTTATTTGCTTGCCAAGAATGGTATGCTGACCGGCGGTGCGAGCGGAGATGACCGCGCCGACAACTACAATGAAATGCTGGGCGACCAGAATTATGCCGTAAAAATACCCGGGAAAGGGACTTACACGCTGGACTGGGCGAGCCCGTCGAGCGTGCCGCTGCTGATTGGTGCGCAGATTGCTAAAGACCAGGAAGACGGCGGAGAGTTTAATTTGACGCAGACGCTGGACAAGATGCGCCAGATCACGCAGCCCGTACTGGAAACCACGATGCTGCAAGGCTTGAACGACACGCTGGACAGTGAAAGCTATGCAGATTCCAACGACAAGTTGGCAACGCTTGCGACAAGCGCACTGGGCAGCTTCGCCAACCAGTTTGTGCCTACGGCTTTAGGACAGGTGGCGCGGACGGTGGACGATACCCGGCGCAGCAGTTACGGCGGTGGCGACACAAAGACCGAACGGGATATTGGGTACAATATCCGCAAGATGGAGAATAAAATCCCCGGCTTGAGCAAGAACAATGAGCCGTACATTGACCAGTGGGGCCGCGAAGAGGCGAGCCTTGACGGGACGGACGATTCAGCGGAAGGGATGTTCCTGCGCGGTGCGTACAACATGCTTAGCCCCGGCTATGTGAGCGCCGAAAACATTACCCCGGTTGACGAGTATCTGCAAGAACTGTACGGCAGTACGGACGACAGCCATGTCTTGCCGGAGAAGGCAAGCAGCACAATCAAGGTGGACGGCGAAGGGTATTACATGACCCCGGAGGAAAAGACAGAGTACGCCAAGACGAGCGGGCAGACGGCCTATGACCTGATTGACGAGCTGCGGCAGAACAGTATGTTTTTGCAGCTGCCGGAAGACCAGCAGAGTGCGCTTGTGCAGGATGCCTACACGGTAGCCAAGACCGCCGGCGGCGTGGCCGCTGTGGGTGACGGTGTGAGCGGTGTGAACGCGAAGGAGTACGAGGCATACCGGAACGGCGGCGCGGAAGGGTTCAGCCAGTATGTGCTGATGAAGAACGCCACTGACCTTGTGCGCGATGAAAAGCGGGAGACGAGCGGCAATGACGATGCGGCACTGAACACCGTGGAGAAGTGGAACACCCTCTATTCGCAGTTCGGTGATGATGCAGTAAGCAACTTTGTAGACAGCACCGACGATGGAAGCACTGTACACAACATCAGAGACCTTGCCGGAGACAAGGCGGTCACCGCCTACATGCAGGCTTACAGTGCTGTGGCAAAGACGCTGGACGATGACCAGACACCGGACAAGTTTACAGTCGGTTACGGTATGCAGAAATACGGCCTGAGCGGAGACGACTTTGCAAGGGCGTATCTGGCAGCGTACTACAAGAAGGACAAGAACGGTAAGTACCCGGAAAAGGGCGGCACGTATGCCGACAAGGCCGGTGCAGAGATTTACCAGAGCTACGGCGCAGATGCGCTGCGCGACTGGGTAAACTACCGGGCTACCATCCCCGACACGAACGGCAACGGCAAAGCCGATAAGGCCGAAGCTGTAGCGCGTTTGAAGGAAATGGACCTGACGAACGAGATGCGGCGCGCGTATCTGGCGAAAACTAACAAGCAGTGGGGCAAGAAAAATCCGTTTTGAGGTGCTGTATGAAGTTTGATTTTTGCATGAACCGGGCGGAGTATGACGAGCTTGTATTCAGCCTGACGGACGATGAGCGGGAAGTGCTAGATATGCGGCGGCACGGACGGCGCAATGCCGAGATTGCAGCCGAGTTGAACTGCTGTGAGAGGACGGTAAACCGGCATGTGAGAAGCATTAAGAATAAGATGCGGTGATAGGGCGGTACAGGATAAGCCGCCCCTCATCCGCCGCTGCGGCGGCACCTTCCCCCGAGGGGGAAGGCAAAAGTATAGCGGGCAGTCACTTTTTGAGTGGCTGCCCGCTTTTTTTGTTTTGGCGTAAAGATGGCGCAAATGCGGCGCGGAGGTGTCCTACGGCGCGGGATGGATTGTAGTACAATGAAACCAGAAAGACGAGGTGAGCGGGATGTACTGGAACAACTACGGTATGCAGACCCCCTACAGCAACCCCTATGGGCAGACGATGCAGCAGGCGTTACAGCCGTGCAGCATCACGAAGGTGAGCGGTGAGAACGGCGCAAAGGCGTTTGGAATGGCACCGAATTCCAGCGCACTGCTGCTGGACGAGACCGCGCCGCTGGTGTGGCTGAAAACAACAGATGGGGCAGGGTATCCCACTTTGACACCCTACACCATTACCCCGTACCAGGCCGCGCCGCCGGTGGACGTGAACAGCCTGGAAAACCGTGTGAAACGATTGGAGGAGATGCTCAATGACAAATCCGATTCTACAGGCAATGGGGAAAAGCGCAATGCCAAATAGCCCGATGAACGTGGTGCAGCAGTTTATGCAGTTCAAACAGCAGATGCAGGGGAAAGACCCGCAGAAAATCGTGGAGCAGATGCTTGCTGATGGGCAAATGAGCCAGCAGCAGTTTGAGCAGCTGAAACAGCAGGCGGAACAGTTCAAGGGTATATTTTACTGATATAAGCCGGGTCGACACGGTTTATAAATACAAATCTTACGAAAGGATTGGATACTATGGACAATGGGTACTCTTTGAGTGACCTGCGCGCGGCAACCGGTGACGGCAACGGCTTCGGCGGAAACGGCGCATGGTGGATCGTGATTTTGTTCCTGTTCTGCTTCATGGGCGGCGGCTTCTGGGGCAACCGGCAGGGCGAGTTCGGCCAGTATGCCACCGCTGCCAGCCAGCAGGAAATTTTGTTCGGCCAGCACTTTGGGCAGCTCAACGACCGTTTGACCAATCTGGGCAACGGCGTCTGCAATCTCGGCTTCGAGATGCAGGGCGGCATTGGTCAGCTTGGCAAGGAAGTGGCACTGGGCCAGAGCAATCTGAACCAGACCGTAATGCAGACCGGCAACAATATCCAGCAGCAGATTGCAAGTTGCTGCTGCGAGAACCGGCTTGCGACGGCAAACCTGTCCGCACAGATGGACCGCCAGACCTGCGACATCACGAATGCAATCCGCGCCGAAGGCGAGCAGACCCGTGCGCTGATGCAGGCCAACGAGATTCAGCAGCTGCGCGACAAGGTAAACGCCTTGCAGATGGACAACCGCATGTACGGCGTGGTGCGTTACCCCAACGGCTACACCTACACGGCAGGCCCCAGCCCGTTCTGTGGCTGCGGCGGCTGCGCATAATCGCTGTAACAGCGTCAGCCCGCACGGCAAGCGCTGTGCGGGCTTTTTTGAGGAAAGGAGTATAGTTTTATGGCTTGCAATGAAAGGCTGAAAAATTCCCATTTCAAGAGCGCACAGAACGCCTACAACAACACGGCGCAGACGATGGCCGCGACCTCAACGCCTGTCAATGTACTGGGCATCCTGAACACAGATACCGGGTGCAGCATCGACACGAACGCGGGCGGATTTATCATCCGACACAGTGGGTTATACCGCATCAGCTATGACGTGACGTTTACGGCGGGCGCTGCCGGCACGGAAGTGCTGCAAGGCATGAAGGATACCGCTGCGCTGCCCTGCATGACGGCAAGCGCAACGGTGGCAGCGAACGAAGTTTCCACTTTCCATGCGGAAACTGTCGTGTACATCCCTGTATGCTGCGGCAGCACGCCGACGATCAGCGCCGTGCTGAGCGGCGTGGCCGGGACTGTGACCCACGTTTGCGCCAGCGTTGTGAAGCTGGCATGAGGTGCACACAATGGAGAAGATCAAAGACTACAAGGTAAAGCTGGAACACGAGATTGACGAGTTCATTGAGCATTACCCTGTGAATGAGCGCAGCGTGGCGGTGCTGACCTCGATGCTGGAATGCTGGGAGCATGTTAAAGAGTGCGCTAAGTGCAGCGGCAGCGGGGATGAAGAGCTTACCAAAGAAGATGCCATGAGCTGGATGTACAACATGAAGAACGAGGACGGCAGCTTTGGGGCACACTGGGATTTGGAACAGACGCGCCCCTATATGGAGCCGCGCGGTGTGACCTGCGAGCTTTGGAAGTGGGCCGCTGTGATGAACATGATGTACAGCGACTATTGCAAGGCGGCACGCAAGAACAGCGTGGACAGGCCGGAGTTTTACGCAGACCTTGCGGCGGCGTTTTTGGAGGACAAGGACGCGCCGGAGGATAAGGCCGGGCGGTATTACCACAATATTGCGGCAGTACAGGAATAAAAAATCAGCCCGCAGCTGACGAGGATTTCTCGACAGCTGCGGGCTTTGCTGTGTCAGGGGAGAATATCAAGTTCCCAACCGGAGGGAAGCTCTAAGAGAAACAGGCCGGTGCGTTCCTGGGCACGTACCCAGAAATCGGAACGGTTCAGTTCTTTTGCTGTATCACGGCGTGATTTTCCCTCAAAGTAAATGGCGATCAGGACGGATTGCTGGTCGGAGTTGAGGGGGTTCATAGCTTCGTGCCGCTTGAAATAGGCTGTGTTCATCTCGGCGCGGGCACGGCAGTACCGGGCATAGGCTTTATCGTACCGTTCTGCCAGGCGGGCCACCGGGTCAGAGCGGGCGTTGCCTTTTGGCATACCATCGGCAGGGTGAGCCGACATGGCGGCGTTGGATTCATAGAATTTATCGCGGGCCTCGATGAAGGCTTTCTGATAGGCGGCGTATTTTTCCATCCATTTTTGACGCTGGGTGTTGCCTGCTGGGGTAGAAGTCATTTTATAAGCCTCCTTATGATTCTATAACATGCAATGCCGATACGGGTTACGACCAGCAGCGGCCAGAAAACAAGGACAATAACGTTGTCTGCGCCGTCTACGGTGTCCATTCGGTCTGTGTGGTTGATGTACAGGACGGCGAGCAGGCCGCACAGGTCGTAAACACAGACGGCGGCGATAACAAGGATAATGGTCATGGGGTCACCTCCGGGGGCTTGGGGAGCGGCATCCAATGGGTGACGTCGTCAAGGAGACCCCACTCATTGGACGCCCATCTCCCGATTTCATTGTCGTACCAGGCGAGATACATTATGCCTCTCCTAAATGCAAGCACTTCCGTTTGCGGCTTTGGCAGTCTGTCTTTAATGCTTATCCAGTCAGTCATCTTCGTTCACCATCCTTTTTTGTACGCTCACCATCCTTTTGCCGCATTCCGGACAAAAATTATAAGCAGCGAAAGAAATTGCATTACAGGCTGAACATACAACATTTGTGCTCCCGGCGCTATCGCTTATCCAATGCGCCGTAGGCCGCAGACTTTCCGGGTCGATGGTTGGTGTATTGTCCACCAATCCGCGCCCATACTCTGCGCCGCTCTTATATGCTTGGTACTCTCCACCCTCATAAGCGCACCCGATCATATCAGATAGTTGCGGTACTTTATCTGCATCAATCAGCCGCATGGTTATCCCTCACCTTCTCAAAATAGAATTTGATCGCTTTTGGATTTTCCAGCACATTGCCGTAAGCGATGCCGACCTTGTAAATGTAGTTCTCTTGCAGTTTTCGCGGAATCTCCGCAATGTATCGTCTGAATGTTTCAAGGTCGTGGGCGCGTTTGTAATGGTTGCACATACGGCAGGACGGCATAAGGTTTTCAATGTCGTCCGTTCCGGAATCCTCTGGGTTCCACGCCCTCTGCGGCTTGAAGTGGTCTACCTGCATATTATTGTAGGCAATGTGGCGGCCACAGTAAGCGCAATGACCGTCAAATTTCTTGTACACTGCAACGCGGGTCTTTTTCTTCATTCTGCTACCTCCTCTACATACGCCATATTCTGGCGCAGATTTAGCAATTTCGGATTGAGAGTACAAGCCGGGGCGACAGCCCCGCCGTAGTACGCATAGTAGTAGTCCAACCGGTCCTCCTGGCTTACACCGCGAACGTAGCGCGTTTTGCCCGTTCCAAAATCCTTATCGCCGCAATACCAAGGCGTGGCAGTCCAAATCCAGCTGTCGTAGAGTGGGATGTAGTCACGGTACTTGCGGTACTCGTCACAGGTGAGGATAAAAACAAAGTCATGTACAGTTCCATAAGCTCTGTCGCCGTTGTCGGCAACAAGGTCAACAGTATGTGACAGCAGACCTTTTCTATCGAAAACAGCATTCGCCATATCAGATAGAATCCCCCGCACATTACTGGTGCGGTAGTTATTCCAGTTGCCTTTTTCATCGGCAAATTTATCACTTGGGCAGAATTTTACATCTTTTTCCCACGGCTTTGCCATAATTGCCAACAGGCCGCCGTCAGGGTGGTTAGGGTCAAGGCAGACCCACTCAAAGTTTTTGAACATGAAGTGCTCGCCGGGACGTAGGGTTGTAATGTTAGTCATCGTCAAGCACCTTCTTTCCCTTTGCATCGTAGCGCGTATTCCACTGAGCGATTTGGTCAGCTCCAACAATGCCACGGAGGCTCAGCAAACAACTGTTTTGCGGATGACACCAGATAGTGCTTGGCGCTTCGTTTTCTAGGAAGGCACCACAGAACGGGCAAGGCTTTAGTTTGATATCAATCATTACCATTATCAGTTACCTCCTCGTTCCAATATTTTTTACCGCATTCTTCACAAAAGCTATGATCGCAATATTCCATGTTTCTGTATGTGCTGTCGATGTCGTTTTGGCAAATCGCAATCACGCCACCCATTGTTTTTGCATTCGGAAACATCTTCAAAAACTCGCTCTGGCGGGTCTTGACGGGGTGTACTTTTGCCCAGTAAATTACGCGGTCAATATGCGTTTCGATTGTGTCTATGTCGGTATTTGTCATTGCGGATGTAGCAAGCCAGCAACGGTGCCTCAGTCCATCGTACAGAGGGCAGGCCGCGCACCCGTCCTTTCCGAGAATCATCGTTCGGCACATGCGAATGCGTGCCTTTTCGTACTCTAATGCGTCCATCACTCATCAACCTCTTCGTTCCAGTATTTGTATCTGCACTTCTCGCACATTTCTTCAGATGGCACGCTTACCTCGCACGCCTTCTTTTTGTCAAAATGCGCAGTGCAAAAAGTGGTTGTAATACTGTACATGTTCGCATTCGGGAACATTTTTTGAAATTCACTTTTTCGTGTTTTTACGGGGTGGCCTTTTGCCCATTGTTCAACGATGCTTTTAACTTTGGAAGCCTTCTCATCTGTGATGTGCAATAGTACATCACAAACACTTCCCATTTCGCTGAAATTATTATATAGAGGGCATTTTTCACACATTTCACC
>ERZ824575.2233-NODE-2233-length-15659-cov-2.922584_pt1 | contig 15659 bp, 12 predicted proteins | sample MGYA00519470_ERZ824575 | MGnify/ENA primary metagenome ERZ824575 (study PRJEB31778, sample SAMEA3449170) | human gut metagenome | biome: human gut; feature: human-associated habitat; material: faeces | place: United Kingdom | collected 2010/2012 ...
CGGAATGTAAGCTCTGATATTCCGAAGTGCAAGGTTATAGCTTGCGTTCAGCATACCGCAATAGGCATCGCCACGTCCCTCGATGAGGTTGTCGCCCCTTTCCTCAGCGGCGGCAACAAACATGACCGGCCCGTCAAACTTTCCGGCAAGCAGTGTTTCAGTCGTCTCCGGTCCGAAATTTCCAAGGTAAATGACAAGGGCATTACATCCCTGAGCCTTTATATCGGCAAGTGCTCTGTCACCGTCTTTTTCTGTGATGGCAGTGATCATACATTAGTAAATATCAATCCCCGATTTTCTTGTTGCTTCCGCAACGGCACCGCGGCGCGCGGTTGAAAGGGACATCGGAAAGCAATCGCGGCTGACGGCTACAATTGCGGGCTTGACGGCAGGTATATTGTTCATGATTGGATCCTTTCAGGGCGAGATCAACAGTCTTGTCCGAGATGTTGACAAAATGGTTTATAATTATTATCCGAAAAATTCAGGGGTCTGTGTTTATGAGCAGTAACGGCACATGATCTTATCAATGACTGCGTTTTACATTATGTGCCGTTTTTCTGTCATCCGCCGAAGCATCGCAGGCCTGACAGCGCAATGCCCCCTGCGACGGTTCTTTCGCTGCACGGGGCATCCTGATGTCGCGGTCAGACACGTCTGTGAGACCGGGCGCCATTTATCAGGGAAGAAGCCGCGCGCTGACATACAGATCGCGGCAGCAGAAACCTCCCCGATGTTTTATTTGTAACTTGCGATCAGATCTGCAATTGAGGAATTGATCTCATCAAGTCGAGTGTTCATCTGTCCCCGATAGGCGGCTTCAAGAACAACATAGGTATTCTTTTTATCGGCGAACATGCTAAGCATGTTGCTGTACATGGAGCCGATGTTATAGAACATACCGACATCGTAGATCTTGGAGCTGAAGATGATATCAAGCATTTCTTTACTTTCGTCGTCTCTTGCTACCTTGCGTTCAAGGGTCTCCTCATAATATTCGGGGACCACAATTATCTGACCGAGGATGGAGGCAGCTTCAAGGAATGCCCCGGTCAGTTCTCTGCTCCTGACATCCAGCGGAATACAGACTGCGTTCATAACGGAAAGCGTGGCATAGGTGTAAAAATCTTTCTGGCTTTCGTCATACGTAGGATAAGGAAGTATCCCAAATTCGCTCAGCATTCCGCGATATTGCCTTACATAACAGATCATTGATTGGGCAAAAAAGGCGAGATCATTTGTGAATATATTGTCGCGGGCGGTTTCGTTGTCAAATCCAAGTCCCGACAGTGTCTGATAATTGATCGCGACACTGGAGTCGTAGGCATAAGAGAAATACTTGCTCAGCATGGAGAGAACCTTTTCGTTCTTCATGGTCAGCTCCGCCTCGCCGTCCTTGTTAAGGGTAGCAATGCGGGTACCGCAGGCAGCCACCATAGCGGGACAGGAGTCGTTCCATGTCAGAAGACCGAACTGATCTCCGTAATCGGGTACGGAATTGCCGTTAAGGTCTTTGTACATATCCTTTACGTAAGTGCCCAGACGGTCAACCGTCCATGTCCTGTTTCTGACATGGTCATAGATGGCGGCGGTGGTTATACCGTTGTCATCGGCGATCTTTTTGTTGAACAGGATACAGTGTGTATAATCGTCGTCGGTGAAATCACCGTTGATAAAGAACACGTCCCCGTTTATGGCGAGACTCTTTATTGCGTCCTGATCGTACCAGCTGCCGCTGAGATCAACATGCGGTGTACGGGAAAGAGAAGAAAGGTGTCCGGACGTAGTCAGCGAAGCGCATTCGTAAATGCCGCCGTAAATTAGGTCGTAATCCATACCGCCTCCGAGGACAACGGCGGCGACCTCATCATGAAACGGACCGTTTCCGAAGCACTGCGGCCAGAATGTCTTTTCAATCGGGTTGACACTGATCCCCAGATCTTCCTCCAGCTTTGCACGCCTTCTGTACTGTGCGGACTCGACCCGCTCGTCGGAATCCTCGTCAAAAATGTAATCATCGTTGGCAAGGTTTCCCCCAAACAGAATGGTAAATGTCCTGCCGTTGAATTTTTCTGCCTCGGAGATCAGCTTGTCATAGACTGCTTTCGGAGTCTGATCACCGACAACGGTGACTGATTCCGTAACAGCGGATTCGGTTTCCTTTCCGCCGTCTTTCTTGGTGCATGAGACCGCCGTTCCCGCCAGTGCGATGCCGGCGAGAAGGGCAGCTGTAACACGGGTGATTTTCATGGTTTCCTCCTCATGAACTCGTTATCAGTGGTGTTTTTTTCTTGAAATAACGACAGCGCCGATGCCGATAAATGCAGATACCGCAAGGACGGTCAGCGTTTTACTGCCGGTTTCCGGAGAATCCGAAGAACTGTTATAAGGAAAAAGGCGTCTATTCGCGCATGTCCGTGGCGGCAAAACTGCGGGAAGTGCTGCAGAAGACGATCATCTACGATAAAAAGCTGCGGGAGGCAGGCTGTGAGACAAGCTGGAATGAGATCAACCGCGGCAGCGGGGAGGGGCAGGTGGACATCAGCAAAATGCCAGCCTACGATGCAAAACTGGAAGCAATGCTGCCGGTCATCCGCGGGGAGATACCGCTGAAAGCGCATGTACACCGGGCGGACGATATCTGCACGGACGGATGCGTCGTAGACGTGCTGGACAGCCGGCAGCGCTTTGCCGCGCGCGGGTTTTTCAATTCGAACTCCCGGCTGGCCGTCCGCGTTCTGACGCGGGACGAGGCAGAGCCGATCGACCGCGCGTTTTTTGCCCGCCGGATCGAGGCGGCGTGGCACACGCGGCAGGCGCTGGGCTTTTCCGATTCCTGCCGCGTCGTCTTCGGCGAGTCCGATGGGCTGCCGGGGCTGACAGTCGATAAATTCGCCGACTGCCTGTCCTTCCAGATCGCCTGTCTGGGGCTGGAGCAATGGAAACCGGAACTGGTTTCCATTCTGGCGGAGCTTTTCACCCCGCGCGGCATTTACGAGCGCGACGATCTGCCTGTGCGTGAAAAGGAGGGCCTTCCGCTCCTCAAGGCCTGCGTGTACGGCGATGTACCGGACGCGCTTGTGATCCGGGAGCACGACGCGCGCATGCTCGTCTCCATCGCAAACGGCCAGAAGACCGGGCACTTTCTCGACCAGCAGGAAAACCGGGGCCGGTTAAAGCCCTACGCGCCCGGACAGGACGTTCTCGACCTGTGCTGCTGCACGGGCGGGTTTTCCATCCACGCCGCGCTCTACGGCGCGAAAAGCGTCGAGGCGGTCGACGTGTCCGAGGACGCGCTGGCGCTCGTGCGGCGCAACGCGGCGCTCAACGGTGTGCAGGATATCGTCACGACCACCTGCGCAAACGTCTTTGACCTCGCGCGGCAGTACGTGCGCGAGGGACGGCAGTACGGCCTTGTCGTCTGCGACCCGCCCGCATTTGCCAAGAGCCGCAGGGCGCTGGAAAACGCGTACCGGGGCTATAAAGAACTCAACCTGCAGTGCATGAAGCTTGTCAGGCCCGGCGGGTATCTTGTCTCGTGCTCGTGCAGCCAGTTCATGACGCCGGAGCTGTTTCTCAAAATGCTCCGCGAGGCCGCGCAGGACGCGGGCCGCGACGCAAGGCTGCTTGAACCGCTCATCCAGTCCCGCGACCACCCCGCAAGCCTCGCCTCCGAGCAGTCGCTGTACCTCAAGGGAGATATTTTGCAGATTTTATAAGTGAATATGCAGGCAAAAGCCGCTCCCACCACGTGCGGGTGGGAGCGGCTTTTTTATTCTGGCGCGAGCCCGTCCTGCCGGCAGAAGGCCAGCGCGGTGTCGACGCTGCCGATGCGGTATCCGGCGCAGGCATAGCGGACACGGCGCGGGCCGCTGCACAGCAGCAGAAGCGGCAGGCGGTCCGGCTCCACATAGGCGCTGCGCGCCGCAGGCTCCGCAGAGTCCGCCGTGAACCAGACCTCCGCCCGCGCAAGGGCGGCAAGCGCGGCCTGCATCTTTTCGTTTTGAAGCGCCTGTCTGCCGCGCAGGAAAAAGATCAGACGCAGCGGCAGCCGTGCAAGCTGCGCCCGGCTGCTCAGCAGCTCGTTCAGCAGATGCTCTGTCGGTTCCCGCCCCTCCTCCAGCCACATCAGAAGAGACTGTGTCCGTGTCAGCTCCGCCGCTGCGGCCTGATGGCCGTCCGGCGCTTCGGCCTGAAAATCGGCCAGTGTGAAATCCACGGCCTGCTCCGCAAGCGAGACTGCCTGCTTTTGCAGCTGCACGCAGGCTTCCTGTTCCGCCTCCAGCCGCAGCTCCATGCGCATGGCGTGCAGGTCGCCGTTCGGGAGGCGGCTGTCCGTGATCACACGGTAAACGCCCGGGGATAGCGAAAGCGTCAGCCGGGCGCCGTCCCATTGGCCGGGAACCGCCATCGGCTGCCACGCGCCATTCTCAAACGCCGAGAGGCCGAAATCCGCCCCCGGCTGCCACGTCTGGCCCGGCTGCTTCTGAAGCTGCAATCGCGCGTTGGCCGTCCGGCCAGCCTCCGGCGAGAAAAACTGCCCGTCAAGCGCATACTCCGCCGCGCCGCCGGCAGGGTTCAGCCGCGCCGGGATGCCGAGCGTGCGGCAGACCGCAACGAACAACAGCCGCTGGGACGGCAGATCCGCGCAGCGCAGGCGCATTACCCCGGCGGGCAGCGTCACGAGCTGCCGGTATTCCGTCTGCGGCGCCTGCCGGATCGATTCCCGGATCCAGCGCCAGAGCGCGTCCGGCGCTTCGCGAAATTCCCGCTTCCGCGCCTCCGGGAAGCTGTCCGCCAGCGTCCTTCGCCAGCAGGACAGCGGTTCTGTCCCGATGCGCGGGCAGAGAAGATATTGCATGGAAAATTCATCCGACGGCGAAACGCCGCCGCCCGCGTCCAGCGCCTCGCGCAGAACGGCGGGCCGGACATCGCGCAGGTCCTTCTCCCCCAGCGTCTGCAAAAGCGCAAGCTTCTGCGGCGCGGGATACGCCGGATCCTCCAGCAGCTCTGCCAGCGCTGCAAAGTTCCCGCAGGCTGCGCGCAAAATCGCCTCCGCCTGCGCACCGTACCCGAACCGCTCCCGCAGCGCACGTATCCGCGCCGCGTCATACGCCGCTTCCAGCCGAAGGCGGCGCTTTTCATCTGCCGCAGCCTGCTTTTCCGTCGCTGCCGCCCGCTGTGCGGGCGTTGGGGCACTTCTCTCAGGCAGGCGCTCCTTCGGCGCATGGAGTGTAAAGCTCGTCCAGCGCCCGGCGGGTGCTTCCGGCTCTGCCAGTGTCAGCTCCAGCGGCTCCTCCTGTGAGGCCGGGCAGAGCGTCTCCCGGCAGAGGCCGTTTTTCCGGGCCTGCACGATCAGATCGCCGTATCCGCAGCGCAGCCGCGCCATTCCGTCCTCATCCGTCCGAATGACCGCAGCCGGAAAGACCTCCGACGCGTTGAGAATGCCGAACGTGACCTCCGCACCGGCGGCGGGCCGCCCGTCCTTCTCCCGCACCCGCACTGCCAGCAGGCGCACGGGCGCATAGCGGGCGGTCTGGTTCAGGAACGTCACCGCGCCGTCGACCGAAATGATCTCCTCGTCCGCCGCAGGCGTTCCAAAGCAGCGGCTGTGCACGAGCAGAGCGCGGCTCGCCGCGCCGGTGAACCAGCCGCGATCCAGCGCTTCCTCCGGCTCACACGCGCCGAAAAAGTGCCACGCGCCGCCGCAGTACGCCTCGACCCACGCGTGATTGTCGTCGCAGTGCGCCCAACGCGGCGTATAGACCTGCCGGGATCCCGGCTGCGCGCAGCACGTTGACCGCAAACGTGGATTCTTCCCCGCAGCGGCCAAAGCCGGAGCGCCATGCACCGAGGGCGCTGATTGTCCGCTCGTCCGTCGCGCGGTAGCAGACCTGCTCCGCGTTCCATTCATTGATCGCCAGAATGGCCTCGCGCGCGGAAAGCCCTTCGATCCGCCCCCGAATCTGCGCGTAGAAAAAGCCTCGGCAGTCGCAAAGCTCCTCCTCGTTTACGCGCGGATGGAGCACGTAATTCAGAAACAACGGCTCCGGCAGTTCCCGCGCGAGGGGCGACCGCTCCCGCAGGCGCAGCGCGTGCTCCGCGCAGGCGCGGAACAGGGAAAATTCATAATTGGCCCAGTCGCTGACGGGGCTTGCGGAATAGCACCATCTGGTCAGCAGCGCACAGTCCGGCGAAAGCGCCGAAAGCTGCCGCTCCAGCCAGCTTTGCGCCCCGTTTCCTATCGCCGCGAAGCGAAGCGCGAGGCGCTGCTCCATCCGCTGCTGTTCGCCGTCTGACAGTCTCATTGTCCCGCTCCCGCCGCAAGACTGTGGACGATCTGTGCGCAGGCGCGGAATTCCTCCTCGTCCGTCTGCCAGAGCTCATACTCCGAAAGCGACGGCAGGCCCATCGCCACAGTCTGCTTCCGGTAGCGCATTCCGCTGTCCAGCACGCCCTTGCGGCCGGTCGTGTGGAAGACCACGATGCCGGTTTTGTCGTGGATCTCCTGAATGTTCCATTTTTTTACGCCGCAGCCCGCCATGATATCGATCCTGTCGTCCGCTTTTTCAAAAAGCTCCCGCAGCAGCTCCGCACCGGTCAGCGGATCCTTCTGCTGCCCGGAGGTGAGGATCGTCTTACAGCCCAGACGGATGGCGTCCTCCATGGCCGCAAACGGGTCGCGCGTCATATCGAACGCGCGGTGCAGCGTCACGTCCATATTGCCCGCGCAGTTCATCAGCCGCCGCATTGCGTCCAGATCCAGATCGCCGTCCGGCGTCAGCGCGCCGATCACAACGCCGTTCGCGCCAAGCTCACGGTATGTCCGGATCTCCTCGCACATCTGCTCCAGCTCTTCTTTGCTGTAAAGAAAATCTCCGAAGCGCGGGCGGATCAGGATGTTGGTTTTGACCGGGATATCGCGCTGCACTTGCCGGAACAGCGCCGTGGACGGCGTGGTGCCGCCGATAACAAGATGCGCGCACAGCTCCAGACGGTCCGCGCCGCCGCGATACGCCGCCCGGCAGGAGGCGTAGGAATCTACGCAGGCTTCGATCAGGGGTGTGTTCATGCAGGTTCCTCCTCAGATGTTTCAAACAGAATTTGTGCCAGATGATAGAGCGTACTCACGGCAGTGCCGGTCGCGCCGGGGACCTGATGCTGCCAGACAATGCCCGTGTTGTCCGCCGTCCCGGCGATGTCCAGATGCAGCCAGGGACGTCCCGCCGTGAATTTTTTCAGGAACAGGCCCGCCGTGATCGCGCCGCAGCCGTCCTTGCTGGTGTTGCGGACATCGGCATAGTCGCTCTCGATCAGCGTCTCGTATTCCGCGTCGTCCGGCATCCGCCAGAATTTCTCGCCGGAGCGCTCCGCCGCGCACAAGAGGCAATCGTAAAAGCCGTTATCGCTCGCCATCACGCCGGTCGTCACAAAGCCCAGCATTGCACAGATCGCGCCGGTCAGCGTGGCAATATCCACAAGATGCGTGCAGCCCTCCCGCTCTGCGGCCCACGCAAGGCCGTCGGCGAGGATCAGCCGCCCCTCCGCGTCCGAATTCAGAATTTCGATCGTTTTGCCGGAAAAGCTGGTGATGACATCGCCCGGAACCATGCTCGAATCGGAGATCCGGTTCTCGCAGACCGGCACGACGACCGTGACATTGACCGGCACGCCGTTCGCCGCCAGCGCCCGCAGCGCTGCGGCAGCCGCCGCTCCGCCCGCCATATCGCCCTTGATCCCCGCCATCGACGAAGCAGGCTTCAGGCAGTAGCCGCCTGTATCCACCGTCACGCCCTTGCCGACAAGACCGAGCCGCCTGCCGCAGTCCGGTGCGCCGGTATAGCGCAGCACGACCATCGCCGGGGCGTATGCACTGCTGTCGCCAACGGTCAGAAGTCCCCGCAGGCCGAGCCGCTCCAGCGCCTGCCGGTCATAGAGCTCTGCCTCAATTGGCAGACCATCCGCCATGTCCTTCAGCTTTTGCGCCAGCATCTCGGGTCTGAGCAGATTCGCCGGGCAGTTCACCAGATCACGCGTTTCCATGATCGACCGCGCCAGCTGCCATGCCTTCTGCACCTGCTCGCCTTCCGCGTCCGCGCCGGGAAAGCTGCACGCCAGCTCCGGCTCCCAGCGGCCAGACAGCGCGAATTTTTTCCGGTACGCGCCGCCGCAGACGCCCTCTGCCGCAGCAAAAAGGCCGTTCTGCCCAAGCTCTGATGCGGGGCCGAGGTCAAAGGCGCAGGCGGTGCAGTCCAGCTCCAGCGCCGTTTTGACCGCCTTGCCGTAAAGCTCCTTGCAGGCCAGCACGTCCCGGCGTTCACCGCGTCCGACGCGGATGGTATACGTTCCGTCCTCGCGGCAGATATATCTTGTTTTCAGATACGCCTCGTCCGTAAACACGGCGTTCGCCCGGCACTGCCGTTCGATTTGTTTTTCCATATGCAGCCTCCTGCTTTGTCTGTTCTGTCCTCTATTATGCAGGATGCGCCCGGCAAAATCAAGCGCCGGAGAAGGCTTCTGCCCTCTCCGGCGCTGTTTGCGTTCGGGTTTATTTCCACCCGAAGGTGACCATGCCGTAAATATAGATGAAGATGATCGCAGCCGGGACGAGATAGCGGAAGATGGGCTTCATCCAGGCCTTGACCTTCCAGCCCTTGCCCGCGTTGGCCTCGGCGAGGAAATTGTCCCAGCCCCAGCCGAATTTATTGCAGCAGTAGAGCGCGAAGACGAGCGAGCCGAGCGGCAGGATGTTGTTGGAGACGAGGAAGTCCCAGAAATCGAGCCATGCGCTGCCGTCCGCAAACGGCTGGAACTTGAACACGCTGTAGCCCAGCGCCGTGGTCAGGGCAAGCACGAACACGCCTGCACCGCAGACCAGACAGCCAAGAGGCCGCTTCCAGCCGGTCATTTCGCGCACCATGGCGAGAATATTCTCGCAGACAGCCAGAACCGTGGACATGGCGGCGAAGACCATGAACAGGAAGAACAGCGAGCCCCACCAGCGGCCGCCCGCCATGTGGTTGAAGACGGTAGCCATGGTGTCGAACAGCAGGCTCGGGCCAGCGTTGACCTCCAGTCCGTAGGTATAGCAGGCCGGGAACATAATGAGGCCCGCGACGATGGCGACAAACGTATCGAGCACGATGACGTTCGCCGATTCGCCGAGCAGCGACTGCTCTTTTCCGATATAGCTGCCGAAGATCGCCATGGAGCCCATGCCAACGGACAGCGTGAAGAACGCCTGATTCATCGCGCCGACGATGACCGTGCCGGTGATCTTGGAGAAATCGGGGACGAGATAGAATTTCAGACCCTCTGCCGCGCCGGAGAGCGTTGCGCTGTGGACCGCCAGCACGACCATCAGCACCATCAGAAGCGTCATCATATATTTCGTGATGCGCTCCAGACCGCCCTGGAGATTAAAGCACAGAATGCCGAACGCCACAATGACCGTCACGGCCAGATACGTCACATTGACGCCGGGATTGGTGATCATGGTGACGAAGCCGAGGTCTTCCGTCCGGCCGGTCAGGAATCTGACGAAGTAATAGATGATCCAGCCGGTGACGACGGTATAGAACGCCATGAGGGCAATATTGCCGAAGAAGGCGACATAGCCGTGGAGGTGCCACTTCTGGCCCTTGCGTTCGAGCTTCTGATACATCCGGATGGGGCTGGCCTGCGCCGCGCGGCCCACGGCGAACTCCATCGTCATGACCGGCAGGCCCAGAAGCAGCAGGCAGAGGATATAGATGAGGACGAAGCCGCCTCCGCCGTACTGGCCGCACATCCACGGGAATTTCCATACGTTTCCGCAGCCGATGGCGCAGCCTGCCGACAGCAGGATAAAGCCCAGCCGGGAACCCAAGCGTTCTCTTTCCATTTGAGTCTCTCTTTCCGTTTTTCGTTTTAATAGGCAAATGCTTTAAATTGCTACTTTGAAGTTATAGCAGACTTGGGCTGGAAAGTCAAGGCTATGCGCGCGATTTGCGTACATTTGCCGTTCAGAAACGGACAGATTGCAAACGGCACGGCGCATATTCCCACGCTTTCGTCAAAATGCCGTCGGCGCTTGACAAGCGGGAAAAGCTGTGCTAAAAGTAAATCTTCCGATTGATTCTTCGGGCAGAAAAGAGGTTTTTCCTATGGATTGCGCACAGCGCGCCGAGCGGCGCAGGGTGTTTCTTGCCGGTGTCCGCGACGGCGTTCCCATTGGGCTTGGGTATCTGGCCGTGGCGTTTTCTCTCGGCATCGCGGCCCGGAACGCCGGGCTGAACGCGTTTCAGGGCTTTCTCATCAGCCTGCTCAATAATGCCTCCGCGGGCGAATACGCAGCCTTCACGGTCATTGCCGCGGACAGCGGCTTTCTGGAAATGGCGCTCATCACGCTCATTACCAACGCGCGTTACCTGCTCATGAGCTGCTCGCTCAGCCAGAAATTTTCGCCCGATACGCCGCTGTACCACCGGCTGCTCGTCGGCTACGACGTGACGGACGAGCTGTTCGGCATCGCCATTGCGCGGCCCGGTTATCTCGACCCGTTCTATTCCTACGGCGCGTTCCTGCCTGCCATCCCCGGCTGGGCCATCGGCACGGCGCTGGGCGTCACGGCCGGGAGCATCCTGCCCGCGCGTCTGGTCAGCGCGCTTTCCGTCGCGCTGTTCGGGATGTTTTTGGCGATCATCATTCCGCCGTCGAAGAAAAACCCGGTCGTGCTCGGCTGTGTGACGGTGAGCTTCGCGGCAAGCTGGCTGTGCACCGTTCTGCCATACGTCAAGACGCTGTCCGAGGGCACGCGGACGATTTTGCTGACGATTTTAATTGCGTCGGCAGCGGCGCTGCTTTTCCCGGTGAAGGACGCGCCGGAGCAGAAGGAGGGAAGTCAGGATGAACGGTAAAACTTATCTGTATATTCTGGTCTGCGCCGCCGTGTCGTTCCTCATCCGGGAGCTGCCGCTGACGCTCATCCGCAGGCCCATCAAAAGCCGCTTCCTGCGCTCGTTTTTGTTCTACGTGCCGTATGTGACACTGGCCGTCATGACCTTCCCGTCCATTGTAAACGCCACAAGCTCCCCCATCGCGGGCCTCGCCGCGCTGGTGCTGGGCATCGCCGCCGCATGGCTCGGCGCAAATCTGCTTCAGGTCGCCGTCGGCTGCTGCGCGGTCGTGCTGGTACTGGAGTTTTTCCTGATATAAGCGCATAAACGCCGCGCCCGGCCGGGCGCGGCGTTCTGTGCGTTTTGGGCAGCTTCAGCGGTCGATCCCCACGAGAAGCACGGAAATATTGTCCTTCCCGCCGCGCTGCATCGCCAGCTGGTACAGTGCGGCGGCGCAGGCCGGCGCTGCTGTCTGACTGCGCAGGAGCGCGCAGAGGTCTTCCTCCTCCAGCATATCGGTCAGTCCGTCGCTGCAGAGCAGGAAGCGGTCGCCGGGCCTCACGGGAAGCTGGACCGTATGCGGCTGTATGATCAGCTCGTCCGGGAAAATTCCGAGGTGCTGCGTCAGCCGGTGGCGCTCCGGATGGGTTTTCGCCTCCGCAGGCTCGATGATGCCGAGCGCGATCAGGCGCTGCACCGCCGTATGGTCCTCGCTCAGCCGCGACAGGCAGCCGTCCCGGTACAGATAGCACCGGCTGTCGCCGATATTGGCGGCATACGCCTCGCCGTCTGCGAGAAGCAGCGTCGTCAGTGTCGCGCCGGAGCGCTTTCCGATTTTCCCGATCTGGTCGCAGATGGCGCGGTTTCCCGCGTCATACGCCTGCAAAACCGCCTCCGGAGACCAGCATTTTTTCGGCGGAAGCGCCTCCAGCGCGGCCTGCGCGGCCTGCGCCCCCTGCGCCTGCCCGCCCATTCCGTCTGCCACGGCGAAAAGGCCCTGCTTTCTCCCGGTTCCGTCCGTCTGCGCGTACCCGCCGCCGCAGATCGTGCCGTTCAGATAGATCCGATCCTGATTTTCCGTTCGCACCCGCCCTGTCGCGCAGACGGCGGCATAGCTGTATTTCATCCGTTGATCCATCCTTCCTTCTGCAGCTGCTGGATCAGACTTTGCAGCTGCTGATAGTACGTCGCGTCGTCGTCGCTGCGCAGCAGCTGCCCTGCTGTCTCGTAGGCCTCGACGGCGGCGGAATAGTCGCGCGCGGACTGTTCCTTCCGGTTTTCCAGCGTGATATACAGCATGGCGCGGAACGCGTAGGGTTCATAATCCTTCGGATACTGCGCGGCATAGGCGTCCAGCGTCTGCTCCGCCAGATCGTATTCCTGTAATTCATAATAGATCGTATACAGGTTGCTGTAGAGATAGCTTTTCGTCACGCCAAGCTCCAGCACGCGGTTGAAGCACTCCCCGGCCTTGCGCAGGTAGCTCTGCGGAACGGAGGGGTCGGTGTGGTACGCCTCGAAATAGGCCAGCGCCAGCATCTCCCAGATCGTCGAGTCATAGCGCAGGCCGTAGGTTTCGATCCCGTTCGCCAGAACCTCGACGGCCTTTGTCGCGGGGTTTCCGATCGGGGAGTTTCCCGTCCGGACCAGCGCCGCGCAATCGCGGTAGACCTCCGCCAAGGAGCGCAGCGCCCGCTTTTGCAGCGCGATATCCTGCGTCTGATTCAGCACCGCCTGAAAGCCGCTTTCCGCGTCCAGATATTCCTTTTTCGCGTAGTCGATCTCCGCCTGTACGTAGTCAGTCACGTCGCCGCTTGCGCCTGCCGCGTACATCTGCGACAGGATCTCGTCCGCCGCATCGATATCGCCCAGCCGTCCGAGGGAAACCGCGTAATCGCGCTGGGCATTGACGGTGATATCGCCTCCGGCGGTGCTCAGCCGGAAGAACGAGGCCGCGGCAGCATAGTCATCGCATTCAAAATACGCCGCGCCCAGAATTTCGCTCAGCTGGCTCTGCGCCTCGATATCGTAAGCCTTTCCAAGCCCCAGCTCGTCCTCGATATAGGAAATGCAGCGTTCATAGTCCTGCGCGCAGTAGAGCGCGTAGGCGTAGGAAATATAAGGTGCAGACTCCTCCGGGTAGAGCGCCTGCGCCTGCTCGAAGCATCCCAGCGCCTGCTCCGGGTCCGTTTCGCACAGCTGCGTCCCCTGCTCCATCAGAGCCGCGTACTGATTCTGCTGCTCCTGTACCTGTGCCTGCTGCGCGGCGGCAAGCTGCGCCTGCTTTTCCTGCCGCGTGTGCAAAAGCAGCAGACTGCCCGCCGCGATCGCCGCACCGGCGACAAGCACCAGCACCCAGACAAGCCCCCGGTGGGCTTTCTTTTTTTCCTTCCGCACGGGAGCCGGACTGCCCCCGCCGGAGGCATCGAAGACGCCCTGCGTTCTGTTTGTGCCGGATGTGCGCTGCGGCCGGTCAGAAAACACCGCATTCGTTTTGCCCGCAGTTCCCGCCGCGCCGGAGGACTTCCCCGACGCGTAGCGGCTCGGGTCGATCTGCAGCTCGTCGCCGTTCGGGTAGATGAGCGCCGCGTCCTGCGCCTCGTAGGAGATCGCTTCCAGCTCCTGCCGAAGCTGCTGGGGGCTGGAATAGCGGTCCTTCGGGTCAAACGCGCAGGCCTTCAGGACGATCTCGCCGAGGCGGCCTTCGCCGTAAAATGGTCTTGGCAGCGGTTCGCCGGACACGCGTCTGGACAGCGCCTGCTCACGGTTGTCATAGGTAATTGCCTCCGGCGGCTGCGGGAGAAATGGACCGCGATTCTTGTTCAGCATCCGGTACAGCACCAGTCCGAGCGAATACGTGTCGACACTGAAGCCATATTTCTTTCCAATGTAGACCTCCGGGGCCATGTAACTATACGTGCCCTTCTTGGACAGGCCGGAGGTCGTGCGTTCGATCGTCCGCGCGATGCCGAAATCGCCGAGCTTATAGTCTCCGTTGTCGGAAATAAAAATATTTTCCGGCTTGATGTCGCGGTGGATGATATTGTACCGCTGGCACAGCTCCAGCGCCTTGCAGATATCGATGCCGAGCCTGATAATGTCCCGCCGCGCCATCGGGTGCTGGTAGACATACGGCAGCAGCGGGTGCAGCAGCTCCATGCGGATGAGAATGTCCCAGCCGATGCCGTCGGGGTGCCGGAGGACGGCGTGATCCTCATAGCTGACAATATTGCCGGTGCCTTTGAGCCTTGACATGATGGCGCACTCGCGGCCGATGTCCTCCACGACGCTGTAAAAATACTGCTTTGCCTGCGGCGGCGTCATGCCCTCGTCCAGCACGCTCTGCAGCTCCGTCCTGCTCTGCGGGACGGTAATGACCTTCAGCGCGGCTTTGTAAACGCCGCCGAAGTCCTCCCGCTGGATCTCATAGACCGTCCCATAGCTCCCCTGCCCCAGCTCCCGGCAGATTTTCCATTTGTCAAACACAATGGAGCCGATCTCATATGTAGACATAGTTTGTTCTCCGTTTCTTTTTGCTACTCTTCCGGCGTATCGCCGACAACATGATATTCCCACTCGCCAGCATCATTCAAATCCACATAGTACAGCAATTTATCATCTTCATAGAATTGGAGCATCACTTTTTCTCCATTCTCGTTGTACGTATACACACACGTTTGATGCGGGCTACCTGAATTGTACACATCCTCCATAGTGCAATTGCCATTCGAATCATATTCGTAAAGCACATAACTTTGAAGAGAGTTATTCGAATCGTAATTTTCCTCCCTGAGCAGTTTTTCGCTCGAATCGTATTGATTCTGGGTATAGTATTGAAGAATGCCGTCCGAATCGTAGTATTCATCTTTCGTCCTGTTTCCATCTGAATCGTATTCGTACAGGACATACCCCAGAAGCGTACCATCTGAGTTGTAAAGTTCATTCCGTACACAGTTTCCTGCTGTATCAAATATCTGCACGGAATCAAGTTCTCCATCTTCTCTGTAGGCTACCACTTGGTAGCCGCTTAGATTCCCGTTTTCATAAAGTTTTTCCAGCGTACCGGCTTCTTCATATTCCCGCAGTGCCTCCGGAATTGTCTGCGGCACGAATATATTGTGGATAGCAGCAGGAATCGGAATTGCCCCAATCACGCATAGCACCACCGGCACAAGCAGAGCCGCCGCGACTATCCCAATGATCAAACGTCCTATTTTCTTCCGCTTCTTTTTTGTGCCTGCGCCTTTCGGCTCTTCCGAACCAAAGGCGGACTGTGTTCGTTCTTCACTGGTTGCCTCGGCCTCTGTGTGGTAATCGCCGGTAAAGACGCCCTGCATGTTCACCGGCCTGCCGTCCGCATCCGGGAGGGTCGCCGTCTGCCAAAAGGCCCGCAGGCGGTAGGCGGCGGCGATGCTTTCGGGCTTGACGACCACGGCGGAAACGCCGGGCAGCGGCCACAAAATTATCCGCCCAGCACGGCACGGCTGGTGCGAAAATATGGGTATAAGCGGCCCAGACCCGTCCCCGCGTCAGGCCGTCGCAGGCCATGCCGCCGATATGGCCCATCCCCTTGCCCCGCGAGAGCTCCAGAGCGCAGGAAGGCGCCGCGCCTTCCCACTGGCAGCGCGAATAGTGAAACTCATGCCCGCGCAGGCTCAGGCCCGGCGGGAAAAAAGGATTTTCCGCCCGCACCGTGCCCTGTACGTAGCCCAGGCCCTGAGGCTTGGCGCAAAAGCGCGCCGTCACCGGAAAGACATTGCTCATGGGCCAGAGCCTGCCCTC
>ERZ824575.2241-NODE-2241-length-15621-cov-10.239689_pt1 | contig 15621 bp, 18 predicted proteins | sample MGYA00519470_ERZ824575 | MGnify/ENA primary metagenome ERZ824575 (study PRJEB31778, sample SAMEA3449170) | human gut metagenome | biome: human gut; feature: human-associated habitat; material: faeces | place: United Kingdom | collected 2010/2012 ...
TGTATACTATATCATATTCAACCGTTGATGGCTCATCTTTTCATGCGGTGTTGCCTTAGATTCATGGCAGCAAATTTGAGCTTCACCCAGTTCGTGACCTGAGCCAAGCCCCTATATCGTGTATAACGCATAGCGTGTTTTTCTTTGGCATCCGCAAAGACACGTTCAATGGTCTCTTTACGTTTCTTGTAAAGCTCTCTGTACAACGACGGCTCCGTACTTACGATTGATTGTGAGAAAGTGGAGAACCACTACGATGTTACAAACGGACAGATGGCAGACCTCGATTGGCTGCTATACAACGCCGCGATGGAGTATGCTAGTCTGGTGTTGTCCGGGGAAATGGAGAACTACCTGAAAGGGCCTGCACTCCACGGAATAGAAGATTCATAAAGGATGCCGGTGTGTCGTGTTTGCGATACACCGGCAAATAAAACTTCTCTACGTACTTTTCTCTCTATGCGTCCTGTGCAAAAAAGGTTTGGAATTCGATACAATAAGTATGAAAATCCAAATAACGCACTTAGGAGGGAACCAAAATGGCAGAAAGAATATTATCTGAAGAAACCATCAATACCTTTCGTGAATATCTGGTCCTGGAGGAAAAAAGCACGGCCACCGTGGAGAAATATCTCCGGGATGTCCGTGCTTTTCATTTGTTTGCATGCCAACAGGCTGTGACAAAAGAGCGGATGATGGCTTATAAAAAGTATCTGATTGAAAAGGGATATGCAGCCAGTTCAATCAATTCCATGCTGGCGAGTCTTAACAGTCTGCTGGACTTCCAAGGCTGGTCAGACTGTAAAGTTAAAAACATCAAGACCCAACGTCAGACCTACTGCGCGGAGGAAAAAGAGCTGACAAAATCCGAATACCTCCGGTTGCTGGAGGCGGCAAAGGACCGGCCTCAGCTGCATCTGATTCTGGAAACCATTTGCGGCACTGGCATTCGTGTCTCTGAACTGCGGTTCTTTAACGCAGAAGCTGTAAAGCGCGGAGAGATCACTGTCAGCTGTAAAAGCAAAACCCGGACAATATTGCTTCCGAGTAAGCTAAGGTTAAGCAAGACCAGATTCAAAGCTTTCATAGCGTCTTACGGGATATTCCTGGACAGCCAACGGGAATTTTCGTATCAAAAAATGGATTTCAACGAGGGGCGAAGCAATATGCCAAAACGCATGGCATAGAACTTACTATAATTAATCAAGACACTTCTTGTAGTACTAACTCTTTTCGAATTTTTATCGATCATTATCATACCCGAACAGTATCCTTTATTGCTCAAAAGCCGGAACAACAAGCAGCGGTTTCGGAATTATGTTCTGGAGATAACATTTTTAATGACAACATTTTTCTATTCTCCCCACTAGGCGAAAAAATACTTGCTTCATATTTTATTGAGCAAGTTCAAGAAGAGCAACAGCATCGCAATTACTGCATTACTCCTGGTCAATGGACATTTCGGTGCAATTTCTTGGGTGAGTGGAAAATCAGTTGCGAGAAAAGCCGATGCTCCTATAATGTTTTGGGCTTTGATGTCCAATACTCATTAACGCAATCGGTAATGCCTTTTTTACTGAACGTTGAGAGCATTCCTAAGTACATTGTTACATATGTTATCAACCCTCGTAAAATTGCACTTTATCCAGTTAACCAAAGGTACAAAGTATATAAATCCATCAGTTGTTTGAAGTGTAGCAATTCAAACTGTAGCGGTGATATGGTGTCCTGCAACAAGTTAAATGCTCAGACTAAAGTGTAGGCACATCTGCGATATTTTTTATAAATACGCTATTCCTATGCTCTATCATACTAAGTGTTCCTTTACCTCGATCCCGCTTTTCAGCCGAACCAATATTTCTTCTTTGGAGAGTATCCTGACCGACGCCACAAGATCGCGAATATTGCGTTCGTTCCATTCCGTGATAGCAGTACCGGCCTGCCCCATTATATCGGTGGCCTCCTCCATATGGCTGGTCAGTTCCGCATCTTCTGCTTGCTGTCGCTCCAACTCGACACGCTTGGCCTTCAGTTCTGCTTGCTGGGCAAGGATTGCCTTGAAACGCTCCATGTAGTCGGTACTATTGCCGGAGGCTACAGTGATGAAGGCGGCGTCAAACTCCTGTGCCAGGGTTTCCAGTCGGTGGTCGATATCTGCGATAGTGAGTTCTCCGCTTCGGTTGGGGCGTATCACCACCTGTAGATTTTCCGTGACCTGCCGTACCAATGCAGGCTTCTCAGACATTATGCTGTTGATTGCCCGCAGGATGGCTTGCTGGAGCTGCTGCTCATCCACAGAGGGCGAATCATGGCAATACTTCTTGCCGTAATCAAAGCGGCTGATACAGCGCCAGACGATGTGCTTCTTTCCTCTGTTGACCCATGTGCAGCGGCGGTACAGTGTGCCGCATTCGCCGCAGATGAGCCGATCTGACAGGGCATATTTCGGCGTATAGCAGCTTCTGCCGCTGGGGGTGCTTTTCTGCGTATTTCCCTTCAGCGCGTTACGCCGTGCCAGCTCTGTCTGAACCGCATTATATGTTTTGCGGTCTATGATGGCTTCGTGATGATCCGGCACCAGATACATGGTGCGTTGCCCTGTGTTGCGGATGGTTTTGTGACTGATGCAATCCTGCTGGAAGGTTTTCTGCATCAGGACGTCACCCGCATATTTCTCATTGGAGAGGATGCCTCGCACTGCGGTATGCGTCCATGTTGCACCGCCGCGGGCGTTTGGAATGTGGCGTTCCTCCAGGTCTTTACGGATCATGTTGAGGCTGTCACCGTGGAGGTACTTCTGGTAGATCTCCCGGACGATCTCTGCCTGTTCCGGAATGATCTGCGGATTACCATCTGGCCCTTTCTCATAGGCGTACAGATTGTAGTAGTTAATGGTAGCCTCACCACGCTGCATGGCGTAGCGCTTACCCGCCTGAATGTTGCCAGAGATGGACTCGCTCTCTGCTTGGGCAAAGGCTCCCATCATAGTCAGCATCAGCTCTGTGGACTCGTCCATGGAGTTGATGTTTTCTTTTTCAAAGTAGACCGCGATGCCCTGCGCCTTCAGCATTCGGACGTAGTTCAGGCAGTCCACCGTGTTGCGGGCGAAGCGGGAGACAGACTTGGTGAGGATCAGGTCGATCTTGCCTTGCTTGCACCATTTCATCATCCGCATGAAGTCTGCCCGCTTCTTGGCCGAAGTGCCGGTGATGCCCTCATCCGCGAAGATGTCGGCCATCGTCCACGACTTGTTCTCCATAATCTTATCGGTGTAGTAGCTTTTCTGCGCCTCATAGCTGTTGAGCTGATCCTCCTCTTTGGTGGACACCCGGCAGTAGGCCGCTACCCGGAGCTGCCGCTGCTCGGCAGGCCCTGTGTTCTTTGGCGCGGCGGGTATCACAATCACCTTCGGCTTGTTCTCTCCCACGGTTATGCTCTCCTCTCAATGATCTGGCCGTTTTTTAGTAACAGACTGGCCTGCCCCCTTTTGACATAGACCTGTGACACGGTGTTTTTTAGCAATTCGGCGTCGATGTCCGTCATCGGTGCGGCCGCGGTGAATAGATTCCGTAAGCGCTGGCTTTCGTACTCGCTGCTGCCGATGGCGTTATATTGCATCCCTGCCAGCCGCAGGGCGAGCTCTTTAGCACCGCCCTCATCTACCGGACTGGTGGTAAGTGCTGCCGAGAATCGCCGCTCCATTTCGGCCAGCTCACCACGGTTGACTGTCTGCGGCTGTGGCTTGATCTGTTCCGGCGCTGCCGAGAGGTTATTCAGCAGGGACAGCACCTGCGATTCCACTGCCGCGCTGGGCCTACCGTTGCACAGGCGGCGTAGTACCTTTTGTGCTTCGGTGATCTGCACCGCAGGCTTACGCTCTGACCGGCGCTGGGCGACATCCTGTATGTTCTCTGCGGCGAGGATAGCCGGGAAGCGGTCTGTGCCGACGTAGCGGTTGTCCTCCAGAATACGAGCCACCATATTCTTGTTCCACGGCTTGTCCGCATCGTAGGGCGGGCCTTTTTCTTTCAGGTGGTCGGTGATGTCGTTGAAGGATGCCCCGGCCAGATAGCGGGCATAGATGCCCTGTACTGCCTGCGCCTCCTGCGGGTGAGCGACTATCTCGCCCATGACCATCTTGTACCCGAAGGGCAGCTTCCTGTTGCCCATTACCGCACCGTCCTTTCTATGCTCTCCCGCAGCTCCAGCCCGTTCTTCAGGCGGAACCGCAGGCTGGTGTTGCTCTCGATAATGACCTTGTCAATAAGCTGACCGAACAGCTCCCCGTCAAAGTCACACAGCGTTTCAGGCCCTCTTTTGAGGATGGTGATGAGCTCCTGGGTGCAGGGGATGGTATCATCACCGTCTTGGTTAAGGATCCTGCTTTTGGCTTGCTTGGCGGCGCGGAGCTGTTCGGTCAGCGCATTGCTCTTGGATATGAAAATGTCAGGATCAACGCAGCCGCTTTCTCTCAGAGTGGCCAGCAGTTGATTCTGACTGGTAAGTTCCGCTATTTGTTTGTTCAGTTCAATGACGTCCACACTCCAGAGGAATTTCCGTTCACGGATGGACTGGAGGTTGGCGATGAGGTCAGGCAAAATGCGGCTGCCTTGGTGCTTGAGGTTGTAATACAGGCGAAGGAAGGCTTGTTGGATCTGGGTTTCGGAGATAGGCAGCAGCGCACACTCATTCTTATCTGCATCGTGCGTCATACAGCACCAGTAGGCGCTTCCCTTCTGGTCTTTTCTCCGCAGTGCACTTCCACATTCACGACAACACAGCTTTTTGGCAAACGGGAACTCGGTTTTCCGCTTCTCCCTCGTGTACTGTGTTTTCTTTGTTTCAAGAAGGACCTGCACCTTCTCAAAATCATCTTTTGTGATGATTGCCGGATGCGTATCGGGTATGTAATATTGCTTTCTCTGTCCTGTATTCCGATGCCGCTTTACCGGAAGCGGGCCTGTCGAGTACGTTTTTTGCAGCATGGTATCGCCCATATAGCATTCATTCGTAAGGATATAGGAAATGGCACTTTCGTACCACAGCTTCCCTCCCGTTGCTGTATTGAGCTGCTTCGCAATCGCTCTGCGGCTGGCACCCGACAAGTAGCTCTCAAATATAAACCGTACTATCTTTGCTTCTTCGGGCACTATCGTAAGCTTTCCATTTTTCAGACAATACCCAAAGCCTGCCGACTGCGGGTTATGTCTCTCACGCTCCATCCGTTTCTGATAGCTCCAGCGTATATTGCCGGAGATGGACTCACTCTCCGCCTGTGCAAAGGCTGCGTACAGGGCGGTCATCAGCTCTGAGGATACCCGCGCCGTATCGATGTTCTCCTTTTCGAAGAAGATGGTCGTTCCGTTGGCGCGGAACTGCCGGATGGCCTCCAGGCACTCCGACGTGTTGCGGGCAAAGCGGGAGATGGATTTGACCAGAATACGGTCAATGAGCCCGCGCCCGCTGTCGGCCAGCATCCGCCTGAAATCCTCCCGCTTCTCCACTGAGGTGCCGGTGATGCCCTCGTCGGCGTAGATGTCCACCAGCCGCCAGTCCTCATGCTCGGTGATGTACTGCGTATAGTGGATATTCTGGGCCGCGAAGGAGTTGAGCTGATCCTCCGAGGATGAGCTTACCCGGCAGTAAGCGGCCACCCGCAGCTTCTGGGCATCCCGCTCATGGTTGGCTTCGATCCTGATGACCCGCCGCTCCTTGCCGTTCAGGGCAAGGTTTCCGCTGATCTTCTTTTCTTCCGTGGCTGCTCACCTCCTCCTTGTAGCAACACAACATACCACAGTCATCTCGTTAAAGCTACTGATTTTTGCAGAGAAGTTCAGAAAGAAATAGGGATCGTTGCACCGGTCTGCACTGCGATGCGCACGGCGACCTGCTCCAACTCTGCCTTGGGAAAACCGGCTTTTTTCAGTGCAGCCAGAAGATTCAGAATGCCGCAAAAATCAATGTTCTTATCCTGCATAACTTTCTCCTTCTACATATTTTCTGATGGCACAAACACGGACACTGTCAGACGTGGGGTGGGTGTGAGTGAGAGAAGAATCAGACACAGGGAACGGATGAAAGCACAAAGCGAAAGGGGAGAGAGAAGAGAAACCAGTGTCCGCGTTTCTGCCATCAGGCAAAAGAATTATGGCGGGGGCCGCTCCAAGGCGTGTTGGAGCGGCCCCTGCCGTTTCCATCATTTGTTCAGTCCTATTCGACACTACTTCCCGGACTGACGGGCGGTCAACTGGTCTGCGGCTGGCGCCGCACATGGGAATTGCACCCCTCCGAGGATCTCTCCGAGCTGCACCGATTGCTTGTATCTGTCGCTATGCAGAAGTACCATTGTAGGCAGATGAGGTCATGGCGAGACAGCCTGCCGCGGCTGCTTTTGGATGAACGGGTATCGCTGGGCACCTTCCGATTTGGGACCTGCATTGACACGGGAAACTCCCGTGCAGGTGGTCATGGCGCGTTCTCCGCATCGCTGTCCTCTGTTCAGGAGGCTCATCTGCTGATGTGATCCAGTTGCCGGATATGGCCGTGCGGCGTTTTTCAAAGTACAATCAAGCCGTTATCGTTAGCTCTGGTGTAATTGTACCTCGGACGATCTCACCGCAACAGAGACAAGATGGCAGGTTTCTTAGGCCACCGCACCGTTGACGTATTTGAGATGGAATAACGCACTTCCATTACCCAGACTACTGTCCGCCAGAATGGTCAAATTCCTTGTGCTGGGCGTTGTTGAAGTGCTGTAGTCATATTGCTTGAAGGTCAATTGTGAGGTGTAGACATACACCTTGTATTTGACAACGACCGTAGCAGCATAGAAGCTGTCGATCTCCTCCACCTTGCAGTCCGCCTTGACCGCGTCACCGATCTCCAACGCCTCCAACAGCTCCATGCAGTGTGCGTACTGGTCGCGGGGGATGGGGAACGGGATGGTCGCCACGCCGTATTCCGGGTGATGCGGATTGCCAAGCACCGCTTGTATCATCATGTTTCGTCAACTCCTTTTTCCAAATTCAAAACCACATCTCCGTACTTGGCCATCAGCAGTGCGCCGGTGATCAGGTGGAACGCCTCATCTGTGACCAATTCCGGAGACGCAAGGTCTGCAAGAGTGATATTGCAGCAGCCGACAGCAATGGCCTTCGCCGCCTGGTAAACACTATAGAGCTCCGGCTCAATCCCTCCGAGACAGACGCTTTGGAAGTCAAAGCCGTCGTTCCCGCATTTCCAGACCATCCTGCGCCAAAGGCTCTCATACGCCGTGAGCAGGAAGAGGGCGGCTTTGTTCCGGTCGGACAAGCGCCAGCAGCGCTCTCGCCAATGCGTCCATCTTCGTCGGTGTGCATCGGACAGGAAGAATTGAGGGTTTCTTTCTCTGAGTTGCTGATGCATCCGTTTTCGGAACTGCGGCCCCATAGAGGGTGCGAAGCACTCCCGCACGAACTCATTCACTTCCAGAACACCCGCTTCGATTCGTTCATCCAGGCAGGTACATTCACATAGGCGGCACGGATGCTTGCGGACATAGTTCTGGCAGTATTCGCACGCCACATCTTTGGGCGTGTAATGAAATGGGCTGCGGTATATTCCACCGCCTCTGGGTTTTTGACCGGGCTGAGACATCATCAACTGCTCCAACGCCTGCAGCGGCGTGTCTCGCATGAAATAGTACGGCATAAGCGAACTCCTCTCTGAAACGAATAAAGGGCCGGAATCTTATTGCTAAGACTCCGGCCCTTACCGTTTGATATTACATTGTTTGCTCCTGCGTCGGTTCTGCGTCCTGCTGCTGGATACGCTCCATGATGTCAGGCAGACACTCCTCGATCTGCTTTCGTACCTCCTGAATCGTCTTTTCCTGATCGTATGACAGTTCAAAACCGCCCTGCAGGGTGTCCGTACAGCAGCGATAGATCTCAATAAGCTGCTCCTCCCGGAAGAGCTGCTGCTTGGGGATCAGTCCGGAGCGAACGGCAAAGTCCCGCTTCGCCGCGTCATAGTTGCCGGACGAATATAGACCGGTGTAGTAATGACCATGACATACGCCCTTGCGGTCAAAGCTCCAGTCCCAAGTAACGAACTGGGCACCATATTTGCTCTGGATACCGGCCAGCACGATGCCGTTGAAATCTGCCAGCACCTTGTAGCCGTCCTCCAGACCGTCGGCTTTCAAAAAGGGCGCCGTCTCCATCTGCCGCATATACTCCGCTGTGGTCCTGACGATCTCATACACCTTGTCCTTGGCGGCGATTCGCTCCGGCTCGTCAATATCCTCATTGCGGTAAGTAACACCGCCGCTTTCAGTTACTTCACAAAGCGGCGAACCGTCAAGCAGGACATGTAGCCCACCAGTATGAGTCCTGTCCGTCTGAAATCCTTCTCGGGCAAGGACGATCGCTGCTTCTCTGAGGTAACGGTTCTTTTCTTCCGCGCTGATGCTCATATAACTCCTCCCGTGTGCAAAAAAATAAGGCCAGAGCGATCATGCTCCGGCCTACAAATGCAGGCGCTGACACCAGCGCCCTTTTTGAAATGAAAAAGGGCGCCGCTTTCTCAGTCCGTCAGGACCAACAAAACGACGCCCAAATCTTTGTGATTCTTTTTTAAGAAAAATACCGCTGTCAGCCGGAAAAATCGCCGCTCAAAAAGGGCGCTGGCTGAATGCATCTGCCTGAAAAGAGAAAACGTCCGGTTCGAATCGGGGCAGACGCCCTGAAACGGCGATTTGCATCTATGGTTTGAAAGAAGAAATCCGGGCCTGAAAAAGCCCGGAAACGGTTGATGCGCCTGGCTTTTCGCCAGACGCATCTATACCGTTTCGTTAATATGGTACGCCTGACTGGATTCGAACCAGCGGCCTACAGAGTCGGAGTTATCAGGCCGTCAAGCCACAAACCGTTGTGCCGCAAGGGTTTAGTGGGTATTGCACAAATTTACGGTGATTTATGAGAAAAGCCCGTAGGCCTTGCGCTGCAAGGCCTACGGGCTTTTTCGCAGTAGTAGTCAAATAGTAGTCTGGTGTAGTCTGCACCTTATAGAATCTTCTGCTCCCGCAGGTATCTCTCCACCGCAGCAATGAAGCGCTCCGCTTGCACAAAAACCTCTGCGGCTTCCTCCTGCGTCGCCTCATAAAAGTCCTCGTAATCCGCTTGCTCACGCAGCTCCGATGCGTTGCGGATGATCTTGGAAGCTTCCCGTTCAAATATGCCAGTCTTGACATACTCCTGATTAAAATGCGAAATCACACCGCTGTGTTTGCTGCTGTCAAAACCATCCAGCGCATTGACAGCGCGGATCGCATGAAAAATGGCATAGTAGGAACGGTTGATGGAGGAACGGAAATTGGCATTTTTAAGGAGCAGCTCCGCTGTTTGGAGTTCTTCTCTTGCCCTGCCAAAGCGATGTGCCGACAATGCTGTCAAGCTGCCTGCCATAGTACCACACCGTCCTTCCGAATGTTCTTATAGAACGGAAGTGTATCCTTCCATTCCGTAAACTTCTCATAATCAATGCAGAGAACAGATAGCACTTTGCCGCAAGCCAGCTCCAAGTCAACGACCAGATCCAACATCTGCTCACGCATCTCTCTTGTTGCGCCCGTATGCAGAAGGACGGCTACATCAACATCCGAATCGTCCGTGCGTGTACCCCGTGCCGTGGAGCCGTATAAAATCACGCTGTCAATCAGGTCTCCATAAATTTCCTGCAGACCTGGGATCATCTTTTCCAACGCCAACTCAATCGTCACTTGTGCCACCTCCTCGCTGCACATCTTCTTGGTTATAGTATAGCACAGAAGTCGCAAAAGTAAAAGAGCGATTTTGCAGTCACAAACCGCTGCGTTTATTTGTCAGTAATTCTAACATCTGTTGTAATATTCCATAGCTTTACTTTTCCTGTTAAATATTCTACTATATAATCACAAAAGGAAAACAACACCAAACCAACAAAAATATAAACATTCTTTAAGGGGGAATCTACCATGAAGAACATCAACACTTACATCCTGACCGCTATCGTCTCCCTCGTTCTGGTGGTCGCTACCTCTTTCCTGATGACCGCCGCTGATGAACCTATCCGTCAGGCCGGTTACTATCTGCCCGTGGTATTCGGTGCCGTAGCCGCCTGGGCCGCCGGTAAGGCTGGCTTGCTGGAGCTGGACTACGAGGAGCGCACCGCCCGCCGCAATGCTCACGCCGCCGCGTAAGGCATTTACAAACGACCATCTTTTCTCTCCCCAAATTCCATACATACAAAAGGACTGACACGCGAAAATGCGTGTCAGTCCTTTTGTGTGCACTCTTTGCACATTCAGCCCCTTGTAGAGACGGCCCTCTCCGGATCGGCTATAAAAATTCTGTGCCTCTGCTGTTCAGCAGGGACAGCGCCGTGATTCGTCTCTAAGGTCTCATCTTTGTACCATCTTAATACCGATCGCGCAGCCCTTATCCCACCTTAAAGCCCCCTCTGGTATGATGAACATGATCACACCGGAGGGGGGATTTATATGCCGGAAGAAGCTGTCCACTGCAAGCGGTGCCTTTCGTCCTTTCAAATTATCATTCTCGGTTTTGCCGGAGTTATTCTGCTGGGGGCGCTGCTGCTGATGCTGCCGGTCTCCACGACAGGCAGGAGTGTAACTCCATTCAACGAAGCGCTGTTTACCGCAACTTCCGCCGTATGTGTGACGGGCCTTATCGTGCAGGATACGGGCAGTTATTGGTCAACCTTTGGGCAGGCGGTCATTCTGGCACTAATCCAGATCGGCGGCCTTGGCGTCGTCACCATAGCGGCGTCGTTTGCGCTGTTGTCCGGACGAAAGATCTCCCTGATGCAGCGCAGCACCATGCAGGATGCGATCTCTGCGCCAAAGGTCGGTGGGATCGTCCGCCTGACGCGGTTTATCCTGCGGGGGACATTTCTGATCGAGCTGCTGGGCGCGTTTGCCATGCTGCCGGTGTTCTGCCGTGACCATGGATGGCGCGGTGTCTGGATGGCGGTGTTTCATTCCATATCTGCCTTCTGCAACGCCGGGTTTGACATTTTGGGAACGGAAAGCAACCTCTATCCCTCCCTCACCGGCTATGCGGGCAGTCCGATCATCAATATCACGATCATGCTGCTGATCGTGACTGGCGGCATTGGGTTTTTGACATGGGATGACATCTGTGAAAACAAGCTCCACTTTCGCCGCTATCGGATGCAGAGCAAGGTGATCCTTGTCACGACTGCGTTTCTTCTCGTCCTTCCGGCCATATTTTTCTTCTTTGCGGATTTTTCTTCGCTTCCCATGGGAAAGCGGCTGCTCGCCTCTTTTTTCCAGTCCGTTACGCCGAGGACTGCCGGTTTCAACACCGTGACCCTCTCGGATATGACCGGCGCATCGCAGGCCGTTATGATCTTCCTGATGATGATCGGCGGATCGCCCGGCTCCACGGCGGGCGGTATGAAAACAACAACGCTGGCTGTATTGGTCGCAAATGCTGCCGCGACCTTTCGCCAGCGTGAGAGCGCCCATTTTTTTGGACGCAGGATCGAGTGCGGCGTTATCAAGACCGCCGCGACCGTGGTGACGATGTATCTCGCGTTGTTCTTTGGCGGTGCTGTTTTTATCAGCGCTTATGAAAACTTGCCGCTTTCCGCGTGCCTGTATGAAACGGCTTCGGCAGTCGGAACGGTAGGGCTGACGCTGGGTATCACGCCGCAGCTCCACATTCCGTCGCAAATGGTGCTGATCGTGCTGATGTATCTGGGCAGGGTCGGCGGGCTTACCCTTATTTACGCGGCGGTGTCCGGCAAAAGAGCCGGAGCCGCAAAGCTGCCGTTGGATAAGATCACAGTTGGATAAAGTCAGGAGGTTCACAGAATGAAAAGCATTTTATTGATCGGCGTGGGCCGCTTTGGACGGCATATCGCCGCGCAGTTGGCACAGATGGGGCATCAGGTCATGGCTGTGGATACAAACGAGGAACGGATCAACGAGGTCATGCCTTTCGTCACCAATGCGCAGATTGGGGACAGCACCAACGCGGCATTCCTCCGGTCGCTGGGGGTGGGAAATTTTGACGTCTGCATGGTGACCATCAGCGGAAACTTTCAGAACTCGCTGGAGACCACCTCGCTGTTGAAGGAGCTGGGTGCAAAGTGCGTGGTATCGCGTGCCGAGCGTGATGTGCAGGCAAAGTTTCTGCTTCGCAACGGTGCAGACCATGTAGTCTACCCGGAAAAGCAGGTGGCAAAATGGGCAGCGATCCGATACACTGCCGACCATATTTTCGACTACATAGAGATCGACGAGCAGCACGCCATTTTTGAGGTGGAAGTGCCGGAAGGCTGGGTCGGGAAAAGCATTGGCAAACTGGATATCCGCAGAAAGTTTGGAATCAACATTCTTGGCATCAAGCGGGCAGGAAAGACCGATGTTTCGGTCACTTCCGAAACTGTGCTGGCAAAGGATGAAACCATTTTGGCGCTGGGGGAATATAAGGAAATGCAGAAGTGCTTTCGCATCTGAAATGGTGGCGGACGGGGATGGGAGATGTTGTTCTGATCATATCCGCTTTGCTGGCTTTTCTGCTGGGCTGGTTTGTGATAGCGCTGGTGGACGGGTTCTTCCGCACAAATTGGTGGCGGACATGAAGGCTTACAGTGGAAAACGATCTCATACTGTGCTATAATGCCCACAAAAGGCGGTGAGACCATGCAGAAAACAGAAATACCGGCAGCGGAGCATATTCTTGTCTGCCTGTCGTCCTCGCCATCCAACGAGCGGATCGTGCGTACCGCAGGGCGCATGGCGTCCGTCTTCGGCGGCAGCTTTACGGCGCTCTATGTGCAGACGCCGGAAAACACCGCCATGCGGGAGGACGACCAGCTTCGGTTGCAGGAAAACACCCGGCTTGCCCAACAGATGGGGGCGGAGATCGTCACTATGCGCGGCGAGGATGTGCCGACGCAGATCGCGGAATACGCAAGGCTGTCCGGCGTGACGCGGATCGTGATCGGGCGCAGCGGCGCCCAGCGCCGCAGCTTCTGGAGCAGTCCGACTCTGACGGAGCGGCTCATTGAACTGGCGCCGGGGCTGGACATCCACATCATCCCTGACGTGGATGTTTATAAGAACTACCACCAGAAGAAGCCCTCGCTGATGCGTCCGGCCATGCCGACCTTCCGTGAGCTTCTGCTGACGCTGGGCATTCTGACCGCCGCCACCGCCATCGGATGGCTGTTCCTGCGTCTGGGCTTTACTGACGCCAATATCATTACGCTGTACCTGCTGGGTGTCCTGTTCACCTCCGTTCTGACAAGCGGTTATACCTGCGGCATACTGGCCTCGATTCTGAGCGTGATCCTGTTCAACTATTTTCTGACAGAACCGCACCTTTCGCTGCTGGCCTATGGCTCCGGCTATCCTGTTACCTTTGTCATCATGCTGGGCGCGTCTATTCTCACAGGGACGCTGGCGGCAAAGCTGAAGGCACACGCGCAGCTTTCCGCCCACGACGCCTTTCGCACGAAGCTGCTGTTTGACACGAATCAGCAGCTGCAAAAGGCGCAAAGCGAGGAGGACGCCTACCAGACGACGGCGGTACAGCTTCAGCGGCTGCTGGAGCGCGATATCCTTGTCTATCCGGCAGAAAACGGCCAGCTGGGAACAGGGCTCTTTTACGCCGCCGACGGTTCGCCCGCGTGCAGCGTGCCGCCTGCCCAGCAGGAGCGTGAGGCCGTAGAGTGGACATGGCAGAACAGAAAGCGTGCCGGAGCAACGACGGCGCAGTTTCCCAACGCGAAGTACCTGTATCTTGCCATCCGTACCCAGCAGCAGGCCTATGGCGTGATCGGCATCTCCATTACAGGTAAGCCGCTGGACGCCTTTGAGTCCAGCATCACGCTGTCGATCCTCGGCGAATGTGCCCTGGCGCTGGACAACCTGCGCAATGCCAGAGAAAAGGAGGAGGCCGCTGTTCTGGCAAAGAACGAGCAGCTTCGCGCCAATCTGCTGCGCTCCATCTCCCACGACCTGCGCACGCCGCTGACCTCTATTTCCGGCAATGCCGACATGCTACTGCACAGTGATGAAACGCTGGATGCCGCAGCCAGAACGCAGATCTTCAGCGATATTTTTGACGATGCGCAGTGGCTCAACGGACTGGTGGAAAATCTGCTGTCCATCACAAAGATCGCCGAGGGAAGCGTGCGGCTTCATCTGTCTGATCAGATCGTGGAGGATGTGATTGCGGAAGCCCTGCGGCATATCGACCGCAGGAGCAAGGAGCATTCCATTACGGTGGATTGCGGAGATGCGCCTGTTCTGGCCAGAATGGATGCCGGGCTGATCGTTCAGGTGCTGGTGAATCTGGTCAATAACGCCATCAAATATACGCCGGCCGGCTCTCATATTCAAATCAGCGCAAGGGCGCAGGGACGGGATGCGGTCATCTGTGTCACGGATGATGGCCCCGGTATTCCGCCGGAGTGGCAGGCCCGCGCGTTTGAACTGTTTTTTACCGCCGGCAAACCGGCCGGTGACAGCAGCCGCAGCCTGGGTCTCGGCCTGCCCCTCTGCCGGTCGATCGTTGAGGCGCACGGCGGAGCACTGACTCTTGCGGACAATGTGCCCCATGGCTGTGTGTTCACCTTTACCCTGCCGATAAGTGAGGTAACGCTTCATGAATAAACCTTTGATCCTCGTGGTGGAGGATGATGCGCCGGTACGCAATCTGATCACGACGACGCTGAAGACCCATGACTATAAATATCTTTCCGCGCCGAACGGTTCCAGTGCGATCCTGGAGGCTTCCTCCCACAATCCCGACATCGTTCTGCTGGATCTTGGTCTTCCGGATACAGACGGCGTGGAGGTGATCCGAAAGATACGCTCCTGGTCGAATATGCCGATCATCGTCATCAGCGCCCGAACGGAGGATTCCGACAAGATCGAGGCGCTGGATGCCGGGGCGGATGATTACCTGACGAAGCCTTTTTCTGTGGAGGAGCTGCTGGCGCGGCTGCGGGTGACGCAGCGGCGGCTGGCGCTGATGAAGCCGGACGCAGTGCAGGAATCGCCGGTTTTCACGAATGGTGCGCTGAAAATCGACTATGCCGCAGGCTGCGCGTATCTTGACGGCGCAGAGCTGCACCTGACGCCCATTGAATACAAACTGCTGTGCCTGCTCTCCAAAAATGCGGGCAAGGTTCTGACGCATACCTACATCACGCAGCAGATCTGGGGCAGTAGTTGGGAAAACGACATCGCCTCCCTGCGGGTATTCATGGCGACCCTGCGCAAAAAGCTGGAGAACGGGAAAGACGGACAGCAGTACATACAAACGCACATCGGCATCGGCTATCGGATGCTGCGTGTGGAGTGATGGAGTCCGGGCGCGGTATCGTTGTCATGTTATACAAAGAGCTGACACGCATTTCACGTGTCAGCTCTTTCCTGTTATCAGCAAATAGGCTTTTACGCCTGTTCCTTACGGATGGCCTCCACCATGCGGGCCAGACCGGTCTGGATGATGCTGCGGGGCATGGCCAGATTCAGGCGGATGTACCCGGCGGCGTTGCCCACGAACAGGCCGTTGCCGCCCTCCAGCAGCACGCCCGCCT
>ERZ824575.2243-NODE-2243-length-15604-cov-4.866551_pt1 | contig 15604 bp, 12 predicted proteins | sample MGYA00519470_ERZ824575 | MGnify/ENA primary metagenome ERZ824575 (study PRJEB31778, sample SAMEA3449170) | human gut metagenome | biome: human gut; feature: human-associated habitat; material: faeces | place: United Kingdom | collected 2010/2012 ...
ACCATGGAGGAGGTGATGCCCGAACTGGATATCCTTTACATGACCCGCGTGCAGAAGGAGCGTTTTCTGGACGAGGAGGAGTTCGAGCGGGTAAAGGACAGTTTCGTGCTGACGCCCGAGAAACTCGAAACGGCCAAGAAGGAGATGGTCGTCCTGCATCCGCTGCCGCGCGTCAACGAGATCACGCGCGCGGTGGACAACGACCCCCGCGCCGCCTATTTCCGGCAGGTCGAGAACGGCAAGTTCGTCCGCATGGCGCTGATCTATACGCTGCTGCAATGGGCGGGCGAACGGAAGGCGGCCCCTACGCCGCATCTGACCGAAGCATACGACGTCAATCGCCTGCGCTGCCAGAACCGCCGCTGCATCTCGGCCACCGAAGACGTCGACCAGCTCTTCCATGAGATCGACGGCGAACCGGGCAGTTACCGTTGCGCCTACTGCGAGGCGAAGCTGCGCGGATAACGGCGGCAGAGCCGCTTCCGGAATCGGTCGCGGCCGACCGGAAGAGGGGCGTTCCGTGCGTTGGAATGTTGATAAGATTGTTTATAATTTTATTTATTATAAGCTTCGGTTTTCCGTGAAAAAGGAGCTATCTTTGTGTCGTCGATAAGAAGAAACCGCACGCCATGTACGCTTTTTGGTTACAGCAGAATCAGAAAGGACGATACTCGAAAGGGTACGTACATCGTTCGTGTGCTCGGAACTGATGGAGAAAAAACCGCCGTGACGTATCGTGTCGCGGCGGTTCTTCTTTTCGGCGACGGAGCCTCTGCCGGGGTGATACGGAAGGAGTTGAGGCGGTTCGGGTGCGTGTAGGAGCGGTTCCGGGATGCGCTTCGCCGGAGAAGAGTACTCACCGGTCGCATCCGGTGGAAAGCGGATATCGATGCGTAACGGGGGCATCCGTCCGACGGGGCGGGCCCGCAAAGAAAATTTCAGATATGAGTGCGAAAGTAGGAGTCATCATGGGGTCGACCAGCGACTGGGAGGTCATGGCCGCCGCCGCCGAGACGCTCGAAGCGTTCGGCATCCCCTATGAGAAGCGGGTCGTGAGCGCCCACCGTACCCCCGACCTGCTGGTCGAGTACGCCAAGACGGCGCGCGGGCGCGGCATCGAGGTCATCATCGCCGGTGCCGGCGGGGCGGCCCATCTGCCGGGCATGGTGGCCAGCATGACGCCGCTGCCCGTGGTGGGCGTGCCGGTCAAGTCGCGTGCGCTCAACGGGCTGGACTCGTTGCTGTCGATCGTTCAGATGCCGGCCGGCGTGCCGGTGGCGACGGTGGCGATCAACGGAGCGAAGAATGCCGCATTGATCGCCGTGTCGATCTTGGCCCTGTCCGACGGGGAGGTGGCCGCACGGCTCGATGCGTTCCGGACGCGGCAGACGGCCGACGTGTTGAAAGCGGAGTTGTAGGATGGGTGCGGCGATGAAGACGATCGGTGTGATCGGCGCGGGTCAGCTGGGGCTGATGCTCGCCGAGGAGGCGCACAAGCTGGGGGCGCGGGTGGTGACGCTCGATCCTGCGGCCGATGCTCCCGCCGCACGTGTGGCCGACGGGCATATCGTGGCGGCCTACGACGACGGGGCGGCGCTCGAAGAGCTGTGCCGCCGCAGCGACGTGGTGACCTATGAATTCGAAAACGTTCCGGGCGAAGTGCTCATTCCGCTCGTGGAGCGATACAATATTCCGCAGGGCTTCCAGCCCCTCTACGACTCGCAGGATCGCCTGCGCGAGAAGCGCAACGCCGTCGCGCACGGCCTGCGCACGCCGCGTTTCGCGCCGGCCGACGACCGTCCGTCGCTCGAAGCGGCTGTCCGCGAGGCGGGCGGCTTCCCCTGCGTTTTCAAGACCCGCACGCTGGGCTACGACGGCCACGGGCAGGTCGTGCTGCGTTCGGAGGAGGATATGGCGAAGGTCGAACCCTATTTCGGGCGGCCGGGTATCGTCGAGGAGTTCGTAGCCTTCGATTTCGAGGCGAGCGCCATCGTGGTCGGCGACGGCCGCGAGACGGTCTGCTTTCCCGTGGGGCGCAACGTCCACCGCGACGGGATTCTGGATCTGTCGGTCGTGCCGGCGGAGATTCCGGACGCGCTGCGCGACAGGATCGTGAGCGAGAGCCGGCGTTTCATGCAGGAGTGCGGTTATCGGGGCATCCTTGCGATCGAGTATTTCGTCAAGGGCGACGAGATCTACTTCAACGAAATGGCGCCGCGCCCGCACAACAGCGGGCACTGGACGATCGAGGGATGCACGACCAACCAGTTCCGCGAACTGGCGCGCTACCTGCTGGGGATGCCGTTGGAAGAGCCGCGGTTGGTGGCTCCCACGGTGATGAAGAATATCCTGGGGCGCGATCTGGCCGCCGCCGAGGCGATCGCCCGCGAGGGACGGGCCGGTGTCCACGTCCATCTCTACGGCAAACGCGAGAGCCGCCCCCTGCGTAAAATGGGGCATATCACCTTCGTGGGCCTGAGCGGCGGGCAGTTCGCCGCCGAGTGGGCCGCGCGATTCGAATGACCGGCGGAGCCGTCGGGCCGCCGCAGCGGAATAAAGAGAAAAAAGAGAACTGAACGATATGAAGAACTACCGTATTTTCGTCGAGAAACGCCCCGGATTTCGGGTCGAGGCCGAGAGCCTGCAACACGATTTGAACGAGAACCTCGGATTGCACCTCTCGCAGTTGCGTCTGCTGAACGTCTACGACCTGTTCGGCTTCACGCCCGAACTGCTCGAAGCGAGCCGTTACAGGGTGTTCGGCGAGGTGCAGACCGACGAGGTGACCGACGCCTGCGACCTCGAAGGGAGGAAATTCCTGGCGGTGGAGTATCTGCCGGGACAGTTCGATCAGCGCGCTGCGTCGGCCGTCGACTGCGTGCGGCTGATCGATCCCGAAGCCGAGGTGCGCATCCGCTCGTCGCGGCTGCTGTTGCTGGACGCAGCGACGACCGACGAGGAGCTGGCGCGCGTGCGCAAATACTACATCAACGCCGTCGAGTCGCGCGAGAAGGATCTCTCGGTGTTGAGCGACATGGAGCAGGCCGAGGTGAAGCCCGTGGAGGTGCTCGCGGGACTGCGCGAGCTGACCGACGGCGAACTGGCTCCCTATTGCGCGAAGATGGGGCTGGCGATGAACGCCGACGACCTGCGCGAGGTGGTGAACTATTTCCGGGCCGAGGGGCGCGATCCCTACGAGACGGAGCTGCGGATTCTGGATACCTATTGGAGCGACCATTGCCGCCATACGACCTTTACGACGGTGCTGACCTCGATTCGGGTCGACGAGTCGTTCATGCGAGCCGAGTTGGAGGAGTCGTTGGAGCTGTATCATAAGATCCGACGCGAACTGGGCCGCGACGAAAAACCCCTCTGCCTGATGGATCTGGCCACGATCGGCGCCCGTTACCTGCGCAAAATCGGCAAGCTGGACGATCTGGAAGTGAGCGAGGAGAACAACGCCTGCTCGATCTTCGTCGACGTCGACGTGGACGGGCAGCCCGAAAAGTGGCTGTTGCAGTTCAAGAACGAGACGCACAACCACCCCACCGAGATCGAACCCTTCGGCGGCGCTTCGACCTGTCTGGGCGGTGCGATCCGCGACCCGCTGTCGGGGCGCAGCTACGTCTACCAGGCCATGCGTGTGACGGGTGCGGGCGATATCTATCAGCCTGTCGGCGAGACGCTCGCCGGCAAACTGCCCCAGCGGGTCATCAGCCGCAAGGCTGCGGCCGGTTATTCGAGCTACGGCAACCAGATCGGTCTGGCCACGACCCACGTGCGCGAAATCTATCATCCCGACTACGTGGCCAAGCGGTTGGAGGTGGGTGCCGTGGTGGGAGCCGTGAAGGCCGAAAACGTGCGGCGCGAAACGCCTGCCGCGGGCGACGTGGTGCTGCTGCTGGGCGGCCGCACGGGGCGCGACGGCATCGGCGGTGCGACGGGTTCGTCGAAGGAACACAATACCAAGTCGCTGGAAACCTGTTCGTCGGAGGTGCAGAAGGGCAACGCTCCGGAAGAGCGCAAACTGGAACGGCTGTTCCGCCGGCCGGAGGTGACGCGCCTTATCAAGAAGTCGAACGACTTCGGCGCCGGCGGCGTGTCGGTGGCCATCGGCGAGCTGACCGACGGTCTGGACATCTATCTGGATCGCGTGCCGACCAAGTACGACGGCCTGAATGCGACGGAGCTGGCGATCAGCGAGTCGCAGGAGCGCATGGCCGTGGTGGTCGAACGGGCGGACATGGAACGGTTCATGGACTATTGCCGTGAAGAGAATATCGAGGTGACGCACGTGGCCGACGTTACGGATACGCGCCGGATGCGCATGTACAACCGCGACCGGCTCGTGGTCGATCTTTCGCGCGAGTTCATCGACTCGGCGGGTGCGGCCCACTATGCCGAGGCCGAGATCGGCGCCGTCGAGGCGTGCGACCCCTTCGTGCGCAAGCCGCAGGGTGCGACGCTCGCCGAGCGCATGGAGGCCGACCTGGCGGACGACAACGTGGTGTCGCAGAAGGGTCTCGTCGAGATGTTCGACTCGACGATCGGCGCTTCGACCGTGCTGCTGCCCTTCGGCGGCCGCACGCAGGGCTCCGAGACGCAGGTCTCGGTGCAGAAACTCCCCGTCGAGGGATACACCGAGACGGCGAGCATCATGGCCTACGGCTACAACCCCTTCCTTACGTCGTGGAGCCCCTATCACGGGGCGGCCTACGCCGTCGTCGAGGCCTGCGCCAAGGTAGTGGCCGCCGGTGCGGAGTTCGGGGGGATGCGTTTTTCCTATCAGGAATATTTCGAACGGATGCACACCGCCCGTTCGTGGGGCAAACCGCTGGCGGCGCTGCTGGGTGCGCTGCGGATGCAGGTCGAGCTGGGGCTGCCGTCGATCGGCGGCAAGGACTCGATGAGCGGCACCTTCCAGCAGATCAACGTGCCGCCCATGCTCATGGCCTTCGGCATTACGACCGTCGACGCGCGGCGCGTGATCTCGACCGATCTGAAAGAGGCGGGGCATACGCTCTACCTGCTCAAACATACGCCGAAGGCGAACCGTATGCCCGATACCGCGGCGCTTCGAACCTTGTGGAACTATGCTTCCGAGCGGATCGCCGCAGGTCGGATCGTGGCGGGCTATGCCGTCGGGTTCGGCGGTGTGGCCGAGGCGCTGGCGAAGATGGCTTTCGGCAACGGAATCGGCGCGGAGGTCGAGTTGCCGGAGGAGGCGCTGTTCGCCTACGACTACGGTTCGATCGTGGTGGAGAGCACCGTCGAACTCGATGCGCCCTTCGCCGTGCGGCTGGGCCGGACGACGGCCGACGAAGCGTTGACCGTCAACGGCGAGCGGATGCCGCTCGACACGCTGCGCCGCGCCAACAGCGAGCGCTTCGCCCGAATCTATCCCGACCGCGGCGCGAACCGCGGAACGGTCATGGAGAGCACACCCGCACCTCGCACGTTCGTCTACGGGGGCGAGGCGGTGGAGCACCCCGTGGCCTACCTGCCCGTCTTCCCGGGCACGAACTGCGACTACGACACGGCGCGCGCCTTCCGCCGCGCCGGCGCCGAGGTCGAGACGACGGTCTTCTGCAACCTTTCGGCCGAGGCGATCTTCCGCTCGATCCGCGAGATGAAGGAGCATATCCGCCGGTGCCACATCTTCGTGCTCAGCGGCGGATTCTCGTCGGGCGACGAACCCGACGGAAGCGGCAAGTTCATCGCCAACGTACTCAACAACAAGGATATCGCGGAGGAGATCCATGCGCTGCTCGACCGCGGCGGCCTGATCCTGGGCATCTGCAACGGGTTCCAGGCGCTCGTCAAGTCGGGACTGCTGCCCTACGGGCGGCTGGGTTGCGTGACGAAGGATTCGCCCACGCTCTTCCGCAACGACATCAACCGCCACGTTTCGCAGATCGTCACCACGCGCGTGGCTTCGACGGCTTCGCCGTGGCTCAGTTCGTTCTCGGTGGGCGATCTGCACAGCATCGCCGTCAGTCACGGCGAGGGCAAGTTCGTGGTCGGCGAGCAGCTGGCGCGCCGGTTGTTCGAGCGCGGGCAGGTAGCTTTCCAGTACGCCGGCCCCGACGGTCATGCGACGGCCGAAGCGCCCTGCAACCCCAACGGTTCGTTCTACGCCATCGAGGGCATCGTCTCCGAGGACGGGCGTATTCTGGGCAAGATGGGCCATACGGAGCGCTACGGAGAGAACCTCTTCAAGAATATCTGCGGGGAGAAACGGCAGCCGATCTTCGAGAATGCCGTCGCCTATTTCCGCAAACGGAACTAACCTTAAACTTGAATACGCATGAACCTGAAACGAATCCTTTTCTGCCTGACGGCTTTCGCCGCTGCGATCGCTACGTCGGTTCCCTGCGCCGCCAGGCGTCCGTCGGGCTCCGACCTGCGGCTGCTCTACTGGAACATCCAGAACGGCATGTGGTCGGGGCAGGACGACAATTACGACCGCTTCGTGGAGTGGGTAAAGGAGTTCGACGCCGACGTCTGCGTGTGGTGCGAGGCGCAGTCGATCTACCGTTCGGGCACGGCCGACAGGATGCCGGAGGCCGACCGCTATCTGGTCGGCAACTGGGGCGAACTGGCGGCGCGCTACGGCCACAAGTATTGGTACGTGGGCGGTCACCGCGACAATTTCCCGCAGGTGATTACCTCGAAATACCCGATCGAGAACGTCGAGCGGATCGTGGGCGAGGAGCCCGACAGCGTGGTGACGCACGGCGCGGGGTGGGCCCGCATCGTGAAGAACGGTCGCACGGTCAATATCGTGACGCTGCATCTGTGGCCGCAGGCTTACGCCTACCGGGCGACCGACGTGGCGGCGAGCCGCGACGCGCACGAGGGCGACCGTTACCGCCGCATGGAGATCGAGTATATCTGCCGGCATACGATCGGCACCGCTCCCCGTGCCGCCGAAGAGCTTTGGGTGATGCTGGGCGACTTCAATTCGTGGTCGCGGTTCGACAACTGGTTCTACAAATGTCCGGAGAACGATCCGCGGCTGCTGACGCAGGATTACGTGCTCGAACATACGCCCTACGTCGACGTGATCGCCCGACAGCATCCCGGCCGGTTCCAGACGACGACTCATTCGGAAAAGCGTATCGATTTCGTCTACTGCACGCCGGCGCTCTACGACTGCGTGACGCGCGCCGAAGTGGTTCGCGACGACTATACCGAGCCGGTGCGCGATCCGAAGAAACTGTCGAATTTCTGGCACCCGTCGGATCACCGGCCGATCGTGGTGGACTTCGATCTGAAAAAAGCGAAAAACAATAACTCCAAAAAATAGAACAAACTATGAAACAGCTCGAAATGCTTTACGAGGGTAAGGCGAAACAGGTTTTCCGCACGGACGACGACGATGTGATCCTGATGCATTACAAGGATGCCGCCACCGCTTTCAACAACATCAAGAAGGCGACCATCGAGGGCAAGGGCGTCCTCAATAACAAGATTTCGACGATCATTTTCGGCTATCTGAAAGAGGCGGGCATTCCGACGCACTACATCTCTACGCTCAACGAGCGCGACCAGCTGTGCCGCCGCGTGAAGATCATCCCGTTGGAGGTGATCGTGCGCAACATCGTGGCCGGTTCGATGGCCAAGCGGCTGGGGCTGGAAGAGGGGCTCAGACCGTCGAACACGATCTACGACATCTGCTACAAGTGCGACGAGCTGGGCGATCCGCTCATCAACGACCATCACGCCGTGGCGCTGGGCGTAGTGACTTACGACGAACTGAAACGGATCTACGACATGACGGCCAAGATCAACGAGGTGCTGACCGGTCTGTTCGACCGCATGAACATCACGCTGGTGGACTTCAAGATCGAGTTCGGCCGCACGTCGGACGGGCAGATCGTGCTGGCGGACGAGGTGTCGCCCGATACCTGCCGTCTGTGGGACAAGACGACCAACGAGAAGCTCGACAAGGACCGTTTCCGCCGCGACCTGGGGCGCGTGCGCGAGGCCTACGAGGAGATTCTCGCCCGTTTGGAGGCTTTGAAAAAATAGAGGAGCGACACGGCGGGGGTGGGTTCCCGCTCCGGTTTTCGCTTTCGGATTAACTAATACAGGAGGAATCACGATATGAATGAATTGCCTTTCGACTCCCTGCACGAGGAGTGCGGCGTCTTCGGCGTCTTCGGCGTGGACGATGCGCCGGGAATCGTCTACTACGGCCTTCATGCCTTGCAGCACCGCGGCCAGGAGGCGTGCGGCATCGTCAGTGCCGAGGAGGGCCGCCTCGCGTCGGTCAAGGGCGAGGGGTTGGTGACCGAGGTCTTCAACGGCGACAACCTTTCGACGCTCCACGGCCGCATGGCCATCGGCCATGTGCGCTACTCGACGGCAGGGGGCGGCGGCCGCGAGAACGTGCAGCCCTTCGTCTTCCGGCACCATACGGGGAATTTCGCGCTGGCGCACAACGGCAACCTTGTCAATTCACGCGAGCTGGTGCGTTACTTGGAGGACAAGGGGAGCCTCTTCCACTCGACCTCCGACAGCGAGATCCTCGCGCACCTCATCAAGAAGGAGCACAGCTCGGAGCACCGCATTTTCGCCATCATCGACGCGCTCAACATGCTCGAAGGCGGGTTCGCCTTCCTGATCATGACCGAGAACCGGCTCTACGCCTGCCGTGACAAGTACGGCCTGCGTCCGCTGTCGATCGGCCGGCTCAACGACGGCTGGGTCGTCAGCTCGGAGACCTGCGCGCTGGACATCGTGGGCGCGGAGTTCGTGCGCGACGTCAATCCGGGCGAGATCGTCACGCTCGACCGCAACGGCATCCGCAGCCGCGACTATTCGATGTACAAGCGCAACTGCATGTGCGCCATGGAGTACATCTATTTCGCGCGCCCCGACAGCGACATCGAATGTTGCAACGTCCACGCCTTCCGCAAGGAGTCGGGCCGGCTCCTTTTCGAGGAGGCTCCGGCCGACGCCGACGTGGTGATCGGCGTGCCCGATTCGAGCCTTTCGGCCGCGATCGGTTACTCGGAGGCCAGCGGCATCCCCTATGAAATGGGGCTGGTCAAGAACCGTTACATCGGCCGTACCTTCATCCAGCCGTCGCAGGCGATGCGCGAGAAGGGCGTGAAGATGAAGCTTTCGGCCGTGCGGTCGCTCGTGGCGGGCAAGCGCGTGGCGCTCATCGACGACTCGATCGTGCGCGGTACGACTTCGCTGCGCATCGTGCGGCTGCTCAAGGCCGCCGGCGCGAAGGAGGTGCACGTGCGCATTGCCTCGCCCAAGATGACCCATCCCTGCTTCTACGGCGTCGACACCTCGACCTGCGACCAGTTGATCGGCCACCGCTGTTCGGTCGAGGAGATATGCCGCCAGATCGAGGCCGACTCGCTGGCCTTCCTCTCGGAGGGAGCGCTGCTGAGGGCCGGCAACCGCAAGGAGATGTGCATGGCCTGCTTCACGGGCCGTTATCCGACGGCGCTTTACGAACATGCCGCCGAGATCGGCCGCAAGGAGGACAAGAACCGTTAGCGGGGTATTCCTCGCGCGACGAATGTCAAACGAAAAACAGAAAAAACGATATGGCAGAAAGTTATGAGAAGGCCGGCGTGAATCTCGAAGCCGGTTACGAGGTGGTCCGCCGCATCAAGAAGCACGTCGCTTCGACGGCGCGCACGGGCGTCATGGGTACGATCGGCGCCTTCGGCGGCATGTTCGATCTGGCGGCCCTCGGAGTCAAGGAGCCGGTGCTCGTAAGCGGTACCGACGGCGTGGGAACCAAGCTCAAACTGGCCTTCGCGCTGGACAAACACGATACGATCGGCATCGATGCCGTGGCGATGTGCGTCAACGACGTGCTGGCTCAGGGTGCCGAGCCGCTCTTTTTCCTCGATTATGTGGCCGTGGGGCACAACGAACCGGTCAAGATCGAGGGCATCGTCTGCGGCGTGGCCGAGGGGTGCCGTCAGGCGGGCTGTGCGCTCGTAGGCGGCGAGACGGCCGAGATGCCGGGCATGTACGAAGGCGGCGAGTACGACATCGCGGGGTTCACGGTGGGCGTCGTCGAACGCAGCCGGCTCATCGACGGGTCGAAGGTCAAGACCGGCGACGTGCTGGTCGGGATCGCCTCGTCGGGCGTCCATTCCAACGGCTTCTCGCTGGTGCGCAAGGTGCTGTCGGACAACGGACTGGAACTGAACAAGGTCTATCCCGAACTGAGTAACCGCACGTTGGGCGAGGTGCTGCTCACCCCGACGAAAATCTATGTGAAGCCGGTGCTCGACGTGATCCGCCGGTGCGACGTCCACGGCATCAGCCACATCACCGGCGGCGGATTCGACGAGAACATTCCCCGCATCTTGCACGAGGGGCAGGGCATCGCCATTGAGGAGGGGACGTGGGAGATCCTGCCCGTGTTCTGCTTCCTGGAGAAGTACGGAAAGATCGCCCACCGCGAGATGTTCAACATCTTCAACATGGGCGTCGGCATGGTCATCGCGCTCGACGCCGAGGAGGCGCAGAAGGCCGTCGACATCCTCGCGTCGCACGGAGAGCAGGCGTCGGTCATCGGACGTGTCACCGACTCCGAAGGGGTCGTCATCCGGTAGCGTGCCGATGAAGCGGATCGCTGTTTTCGCCAGCGGCGAAGGGAGCAACTTCGAGGCGATCGCCGCTGCATGCAAGCGGGGTGCGATCGCGGCCGAGGTGGCGCTCGTCGTCTGCGACCGGCCCGGGGCGCGCGTCACGGAGCGCGCGGCGGCGCGGGGCATCGCCTGCTTCGCCTTCGCGCCGAAGGAGTATGCCTCGAAGGCCGACTACGAACGCGAGATCGTCGCGCGGCTCGATGCCGCGCGAGTCGATCTGGTCTGTCTGGCGGGGTACATGCGCATCCTCTCGGAGGTGCTGCTCGGCGCCTACGGCGGGCGGATCGTCAACATCCATCCTTCGCTGCTGCCCGCCTTCAAGGGGGCGCACGCGATCGAGGAGGCCGTCGCCTACGGGGTGAAGGTCTACGGGGTGACGATCCACTGGGTCGACGCCACGCTCGACGGCGGGCGGATCATCGCGCAGCGCGCCTTCGCCTACGACGGCGACGACGTGCGCGAGGTCGAACGGCGCGTGCACGAGGTGGAGCATGAATTATACGTGGAAACGATTGATAAATTGGTAAAAGCATAAAATACGAAAAATGAGGGCATTGATAAGTGTCAGCGATAAGACGGGCGTCGTCGACTTCGCAAAGAATTTGAAGGCTTTGGGCTGGGAGGTGATCGCCACGGGCGGCACGATGAAACTGTTGCGCGAGAGCGGTGTCGAGGTGTTGAACATCAGCGACGTGACCGGCTTCCCCGAGATTTGCGACGGGCGCGTGAAGACGCTTCATCCGGCCGTGCACGGCGGTCTGCTGGCGCGCCGCGACGTCGAGGAGCACGTCGAGGCGCTGCGCGCCAACGGCATCGAGTTCATCGATCTGGTCTGCGTGAACCTCTATCCCTTCCGCCAGACGATCGCCAAAGAGGGCGTTACGCTGGCCGAGGCGATCGAGAACATCGACATCGGCGGCCCTTCGATGCTGCGCAGTGCGGCCAAGAATTTCCGCGACGTGACCGTCGTCTGCGATCCGGCGGACTACGCCGCGATTCTGGACGAGATGCGCGCCGAGGGCAATACTTCGGTCGAAACGCGTCTGCGTCTTTCGGCCAAGGCCTACACACATACGGCGGAGTACGACAGCATGATCGCCACCTACATGCGTGCGCAGGCGGGCCTGCCCGAGAAACTGTTCCTCGATTTCGATCTGGTGCAGTCGCTCCGCTACGGCGAGAATCCCCATCAGACGGCCAAGTTCTACCGCTCGGCCGAGGAGGTTCCCTTCTCGCTGGCCCATGCCCGGCAACTCAACGGCAAGGAGCTGTCGTACAATAATATCCAAGATGCCAACGCCGCGCTGAACATCGTGCGCGAGTTCGACGAGCCTTTCTGCGTGGGGCTCAAACACATGAATCCCTGCGGCGCGGCCGTCGGCCGCGACGTCGTGGAGGCGTGGACGAAGGCCTACGAGGCCGACAAGGTGTCGATCTTCGGCGGTATCGTGGCTGTCAACCGCGAGGTGACGCGCGAGGCGGCCGAACGGATGAAGCCGATTTTTTTGGAGATCATCATGGCGCCCAAGTTCTCGGAAGGGGCGTTGGAGGTGCTCTGCACGAAGAAGAACCTGCGGCTGCTCGAAGTCGACATGACGCGCAGCGACGTGCATCCGATGCAGTACGTGAGCGTCAACGGCGGTCTGCTGGCGCAGGAGCTCGACGTGGAGACGAAGCGGATCGAGGCGTCGATGACCGTTACGAAGGCGCGTCCCGACGCTGCACAGCTGCGCGACTTGGAGTTCGCCTGGCGGATCGTCAAGCATGTCAAGTCGAACGCGATCGTGGTGGTGAAGGGGGGACAGACGCTCGGCGTCGGCGCCGGTCAGATGAACCGGATCGGATCGGCCGAGATCGCGTTGAAGGAGGCGCAGGCCAAAGGTGCGACCGAGGGGCTGGTCATGGCGTCGGACGGGTTCTTCCCCTTCGACGACTGCGTGACGCTCGCCGCCGCCAACGGTGTCGCGGCGATCGTGCAGCCCGGCGGTTCGGTGCGCGACGAGGATTCGATCCGCAAGGCCGACGAAACGGGCGTGGCGATGCTCTTCACGGGGATGCGCCATTTCAAACACTGAGATGACGAGATCGGGGGGCGGGTCCGCTGTCCGTTATTCGGGCAGGATTCGGCTCTGCCGCCGGAGAAGAACCGGGTGCGGCGGGACGGCGGCCGCGACGTGAAACCGCATGATTTTGAAACCGAATTAAAGATATATTTCGATCCATGAAAGTTCTTGTAGTGGGCGGCGGAGGCCGCGAACATGCCATTGTCGATGCGCTGACGCGCAGCGGAAGGATCGACACGATCTATTGCGCGCCGGGCAATGCGGGCATCGCGGCGCAGGCCGAGTGCGTCCCGATCCGCGAGACGGAGGTGGAGGCTTTGCGCGATTTTGCGCTGGAGCACAACGTGACGCTGACGGTCGTAGGCCCCGAAGCGGCGCTGGCGGCGGGTATCGTCGACTGTTTCCGTGCGGCGGGACTGCGGATCTTCGGCCCGACGAAGGCGGCCGCGCGCATCGAGTCGTCGAAGGAGTTCGCCAAGGAGCTGATGGCCAAATACGGTATCCCGACGGCGGGGTTCCGTGCCTTCACCGCGTATGAGGAGGCGCGCGACTACGTGGCCTCGCGTCCGTTGCCGGCGGTGCTGAAATACGACGGGCTGGCGGCCGGCAAGGGTGTGGTCATCGCGCAGACGATGGAGGAGGCCGATGCCGCGTTGTGCGACATGCTGCTCGACGACAAGTTCGGGCACGGCAAGGTGGTGGTCGAGGATTGGCTCGAAGGGCCCGAGTTCTCGTTCATGTGTTTCGTCGACCGCCGGCGTGTCTATCCGATGGCGCTGGCGCAGGATCACAAGCGGGCCTACGATGGCGACGAAGGGCCCAATACGGGCGGCATGGGCGCTTATTCGCCGCTGCCGTTCGTGACCGGGGAGGACGAACGGTATGCGTTGGAGCGGATCATGCAGCCCGTCGCCGATGCGATGTGCGCCGAAGGGTGTCCCTTCACGGGGGTGCTCTACGGCGGCCTGATGAAGACGCGCGACGGCATCAAGGTGATCGAGTTCAACGCCCGTTTCGGCGATCCGGAGACGGAAGTAGTGCTGCCGCGCCTGAAAAGCGACATCGTGGAGATCTTCTCGGCCGTGGCCGACGGCTGGGAGCTGGAGCACCCGCTCGAATGGCACGACTTTTCGACGGTGGGCGTGGTGCTGGCCTCGAAGGGCTATCCCGGCAACTATGCGAAGGGCGCCGTGATCGAGGGGCTGGACGAGGTCGACGGCGCGGTCTACCACATGGGTACGGCCTCGAAGGAGGGGCGGATCGTGACGGCCGGCGGTCGGGTGGCGATCGTCGTCTGTGCGGCGCCGACGCTCGGCGAGGCGCTGGAAAAGTGCAATCGGGAAGTAGGTAAGGTGCGGTGCGACAATCTGTTCCATCGTACGGACATCGGACGGAAAGCAATCAAGTGATTCTATGGCGACGATAATCAGCGGAAAAGAGTTGTCGGCCTCGATGAAGGCCGAAATGGCGGCGGCGGTGAAGGAGTTCCCCGCCAAATACGGGCGGGCGCCCCATCTGGTCGTGGTGCTCGTGGGCGACGATCCGGCCAGCGTGAGCTATGTGACGGGCAAGGCCAAGGCTTCGGCCGAGGTGGGCATTCGCAACACGACGATCCGCCGCCCGGCGGAGACAGGCGAGGCGGAGTTGCTGGCGCTGATCGGCGAACTGAATGCCGACGACGGCGTGGACGGGATTCTGGTGCAGCTGCCCCTGCCGAAGCATATCGACGAGGATCGGGTGATCGCGGCGATCCGCCGCGAGAAGGACGTGGACGGTTTCCATCCGCTCAACGTAGCCAATCTGTGGCTCAAACAGCCCTGCACGCTGCCTTGCACGCCGAAAGGAATTATCCGGATGTTGCAGCGGGCAGGTGTGGAGATCGCCGGCAAACGTGCCGTGGTGATCGGCCGCAGCAATATCGTAGGGCTGCCGGTGGCCAAATTGCTGCTCGACGCCAACGCTACGGTGACGATCGCCCACAGCCGCACGCGAAATCTGCCGGAGGTGACGCGCGAAGCGGACATCCTGGTCGTGGCGATCGGCCGGCCGCGTTTCGTGACGGCCGACATGGTGCGTCCGGGCGCCGTGGTGATCGACGTGGGGGTCAACCGCGATCCCGGGACGGGCAAGCTGTGCGGCGACGTGGACTACGCCGCCGTCGAACCGCTGGCCTCGGTCATCACTCCCGTGCCGGGCGGCGTGGGGCCGATGACGATCGCTTGTCTGATGGAGAATACGGTCGAATGTTTCCTGCGTAAAATGGAGCGGTGACGCGGCGGACGATCGGAATTACGGGGCTTTCTGCGATTTGCGGAAGGCCCCGTTTCGCATCGGGCCTCCGGTCGTCGGGGGATGTTGCGACCTGCCGCAGGGCGGTTCCGGAAGAGGTCGGGCGTTCGGCCGGATTCCGCGGTGCGCATCGTCGTCAGTGTTCCATGTCGTTCAGGTAGATTTCGAGTGCCCGTACCGAAATCTGGATTTCGCGGATGGAGACGCCGAGCGAGCCGATCAGCGCCAACAGGCCCGCACCGAAGACGTATGCGGCCACGAGCGGCAGCCCGATGTAGAGCAGGAACATCGTCACGACGCACAGGAACAGGCTGGCGATCCCCAGAATCTGCATGGCGCGGGTCAGGTAGAGCCGCCGCCGCAGGTTGTCGATCTGGGCGGCCGTCAGGTCGGAACGGTGTTGGAGGTATTGCGCTTTGAGCGTGCGGATCAGCTGGGCGTAGGAGAGAAACCGGTTGGTGTAGGCCAGCAGGATCAGCGAAATGGCGGGAAAGAGCAGCGCGGGGACGGTGAGTGTGAGTTCTTCCATAGCGAACGGATTATCGTGTCGTCGGGACAAAGATACGATTAAGCCGAGCGCAATGCAAATTTATTTGCTTTTTGCCGAGGCGGAGTATC
>ERZ824575.2264-NODE-2264-length-15485-cov-2.772262_pt1 | contig 15485 bp, 14 predicted proteins | sample MGYA00519470_ERZ824575 | MGnify/ENA primary metagenome ERZ824575 (study PRJEB31778, sample SAMEA3449170) | human gut metagenome | biome: human gut; feature: human-associated habitat; material: faeces | place: United Kingdom | collected 2010/2012 ...
CGATCTGCTCTCCCTGAACGGGGCCCCGATCGACGGCGCGGAGCCCATGAGCCCGTCGGTTCTGATCCTCAAAAACCGGGGCGAGAGCTCGGAACGCCCGGCCGGCGAGTGGAACGAGGCCGATATCGAGTTCCGGGGCGACCGCATCACGGTCCGCATCAACGGGGTGCTGCAGAACGAGTGTACGGGTGCGGATACGTGCGGCTATCTGGCCCTGCAGAGCGAGGGCGGTCCGCTGGAGTTCCGCAACGTCCGGCTGACGCCGCTCGACGAGTAGTGTACCCTTCCCGCAATTGAAAAATCCCTCCGCTGCAGTAAGCTGTGGAGGGATTTTTTCATTCCGGGCTCCTATCGGATGCGTTCGTAGCGGGGGAGCCGGTCGAGCGGCACGTCGATTGCGATGCGGCAGGGCTTTTTGGAGACCCTGAACACCTCGCCGCGGTCATCCCGCCAGGTGCCCGGCGGCAGCAGCACCTCGCGCCGGGTGCCGGGCGACACCATCGGTGCCACCAGATAGCGGTCGCCGAGCATGAACTGATCCCTGCATTCGAGGAAGCCCATGTGCGGGAAGGCATACTCCATGGCGCGGACGATCGGTTCGCCGGTCTCGGCCGCATGGCGGGCCTGCGAGAGAATGTAGGGGCCGAACTCGCTGTGCAGCTGCGCGTAGCGGGCGCAGATGGCCGTATTCTCGGGCGAAAGGATGCGCCAGGGGGCCACCGAGAACTGCATCATCGGCATCAGGGCATGGACCTGCGCCGAGCGGACGATGAGCTCCTCGTCGAAGTGCTCGACCCCGAAGAAGGAGGTGTACTGTCCGCCGCCGATCATGTCGGGGCAGGTGAAGGCGTGGCCCAGCAGGCCGGCTGCGGTCATGTCGGGAATGAGCAGCTGCAGCGCCTTCCACGAGTAGTCCTTGTCGCCGAGCCGCTGCACGACGGGCTGTCCGCCGAGCTTCCAGCAGGCGCGCAGCTCGTTGTAGTCGAACGAGGCGCCCAGCTCGGCCCAGCGCTGCATGTAGGTGTTGGCATCGGCCTCGGGGTCATGGTAGGCATACTCCTCGGCCTGCATGTAGGCGACATCGCCGCCGTCGAACTTGAATCCGTCGGTGCCGTAGCGGCGGCGGTTCTCTTCGAGCTGCTCGCGCAGATAGGCCACCGCTTCGGGATTCGTCAGGTCGTAGCAGGCGCTGAAGCCGTTCCACCAGCGGATGACGGCCGTCTTGCCTGCGCGGTTCTTGAGCAGATACCCCTTGCGCTCCAGCGTCCGGAACTCGGGCGAGTCGGGCGAGACGTAGGGGGCGATCCAGAGCATGACGCGGAATCCCATCCCGTGCAGCGAGTCGATCATCCCCCGCGGATCGGGAAAGCGCGAAGCCTTGAAGTCGAAATTGCCGTAGTCGTTCTGCCAGTTGTCGTCGATCATGAAGATGCCGCGGGGAAATCCGTGTTCGACGACCTTGCGGGCATATTGCATGATGTCGTGCCGGTTCTGGTCATAGGTGAGCTCGATCCAGGTGTTGTACTGGGGCATCGAGAAGAAGAGCTCCTGGGGAATCCGTCCCGAAGGCGGGAAGTGGGCCGCGGAGGCCGCCGCATAGGCGTCGCGCAGATTCTCGCCGGCCCGTACAACCTCGACCGCTCCGTAGTCGGAATCCACGACAAGATTCCCCTCCTCGATGCGGAAGCGGAACGGCCGTTCGGACCAGACGTAGCGGCCCTCGGAGGAGAGCAGCAGCGGCACCGACTGGTTGTTGTAGTTGCTCTTCGAGAGATCCTGCTCCGCGAGCTCCTCGCCGAAGGGCATGCGGTTGCCCAGGGCGACGAATCCGCCCCACCAGCGCTCGCCGGGCAGGGATTCGACGATTCTGACATGGGGATCGCGGGCAAGTGCCAGCAGCGAGCTGCCTGTGAGCAGCAGGGAGAGCAGGAGTTTTTTCATGCGGCTAAATTTGTACAAAAATAGCAAAAATCCCCGGAAGAAGCGGTACGAATGCGGATCTTTTATCCTTTCGGCCGGCTCTTTTCGAATGCCAGCCGTTCGCCGCTGTCGTAGCGGATCTTCCCGCAGAAGCGGAAGCCCTCCTTTTCCAGCAGCCGGAGCATGATGCGATTGTCGAAGTTGGTATCGACCCGGAACGCCTCCACACCGCGGGCGAGGGCCAGCCGTTCCACCCGCCGCAGAAATTCCGTCGCCACGCCCTGCCGTTTTGCCTCGTCAGCCACGGCCAGGCGGTGCAGCACGACATACCGTCCGTCGGTCAGCCATGCTCCTTCGATGGCCCCGTAGGCAGGCTCTCCGTCAAAGACCACGGCGCCGTAGGCTGCGATGCCCCGTGTTCCGGCCGATTCCGGCCGACAGAGCACCTGCCCGTAGCCCCGTTCGATATCGCGCCGGATATCCTGCTCTGCCGGATAACCGTTTTGCCACTGTTGGCTGCCAGCTGCCCGCATCTGGGCCTGGGCCTGTCCGATGATTTTGAGAATCCGGGGAATCTCCCGCATTTCGGCCCGACGAAAAATCCACTCCCTGTTCATGACTGCCAAGCTGCGTTGTCGTAATTTCCGGGACCGTACGGGCCGGCTGCCGTGCGGCGGCAGGGACATGCCGTGCTGCGGCCGCCTGTGCGGCTTTCCGATCCCTTTCGATCCCTTCCCTGCGGGCGGTTACTCCATGTATCCGGTAACGACGAGCGGGGCGTCGCCCACCCGGGCCACCACCTCGCGCGCTTCACCCTGCGTATCGGTGTAGCGGAAGGTGTAGGTGCGGTTCTTCTCGAGCAGGAAGTGCAGCGCGTCGTTCATGTCCTGAAGCGGCCCGGCCGTGCGTCCTCCGCCCATCTGCTCCGTGCCGCAGAAGACATCGACGTTGGCGGCCACGCGGTCTCCCGAGGCCGTCGCGTGGCGGGCGTCGCGGAACATGCGGAAGGTTACCTGAACGTGCGTTCCCTCCTCGGCGGCCCTATCCGCAAACGAGGCGTAGACGTCGCGGTAGCGCTGCGTAACGTCCGTGGCGTGAATCTCGTGCGAGGTTTCGTTCCAGACCATCGGGAACCAGTCGCCGGTCGGTGCGAACGATACGGCATAGACCGCATGCTGCCGGTCTCCGGGCACGGCCTGCCCGGCGTCGGCGAGGAACCAGGCGCGGTCGAGCGCCGCAGGCTGGTAGTATTCGGTGAAGTGCCATTCGCCGTCGATCCATACCTCCGTCCAGCTGTGGTTGCCGCGTTCGTCATGCCAGGCCGCCGTGCCGGCGAAGCGTGCCGGAATGCCCACCGCACGCAGGGCATCGACCAGCAGAATCGACAGTCCCGTGCAGGAGGCCATGCCCTGGCGCATCGACTCCGCGGGGCTCTGGTTGGTCTTCTCGCGCAGGGTGTTGTACTCCACGCCGACCACCTCCGGAAGGATGCGGTTCACCGTGTCGATCGCCGCCCGCATGTCGCTGCATCCGGCCACGCGCGGTGCAAACCGTTCGTAGAAATCCCGCCGCCAGGCGTCGCGCACCTCGTCCACCGAGGCGTAGGGCAGCACCTCGTTGCGGAAAATCTCCTCGGGCAGCGCCTTCGTCCACGGGAACTCCCTGCGGGCGCGGCAGGCGTAGGCGACATTCTCGCGCAGCAGGTCGAGCCGCATCGTGTCGCGGTCGCCCGGCGTCATGCGGTTCAGCAGCCACGCCGTGGTTGCCCGCTCGTCGCGGGGCGTTTGGCGAAGCAGCTCCCGCAGCGCCTCCGGGCGGGAGGAACTCTCCAGCGTGGTTGCGAGCTGCTGTCGCTCTTCGGCCGGAATCCCGGCATCATACCGGTTGCAGGCCACCAGTGCGGCCGTGCAGAGCAGGATCATCCATCTTTTCATGGTCGTCGTATTTTTCAGGCAAGTTGTTTCATGATTTCGCGGACCTTCTCCTCGTCGGTGCCGACCGAGGCGTATTCGGGAATTCCGGCCACGCCGCCCATCGATACCGCGGGGTTGCGGTAAAGCATGCGGCTCTCTATCGTGCCGCGGGCGCTGAAGTGCACGGCATCGACGCCTGCGTGGACGAACTCCCGCACGTTTGCGGCCGTGATGCCGCTCCCGGCCATGATCGCAATACGGCCGGCAGCGAGGGCGACCAGCCGGCGGATCGTGTCGATGCCTTCGGGTGCCGTGTTGCGGCCTCCCGAGGTGAGGACCCGGCGGCATCCGCAGCGGATGAGCGCCTCGAGCGCCTCTTCGGGGTCGCGCACCATGTCGAAGGCGCGGTGGAAGGTTACCTCCATCCCTGCGGTTGCGGCGACGAAGGCTGCGGTGCGCTCTTCGTCGATCCTCCCGTCGGGGGTGAGCATCCCCGCAACGACGCAATCGGCGCCGCTCTCGCGGGCGAAGGCCACTTCGTCGAGCATCTGTCGGAATTCATCGTCCGTATAGAGGAAATCGCCGCCGCGGGGGCGTATCATGACGCTTAACCGCAGATTCGGAATGCGGCGGGCTTCGCGGATTGCTGCGGCCGAGGGGGTCGTGCCGCCTTCGTAGGGCGAGGCGCACAGTTCGGCACGCCAGAGGCCCTGCCGTGCCGCGATGCGGCACGCCTCGGGCGAGAAGGCGCAGAGTTCGGTTTCGATCATTATTGTACGGTTTGAGGCCCCGGGGTCGCCGGAGCCTCTGCGAAGATAGCGATTTTTGCCCAAACGGCCAAAGACCGGGGCCCTATCGCAGCAGCACGGTTACCGACATCGGTCCGTGGGCGCCGAAGACGAGCGCCTGTTCGATGTCGGCCGTCTTCGAGGGGCCCGACATGAAACATCCGTATCCGAAGTCATCTACCTCGGGGCGTGCGACGGCCTGGTGCATCGTATCGACGATCGCATCGTGCGGGATGACGATGAGCAGCGCCGTGGCGCCGAAGTAGAGCACCTTGTGGCGAATCGTCTGCGGAATCCATACGGCGCCGTTCTCCGCCACGCCGAACGAGCCGGCGACGACGCCCAGGTCGATATCGACCAGCTGGCGCGGGTCCTCGACGCGGTCGGGATCGACCGTCGCGCAGGTCAGCCCCGGGAGGTTCGAGGCGATCGTCCGTGCCTCGGGATAGCAGCGGCGCACCGCCTCGTCGAGCGTCTCGCCGGGCTGCAGCATGGCCATGCGGCCGCCGGCCGCTTCGAGCCTCTGCGCGAAGATCTCCGCGGGACGGTCGAAATGCTGGGGCGTGAATCCGAACTCCGGGTAGGGACTTTCGGGCATTCCGTCCGCGGCCAGTTTCCTGAGCATTTCGTCTTTACTGTTCATCTTTTTCGTCTTTTCTGAATGCGCCCCGTTTCCATTGGGCATTGAACGTCTCGCGGGCGAAGCGGGGCATGGCGCGTCCCGGGGCGCTCCAGGGGTTGAGGTTGTTTTCCACCATGCCGCGCGGCAGTTTCTCCGCGGCCCGTGCGCAGGCGATGGCGCCGTAGAAACGTCCGGGTCCGGCCATGACAAAGTCCATGCCCTTCACGGCGGCCTTCTTCGTCGGATCGGCCAGATGCAGCGCGTCGAGCTGCTGCCGCCACAGGTAGATCTGCTCCCCGAGGTCGATCTTTGCGGGGCAGACTCCCGAGCAGGAGTAGCAGAGCGTGCAGGCCGAGATGTTGCCGTGGTGGAGCTTCGGGCTGCGCAGCATCGAGAGGTTGATGCCCAGCGGCCCGGGGATGAAGTAGGAGTAGGAGTATCCACCCGAACGCCGGTAGACGGGACAGGTGTTCATGCAGGCGCCGCAGCGGAGGCATTTGAGCATGTTGCGGTGCCGTGCGTCGGCGAGCCATTCCGAGCGCCCGTTGTCCACCAGGATGACATGGATCCGCTTGCCGGGTGCGGGCCTCCGGTAGAGCGACGTGTAGGTCGTAACGGGCTGCCCGGTGCCCGAGCGGGCCAGCAGCCGCGTGAAGACGCCCAGGGCGCGCATGTCGGGGATGACCTTTTCGATGCCCATGATGGCGATGTGCAGGTCGGTGAACGAGGTGCCCATGTCGGCGTTGCCTTCGTTCGTGCAGACGGCCAGCGCGCCGGTCGAGGCGATGGCGAAATTGACTCCCGTCATCGAGACGTCGGCGTTGAGGAACTTTTCGCGCAGGTTCTTGCGGGCGGCATGGGTCAGGTAGGAGGGGTCGCTGTTGCCCTCTTCGGTGCCCATCTCCCGGTGGAAGAGCTCCCCGACCTCTTCGCGGCGTACGCCGATGGCCGGCAGGACGATGTGGCTGGGCGGCAGGTGCAGCAGCTGCATGATCCGCTCCCCGAGGTCGCTCTCCACGGCATCCACGCCCCGCTCATGGAGGTAGGGCGTCAGTCCGCACTCCTCAGAGAGCATCGACTTGCTCTTGATGAGGCGTCTGCCGCCGTGCTCGCGGATGAGCTGCCAGACGGTCTCGTTCATCTCGGCGGCATCGCGGGCCCAGTGGACCACCATGCCGTTGGCCGTGGCGTTGCGCTCGAACTCCTGCAGGTAGTCGGCCAGATGGCTCAAGGTGTGTTGCTTGATCTGCGACGAGAGGTTCCGGAGCTCCTCCCATTCGGGAACACTCTCCATCATGCGGTCGCGCTTCTCGCGCACGGCATAGAGCGCCTGGTCGTGCCAGGCCATGCGCCCGGCGTCGGCCACGAATTTTCTGGCTGCAACGGAATGGGTACTCATAACGTGGAGTTGAGGATTTCGACGATGTGAATGGTCTTTATCGGGAGTTTCTCGCGGTCGATGACACCCTGCATGTGCATCAGACACGAGGAGTCGGCGCCGGTGATGTATTCGGCGCCGGTCGCCATGTGCCGCGCGACCTTGGCACGCCCCATGGCCACCGACACGGCCCCCTCCTCGGCCGAGAACATGCCGCCGAAGCCGCAGCATTCGTCCCGGCGTTCGGGTTCCGCGACCTCGATGCCTTCGACCATCGCAAGCAGGTCGCGCAGCTTCGAGTGGTAGGGGACGTGCTGCTCGCTGGGCGACGAAAGGCCCATGCGGCGCACGCCGTGGCAGGAGTTGTGCAGGCTTATGCGGTGCGGAAAGCGGGCGTCGAGCCGTGCGGGCTTCACCACGTCGTGCAAGAATTCGCAGATCTCCCAGATGCGGGCATCCACGCAGGCGTGTTCGCGGTAGTCCTTCAGCAGGTGCGGGTATCCTTCGCGCACGAAGACCACGCAGCTGGCCGAGGGGCCCACGACATAGTCGTATCGATCGAAGAGGGCGTTCATGCGTTCGGCCAGTGCGCGGGCATCCTTTTCATAACCGGCATTGGCCATCGGCTGTCCGCAGCAGGTCTGGTCGAGCGGGTAGTCCACTTCGCAGCCCACGCGCCGCAGCAGTTCGTACGAAGCCCTGCCCACATCGGGGTAGAGGGCGTTGATATAACAGGGAATGAACAGTCCGACTTTCATTCTTCGGGATTTTTGTGTGCGTGAAATCGCCGTCAAAGATAGCGGATTTTTTCGTAAATGCATCTTCTCGGAGCGCCTGCCGGCAAAAAAACGACGGCGGCGGGGACAAAAAAAAGAGCGTCCCCGCTTTTCCGGAGACGCTCCTGCGTGATGGCCGATGGTCGGACGTCGATTATTTGATCTCGATCTGACGGGCGGCGGGCGTTACGTGAACCTCCTTCTTCTTCGGAATCTCCACCGTCAGCACGCCGTTCTCGACCTTGGCGGCGATCTTCTCCTTCTCGACATTGTCGGGCAGGATCAGGCTCTGCTGGAACTGGCTGTACGAGAACTCGCGACGCAGGTAGGTGCCTTTGTGCTTCTTGTCCTCCTCCTTGTTCTCGGACTTCTTCTCCATGGAGATCTGCAGTTCGTTGTCCTCATTGATATGGACCTTGAAATCCTCCTTGGTCATACCAGGGGCAGCCACCTCGACCTTGAAGTCGTCCTCCGTTTCGAGAATGTTTACGGCCGGAGCCGTTACATTCGACTTGTCTACCCATTCGCTACCGAAAAAGTCATTGAAAATACTCGGTAACCAATTCTGATTTCTTCTGACCGGCATCATAGTTTTGTCCTCCTATAATTTTAGTTTAACATGCTTGCTTTTTGTCCCGCCCCTTTCGGAGCGGTTTCGATCCCATACCGGTCAAATCCCGTGCCAGGAGCAAGTGCAGCAAAAATTGTCATGAATTGTCATGAATTGTCATTTTTTCAGAAAATTTGTCGTGTCGGAATGTCGCATGGCGACAAATTCGTATATTTGCAGGTAACGTTAAACCTTCTATCCTTAATTCACATATGAAGAGAAGAATGCTGGCCTGCGCCGCGCTGCTGTTTGCCGCGTGCGGAGGCACTCAGGGTGAAAAAGAGGGGGCCGAAACCGTCGAGCCCCGTACCGAGGTAACCTATGGAGAACAGATTGCACTGCTTCCCGTGGCGGAGCAGGGCGGTCTGACGATCAACGAGGCCCTGCGCAACCGCCGTTCCTGGCGGGAGTACAACGCCGGAACGCTGTCGCTTGAGGAGCTTTCGGGGGTGCTGTGGGCCGCCGCGGGTGAGAACCGTCCGTCGGAGGGACGCCTGACGGCTCCGTCGGCACTGGCGCTCTATCCCGTCCGGGTCTATGCCATCCTTGCCGAAGGGGCCTATCTCTACGATGCGAAGGCGCACACCCTGACGCGCGTGGCGGAGGGCGACCTGCGCAAGCTCTCCGGGGCCCAGGAGTTCGTCTTCTCGGCGCCACTGAACCTGGTCTACGTTGCCGATCTTTCTGTCTACGACGGTCGTGAGATCCCGGCCGAGCGGGCTCGTTATCTTTGCGGACAGGATGCCGCGGGTTATGCCGAGAACGTGAACCTCTATACCGCGGGCCACGGACTGCGTTCGATCACGCGGGGCAGCGCTCCCGAGGCGGAGCTGCTCGCAGCCCTCGGAGTGGATGCCGACCGCTGTTTCCTGGCTCTGGTGCAGACCGTCGGCCGCTGACGCTGCCCGGAGGCCCGTCTTGAGACGTCCCGGGGCAGAAAAGCCCCGGGACGTCTCGCGGAAAGCATCCGAAAGCCTGTGTCGGTACCGTTTGAATGGCGGGTTTTCCCGGCTTTTCCGGCAAACCGGACGGGCGGGACTAAAAATCGGGTGAAAATTCTGCGGAATAATCTTCGGAGGATCTTTTTGTTGTATGATAGTTTCCGAATATTGTTCAAAACGTTTTCGCGTACGCACTGTCTCGATCACGGCGGTTCTCCTCGGAAATCGCTCTGCCGCCCTGCTGAATTTGTACGGTATCCGTCATGAAAACGCGCTGCGGAGAGCCTGGATTGAGTCGTTGTGTCGGGTCTGACCGTCGGTGCCTCGATGAGTGGCATCGAAACGATTTTGAATTATATTGTCTTGAAAATAAAATATTTATTGGTGTTATCTAATGGCTCTTCCCGTTTCGGGGAGACGGGATTCCGACCGGTGGACGGCCGGTTGGAACGTTCGGACCGATAAAGTGCGGCGGGTTGCTTTCTTGCAATGGCCCGTGTCCGTTTCATCCCCGAAAAGAGCTTGGGTCTTGCCGGAAGAGTCTCTCGAATCTCCTCTTTGCGGGCTGCGAATAAAATAATAATTTTGTGGGAGTCATGGAGCCTTTTGCCATATGGATTGTGTCGGCCGGCCTGTGTCTGATGATGGGGCTGCTCATCGCAGACCGGCTGCGTCCCGGATTCGTGCTGTTTTCGGGTGTCGTGCTTTTCATGTGCACGGGTATCCTGTCGCCCCGGGAGGCGCTGGCCGGATTTGCCAATGAAGGGGTGATAACCGTGGGCCTGCTGTTTCTGGTCAGCGAAGGCATACGCCGGTGCGATGCGTTGGGGCATCTGGTCAAATGGCTGCTGCCGGCCGATCCCCGGATGACCGTTCGCAAGGGCTATCTGCGCATTCTGCCGACGATCGCCTCCGTGTCGGCCTTTCTGAACAACACCCCTGTTGTCGTGGTCTTTATCCCGATCATCAAGCAGTGGGCCCGCCGTACGGGACTGGCTGTTCGCAAGTTCCTCATACCGCTCTCCTATGCGGCGATCCTGGGCGGCATGTGCACGTTGATCGGAACGTCGACCAACCTTGTGGTTCACGGCATGATGCTCGACGAGGGTTTCGAGGGTTTCACGATGTTCGAACTGGGCAAGGTCGGCGTCTGCATCGCCGCGGTCGGTCTGCTTTACCTGATTTTCTTCGGCAACAAGCGGCTTCCGGACGATCCGGCGTTGGAGGAGCAGTCCGACCTTGAGGAGCAGCGTCGTGAGGTCGAGGCGGTATTGGGCCCTCGTTTCCCGGGGATAAACCGCAACTTTTCCGAGTTTGATTTCCGTCATCGCTACGGAGCCGAAATCCGGGCTGTCCGCCGGGGCGGGGTGGAACTCAAGGCTCTGGACGAGGTTGTCTTCAGGGCGGGTGATACGCTGGTGCTGGAGACCGACGGCCGGTTCATTGAACGCTGGGGCGACTCACGGGCCTTTCTGATGTTGAGCAACGGCTCGGAGCATCGTCCCGTGTCTCCGCGCTGGAAGAAGTGGCTTGCGCTGTTCCTGCTAGTGATAATGATCGGCGGCGCCACGTTTGGCAGCATGCCCTTCATGGCGGAGCTGGTGCCCGACATGCAGTTCGACATGTTCTTCTGGGTCTGCATCGTAGCGGTGCTGATGGCCTGTTTCGGCATCTTCCCGGCCAAGAAATACACGAAATTCATCTCCTGGGACATCCTTGTAACGATCGCTTCGGCGCTGGCCATCAGCCGGGCCATGATCAACTCGGGACTGGCCGACTGGATCGCAACCCGTCTGACGGGATTGTCGGCCGTAGCCTCGCCGTTGGCCGTGCTGGCCGTGCTCTACGTGACGACCAATCTCATTACGGAGTTCATCACCAACAATGCGGCGGCAGCCTTTGCCTTCCCCGTGGCCATGTCGGCTGCCGCGCATCTCGGGGTTGATCCGATGCCCTTTTTCGTGGCGATCTGCATCGCGGCCTCGTGCAGCTTCTCTTCGCCGATCGGTTACCAGACCAACATGATCGTGCAGGGAATCGGCAATTACCGTTTCCGGGATTTTATCCGCATCGGATTGCCGCTCAACCTCATCGCCTTTTTGGTCTCGATGTTGCTCATACCACGGTTCTGGCCATTCGAGGCCGTAGCCGCATAAAGCATAAATCAGCTTCATGGAAAACATTCATCCGATTTTCGACCGTATGGAGTCCCGCGCGGACAAGGAGCGCCTGCTCGGGCATCGCGGAGCCGTTGTCTGGTTTACGGGACTCTCGGGCTCCGGGAAGAGCACCTTGGCCATAGCCCTCGAACGCCGGCTCTCCGCGCGGGGTATTCTCTGCCGGATTCTGGACGGCGATAACGTACGCTGCGGCATCAACGCCGGCCTGGGTTTCTCGGAGGAGGATCGCCGCGAAAACATACGTCGCGTGGCCGAGGTGTGCCGGCTCTTCGTCGATACCGGTGTCGTCGTGCTGGCCTGCTTTGTCAGCCCGACGCGCGAGCTGCGGCAGCTGGCCGCCGGAATTGTCGGTCCGGAGGATTTTTGCGAGGTTTACGTTGCGACGCCTCTTGCGGAGTGCGAACGCCGCGACGTGAAGGGGCTTTACGCCAGGGCGCGGCGCGGTGAGATCCGCGACTTTACGGGAATTTCGGCTCCCTTCGAGGAGCCCGAGTCGCCGGCCCTGCGGCTCGATACTTCGGGCCGGACGGTTGATGAATGTGTCGTCCGTATCCTGCGGGTCCTGCTGCCCGCACTTGATATGAAACAGGAAGCAGAACAACAGCAATAAGATGAAGGAATATCAGTTGAGCCATTTGAAGGCTCTCGAAACCGAGGCTATCCACATCATCCGGGAGGTTGCGGCCGAATTTCGCAATCCGGTGATGCTTTACTCCATCGGCAAGGATTCGTCGGTGATGGTCCGTTTGGCCGAGAAGGCCTTCTATCCGGGAAAGGTCCCTTTCCCGCTCATGCACATCGACTCGAAGTGGAAGTTCCGCGAGATGATCGAGTTCCGCGATGCATATGCCGCGAAATACCACTGGAATCTGATCGTGGAGTACAACAAGGAGGCATATGAGGCGGGGGTCGGACCCTTTACGCACGGCAGCCGGGTCCACACCGACCTGATGAAGACCCAGGCCCTGTTGATGGCGTTGAAAAAGCACGGGTTCGATGCGGCGTTCGGCGGAGCCCGGCGCGATGAGGAAAAAAGCCGGGCCAAAGAGCGGATCTTCTCGTTCCGCAACGAATTCCAGCAGTGGGATCCGAAGAATCAGCGTCCCGAACTGTGGGATATCTACAATACGCGAATCCACGAAGGGGAGAGTATCCGGGTCTTTCCGCTCTCGAACTGGACGGAACTCGATGTCTGGCAGTATATCCGCCATGAACGCATTCCGATCGTGCCGCTCTACTTTGCCAAGGAGCGCCCGGTGGTTGAGGTCAACGGCAATCTGATCATGGTCGACGACGACCGCATGCCCGAGGAGCTGCGCCGCAGGGCGCAGATGCGCAAGGTGCGTTTCCGTACGCTGGGCTGTTATCCGCTGACGGGAGCCGTCGAGAGCGAGGCGGACACCATCGAGAAGATCATCGAGGAGATGATGACCACGACGCGTTCGGAGCGCACGACGCGCGTGATCGACTTTGACCAGGAGGGAAGCATGGAGCAGAAGAAACGGGAAGGTTATTTTTAACGGAAAGAAGAGTATGGCTCGCAACATAGAGGAATTTTTGGCACAGGACGAACGCAAGGACCTGCTGCGTTTTTTGACCGCCGGATCGGTCGATGACGGGAAGTCGACGCTTATCGGACGACTGCTTTACGACAGCAAGAAACTCTACGAGGATCAGCTCGATGCCCTCGAACGGGACAGCAAACGGTGCGGCAATGCGGGCGATCACATCGATTATGCGCTGCTGTGCGACGGTCTGAAGGCCGAACGTGAGCAGGGGATCACCATCGACGTGGCCTACCGTTACTTTGCAACCAACCGCCGCAAGTTCATCATTGCCGATACCCCGGGACACGAACAGTACACGCGCAACATGATTACCGGCGGCTCGACGGCCAATCTGGCGATCATTCTGGTCGATGCCCGTACGGGAGTCATCACGCAAACGCGCCGCCACAGCTATCTGGTGTCGCTTCTGGGTATCCGCCACATTGTGCTGGCCGTTAACAAGATGGACCTTGTCGATTACGACGAGTCGCGCTTTCTTGAAATTGTCGGCGCGTACAAGCGCTGGATCGCCTCGCAGCAACTCGACATTCCCGACCTGGTGTGCATCCCGCTCTCGGCTCTCGAGGGCGACAATGTCGTCGAACGCAGTGCCCGCATGCCCTGGTATGAGGGCCCGTCGCTGCTGCATTTTCTCGAGCAGGTTCCGATCGAGCAGGACATCAATCTGCACGATTTCCGGTTCCCCGTACAATATGTGCTGCGGCCCGATGCCGATTTTCGCGGTTACAGCGGGAAAATCGCTTCGGGTATCGTGCGTCGGGGCGATCGGGTCGTAGCCCTTCCTTCGGGCCACACTTCGCGCATTGCACGCATCGTTACCTACGACGGAGATCTGGAGGAGGCCTTCGCTCCGCAATCCGTAACGTTCACGCTGGAAGACGAGATCGACCTTTCGCGGGGTGAGATGCTCGTTCATCCGGACAATCTGCCGCATGTGGGGCATCGCTTCCGGGCGATGATGGTCTGGATGGACGAACAGCCGCTGGACCGTTCGAAGGCCTTTTATCTGAAGCAGACCACCCGTACGACCCGGGCGCACCTGACAGCCGTCCACCATCGGGTCGAGATCAATGCGGGAGAGCAGGTCGAGGCAGACGGAATGAAGCTCAACGAGATCGCTCTGGTGTCGCTTGTGGCCGACAGCCCGCTCATCTACGACAGCTACCGCGCCAACCGTCAAACGGGCGCCTTCATTCTCATCGATCCCGTCACGAATTTCACGTCGGCCGTCGGCATGATCACGGAGCCCGAGGCGGAACGGACGGCCGAGGCTTCTCAGGGAATCGTTATCGACCTGGCGGCCTGCGGCATCGCTCCGGAGCATGACGGGGCAATTGCCGAGTTCTGCCGGGCTCTTCGCCGTGAAGCAGGCATCGACATCCGTTGTATCCGAAAATAGGGCCGTTATGGGACTTTTCAGACTGAACTTTGCCGAGCTGCCGGTCAATACGCTTGTCGGTGCTGACCGGAGGACCTTCGAGGCCGTTACGCAGGGAGCCCGGATCGACGAGGCCTGCCGCCGCAAATACCTCCTCACGAAGCAGATCCGGCGGCTGCTCGATCCGTTTTACCGGATCAATGAACGGCGTTATCTTTCGCTGCCTGCACTGCCCGATATGGAGGCTCCCGTCTTCATCATCGGACACTGGCGCAGCGGTACGACCTTTGCCCACAACCTCCTTTCGTGCGACGACCGTTTCGGCTGCTGTTCGACCTATCAGACCGTTTTCCCCCACCTGATGCTGTGGGGACGACCCTTCTTCAAGCGGTGCATGTCGGCACTCATGCCCTCTTCGCGTCCGACCGACTCGCTGGCATTGGGTGTCGATCTTCCGCAGGAGGAGGAGTTTGCCCTGAGCAACATGACCCCCTGTTCGCACTACCATTTCTGGATGTTCCCGAGCCGCATGGCTGCGTATCGCGACAAATACCTCACCTTCGACGCGGCGACGGATGCCGAGCGTGAGGAGTTTCTCCAGGCTCTGGACAAGGTGATCCGCATCGCCCTGTACGTTTCGGGAAAGAAGCGCTTTCTGAGCAAAAATCCGCCCCACACGGGACGGGTGCGCATGCTGCTCGAACGGTATCCCGGAGCCCGGTTCATCTACCTGATCCGGAATCCCTATGTGGTCTTTGAGTCGACGCAGCATTTTTTTCGCTCGACGCTTGATGCGATTCGGATGCAGGAGATCACTCAGTCCGAGCTCACCCGGGAGATTCTGCTGAACTACCGGGCGTTGTACGAGCATTACGAGGCCGACAAGAGACTGATTCCTGAAGGTCAGCTTGTCGAGGTGCGTTTCGAAGAGCTTGAGAACGCGCCGCTTCCGGTCGCCGAACGGATCTATGACCGGTTGTCGCTCGGGGATTTCGATCGGGTAAAACCCGCCATGGAGCGTTTTCTGGACAGCCAGCGGGGATTCCGCAGGAAGAATTACGTTTTCGATCTTCAGACGACCCTTACCGTCGAGCAATTCTGGGGAGAGGCCGTCCGACAATGGAACTACCATCCCTGACGGTCTTCGTGTGAAAAACTCCGGATGCGGAGGACCGGTCCTCTGTCTGGGCGTAGCCGCCGCAATCACTCCGTAAGGAGCCGTTTTACGGTTTGGCAATGCCTCGCTGCTCCGGAGCATGCCTTCAGGCATGCTCCGCCTCGGGCGTTTCCGCGAAATAGCAAATAGCGCCAATCAGTCAGGTCTGCATTTCTAAAAGAACAAGGCCCGTCTGATTTTATTGGGGGAAAGTAAACTTTTTCATATCTTTGCTTGGCCGGTTTGTCGGCATAC
>ERZ824575.2274-NODE-2274-length-15437-cov-3.227279_pt1 | contig 15437 bp, 10 predicted proteins | sample MGYA00519470_ERZ824575 | MGnify/ENA primary metagenome ERZ824575 (study PRJEB31778, sample SAMEA3449170) | human gut metagenome | biome: human gut; feature: human-associated habitat; material: faeces | place: United Kingdom | collected 2010/2012 ...
TAATCGCAATCATGCTACCATTTGCAAATTTCAGTTCCACACAGGCATTATCCATGTTGAACTCACAAGAAATCAATCTATCCATAAGAAACCTCCATTTTGCTGGATGTTAGATCATCCCAAAATATTTGAATGCTTCTCGGATTGCTTTTTCCTTCTCCGGTGGGCATTGTGGCTGTCTGGAATCCTCGGACTTCGGCAGATTGTAGTTCTTGCCGACTTCCAGTCCGCATTTTCTCTTTATCTGAGAAATATAAAGGTTGGAAACCTTTAACCCGGTATGCTCCAAAACATACTCCTTGATCTGCGGATAGGTTGCTCCATCTTGGAACTCGGACATATCCATATCTTCCAAAGAGAACTCAACCCGAACCTTTTTCGAGTCGATCTCTCCCTTGGAAAGCAAGACAACCGTCTCCACATGCGCAGTCTGCGGGAACATATCCACAGGCTGGGCGGACTGGAGGGAATAGCCGGACTGGGTAAGTATGCTTACGTCGCGCGCGAGGGTGGCTGGGTCGCAGGAAACGTAGACTATGCGCTCAGCCCCGCTTGCCGTCACCGCATCGAGCACCGCTTTATCGCAGCCCTTTCGCGGCGGATCGAGCACTATCACGCCCGGCCTTGCGCCCTTTGCTATCAGCTCCGGCAGCGCGGCAGCCGCATCGGCGCATATAAAGTCCGCGTTTGTAACTCCGTTCATGGCTGCATTGCGCCGTGCATCCTCCACCGCGCTCGGCACGTTCTCTATGCCCGTTACATGGGACGCGTGTTTGGATATGACCATCGATATTGTGCCTGCGCCGCAGTATACGTCCATCGCCTCAAAGCCGTCCCGCTCGGGAAAAAACGCTTCCACCTGAGCATAAAGCTTCTCCGTCTGTATAGGATTCACCTGAAGGAAAGACGCCGCGCTTATCTCAAACTTGAAGCCGCAAAGCTCCTCCGTAAGCGTATCGTCCCCCCAAAGCGTTTCGTACTTATCGCCAAGGATAACGTTTGTGGCTTCGTCGTTTCGGTTGAGTATTATTGACTTCAGCCCTTCGCAGCGCTCCGTCAGCATATCCACAAGCGCGTTCAGCTTCTTCGGCTGCCCTTTGGTCACTATAACGGCCATAATGTCGCCCGTGGTGGTTATTCTGCCCACAACGTGGCGCAGCGTGCCGCCGCCGGTTTGCTCGTCGTATGGGGCAATGTCGTTTTCTTCCGCCCAGCAATGCACGGCCTGCGCAACGTTATACAGCGCCCTGTTTTCAATAAGGCAGCCGTCTATCGGAACGAGCCTATGGCTGCGCGGGGCAAAAAAGCCGAAGCACATGCGCCCATCAACCATCGCGAACGGGAACGCAGCCTTATTGCGGTAATGATACGGGTGCTCCATGCCTATGGTACGCTTAACATGCGGTGAGGCTACCTTGCCTATGCGCATAAGCGCGTTCGCCACAACATTGCGCTTGTATTCAAGCTGCGCCGCGTAATCCATGTGCAGCAGATTGCATCCGCCGCAGCGTGTGAAGGAGGAGCAGCGCGGCTCCCGCCTGTCCTTGCTTGGAACCTCCACGGCGGTAAGCTTGCCCACGGCATAATTTGACGCCGCCTTTATTATATGCGCCTTAATATGCTCATTGGGCAGCGCGAACGGCACAAAAACCGCCAGGCCTTCATACCTGCCAACGCCCTGCCCTTCGGAACCGAGGGAATCTATATTCAATTCAATATCGTCGTTCCGGTTCACAGGCCCGGCCGCTTTCATCCGTTTAGTCATTACGCGTATCCTTTACCAATTAAAATCTTGCAAGCACAGAGTTGAAGTGAAATAGCTTTTCGTCAAAGCGATCCGGCATTTCAACCGCTTCTTCTATGCTCACGTCAATTATCTTGTTGTCCTTTATGCCAACGGCGCGTCCGCCTATGTCGTCTGCAAGCAGCTCCACCGCGCGCTGGCCAAGCCTTGCCGCAAGCACCCTGTCAAATGCGGTGGGGTTGCCGCCGCGCTGTATGTATCCGGGAACTATGGCCTTGGCCTCAACGTCCGTATGCTCGTTCACAAAGCGGGCAAAATCCTCCGCTCTGCCTGCGCCTTCGGCTATTATAACAATGCTTGTAAGCTGGCCGCGCAGCTTATTCTTTACAAGCTGCTTTGCGCAGTCCTCCCAGTCCACGGGAACTTCGGGCACAATTATCATGTCCGCGCCGCCGGCTACGCCGGACCACAGCGCGATATCGCCGCAGTTGCGGCCCATGACTTCAACCACGCCCACGCGGTCGTGCGCGCGCATGGTATCGCGTATCTTGTATATTTCATCGGTTATAGTGTTAACGGCCGTGGTAAAGCCGATAGTAAAATCGGTATAGCCCATGTCGTTATCTATGGTGCCGGGCAGGCCGATTGTCATTATGCCGTTTTCATAAAGCTTTTTTGCGCCGCGGTAGCTGCCGTCTCCGCCGATTATTATAAGGCCGTCTATATCGTATGCATGCAGCATGTTCAGCGCCTTTTCAAAGCCGCCGTCCTGCATAAATTCGCTGCTGCGCGCGGTCCTTAGTACCGTGCCGCCCTTATGCATAACGTTTGCCACGTCCTCATGGGTAAGCTGGCGTATGCGGCCCTCTATCAGGCCCTTGTAGCCATGGAATATGCCCATAACGTCCATTCCGCGTGCATCCGCTTCCTTAAACACGGCACGAATTGCCGAGTTCATGCCCGGCGTGTCTCCTCCGCTTGTAAGTACTCCGATCTTTTTCATAAAAACTATTCTCCCTTTTTGATTTTTACATTATCTTGTCCCAGAAGTTCGCAAAGGACATCCTTTACGGCTCCGGAGGGATTAACAAACAATTCCTTAGGCGCAAGCTGCGTGCGCTTGGTGTTCGGGTCATGCAGTATTACGGGCACATTGCCGGGGAAGCGGCGCAGCACGCTCATAAGCCTGTCCATAAGCGGCTTGTCCTGCGTATCCAGCCTAAGGTAAATCTTTTCCGATGCGCTGCGCTTCATAAGCGGCTGCACATCGTCTATCAAAATCATGTTCTCCTGCTCATCGCGCACGTTCAGCTTGCCGGAAATTATCACCTTTGAATCGCTGTTCAAAAGGCTTGAATACTTTGTGAACACCGACGGGAAAGCCATGCATTCTATTGAACCCGTGGTGTCCTCCAGCGTGCAATACGCCATCATTCCGCTGCCGGAGCGCGTAAGTTTTCTTTGAACGTGTGTTATTATACCACCAATTTTTACTTTGTCACCCTCTTGCGGCCCTATTTCAACATTTTCTTCGCCGCCCTTGCCGCTGAGCTTGGCGGCCGTGTCCGGAAGGGCGGCAAGTATATCCGCATAGTCATTGAGCGGATGTCCGCTAAGATATATGCCGAGCGTTTCGTGCTCCATATCAAGCTTTTCCGCTTCCGCAAATTCCGCAATATCAGGCAGCTCAACAAAGCTTCTTCTTATGCTTTCCCCGCCGCCAAGGTCAAAAAGGCTCATCTGCCCCGCCGCGGCCTGCTTCCTGTCCCCCGCGGCAAGCGAAAGCGCTTTCTCGTACACCGCCATCAGCTGGGAACGCTTAGCGCCTGTGCTGTCGAAACAGCCGACCTTTATCATGGCCTCCACCATGCGCTTGTTTATATCCCCCGCACGGTTTGCAAAGTCCATGAAATCCTTGAAGCTTCCACCGCAATCGCGCTCTTTTATAATATCCTTCATCGCCCCTTCGCCCACGTTGCGTATACCCGCAAGGCCGAAGCGAATCTTGCCATCCTCCACGCTGAATTTTTCGCGGCTTTTATTTATGTCCGGCGGCAGCACTGTTATGCCCATACGGCGCGCGGTGCTTATGTAGCCCGCAAGCTGGTCAACATTGCTGATGAAGCTATTCAGCATTGCCGTCATGAATTCAACCGGGTAATATACTTTAAGATAAGCCGTTCTGTACGCAAGCACGGCGTAGCATGCCGCATGCGGCTTATTGAACGCGTAGGAGGCAAAGTCCGCCATAGCGTCGAATATTTTATTCGCCGTGTCCGCATCAACGCCGTTCCGCACGGCTCCCGGCACGCTTACAACGCCGTTCTCCTCTATGCCGTACACAAAGTTATGCCTTTCCTTCTGCATAACGTCGTGCTTCTTCTTTGCCATTGCGCGGCGCACAAGGTCGCTGCGACCCATCGAATAGCCCGCCACGTCACGCACAATGCGCATGACCTGCTCCTGATATACCATGCAGCCATATGTGGCCTTGAGCGCGGGGCGAAGCTTTTCGCTAAGATACGTTACCTGATCCGGATGGTTCTTGCCGGAAAGATACTTGGGTATCTGGTCCATGGGGCCGGGCCTGAAAAGCGAAATTCCCGCGATAAGGTCTTCAAGGCAGCCTGGTCTAAGCTGCAGCATGAACTGCTTCATGCCCGCGGATTCAAGCTGGAACACGCCGTCCGTATCGGCCGCGGATATCATTTCATATACGCGCCTGTCCGTATAGTCCTTAAGCTCCTTATCAGGCACCTTCTTGCCCTGCTCCCGTATAAAATCAAGCGTATCGCGTATTACGGTAAGCGTTCTTAGCCCAAGGAAGTCCATCTTCAATAGGCCCAGTTCTTCTATAATTTCTTTATAAAACTGAGTTGTAATAATGTCCCCGTTGCGCTGAAGCGGCACAAATTCGCTTATAGGCTCCGCGCTTATAACAACGCCCGCCGCGTGAGTGCCGGGATTCCTTGGCAGGCCCTCGAGCTTTAAGGAAAGGTCTATAAGCTTTGTCACCATCGGATCGTTATCGTAAAGCTCCTTCAGCTCCGCCGATACTTCAAGCGCCTTGCTCAGCGTCATATCGACTGTCCTTGGGATAAGCTTGGTTATTCTGTTTACATCCTGCAGCGGCACCCTCAGCGCGCGGCCAACGTCCTTCACAACCGCCCTTGCCGCAAGGGTCGAAAACGTGATTATCTGGGACACGTTATCCTTGCCGTATTTTTCAACAACGTAGTCTATTACCTCCTGCCGCCTTTCAACGCAGAAGTCTATATCAAAGTCCGGCATGGATACGCGCTCCGGATTAAGGAAGCGTTCAAACGGAAGGTCGTACAAAAGCGGGTCAACGTCCGTAATGTCCAACGAATATGCAACAAGGCTCGCCGCGCCGCTTCCTCTGCCGGGGCCCACCGATATGCCCTTGCTGTGCGCAAATGCCACAAAGTCCCGCACTATAAGGAAATAGTCCACAAAGTCCATGCTGCGGATTATTTCAAGCTCCGTGTTCAGCCGCTCACGCGCGGCATCATCGGCATCTGGCATTTTCTTCTCAAGCCCTTCTTCGGAAAGCTTTTTAAGATATTCATAATTATCCATGCCGTCCGGCGCCGTAAAGCCGGGCAGATGCCTTTCGCCAAAAGCAATGGCCACGTTGCACTTATCCGCAACCTCGCGCGTATTTTCAACGGCATATTCATATCCTTTCAGCGCGGCGCGCATCTCTTCTTCGCTTTTAAGATAGAACTCATCCGCACTCATACGCATGCGGTTTTCATCGTCCACGTATTTAGCCGTTTGTATGCAAAGCAGAAGGTCCTGCGCCTCGGCATCAGCCTTGTCCACATAATGGATATCATTCGTGGCAACGGCCTTTATGTTCAGCTCCCGCGCCAAATTTGCAAGCTTTGGCAGCACCTCCAGCTGTTCCGGCAGGCCGTGGTTTTGCAGTTCAATATAAAAATCATCGCCAAATACGCGTTTGAGCCTGAGCGCAAGCGCATGCGCATCATCGTAGCGGCCGTTCAGCAGCGCCTGCGGTATGCTGCCCGCAAGGCACGCGGAAAGGCAGATAATCCCTTCGTGATACTTTTCAAGTATATCGTAATCAATCCTCGGCTTATAATAAAACCCGTCCACAAAAGCTATGGAGCTCAGTTTCATAAGGTTTTTATAGCCGATTTGGTTCTTTGCAATCAAAATAAGATGGTTATATTCCCTTACGCCCTCCCTATCGTAAAGCGAGGCCGGCGCAACATAGGCCTCCATGCCGAGTATTGGTTTTATGCCCTGCTTTGTGCATTCCTTATAGAAATCTATCACGCCGTACATCACGCCGTGATCTGTTATGGCAATGGAATCCATGCCCAGTTCCTTCGCGCGCGAAACAAGCGCCGGTATTTTGGACGCCCCGTCAAGCAGGCTGTATACCGTATGCACATGCAGATGCGTAAAACCGCTCATATATTCTCCTCTCCCGTTCCTTCCATTGCTCCGCTGCCGTGAAGGCGTATATCTTCCGCCATTTGGGACAGCTTTTTAAGCCTGTGCGTAAGGCAGGATTTTGTTATGTCCAGTTCCTTCGCAAGCTCTGTCAGCGTAGCTTCGGGGTTATTTATCCTTGCTTCCGCCGTTTGCCTAAGCTTGTCGCCAAGGCTTTCTATGCCCTGTCCTTTTATTATAAGCTGTATATCCATCCTTTGCTGGGCGGACGCCATAGCCGCCTTCTGCATATTCGCATCCTCAAAATTGGTGCGGCGGTTTATGTCGTTCGCCATGAAGCGCAGCACGCGTATCTGTTCAAATTCCATTGTGCCGTTCATTGCGCCGACAAGGCTGAGAAAATCGGATACGCTTTCGCCTTCCTTAAGATAAAAAATATAGTTCGCCTTCCTTGCCGTCACCTTGGCGCGGATGCCGTAGCCTTCTGCCGCGGCGCGCAAAGTGTCCGCAAAGTTTTCCTGCCGCGTGACTATTTCAAGATGATAGCCCTTCTTGGGATCGCTCACGGAGCCGCCGCCAAGGAATGCGCCGCGCAGCAGGCAGCGCATGCGCTCGTCGCTTTCGGCCATGCTTTCGGGTATTTTGCCGGGCTGAAAATCCTCGTTGTCATCATTTGGCAGGCTGCCGCAATCAATAAGCAGCTGCCTACACCCTTCGCCGGAAACATGCACAATTATGCTGCTGCGCTTCAATCCTTCCTGCTTACGGGTGGAAAACGAAGCGTTAAGGCCATACAGCTCCGCCGTTAGTGCGCGGGCAAGCTCCGCCACGTTTTCGCTTTCGCTCACGTATTCTATGCCCAATCCGCCCCGGCCCAGCGTAACCGCCGCCGCGGTATGCGTCAGGCCGCACAATATGCTAAGCCTTTCTTCGCGGCTTTGCGTTTTTATGCCGACCAATTCGTCCTTTACCGTGGATGAAAAAGACATCAGCTTTCTCCCTTTCCCCCTGTGCGCTCCTGTATGTCCGCCGCCTCTATGCCCGCATCGCGGTGTATAAGGCGGGACGAGTAGCTGTCCTTCAATCTTTTGTGCATTTCCTCCGCCGCGCATACGGAGCGGTGCCTGCCGCCCGTGCAGCCGAAGGCCACGAGCAGCCTGCGCTTGCCCTGCTTTACAAACGCGGGAATAAGCTCCCTCAGCATCGCTTCGGTTTGGTTTATAAAGCTTTCGTATGTTTCGTCCGCCTCAATAAAGTCCCGCACGGGCTTGTCCCTGCCGCTGAGCCCTCTCAATTCCGCTTCATAGAACGGATTTGGGCTGAAGCGCATATCAAATACCATATCCGCCTCAAACGGCACACCGCGCTTATAGCCAAAGCTTTCTATTATTAACTGGAACTCGGCCTTCTTATCCCCGTTGAAGTATTCTTCAAGCTTTCTTCTTAACTCCATCGGCTTTAAGTCGCTCGTGTCTATTATGTATTCCGCCCTGTCGCGGAAGAAGGAGAGCAGCTCGCGTTCTTCCTTTATGCCTTCGCGTATGTCGCGGTTAAGCGGATGCGGGCGGCGGCTTTCGTTATAGCGCCGTTCAAGCACGCCGTCGCGGCATTCAAGATACAATATATGGAAATTGACAGGCAGCATGCATAGCTGCATATGCGCCTGCTGCACCTCCCCGGCGAAAACGCTTTCGCGGCTGTCTATAACCACGGCGGCCTTTTCAACGGGCGGCTTTGAATCGCGGCAAAGCTGCACAAATCCGCCCACCATTGCGCACGGCAGATTGTCCACGCAGAAATAGCCCATGTCCTCCAGGCACCTGAGCGCCTGCGTTTTTCCTCCGCCGGACAGGCCTGTGACTATTATAAGTTCCATCCGTTCCTCCTTAGAATTCACCAAGCAGCTTTACTTCCGTTTCAAGCTGCACGCCGCTGTGTTCCTTCACCTTTTGCTGCACTAATCGTATCAGCTCATATACATCGCGCGATGTTGCCCCACCTGCGTTTATTATAAAGCCCGCGTGCAGCGTACTAACCTCCGCGCCGCCTATGCGCGTTCCCTTCAGCCCAGCCTGTTCTATCAATGCGCCTGCAAAGTGGCCTTCAGGCCGCTTGAATACGCTGCCGGCACTGGGATAGTTTATGGGCTGCTTTTCGCGCCTGCGCTTATTGTAGTCCGTCATTTTTTCGTATGCGCTGCCGTCATCGTCGTTCAGTTCAAACTCCGCCTCTATCACTATGCGTTCCGGCGCGCAATACGGACTCAGCCTGTATCCAAACGCGGTTTTATCCACGGTTTCTTTTATTATTGCGCCGTTCTCGGCATATATAACGGTTTTCAGCGCATCCGCCGTCTCCCCGCCGTATGCGCCGGCGTTCATAGCAACCGCGCCGCCCACCGTGCCCGGTATGCCGGCCGCCCATTCAAGGCCCATCAGGCCCCATTGCACGCTTTGCTTTGCCATTGCCGCATAGCTTGCGCCCGCACCTGCGATTATCGTGCGGCCGCTGCGCTCAACGTTCGCCATTTTCTCGCCTATGCGCACAACTATCGCATCAAGCCCTTTATCGCTTATCAAAAGATTTGTGCCGTTGCCTATAACGTAATGCTCTACGCCAGCCGCCTCTATCAGGCGCATAAGCTCAGCAGTATGCTCCGCCGTGTCCGGCTCGGCCAATATGCGCACGCTGCCGCCAGTTTTGAAGGAGGTGTACTGCGCCATAGGCACATTCTCCTTTGCACCGAGCGCATCAAGCATCCGTTTTAATTCAAAAGGCAGTTCTTTCATTACTCATTCTCCCAACAAGCAGTATTATACCAAGCTTAATTTTACTTTATTTTTGCCCTTTTCACAATACTCAGTCAAAAAGCTCGCCATATCTTTTAACTATGGCCTCATTCGCCCCGCTATCGCCCGAAAGCGCGCGTGCAGCTTCCTCCGCAATGGCGTCCTTATACCTGTTCAGCAAAAATGCGTTTACGCATGGCGTGCCGTTGAGTAACTCCTGCGCATCCACGGGGCTTGCGCTCTCCGCCTTATCTTCATAAGGCGCCGAAGGATAAAGCCCCGTTTGGGCTATCTTCAGGCTATACTTTGGCGTTAATAAAAGCTGTATAAGCTTTTCGGCATGTTCCTTCACCCATTCGTCCTCGGTATACGGTATTGCGATAAGCTGTGCGTTGCCGTACTGACCCGCTATGCCGTGCACGGTATAGTTAAAGCCCTTACCCCGCTCGCTCAGCATGCTCAGCTCGCGCGCCGTGCGCACATCGTCTATGCAAAGCACCGCCTTGCCTTCCTTAAATGCCGCCGTATCGAGGCACTCGCCTTCCGCGCCGATAAGCGCCCATCTTTCCGCCCTGCCGGACAATATGCTTTGCTTTATCGCGCCGCCGTCCGCCCCGTTTACGGCCGCAAATATAGCCGCCGCATCTACGCTGCCTTCATCTAAGTTTATTCCTATTTTCTTTGATAGTTCGTTGTTCTCTATCAGCACGCATGGGCTTTGCGCATATGGTATTGCATACAGTTTGCCTTCACTGCTGCCAGCACGCAGCATTTCGCCGCTTATTTCGGCATAGTTCCCCGCGTCAAGCTCGCTGAGCCCGTCCGCGTCTATAAGCCCCGCCGGGAAGGATATCACGTCCGGCTTTTCGCCGCGTTCGATCCGCCTTGCGTATTCCTCCTCCATCATTCCTTCCACGCTGTAAAACACTCCGTATTCCTTTTTTTCAAGCTTTCTTGCGGCATCGGCCATTATTGTGCTTACGCTGCCGGAATACGGCTTGTATTTAACCACATGCCAAACGTTTATTATGCCCGTGCGCTGCTTCACGGGCGGCTCTGTCTCCCGCACAAACAGCTCCTTATACGCCTGTATGCTCATTATTACCATAAACGCGGCCACAATTGCCGCCATAGCCGCGTTAAATGCCGTCCTCATGCGCCCCATATGCTTCCGTTCCCCCTTCAGCGGTTTTGTTCCGTTATTCATATGCATAAAAAAAGAGACCCATGTTAAGAGTCTCTTTGATTCGGGTCGTCAGCTATTGGTGGTGAACTGCGGATTGCCCCTTCCCGCCATTCACCGATTGTTTATGGTTGGAGGAAAACAATAATGAAGATGACTGCGATTGTCACGACCCGCTTTCTTTCGCTGATGTTATGGTAACACTATATGTTGCGCTTTGCAATCTTTTTTAAGCAAATATTACTAAAGTTAATAATCCGTTCATATTTGCCCTTGTTTTGCCGGTTTTATGCACGCTTTATTGGGTCAAATATTACGTCCGCGTCAAAATCCGGCGTGTATGAAAGGTCTGCCGAATTACGCTGCTGTATGAACACGTTTTCAAAGCCCTTGCTTATGGCATAATCCAAGGCCCTGTCGTACTCGCCTTTTGTTATGCGGCGATTGATGGGCTTTGGCAGATCGTCCTTCGGCGGGGCATACTGGCTCATTATCGATATATAGACATTTTTCGGGTAATTGGCTGAAATATAATCAATCACCCGCCGCGTATCGTCAACGCAGCCGGGAAGCACCATGTGCCGTATCAGCACGCCGGAAGCCGCCATGCCGTTTTCATCCAGCTTTATGTTTCCAACCTGCCTGTACATTTCGGCAATCGCCTTCGGTGCAACGTCAAAGTAATCCTCCGCATCACTGTATTTCTTTGCAAGCGACGATGAGACGTACTTAAAGTCCGGCAGATATATGTCTATAAGCCCTTCAAGCATTTTCAGCGTTTGCACGTTTTCATATGCGTTGGTATTGTAAACTACAGGTATCGTAAGCCCAGCTTGGCGTGCAAGCGGTATTGCGCGCGCTATCAGCGGCACATGCGGCGCGGGCGTAACAAGGTTTATGTTATGCGCGCCCTGATGCTGAAGATCGAGCATTATGCGGCAAAGCGTTTCTTCATCCGCCTCTATGCCCATCACACTGTGGTTAATTTTATAATTCTGGCAAAATATGCAGTTAAGGTTGCACCCGCAGAAAAATATGGTGCCGCTGCCGCGTTCGCCGCTTATTATCGGCTCCTCCCAGCGGTGCAGCGCGGCGCGGGCAATATGCGCCTTTTCGCGCGCGCCGCAATAGCCCGGAGCTTTTGCGCGGTCCGCAGCGCATTTTCGCGGGCATATGCTGCAAAGGCTCATCGTTTGCCCTGCCTTTCCGCTTTATTCTGCGTTTTTTCCGCCTTTTGCGTTTTCTCGGCTTTTTGTGGCTTTTCGGCCTTCTGCGGCTGCTCTATAACCTCGTAATGCGCATCCACCACATCGTCATCATCTTGAATATCGGCGTCGTTGGGAACGTATTCATCCTTTTCGTCATCGTCGCCGTAGCGGGTATGCTTTTCGCCCGCCGGCCCCAATGCTATGGCGTTGCGTACATAGCGCTGCAAAGTAAGCGTAAAACGCGTACCCTTGCCGACTTCGCTTTCAACGCTTATCGTTTCGCCAAGCTTTTCCATTATGAACTGCGCTATAGACAGTCCAAGCCCCGTGCCGCCTTCGCTATGGGACTTATCCACCTTATAGAATCGTTCAAATATATGCGGCAGATCGCTTTCAGGTATACCGCAGCCGGTATCGGTCACAGACAGCTGTATTTTCTCCTTCGCATTGCGGGCGGATATTGTTATGGTGCCGCCCTTTGGCGTGTAGCGCGAGGCATTATCCAGCAATATAACAAGCACCTGCTCTATCCTGTCCGGATCGGTCATCGCATCGGGCACAGGCCGCGGACAGTCAAGCACTAAGTTCACGCCCTTATCGGCCAGCGTTGAAGAATACGCGCTTGCAATATCCTGCACCAGCTCGTTCACATCCACGCGGGTTATCTCCATGTATTCCGTGCCGGATTGCAGTCGACTGAGCATCATCATATCCGTTATAAGACGTGAAAGCCTGAGCACCTCGTGCAGCATTATCTTATAATACCGCTGCCTGTCCGCTTCATCCTTCACCATTCCGTCTGCAAGCGGCTCAAGCAATCCCCTTACAGCGGTAAGCGGCGTCCGCAGTTCGTGCGAAACATTTGCAACATAATCCCGCCTGAGCTTTTCGACCCGCTCCATCTCCGTCATGTCCTTAAACAGGCCCACAACGCCCGTGCGTTCGCGGCTGGACGTTACAACAGGCGATATGGTTATCCACAGCACCTTGTCACCAGCCATGGGGTAGGTTATGGTCTGAGGCTTGCCGGAATTGAAAACCTCGTCAAACACCTTCCATACCTTTTCGTCGGGTATCAATTCCTCGCGCTTTGATACGCTGACCGCACCGAACATGCGCATTATTGCGGAATTGTAATGTATGAGCGTGCCGTGCTCATCTATTGCCACAACGCCGTCCGTAAGGCTTTGCAGCAGCTGATCAAGCTGGCCCTTTTCGCTGCTTAGCTGGCGAATGGTATGGTCAAGCTCCGCGCAAAGGTTATTGAGCGAACCCGCAAGTTCGCCGACCTCGCCCGGAATATCTTCATCAAGCCTTATGTCAAAATCGCCCTTTGCCATCGCCTTCGCGGCGTTGTTCATGCGTCGTATCGGATCGACAATGTTCTTTGCACGCCAAACGATCGCAATCAGCGCAACGGGTATGGCTATCGTGGTGAGCATCAGCACAAGCAATGACATGCGCCCCGTTGCGTTGGTAACAAGCTTTAACGAACTGAGCATGACCACCGCGCCGAGTATATTTCCGTCGTCGTCGAATATTGGGCAGCCCAGCGCAAGGGCGGAGCTGTCCTCTTTCATTCTAAGCCGGTTCTGCTTAACGTCCGCACCGTTTTCAGCGGAAGCTATCTGCTCATACAGCAGTTTTTTCGCGCCCTCAGCATCCGTATTAAGCAAGCTGTCCACATAAAAAAGCGTGTTTCCTTCCGCGTCAAGGTAAAGCACCGTGCCGGTATTGGACGGCAGCAGCTTTGCCGCCAGCCGTTCAAACACGTCTTTATCTATTTCGCCCGCCATGTATTCCTTGGCAAGCTGCTCCGCCGCATCAAGCGAAGGGTGCAGCTCGTCCAGCTTTATGTCAGCATAAACATCCTTGCTCAGAAACACATAGCCGCCAAGCATAACGGCCGCCGCAATGAGCATTGCGACGGACAGCATTATAACAAGCCTGCGGAAAAACACGCTTTTTAGCATAGTTTTATTCTACCTCGAACTTATAGCCAACGCCGTATATGGTCTTTATCGACCAATTAAGGCCCGTGTTGTCAAGCTTTGCACGGATGCGCTTTATATGCGTATCCACGGTTCTTGTTTCGCCGGCAAAGTCATAGCCCCAAACCTTGTTAAGCAGCTGCTCCCTTGTGAACACCTGTCCGGGGTTTGAAGCAAGCATATAAAGGATTTCTATTTCCTTCGGCGTGCATATTACCGGCTGCCCCTTTAATGTGACGGTATAGCTCTTAATGTCTATAACAAGGCCGTTTAAGGTAACGCGGCCGTCGTCGTTACTCTGCTGTTCGCTTGTGCGCCTAAGCACGGCCTTTATCCTTGCCACGACCTCGCGCGGGCTGAAGGGCTTCACGATATAGTCATCCGCGCCCAGCTCAAGGCCGAGTATTCTGTCTATTTCTTCGCCCTTGGCAGTGAGCATAATTATTGGCACCTGCGAATTTTTGCGTATTTCCTTGCAGGCGTCAATGCCGTTCATGATGGGCATCATTATGTCCATAACGCAAAGCGAAATGTCGCCGTCCAGCGCGCTTACTGCCGCCGCACCGTCATATACATCCACGGTTTCAAATCCTTCGGATTTAAGATAAATGCCAAGTGACTCATGCACGTTTCTGTCGTCGTCAGCTATCAATATTTTGCCGCTGCTCATGTTTTTTACCTCCCATTTTATACATTGATTACATTATAACACCGCGACAGTTTTTTTCAAATCCTGCCGCAGCTATTTGCTGTATACTTCACACTTTGTTCGTATTCGTTCCCGTGCCTTGGCGCTTGGCAACAGTAAAGCTGAACACCACGCGGCCATCCTTGCTTTCGGCCCATATGCGCTCGCCCATCAGCTCCATTATCTCCTTCGCTATTGCAAGGCCAAGGCCCGTGCCTTCGCCTGTATGCGCCCTGTCCGCCTTATAGAACCGCTCAAACAGATGGTCTATGTCCGCTTCGGCTATTTCGCCGGGGTTGGATACGCTTATGGTGTATTTATCATCGTCCTCGCCCACGCTAAGGTCAACCTCGCCCGATGCGCTGTGCTTTATGGCGTTGTCAAGCAGGGCTATGAGCACCTGCTCGCACCTGTCAGGATTGCTGTACGCCTCATGCTCGCCTTCAGGCATGGACACGGAAAGCGTTTTTCCGTTATCCTTGGCTATCGTGCTGTATCTGTCCGCAACGTCGTATATCAAATCGTTCACGCTCATTTTGCAGCGCGCTATGGCAACCGTGCCCGATTGCAGCCGGCTCAGTTCAAGCAGATCGTCTATCAGGCGCGAAAGGCGCATGGCCTCGTGCTGAATATAACCATAGTATCTCAGCCTGTCCTCGTCCTTCTTTACCAGCCCGTCGCACAGCGCATCCGACAGGCCGCGTATGGATGCGATAGGCGTTCTAAGCTCATGGGACACGTTTGCAACGTAATCCCGCCGCGTCTGTTCAAGCCGCGCCGCCTCCGTAACATCCTGTATCATTATTATGGCGCCTTCGTTCTTGCCGTCCGTGCCAAGGGCGGATATTGTGAAGCGCAGTACGGCTTCCTTATAGCTTTGTTCCGTCCAGCGGCTCACGCCGTCGGAAAGCACCTGTTCAACCATGGAATGGAGCTCGCCATACATTGGCGAATCCTCTATGCTTTCGCCATGTGCGCAGCCCATAAGCGTTACGGACGCGGGGTTGAACTGAATTATCTTTCCGCTTTCGTTAACGGCTATAACGCCCTCCAGCAGCCCGTCAAGCACGCTCTTCAGCCGGTTTCGCTCAAACGTAAGCGCGCCTATTGTGCCGCTGAGCGCGCTTGAAAGTTCGTTTAAGGAGTGGCCCAGCCGCGCCACCTCGCCGTCTCCTTTTTCAATAGCCCGCACGGAAAAATCCCCTTTTGTCATGGCTACGGCGGCTTCGTTCATCTTATTCAGCGGCTTGGTTAGCCCGCGTGATCCAAAGTACGCCACCGGCACCATTATAAGCGCCACCAAAAGCATGGCAAGCGGCAGCGATGAAGTAAGGTTACCCCAGCCCGTGCTGAGCTCGTCCATTGGCTTTACCAGGAACACCGCACCCATT
>ERZ824575.2275-NODE-2275-length-15432-cov-2.665539_pt1 | contig 15432 bp, 20 predicted proteins | sample MGYA00519470_ERZ824575 | MGnify/ENA primary metagenome ERZ824575 (study PRJEB31778, sample SAMEA3449170) | human gut metagenome | biome: human gut; feature: human-associated habitat; material: faeces | place: United Kingdom | collected 2010/2012 ...
AGTACGGCGAGATCAAGGCTTGCAGCGGAAACACCTCCATCTTCCTGTACCCGGGGGTGAAGTTCAACTGCATCGACGGCCTGATCACCAACTTCCATCTGCCGGAGAGCACCCTGATCATGTTGGTGTCCGCCCTGTACGGCTACGAAAAGACCATGCACGCCTATGAGGTGGCTGTGGCAGAGAAGTACCGTTTCTTCTCCTTTGGCGATGCTATGCTGATAGTTTGATACAAAATTCGCGCTTTTTGCGATATTTGTATGTAGAAAAAAGTAAAGACCCGATGGCGATTATGCCGTCGGGTCTTTTGTCATTTCAGGATGAAAGTGTGTGAGAGGCCGTTCTTGAACACGATGGTTTGCACCCGGCCATCGTAGATCGTGATGTTCTCGATGATGCTCATAACGAACGAACGCAGGACCTCCCGCGACACCGTTGTCGCCAGCCGCTTGTAGTAGATATAGGTTCGGCCTTCGAGCTTCTGTGTAAGAATGAACTTTGATGCCGCATGAACGAACTCCTCGTCCGACACATCCTTCTCGTCCGCATTTGACATGACCATGCCGATCTGCTCATTGACCTCAGCGAGCTGGCTCATCAGCTTCTCTCGCTGGATGATGTAGTCCTTCTGAGAGATGGAGTCGTCTGAGTACAAGTAGAGATTTTGAAGGCGTTCCGCCGCCCGCTCGATCCTTGTCTTTTCCGTATTCAGGTTTTCCAGCTCTATGTCTGACACAACAGGCTTCTTCCTGACCTCAACGCTACTGTCGAATGGGGCCTTCTCCGTCAGCCCGGAGGCCAGCATATTGTAGAGATCGTCCAGTCCTGCTCGCTCGATACCATCGACATCCCTGAATGTACTGCCTGAGAGCAGCATCTTCTCCATATCCTCCACGGAGTTTATGCTGTCGAAGTTTTTCTGGACGTTCAGCATATTTAGGATGTAGTTGAACACGAACTCGCCCAAGACCACCTCTGAGGTGGCCCTGCCTTTGCACAGATATTCGCTCCTGCGCTTTGTCGGGCAGACGTAGACAGACCAGCGGATGCCGTCTTGGTCTGCTGGCCTGATGGTAGATGTCATCGCATGGCCGCAGTTGCCGCAGATGACCAGCCCGCCGAAAACATGGACGTTCTTTTTCTTGGAGTATATACCGCGCCGCTCGCATTCAAGCCGCCTGTTCTCCTTCAGAATCCGCGCGATTTCTTCCTTTTGCTCTCGGCTGATGATAGCCGGGTGGTGGTCCTTGACCGTAATCCACTCCGATTCCTTCTTCCGCTTCTGCCTGTCGCCATCCTTCAGGACGTTGTAACGGTAGTCTCCGCAGTAGAAGATGTTGCGCAGGATGATGAGCAGGGTTGAAGGGGAGTAGGTACAGCCGGTCCGGGTGCGGTAGCCATGGCCGTTGAGGTATCTGGCGAGAGAAACCAGCGACCGCTCCTGCTCGTACTTGTCGTGGATGATTTTGACCACTGCCGCCTCGCTCTCGTTGATGGTGAACGTCTTGGTTTCCGGGTCATAGTCATAGCCCAGCGGGACGCGGCCACCGTTCCACTGCCCGTTTGCTGCTCTGGACAGCATGGCTGCCGTCACGCGCTCCGAAGTCATGTTACGCTCCAGCTCCGCGAATATCAGGATGATTTTGAGCATGGCCTCGCCCATCGCAGAGCTGGTGTCGAACTGCTCGTTCTTGCTGACGAAGACCACTCCAAGCTGCTTCAGCTCGCTGTACATTGTGGCGAAGTCCAGCAGGTTACGGCTGATACGGTCGATTTTCCATACGAGGATATGCGTGAACATCCCCAGCCTGACCTGCTGCATCATCTCCTGAAACTTTGGACGGTCTGTATTCTTGCCCGAATAGCCCGCATCCTCATAGACAACGTAGTCCTCCGTGTTCAGGATGAGCCGCGCGTAGTTGATGAGGTCTTGCCGCTGCATCGGCAGGGAGTCCTTGTCTATCTGATGCAGGGTCGATACGCGGGTGTATATTGCCACGCGGGGCTTATCTGGCAGCTTTACCTTTGCCATGCTATGTCACTCTCCATCTAAAACTAAAATAAGGCCCTCTAAGGCCGTCTTCAACCGATTCAACAACTTTTCCCACATCTGGAGCCAAAACGCCCTCAATGCAGCTCTCTCGCGCGGATATGACTGACCCGCTGGAAAATTCAAATTCTCCATACAAAAATGACCGTCTGATTTTGTCAGGCGGCCATTTTCGTATACAGAACCTTGCCAAGTTCCGCATACGAACATTTTTGAGCAGGAGATTCCTTCAGCATCGGCAGCGTCAAGAGGCCGTCATGCGCGAATGGCTCGACAGCCTTCATGTCTGCAACGTAGAAGTCCCAGAGCAGCATATTTTCGATGCTGTCTCCCGGCGACATCCCGCGCCACACGCCGAAAACAGCCACACTGTCGCTGCTGGAAAAATCCAGCTTGAACGTGATGTGTTCCGGGTGCTCGCCATCCTCCGACTGCGTATAGGCCGCAGCCCTGAAGATGATTCTGCCCTCCGAGATCAGCCGATGAAATCGCTTAGTCTGATTATCCGACATCTTTTGCTTCGGCCTCCTGAGCCGCATTGGAATCGACCATGCCATCAAGATACGCTTCGAGCCTGACCTTCTGCTCGTTCGAGATGGACCTGTACTTCAGCAGGAGAGCGGCCTCGCGTGGATTCGCTGCGCTCGTCTGATTTCCTGACGTTTCTACGTTGCCAAATGCCAGCCAGTCCATCGACACGCCAAAGAACTCCGAGAAGCGGACGAGAGCTTCTACCGATGGACGACCCTTGCCCTTCTTCCAGTCGGAGAATGCCGAGTTGGAGAGACCAAGCTCTTTCTGGAGTTGCTTCTGGTTCATCCCGGACTGCTCCTGAAGCATGATAAGGCGTTCCAAAATTGTACTCATAATAACCTCCTTAAAAATAGCTGGAAAATTCCAATAATGATATTGACTAACTGGAAGATTCCAGCTATAATTAAGTTACAATCACTTACTCAAATATCCCACCGACCAAGTGGATGTAATCTGATTGTATCATTTTACTTGTAAAAAGTAAATTAAAAATGATGAGAAGGAGGCGCAAAATGATGGCAAGACCCCTGCCGCAGTGGTGTAAGAATGTCAAAATCGAGCTTGTGCGGCGCGATATGAGCATTTCTGACCTCGCAAAGCTCGTTGGCCTGACGAAGCAGTACACATCTGGCATCGTCAGTGGCCGCAATTACTCCGAAACCGCTGTCAAGAACATCAGCGATGCCTTGAACATCCCTGACAGTCCGTATCAGTGATTACATCGTAACACAGGAGGAACCCAAAGAAAATGGGAAGAGACTGCTCAAAAGCGAGCGGAAATGTGTACTTTGAGGCTAGAAAAGCTGCCGCAGAATACGATGACAGGCTTTACAGCCGCGAAAAGGCCGCCGAACTCCTCGGCGTAAGCGTGTCCACCCTCGCTGATTACGAAAACGGCAACACCAAATTCGTCCCGGTTGACAAGGTTGTCCTTATGGCTGATCTGTACCATCAGCCGGAGCTGAAGACCGGGTACTGCAAGCACGAGTGCCCGATTGGAGCGTGTATGCCGTTCTGCACCAAAACCAGCAGCATCGCAATGGCAGCCCTGAAAGTGCTGAAAGGGCTGGATGACTCGAAAATCGACAGCCTGCGCCATCGCATCATTGATGTGGCCGCAGATGGACAGGTCGATGCCAGCGAGAAGCCTGAACTCGCTGAGATTTTGAAGAACGTGGACGAGATCGCTCTTGCGATGAACGAGGTCCGGCTCGTCTGCGAAAAAGAACTGGGGTAGTCAAATGAACGCCGACAAGCTGAGAGAAATCCTTCGTATTGAATACGGTATCCGCTCCGATGAGGAGCTGTACGATGCTGTTGAAAGGATGGAACCGCTCAACATCGGCCTGTTCACGACACCCATCAAGCAGAAAGGAGTCTGCAATGCCCGCACCGAAAAATAACCAGCTCGCCACCGTTGCCAGCATCAAGGGGATGCTTGCGCGGGACGACATCAAGACCCGCTTCAACGACATCCTCGGCAAGAAGTCCAGCCAGTTCATGGCCTCGCTCGTGAACGTCGTGGCCGCATCCCCGCAGCTTAAAGCGTCCGAACCGAACTCGATCATGGCTGCCGCATTTGTCGCCGCGTCGTTCGACCTGCCTATCGACAGCAACCTCGGCTTCAGTGCCATCGTTCCGTTCAACAAAAAGACCTGCATCAATGGCCAGTGGGTGAAGCAGAGCCTCGCCCAGTTCCAGATGATGTACAAGGGCTATATCCAGCTCGCCATCCGCAGCGGCGAGTATGAGAAGATGAATTGCGCCGAGGTTTATGCAGATGAGTTGGTCAGCTACAACCCCATCACCGGCGAATGCCGGTTTGTTGACGACTTCTCGGCTTGCAAGTTCCGCAATGAGGGCAAGACCGACAAGATTATCGGCTACTACGCATGGTTCCGGCTCCGCTCCGGCTTCACCAAGGAACTGTATATGAGCAAGGCCGAAATCAACAACCACGCGCAGAAATACAGCCAGTCGTACCGCTACGACATCAACGATGGCAAGCAGTCCAGCCGGTGGTCTACCGATTTTGACGCGATGGCAAAGAAAACTGTCATCAAGCTCCTGCTGAGCAAGTGGGGCATCTTGTCCGTCGAGATGCAGAAGGCCATTGAGGATGACCAGAAGGTGTATGAGGTGGACAGCACCGAGCAGTACAGCGACAACCAGCCTGATGTCGCTGAGGCCGAGAATCCGTTCACGCCGCCCGCCATCGAAGCCCCGAAAAATGAAATCCAGCCTGTGCCTGAAGTCGAAACGCTGGAAGAACTCGATATTATGGAGGAATAAAGAACATGGGAGCATTTGTGTTGACCTCGGAGAACTACTACTCGCAGGAAGCCAACAAGGAATACCTGAGCGTAAGCCAGTATAAGCAGTTCGTCGGGACGTATGGCCGCCGTGGGTGTGAATTTACTGCGCTGGAGGAGCTGAATGGCCGCTGGCAGCAGAAGAAGAACTCCGGCATGATGATCGGCAGCTACGTTGACAGCTACGTTGAGGGAACGCTTGACAAGTTCAAGCGGGAGAACCCCGAAATCTTCAAGAAAGACGGAACTCTGAAGGCCGATTTCACCAAGGCCGAGCAGGTCATTGCCCGCATTGAGCGCGACCCGTTCTTCATGTCCACGCTTGCCGGTGAGAAGCAGGTCATTATGACCGGCGAACTTTTCGGAGCCAAGTGGAAAATCAAGATGGACAGCTATTTGCCCGGCACGGCCATCGTTGACCTGAAGGTCATGGCATCCCTGACCGAGCACAAGTGGGTCAAGGATCTCGGCTACCTTGAATTTATCCGTTACTGGGGCTACGACATTCAGGGTGCTGTGTATCAGGAAATCGTTCGGCAGAACACCGGTCTGCGGCTGCCGTTCTATATCTCTGGCGTATCCAAGGAAGAGGAGCCCGACATCCGCGTCATCCAGATCGAGCAGAACTTCCTCGATGAAGCTCTGGCCGCTGTTGAATCGAATATGCCGCGCATCGTCCAGCTCCGCAACGGAGATGTCGAGCCTGACCGCTGTGAGATGTGTGACTGCTGCCGCCATCACCGCATTCTGACCGCCCCCATCAGCCTGAGTGCGCTGAATGCATCTATTTGATTATTATAGCCGGAAAGGGGGTGGTATCTATGGCTTGGGTCAAGGTGTATGAAGCCGTTATCGGCCCCAAGCTCCGAACGCTTGCAAACGACATTGGCTGCTCTCAGAACGAAGCCCTCGGCGTTCTCGTTCGACTGTGGGTCTGGGGCATCCGAAATGTCAACGCTGCCGGTGAAATCATCGGCGGGAGTGAAGCCGATATCGAGGCTGTCATCCAAACTGGCCTCGACAATAGGTATTCATCCAAAACTGTCATTCGTGCGATGAAAGATTCCGGCTGGCTCGATGTTGAAGATGGCCGTATCGGCCTTCACGACTGGGGAGAGTGGCAAGCACAGTGGTACAAGGACGCTGAACGGCGCGGGAAGGATGCAGAGCGGAAACGTGCAGAACGCGCCCGCAAGAAAGCTCCCGCCCCTGTCCCGCCCAGCGAACCCGCTACTCCTGCAAAAACCGTTCCCAAGGCATCGTACCCTGAAGGGTTTGAAAAATTCTGGGATGCCTACCCACGGAAGGTCGGTAAAGGGGAAGCGTACAAGAAATATTGTGCGCGTGTCAACGATGGCTGGGGAGAGAATGAGTTGCTTGAGGCCGCCGTAGCTTACGCTGTGAGCGTTGAGCAGAACAAGACCGACAAGCAGTTCATTAAGCACCCGAAGACGTTCCTGTCCGACGCTACGCCGTTCACCGACTACCTGAAACACGCCGAGCCAACGGCCTCTACCGCCGCAAGCAACGACCCATACGCAGATTGGAGGTAACTCGTGCCTGAACTGAAAAAATGTCCCTTGTGCGGTGACACGGTGGAGTTTGAGATCGACTTCCCGACCTTCGATGGAACCGGCAAGACGGTAAAGCGCATCGTGCCAAAACGGTGCGCCTGCTCCTTGAAAAAGGAGGAAGAGCTCAAGCGGCAGATGGAGCTGTACAGCCGCAAGCGTGAAGTTGAACGGCTCCGCAGCCTTAGCCTGATAGATGCCAAAGCCCAGAACGTCACGTTTGAAATCTGTGAGCAGACCGATGGCAATGCGCGGGCATTGAAAATCGCCACCCGGTATGTTGCAAAGTTCGATGAGCTCAAGACCACCGGGCAGGGTGTAATGTTTTATGGCGATGTCGGAACCGGGAAGTCATATATCGCGGCAGCCATTGCCAATGAGCTGATGGCAGAGCTGCATACCGTAGTGATGACCTCGTTCCCGAACATCCTTGAACGGGCCCTCGACTTCGACAGCAACAGCCTCGATTTTGCCAGCCGCGCCGAACTGCTCGTCATAGACGATCTCGGTGCAGAGCGTAGCACTGATTTTGCCCTTGAGCAGATGTACAAGGTCATCGACGACCGTTACCGCAGTAAGCGTCCCATCATCCTTACCACGAACTTGTCCCTCGACCACATGAAGAAATGCACCGATATTCGGTACAGCCGCATCTTCGACCGGCTGTTCGAGATGTGTTACCCTGTTGAGCTGACCGGTCTGTCGTGGCGTAAGCGTAGCGCGGTCCGGCAGTTCGATGAGATGAAGAAATTGTTAGGTGAGTGATATGGAGCTTATTGCAGAAATCAAGATTTTCTCGAAGGAAGACCGCAAGACGGTTGCCGGCATCCTCGTTGACAACGGATATACCGTTGGACCCGGCAAACGTCAGAAAACGCCGAACGGCAAGAGCGTGGACTACACGCTGAAGCTGTATGCCGATGACGGCAGTGCAGAGAAATGACCGGGAGGCGAGAGTACATGAACAGCATCCAGTTCACCGTTCTTGGTGAGCCGTATGGCAAAGGGCGGCCCCGGTTCAACAGATTTACCGGGACTGCACACACCCCTGAGAAGACCGAGAGCAGGGAAGCCCTCGTCGGATATGAATACCGCCGCCAGTGCGGTACATTCCGTTTCCCTGACACCGCGATGCTCGATATGCGGATTCTGGCGTACTACTCCGTCCCGAAAGGTGACAGCAAAGCAACGAGAGCTGCCAAGCTTGAAGGCTTTATCCGACCGACCAAAAAGCCCGACATGGACAACGTGGTCAAGCTGGTAGCCGACGCTTTGAATCAGGTCGCATACCGCGACGATACGCAGATCGTGGACTGCCAGTGCCGCAAATTCTATTCCGAGCAGCCGCGCACGGTCATCATCATCAAACAGATTGGAAAGGAAAATGAGCATGAGTGAAGAATTTGGCCTTATTATCAACAACGAACACTCGCTTGACGAAAATGTCCACATTGATTGGAATAAGGACGAGCTTTTGAAGTACGTTCGTTCCATCACTGAGAAGTACGATGGCCGCGTCTATACCGATGACGACATCACGGACGCCCGAACCGACCGGGCTGAGCTGAACGCTCTCAAGAACACCATCTCAGACAGCCGCATCCGTGTCAAGAAAGCTATCATGGCTCCGTATGACCGTTTCGAGGCCGAGGTCGCTGAAGTGACCAATCTCATCATCGAGGCAGTGAAGCCCATCGACGATGCCATCAAGACCCATGATGAAAACCAGAAAGCCGACAAGAAGAAGCAGCTCATCGCGTACTTTGACAGCATCATCGGCGATCTGGCCGAATCCATCACCTTTGAGCGCGTGTTCGACCCCAAGATGGTGAACGCCTCGACCTCCATGAAAAAGGCCAAGGAGGGTATCGCTGATGCTGTCCAGCAAATCAGGACGAATATCGAAACCATCAACACTGTCGTCAGCGAGCCGTATCGTTCCTTTGCAGTTGCGAACTACCTCCAGACCATGAAGCTGGCTGGGTCTATGAAGCTGGCACAGCGCATGGAACAGGAAGACCGTCGTAAGGCGGAGCTGGCCGCTGAAGCTGAAAAGGCCAAGGCTGCCACCCCTGCACCGGCTCCTTCCGCTCCCGCAGTTGAGCCGCCAAAGCCAGTTGCACCTGTCCAGCCTGCACCGCAGACCAGCTCGTTCGTTGCGGCAGCGGAGAAAGCCGCTGCAACTACTCCCGCTCCTGCCCCTGCACCCGCAGAATCCCCCGAAAAGCTGTACGCTATGAGCTTCCGCGCCATTGGCACGAAGGAGCAGCTTATGGCTCTCCGGCAGTATATGAAAGATAACCACATCAAGTATGGAAAGGTGGACTAAACGATGAACCAGAACTATGCAAAAGCTCTTACCTTTGACTGTGACACCTTCAGCGAGATCAAGAACAACCTCAATTTCGTCCTTCAGCGGCTCATTTCCAACATGGTCGGCACCGGGGCGAATGATGGCCAGCTCACGCTGAAGCTCGACGTTTCGTTCTGCAAGAACACCATCGAGAACTATGATGCCGAGATTGATGCCCCTGAGCGTGAAATCTGTTTGCCGCAGTTTAAGCACAAAATCATGTCTAATATCAAAATCAACGACGAGCGCACCGGCGATGAGCGCAACGATACCATGGAGCTGTTCTTCAACGCAGAAACCGGCCAGTACGAAATGCGCCCCATCGCCAATACTGCCCAGCGCAGTATGTTCGATGATGATATGGCCGATGCCGGTTTCCGCGATGTTACCCCTGAAGCTCTGCCTGAACACACTGATGACTACCAGTACGAGAACGGCCAGTAAGTTCTCGCTGCATTAGAAGGAGGTGGTTCCCATGGAGCCTGAAACCAATGACCTGAAGCTCACGCCTGAGCTGGAAGCCATCGTCCGGCTGGCATCTGAAACTGCTGTCGAATCGTACCGCAAGGAGCTTGAGCGGCAGCAGGAACAGGATGGCAAAGCCCGCAGAGAGCGGCATCACCGCGTTGTGAACAGCGCGAAGATGCTGCTGAAAAACTACCGGCGGTTCAAGAAGATGACCGTGAGCAGCGTGTACGGCAAAGACACCAGCACCAACGAAACCCTCGTCGAACTGCTGGAGCTGATGCAGGGAATCTACCGCAGCGGTGAGCTTGAGGTCGTCAGCATCAAAGACCGGGTGGCTCGCACCGAGCTGATGATCGAGCACATCGACGCAATGCTGGAGGTCTACAAGAAGGACTGCAACAGGTCCCCGGAAGGTCAGCGGCGGTACAGGGTCATCTACTGGATGTACCTGTCTGAAGACGAGTCCAAGACTGCCGAGGACATTGCCGAGATGGAGAATGTTGTCGTCCGCACGGTATTCCGCGACATCAAGACCGCCTACGAAGAACTCGCTGTTTTGTTCTTCGGCATCGACGGAGTGAGGTTTTCTGAGCAATAATGTCAAAACGCTGTCATTGTAATTTCAGTTGACAAGCTTTAGAATAGTAAATGGCAGTAACGAGGCTGCCTGATGCTCAAGGATTCCTCCATCATCTGTTTGTGAGCAGCACACCCGGTTCGACAGCAGGCATGGCCGGGTGTGCACCTCGCAAAAACCCAAGACAGCTCATCACGAGCTGTCTTTTTGTTTTAGGAGAAAGCTATGGAAGAACGCAAGGAACGGTGCATCAGATGTGAAAAAATGCGCGTTGGTGACCTGAAGCACGGTTTTGGAAACCCCAGAAAGATCACGAAGAAAAAGGCCGAGGAGCTTGAACGCTCGCTTGAGATGTTCGGCGACTTCGGCATCTTCCTCATCGACGAGAACGACAACGTGATTGCCGGAAACCAACGCAGCATCATCCTCACCAAGAAAGACCCTGACATCATGGTGGACTGCAAGCGGCTCATTGGCTACACCGATGCAGAGCTGCGGGCCATCAACATCAAGGACAACACCCACGCCGGTGAATGGGACCTCGACCTGCTCGCCGACTTCACAGTGGACCTCGGCCTCGATATGCTCGAAAAGAATCCTGACGAGCGGAAAATCAAGGACATCGAACCGATTCGCTATGAGAAATATGACTATGTTATGATCGTCTGCCGGAATGAGGTTGACTACCTGAATCTGACCCGCGCACTCGGCATCGACGGCGCGAAAGTGCTTGTTGCCAAGCAGCGGAGGATAAAGGCAAGGGCCGTCTGGTATGACGATATGAAAGCCCAAATCGTACCCAAGGAAGACGCTCCACAAACAGACCCGGAAAACCCGGAGAAAGAGGAAGAAAATGATTAGAGTCCTGATTACTGGCTGCTCGATGCACTCGTATGACCTCATCCGTGCATTGAAGGACAACTACGACGGCGAGGAAATCTACGTCGTCGGCATCAACTGCGATGACACTGCGCTGCTCCGCAAGGGCGTTGACGCTGGCTATGTTGTTCCTCGCATCACCGAGGAAAGCTATATCCCGACCGTCATCGACATCTGCGAGAAGGAGAAGGTCGATGTCATCCTGCCGTTCATCACCGCAGAGCTGCCTATCATGGCAGAGAACCGCGAGCTGCTTGAGAGCCACGGCGTTAAGGTGTCCATCTCCTCTATGGAGTCCATTCTGGCCTCTGGCAACAAGGTCGAGCTGGCAAAGCACTACCCCGACCTGATGCCGAAGCAGATGATCTGCAAGAAGCCCCTCGACTTCTTCCGGTTTGCCGATGAGATCGGCTACCCGAAGAAGCCCATGTGCTGCAAGCTCCCGAACCGCTGCGGCGGCCTCGGTTTCTGCATCATTGACGAGGAGAAGGGCCGCGACCTGACCATCTACAACAAGTTCGGCATGAACCGCTATATCACGTTCGATATGCTGCTGGAGCTGGCAAAGAACTGCCATGAGGACATCATCATGCAGGAGTATGAGGAAGGTCTGGATTACAGTATGTGCGTACTGGCAGACCATGGCCGCGTCCTCCACGCCCTCGGCTTTGAGGGCTACCTGATGGCCTTTGGCAGCGCGATGTTCGCCGGCATCAAGCAGAACGAACAGGCTCTCGCCATTGCCAAGCAGATCGTCGCTGACACCGGGCTGGACGGCAATGTGTGCTTCGACTTCATCCTGAAGGAAGATGGCAGCGTGAAGCTGCTGGAGACCAACCCACGCCTGAGTGCATCCCTGCCGTTCATCGCCAAGGCTGGTCTGAACCTGCCGTACCTGCGGTGCCGCCAGCTCCTCGGCTATGATGTCGAGAACATCCACCCTGAAATCAACTACAAGCTCCGCATGAGCAAGAACTATGAGTCGGAATACTTCGTTTAACATCTACTGTATGTCGTACCGCCGACCGAACAAGATTTTGACGAAGCACCAGTTTGAATATTGTACCTACGTCGTAAGACAGGAAGAAGAAGCTGCGTATAGAGCCGCCGGTGTCGATGACCTTCTCGTCATCCCCGATGGAGCTGTACGCAGCTTCATGTCTACCCTGTACTGGATAATTCACAACACGCCGGAAGATGTGATATTCATTGCTGATGACGACATCGAAAAGTTCGTCTACCGCATGAGCGATACGACCTACCTTGAGTTGCCCGATAAACGCCCCGACAAGGAGCGCGTGACGGCTGAGATCGAGCGCATTGCCCAGCTCATCTACGACCTCGGCATCGGCTACGCATTTGACCAGCCCACGATGGCTCCCTATGCGTATGACTGCGAGTTTAAGTTCGTCGGGATGCCCGGTCACATCCGCTGGATAAACAAGAAGGCTCTGAAGGCCACCTACGACCCGGATGACCCTGCTGCCTCCGATGTTGACATGATGATGCAGGAGCTTCTGCACAACCGCATCATCCTCCAGCCGCGCTACCTATGCGCCAAGGCCGGCATGGACCTGAACGAAGGCGCGAGCCGCACGAGAGAAGGCCACATGATTCTCGTCGAGGCCATGAAGAACAAATGGGGGAAGTATTATGACTACAACTACAAACGAAATTTTGCGCGAATTATGGTCAAGAGATGATTCGCCCATGTATCTGTTCAACGAGAACACTCTCTACGAAAACATCGTGAACATGGGAAAGGCGTTCCACCGCTACTACGGCAACACCTACGCCGCGTACAGCTTCAAGACCAACTACCTCGCAGACATCTGCCAGATCGTGAACGAGGCTGGTCTGCTGGCTGAGGTCGTTTCTCCGTATGAGCGGATGTACGCAATGGAGCTTGGCTTCACGCCGGACCGCATCGTCTACAATGGTGTCATCCCGAACACCGCAGAAAAGGTCAAACTGGCCTCCTGCGGCGGCTTCGTCAATGTTGACAACTACGATGAGCTGCGGGACATCTACTTCATGGCCAAGGAACAGGGCATCACCATTCCTGTCGGCATCCGCGTTACGTTCGATGCCGGGAATGACCTGAAGTCCCGGTTTGGCATTGACATTGACAGTGATGACTTCAGTGGCGCGATGGGCTTTTTCCAACACAACACGCACCTTGAGTTCCGTGGCTTCCAGTGCCATATCGGGTCCGCCCGCCAGCCGAAATACTGGAAGAACAAGATCGACCGCATGATTGAGCTGGCCAAGACCTACGGCGCGAAGTATATCGACCTTGGCGGCGGTATGTTCGGCCCGATGGCTCCTGAGTTGGCAGAGCAGTTCAATGGCTATGCCTACGGCGGCTATGAGGAGTACGCTCAGATTATTGCCGGCGCGATGAAGAAAGCATTCCCCGATGAGGATGTGATGCTGATGATCGAACCCGGCACTGCGCTGGTTGGCAACACCATGAAGATGGCTGCCACCATCACCAACATCAAGTTCGTGCGCGGGCAGATTTACCTCACAGCAAACTGTGCATCCAACCACATGGGTGTCATTGCCGACATGAAGAAGCTCGTTCCTGAAGTCGTCCACATGAATGACAACACCTGTACATTCACTGACGTCATCATCGGCGGCGACACCTGCCTCGAATATGACTATCTCGTCAAAGGCATCTCTGGCGAGTTTGCAATCGGCGACAGGCTGGTATTTGACAATGTTGGCGCATACTCCATCAGCTCGTCCCGCCAGTTCATCGTGCCCCGCCCGAAAGTGGTTTCTGAGGTCACTGGAGAAGTGCTGCGCGAGGCTGAGGGATTCACTGATATGTTCGGTCGTTATCTCGAAAAAACATCGGAGCATCGCACGAAAAATGCTTGACGGACGCAGACCTCCTTTGGTAGAATTATACTATAAACAAACAAAAAATTGGAGGTTTTTGTTCATGGCATTTGAAGCATTGACGAAAAATGGGTACAACCTGTTTGAAATGTCCTCGATGATTCAGAAGGCGATTCGCCGGTGTGACATCCCTCATGCAGCATACGCCGCAAATGAGATGTCCGTCAAATACCGGGCGTACCTGTGGAAGCGGCTGCTGACCGTTTCCGCTGAGGACTGCTACGGCATTATGACCAAGGAGATCATGGCCTTGAAAGAGGCTGACGACTATGTGAACCAGCGGAACAAGCCCGGTGAAACCAACGACCTGTTTATCGCAAAGGCCGTTGTACTGCTGTGCATGGCCAAGAAGAACCGCGATGCCGACTATGTTGCCTGTAACTTCATGTGGGGCGACCAGCCCCTCAGCGATGCCGAGTATGAAGCGTTCGTTGATTACCACGAAGTCGAGCGGCTGAAGGCTGTTTCGCAGTTCGATGTTCCTGATTACGTCTTTGATGTCCACACCCGGCGTGGCCGCAGAAACGGCGCAACGCAGATGGATTTCTTCAGAGAGGAGAACGAGGCTCTGGAACCCCGGCAAATGAACCTGTTCGACTACGGCAACTACGACGGCTGGTACAACCATCAGCGCAGCCAAGGGTACATGAAGCCGAACGATGAACGCCGCCTTCAGAAGTTCCAATCAGACCGAGGGCCGGTTGACCCGACCAACGGCGGGACCGAATGGACACCTGAAACCTACGAAAAGTACAAGAAGTAACCGCTGATAAGCCGGGGCTTGACCGCCTCGGCTTTTTCTATTGCTGCCGGAGAATAGGGGTGAGATAGATGTGTCAAATCCGAGCAACCTGATAGTGCCTACGTCTGAACAGGCCAGCGAGAACGGTCGAAAGGGCGGCATAGCTTCTGGTGAGGCGCGGCGGGCAAAGAAGAACATGAAGCAGATGGCAAAGATGCTCATGGAGATGCCTGTCGTCGGCGAGACCAACAAGCAGAACCTCAGGAACTTTGGAGTTCAGTCGGAAGACCAGAACTACAACACTGCCATCGTTGTCCGGCTCATGCAGAAGGCATTGCTCGAAGGCGACACTGGAGCCATCAGGCTTCTCGGAGAATTGACTGGAGACTTCGGCGGAGCCGTCGGAGCTGGCGATGATACGGTATTCGAGGTCGAATATCCTCCCATCTGCATCCCCGACAATGGCCGCGACAAGCGTACCGAAAAAACGCTCTCGCCACAGGCCGGACCGCAGACCGCGTTCATGGCCTCGAAAGCAGACATTGTGATATACGGTGGAGCCGCCGGTGGTGGTAAAACCTATGCGCTTCTGCTGGAGGGGCTACGGAACCGCAATGTGAAAGGCTGGGGCGGTGTTATCTTCCGCCACAACTACAACCAGATTACGGCTGAGGGCGGCCTGTGGGACGCGAGACATAAAATCTATGACCTCGTTCCAGATGCCGTCCCCGGCAAGACCCCGAAACTGCACTGGACATTCGGCGGGGGAGGGAGACTGAACTTCGCCCACATCAGTTGCGACGATGACCTTAGCAGTTGGCAGGGTACAGAAATCTGTTACCTTGGCTTTGACGAGCTGACCCATTTCACCCGCAAGCAGTTCCTGTATATGCTGTCCCGAAACCGTACCACCTGCGGCATCCGGCCCTATGTCCGTGCCACCTGCAACCCTGATGCTGATAGCTGGGTGGCCGACTTCATCTCTTGGTGGATTGACCAAGAGACCGGCTACCCGATTCCTGAGCGCAGCGGCCTC
>ERZ824575.2288-NODE-2288-length-15338-cov-2.628672_pt1 | contig 15338 bp, 11 predicted proteins | sample MGYA00519470_ERZ824575 | MGnify/ENA primary metagenome ERZ824575 (study PRJEB31778, sample SAMEA3449170) | human gut metagenome | biome: human gut; feature: human-associated habitat; material: faeces | place: United Kingdom | collected 2010/2012 ...
TGAGTACACCGTCTCCGCCAAGTACACCGAGTCCGGTGAGACCGTGCCCGTGACCGACAACGGCAACGGCACCTACACCATTGCGGGCAAGTACATCACCGGTGATGACATCTCCATCACCGTCAGCAAGATCTCCCCGCTGGATAAGTTCGACTTCAGCGTCTATGAGTACGTGAAGGTGGACGGCGGCAAGTCCGTGTTCCTGATCCTGGCCAACGTGAAGAGCGGCGAGACTCTGGGCGAGGGCAAGGTCCCCTTCCCCGCCTACCTGAAAGCCCTGGAGGACATCGGCTACAAAGGCTTCCTGACCATCGAGCGCGAAGTCGGCGACAACCCCGAGGCCGACATCCGCAAAGCCGTCGGCTTCCTGACCGACCTGATGAAATAAGGCACCCATTCTATTTTAAATAGAAGAAAGAAGGATTTTTCATGAGCCAGAAACTGAAAGTCGCCATCATCGGCACCGGCAACATCTCCGAATCCCACATCCACGGCTATCTCCAGAACCCCAACGTCGAGCTTTACGCCTTCTGCGACATCGGGGAGAACCGCTTGAAGGAAATGGGCGAGAAATACGGCATCACCCGCCTTTACACCGACAAAGACGTGATGCTCAAAGAGCTCCCCGAGATCGACGCCGTCAGCGTCTGCACCTGGAACAGCCAGCACGCCCCCTGCACCATCGCCGCCCTGAACGCCGGCAAGCACGTCCTCTGCGAGAAGCCCATGGCCACCTCCGCCGCCGAGGCGGAAGCCATGCTGGATGCCGCTAAGATGTTGGCGACGAAAGGCTACAACCTATTCGCTACGGGAGGTACGCACCGTTTCTTGGCGGAGAATGGCATTCCGAGTACGAAGGTGTACTGGCCGAGCGAGAAGGGAGAACCGCAGGCGCTTAAGATGCTTCATGAGAAGCAGATCGATATGGTCGTGAATATCCCTCGTGACCTTTCCGCCGGCGAGCTTGACAACGGCTATAAGATCCGCCGTGCCGCCATCGACCTGAATATCCCGTTGATTACGAATGCCCGTCTGGCGAGCGCTTTCATTCAAGCCTTCTGTACCTTGAGCGTAGATGATATCTGCATCAAGAGTTGGCAGGAATATAAATAAATGGGGGCTTGATGTAAATCAAGTGGTATTTATTTCGTAAGTTTGCGGAAACAAACAAAAACAACCATGAATATGGATACAGCGATATTTATAGCTCGCAGGATCGCGGCGCAATCGATTCTACTCAGTGAGGAAGCCGCCCAGAAACTGGCCTCTATCTTAATCCGGACAGAATTGAAAAAAGGCGCCCTGTTTTTGAGCGAAGGAGAGGTTTGTACGCAACTCGGTTATGTCTATAAGGGAATGGTTCGCCAGTTTTACTTCAAGAATAAGAAAGAGCTGACCGAGCATTTCGCCAGTGAGGACAACATCTTCATTTGCATCGAGAGCTTCTTGCGCCAGCGTCCCGCTAATCTGTTGGTGGAGGCCTTGGAGAATACGGTGCTGTATGGCATTCCTCATGATCCTTTATTGGCATTGTGCGCCGAGGATTACGAGATCGAGGTCATGTATCGCCGCCTGTTGGAGAATTCGCTGATCCTGTCTCAACGGAAGGCGGATTTCCTTCGTTTCGAGACCGCTAATGAACGTTATGCCCGCTTATTGAAAGAACACCCTGAGATCGTGCAGCGTGCCCCCTTGTCCCATATCGCCTCTTATTTGCTGATGACTCCCGAGACATTAAGCAGGGTAAGGGCCAATATGCAGCTATGAGGGGCTTGTAGGTGTTAATTATATACGGTGTCGTATATGATATATAAGATAAAATTAGTATGAAGGTAGGATTATTTATCCCATGTTACATTAACGCGGTGTACCCCGAAGTGGGTATCGCCTCGTATAAATTGTTGAGGCATGTGGGTGTGGATGTCGATTATCCGATAGACCAGACCTGTTGCGGACAACCCATGGCGAACGCCGGCTTCGAGGATGAGGCGGCTCGCTTGGCCCTCCGGATGGAGGAACAGTTTAAGAACTATGACTACGTGGTAGGCCCCTCGGCCAGTTGCGTAGCCTTCGTAAAAGAGAACCATCCCCATATCTTGGAGAAGCGGGATCACGTTTGTATGAACAGTAAGAAGATTTATGATATCTGCGAGTTCTTGCACGACGTGGTGAGACCGGAATCCCTGCCGGCCGTTTTCCCGCATAAGGTGAGTATCCATAATAGTTGCCACGGGGTGCGTGAGTTGCATCTCTCGTCGCCCAGCGAGCGTAATATCCCGTACTATTCCAAGTTGCGTGATCTCCTTTCCTTGGTGAAGGGTATCGAGGTGTTCGAACCGAAGCGGGTGGACGAATGTTGCGGTTTCGGCGGTATGTTCGCCATCGAGGAGCCTGAGGTCTCTACTTGCATGGGACAAGACAAGGTAAAGGATCATATGAGTACCGGCGCCGAGTATATCACCGGGGCGGATAGCTCTTGCCTGATGCATATGGAAGGGGTTATCAAGCGAGAGAAACTTCCGATCAAGACTATTCACATCGTTCAAATATTAGCGTCCGGATTATGAGTACGAAACATGCTATAGCTGCGGCCCGTTTCCTAGAGAATAAGGAGAATGAGGCTTGGCACGACCATACGCTTTGGATGGTACGTACCAAACGGGATAAGATGAGCCATTCGCTTCCCGAGTGGGAACGGTTGAGGGAGTTGGCCTCGGAGATCAAGCTTTACTCCAACAGCCATCTGGACACGCTTCTGGAGGAGTTCGAGAAAAACGCGATCGCCAACGGGGCTATCGTGCACTGGGCGAAAGATGCCGAGGAGCATAACGAGATCGTCTTGCGGATCTTGCGGCAGCATGATGCCCGGAACCTGATCAAGAGCAAATCGATGCTGACGGAGGAATGCCATATGAATGAGTTCTTGATGTCGAAAGGAATCGATGTGGTGGAGAGCGATTTGGGTGAGCGTATCTTGCAATTGATGCATTTGGCCCCGAGCCATATCGTGATGCCGGCGATCCATATCAAACGGGAGCAGATCAGCGAGATGATGGAGCGTGAGATGGGAACGGAGAAAGGGAATATCGACCCTACCTACCTGACGCATGCCGCCCGTAAGAATCTGCGTGAGAAATTCCTGCATGCCGACGTGGCGATGACGGGCGTTAACTTCGCCGTCGCCTCTACGGGTGAGATCGTGGTTTGTACCAATGAGGGAAACGCCGATATGGGAACCTCCTTCCCGAAGGTGCATATCGCTACGATGGGGATGGAGAAGATCGTACCGAATCTGGAGGCATTGGGCGTATTCACTCGTTTGCTGGCTCGTTCGGGTACGGGGCAACCCATCACGTCTTATACTTCTCATTACCGCCGTCCGCCCGAGGGACAAGAGTTCCATATCATTATCGTGGATAACGGGCGCAGTGATATCTTGGCGAAACCGGATCATATCCGTACGTTGAATTGTATCCGTTGTGGCGAGTGCATGAATACCTGTCCGGTATATCGCAGGAGTGGTGGCTATTCGTATACGTATTTCATTCCGGGACCGATCGGGATCAACTTGGGTATGCTGAGGAATCCGGAGGAATATTCGGATAACGTATCGGCTTGCTCCTTATGTCTTTCTTGCTCGAACGTTTGTCCGGTAAAGATCGACTTGGGCGAGCAGATTTACCGTTGGCGGCAAGATTTGGATAAGATCGGTAAGGCGAGCAAGGAGAAGAAAGTGATGTCTTTCGGCATGAAGTTCCTGATGGAACGTTCGGGATTGTTCAATACGGCGTTGAAGTTTGCTCCGGTAGTGAATCATTTGCCTCGTTTCATGGTCTACAATGGCTTGAACGCTTGGGGCAAGGGACGTGAGCTTCCGGCTTTCGCCAAGGAGTCGTTTAATGATATGTGGAAGAATAATAAGGTGAGATAATGAGTAGTAAAGATTCTATATTGGCGAGTATCCGTCATCATACGGGTACACGCCACGAGATGCCTGAGCTTACGTTGGAGGCGATTACCTATGCGGATAAGTTGGCTACGTTCTCGGAAGTGCTAGCCGGGGCGGGTGGCAAGGCCATCGAGTTAAAGCCCGGCGAGGATGTGAATGAGGTGATCCGCCGTGAGTTTCCGGAGGCGAAACGTATCGCCTCGAATTTGAAGGAGATTACTTGCGCTACCTTTAACCCGGATGAGCTGACCGATCCCCGGGAGTTGAACGGGACGGACGTATCTGTGGTGGAGGGTAGTGTCGGCGTGGCGGAGAATGCCGCTGTCTGGTTACCCCGTCAGGTACGTTATAAAGGTCTGTACTTTATCTCGAACGCTTTGGTGATCTTGTTGGACAAGACTCAATTGGTTCATACGATGAATGAGGCTTACCGCCGTACTGCCACTATGGATTATGATTACGGAGTCTTCATGTCCGGTCCCTCAAAGACTGCTGATATTGAACAAGCCTTGGTATTCGGGGCGCATGGTCCGATCCAAGTAGTAGTCCTGTTAAGATAAAACCTATACCTATTTGTAGAGACGGGGCACGCCCCGTCTCTACAAGTTGTACGTTATTTACAGCTCTCCAATATTTCCCGTGCCACGCTACCCGTTACATTCTTCGCCTCCCCGAAGGCGGCGTTTCGTTCATTGAAGCGATTCTCGATCTCGGTGATTGTCGTATCGCCGATCTTCTCTTGGCTGAGGCGGGTAGATAAACCGAGGCTTTGGAAAAATTGCTCAGTCTTCTCGATGGCTTGGCTTACCCGTTCCTCTGTTGTTCCACTATTGATACCCCATACCCGTTCGCCGTATTGCAGGATCTTGCCCTCTTTCTGCTTGCGTAGGGTGCGTAAGGTTCCGGGGAAGACGATCGCTAGAGTCGCTCCATGCGTCAATCCGTGAAGGGCGGTTAGCTCGTGTCCGATCATATGGGTAGCCCAGTCCTGCGTTACGCCCATGGCGATCATGTCGTTCAGACCCAGCGTCGCGCCGAGCATGTACTCCGACATCACGTCGTAGTCGCGCGGCTCGGCCAGGGCGCGGGGCGCGATCTCCACGATCGTATGGAGAATACCCTCGGCCCAGCGGTCCATCAGGCGCGACTGTCCGGGGGTGGTCATGTACTGTTCGAGCACATGGACAAAGGTATCCGACAGGCCGCAGGCGATCTGCCGCGTCGGCAGCGAGAACAGCGTCTCTGGATCGAGGATCGAGAAGACGGGATAGTTGCCGTAGAAGGCAAACTTCTCCTTGGTCTCGTAACGCGAGATAACGGCGCCGCTGTTCATCTCGGAGCCCGTGGCCGACATGGTCAGCACGGTAGCCAGCGGCACCGTGTGCTCGGCCTTGCCCTTGAGCACGATATCCCAGGCATCACCGTCGTAGAGCAGGCCGGCGGCAATGAGTTTCGTGCCGTCGATCACCGAACCGCCGCCCACGGCCAACAGGAAATCGACCTTGCGCTCCTTGCCCAGGGCAATGGCCTTGCGCAGGGTCTCGACCGAAGGATTGGGCTCAATACCCCAGAACTCGACGAAATCGCGGCCCGCGAGGGCGGCAACCACCTGGTCGTAGACGCCGTTGCGCTTGACGCTGCCGCCGCCGAAGGTGATCATGATGCGCTTGTCGGCGGGGATGAGCGTGGAGAGTCGGGCGATCTGGCCCTTGCCGAAGATCAGCTCCGTAGGATTGTGATAGATGAAGTTTTTCATGGTATGAATCGAATTACAGCATTGATGATGCAAGGTTGCCTGCCGCAACGCCTCCGCGTATGGACGGCCACGGCATGGACGTAACAAAGATACGAAATCGCAGGCAAAAAGAAAACCCCGGAGCGCTTTTCAGCCTCCGGGGTTTCGTATCTATCAGCCGCGGTTCACCGGAACTGCAGCTGTCGGTACCGTTAGAAATATTTGCCGCGCAGATCCTCGATCTTGGCCATCTGCTGAACAGCCGGGAGGAAGAACTGCTGGGCCATGTTCTCATACATGGCCTGGGCACGAACCTTCTCGCCCTCGGCATTCTGCTTCTCGGTCTGCTGGGCATCCTCGACCTCGACGATGAAGACTCCCGAAAGGCCCTTCACGGGTGCCGACACAACGCCCTGCTGCGACGAAGTGATCGCTCCGACGACACGCGGCTCGAAGCCGATGCCCTCGAGATAGAACGACGAGAAGCTTACATCCTTGAAGTCCGCAACCTCGGCGCCGAGGCTGGCAGCCTGCTCGGCGAGGGTCGAACCGGCGAGGTCCTTGACGATATAGTCGTATTTCTTGTCGCGGAGCACCTGGGCGCGCAGCTGCGCCTCCACCTTCTCCATCGAGGCATATTCGTCGTTGTCAACTGCCGTAAGCATGGCAATCACGTAATCCTTGCCGACGGAGAAGATCTCCGAAACGTCACCCGGCTCGGCGCCATAGACCCAGCGGACCACGTCGCGCGAATCCTCCATGCCGCGCAGCGTGCGATCACCCTGGTTGATGACGGCGACACGGGGCGTTACGGCAGCCTCCGAAGCGGCGGCGGCGAAGGCCTCCGAGGAGCCCTTGGCATTGACCATGAACGAACCGGCGTTGTTGTGCACGTTGCGACGCGTATCAGCCGAAGCCTCGACGGGATAGGTGATCGAAGCGATCTGAAGGTGCTTTACGGGCTTGTCGGCGCGGTATACCTGCATGAGCTGGACCGTTCCGCCCGAGGCGATCTTCACGATATCGCCCGCCTTGGCGTTGCCGAGCGCCTCGGCAAACTCGCCGACGAAGGCCGAGAAGGGCATTACGCCGACCTCACCGCCATTGGCGGCCGTTGCATCATAGACCGAATAGCGGGCTGCGGCCTGGGCGAAGTCCCCGCCGTTGCGCAGCACCGTCAGCAGGCTGTCGGCCAGCTTCTCCTCGCTGGAGGGGAGCACGATATGGCGCAGACCGAGCGAATCGGGAGCCTCCTTGACCGCAAGCACGCGGGCCATCGTCCACTCGTTGTTTTTCAGTACGGGTCCGTAGGTCTTGCCATCCAGCAGGGCGGCAGCCTCATCCTCGGGAAGCTGGGCGGCCGTAACGAAGTTGTCGGCAATGCGGCCGTTGCGGTTGGCACGCACGAAACTCTTCAGCTCCTCGGCGGCGGCGAACTCCTTGCCGACCTCCATGACCTTCTGCTCGAGCTTGAGCAGGTCGTCGTCCGTGGGAGCGACCTCAAAGACGACGTAGGAGATCGTACGCGACGGCGACTGACGGAAGAGATCCTTGTGGTTGTTGTAATAGCTCTTCAGCTCGGCACTCGTGATCTGGAAGAGCGAATCGGGAACATCCGTATACTTCTTGCCGGTCCACTTTCCGGCAAAGAGGTTGTTTGCCGTCTTGACACCCTGCTCCACCTCAAGGGCGTTTACGAAGACACCGCCCCGAACCAGGCCGAAATACTTCTGCATCTCACGCTCCGTACGGGCCTGCTCGTTAAGCCGGGCCCACATCTGCGCGGCCTGAGGATTGGTCTCGGCCTGTGCGAGAAAATCCGATACGGCCGCTACGTTGAAGGTTCCGGTCCGCGGATCGGCAAAGGCGCTGTAGAAGGCCTGCGTCGGCTGCTTGCCGCTGGCCATGGCCATACGCTCGGGCTCGGTAACACGCAGCCCCAGCTTGTCGAAACCGGGCGTCAGGACATATTTCGAGATCAGCGACTGCCAGGCGGCATTGGCCAGCATGGCGGCCTGCTGCTCGTCGCTCTCCTGAGCGCCGCTCTGCGTCTTGATCTGCTCGTACTGATCGTAATACTCCGAATAATGGATCTTCTCACCGTCGATCACACCGACCTTGGGGTCGTTGCCCGAGAAGCCCATCTCGGTCTTCAAAGAGAGAATGAAAGCCAAGAGGGCAAGGGCGATGATAATCGAGAGCACGATGCCGAACTTGGTGCGTAAAGTGTTTAAACTTGCCATATAAATTGTTAATTATTCGTTTTGTTTCGAAAGATCAGCCAAAGGTAGTAAAATTAATTGTAAAAACGACAAGAAGCGCAGAAAAATACGTCCTGAAACTCACGACACTCCACCCGGGCGGAACCCCGCCGCGGGAAGCCGCCGGCCGCCGGCCGGGATCAGATCTTCTTGACACGCGCCAGCTCGATCCGCGAACGGGTTGTCCGCAGGATGCGCAGCTGCAGCGAGCCGATGACGACCGTCTCGCCCGTTGTCGGGATCCCCTCGTAATTGTAGATGATGAAGCCTGCCAGCGTATCGTACTCCTTGCTCTCCTCGATGCCCAGATCGTACTTCTCGTTGAGATACTTCACCTCCAGCCGGCACGAAAGGACGTACTCGTTCTCGCCGACCTGCTTTTCGACCAGCTCCGAAACGTCGTGCTCGTCCTCGATCTCGCCGAAGATCTGCTCGAGGACATCCTCCAGCGAGATCACGCCGGCCGTACCGCCGAACTCGTCGATCACCACGGCAATGTTCGAACGATGCTTGATGAAGTTCTCGAGCACCGCCTGCAGGGGCATCGTCTCGGGGACGAAGTTGACCTGCATCATCACGTCGGCAATCTGCGCCGGACGCGTGAAGAGGCTCTTCGAATTGACGTAGCCGATGATGTTGTCGATGGACTTGCGCCAGACAAAGATCCGCGAGAATTTCGACTCGACGAAGCGCTCGGTCAGCTGCGCGATCGAGGTCTCGTCGATATCCACCGCCTCGATGTCGATGCGCGGAACCATGCAGTCCCTCACGCGCAGATCGGCAAAGTCGAGTGCATTCTGGAAGAGTTTCAGCTCGTTGTCGGGTTCGGCGTGCTGCTCCGTATTGTTCGCCTCAAGCAGGGCGGCCAGGTCTTCGCGGTTGAAGTTCGGCGCCGCATCCTGCCGTTTGACCCGCCGCCCCATCAGGCGCAGAATGCCGTGCGAGAGCAGTGTCGTGAAACGGGCCAGCGGATAGAGCAGGATGTAAAAGAAGTAGATCACCGGAGCCAGCGCCCGGTAGTAGAAGTTCGGGTTGTTCTTGAAGATCGACTTGGGCAGGAACTCGGCGACAAAGATGATGATGAGCGTCGAGACAATCGTATCGAGGGCCACCGATCCGCTCGCGGCAAGCTCGTCCCAGTGCAGCCAGCCGTAGACCTCCCGCAGCAGAATCGACATGGAGAGCGAATAGACGACCAGGGCAATGTTGTTGCCCACGAGGATCGTCGTAATGTACTGGCCCGGGTCACGGGCAAAGACCGCGGCGATCCGGTCGAACATCCGGCTCTGCTTGCGGTCGATCTCCAGTTTGAGCCGGTTTTTACTCGTGAAGGCGATCTCCATGCCCGAAAAGAAGGCGGAGAGCAGCAGCATCGCGGCGATCAGCAGAATAATGGACAACATCGGAGTTATTTTTCGGAATTCGTATTCGCTTCAACTTCCGCGGCAGCCTCGACGGGGCTCGCTTCAACCGGCTGCATCGCGACCGGCTTCACCTCATGCGACGCAGAGACACGGGCACCCCCTTCGGCGGATATCGCCGCACGCTCCGCGACACGGGGCCGCGCCGGAGTGGTTGCGGCCGGGCGTGCCGGAGCCGCACTCGGGGCAGGAGCCGCAACGGCGGACTGCGGCACGGAGAGCCCGCTGTCGGCCGACGACGGCCGATCCGCATCCGGGCGCGCTGCCGCGCCCCGGGTCGGCGCGGCAGCCGGAGCCGGCTCTTCGGAGGCCATCGTTGCCGTAGAATCCCTTGCGGTCTTCATCTCCACCTCCATACGGCCCTTCATGCGCCGGAAACGCCACTCCTTGAACGAGGCATCCGACTCGAAACCCTCGCCGATAAAGACATCGCGTCCGTTGTTCTGCACGATCTTCGAATCGACGTTCGAGTAGACCTTGTCGGTCCGGGCGTTCCAGAAGAGCTGCTGCGTATAGAGGGTCTTGCCGTCGGACTTGCGCACCACGACGTTTCCCTTCGCCTCCCACAGCTCCTGGTTTTCGTAATAGATGGCGTAGTTGGCCGTCAGCACGGCATCGACCGACGAGAGCGAATCATCCTGGTAGGTCGTGATCTTCACCCCCTTGCGGAACTCCCGGTAAGGCTCCCGGGCCAGCGTATAGCCTTCGAGCTGCGGAGCCGTGAAATGGTACGAGCGGCGTCCGTTGCGCGACATGATGACCGAGAGGCTGTCGCTGTATTCGGTCATCAGCGTCTCGACGGAACCGGCCGCCTCGGGCTCCTTCTCCCCGCAGGAGAATAGCAAGATAGCACTCCCCGCTACGGAGAGTGCTACCCGACCATATTTTATCCAGTTTCTGGGCATCGTGCGGCTGATGTCCGGGCCTTATCGCGGACGTACCGTCGTGGTAACGCCGGCAGCCGTACCGCAGGTAACCGTATGCCGTGCGCCGGCCTGCAACTCGTTGAAGAAGCACTCCTCGGAGTTGGGGAAGTTGTTCCGGAAGGTCGAAAGGGCGCTCTTGGCATGCCCGAGGTACTCCGAATCGCTCGGGAGCAGTTCGATGGCCTTGGCCATCGTGTCGTAGGCTGCCCAGAAGGCTGCCTGACCGGCAAAACCGCCGCACGCGGCAGCCGAAAGGCCGTAGCACTGCGCCAGCACGAAGTAGGGAACACCGTCCTCGGGATTCAGATCGCGGGCCTGACGTGCAGCGGCGGCAGCCTCGGAGACGTTGTTGGCGGCGAGACCCACCAGACCGATACGTGCCAGGAGCTTCTGACGCTCGGCGTCATCCTTCTCGACGGCCAGCGCCTCGTTCAGATAGGACATTGCCTTCGTATAGTCGAGCTTCTCCTGGAAAATCTGGGCCAGAGCCAGCGCCGTATTGGCCGACGGCTTGACGGCATAATACTTTTCGGCCGTTGCCAGGAAGAAGTCGCTCGTGCACTTCGCACGCGACATGAGCGATACGCCGTGCTCGAGCAGCGCCTCGTCGTCGGGAGCCGCAGCCAGGCGCGCGCTGAACAGACGCTCGAGATTCTCGCAGCTAGCGGCACCGCTCAATCCGAAGGCGGTATCGAACTGGGTCTTGTACTCCGCCGCCTCGGGATGCGTCTCGAAGAAGGGAAGCAGCCGCTCGTACTCGGCAAGCACCTCGTCGGGCATCACCTCATCCGTATTGCGGTAGTCGTCGCAGAGATTCGAGAAGTAGGCCACCACGGTCTCGGGATCCGCATTGTTGCCGCCGGCCTCGATCGCCTCGCGGAAGAGCTTGCGGATACCGGCCCGGTCTATGGGACGGAAGGCAAGGTATTCGCGGGCCTTCTGGTCAAGAATGAAGGCCCGGCCCTGCTTGGCGCTGTCGCCGAAATACTCGGCACGCATATCGTAGATCATCATCAGCGAATCGACGTAGGCGTTCTTCTCGTCGTTGCTCTTGGCGCGGTTGATCTTCTGCTTGTAGACGTTGGCACCGCGCTGGTAGATGGCTACGGAGGCCCCCGGGCAACTATTGAGCAGATCGCGCAGGTAGCGGGCCGCAGCATCGTAGTCCCGGTTCTCGTAGGACTCCTTGAGGAAGTTGCTGTTCAGAATATTCTTTTCCCGCTCTTCGGGAGTATCGCCCCACTTGGCATACTGGGGGCCGCTGAAGTCCTGCTGGGCCATTGCGCCAACGGCAAAGAGCATGCAGGCTGCAGAGAGTAAGAATTTAACGTTTTTCATCGGTCAGATTAATTTTTGTGCGTTTAATTTAATATGTCGTTTCCTGAGTGATCGGTTAGTCGTACTTCGGACGCGAGAACCAGTATTCGCCGTTCTCCTGGGCTCCGGCAAAGAGCGAGAATCCCACGGCAATCTTGAAATACTGCTGCCGGACGAGCCCCACCCGCTCGGCGATGTTATAGCCGCGGCGCCCGTATTCAACCCCCACGTCGATCGCGGAGATCGCCCACAGCTTGACGGGAATGCCCACGCCGGCCGTCACGGCATACTGCGTCAGGCGGTTGTCGTTGAAGGTCTGGTTGTGGTAACCGTAGCGGAATCCCGCACGATAGGACCAGCGCTTCAGAAAGCTGCGCACGTCGTAGCGCGAGGGGGTATACTCCACGCCCGCCTTGAAGGTATTCGTATTGGTGTAGGCCACCCGGTAGGAGCTGTGCTCCGCACCGCTGACGCCCGTCATCTCATAGCCCGTGTTGCTGTCGCCCCAGTTCTGATAGACGTAGTCGAACGCGATGGCCCATTTGGACGTCTGATAGTGGACGCCTACGGCCAGCTGGCGCGGCAGGACCATTGCCAGATGCGTCGTGTCGCCCTTGACCGAAGTGCTGTAGATGTCGCCGATGTAGATCCTCTTCGTTACCTCGGGATTGAGGTCCCCGCCGATATCGAACGCCGCACCGAACGTAAGAATCCGCTTGCGGTTCAATATGGGGCTCCACTGCACGCCGATCTGACCCTTGACGCTCGAGATCGAATAGCTGTCCAGACCCACCGACGAGGTGAAGGTCCCTTCGCCCGTAATGGCCGTCGGAGTCATCGTGAAGGTTCGGTCGATGCTGCCCCAGTAGTACTGGGCAGCCACGCCGATCGAGAAGTTCTTGAAAACCTCCCAGCCCAGGCCGAGTTTCACCTCCGTAACGTCACCTTCGCCCTGATAGTCATACTGCACACGGCCCACGTTGCCCCAGACCGGATCCGAAGGATCGTATTCGTGGTAGTACTTCGTACGATAGCCCACCGAGCTGTAGGGCGTCAGGCTGAAGCCCAGTCCCAGTTTCTTGGCCACGGGCATCTGGAAGGCGATATCGTGGAAGTTGAACGTATTGTAGGCCGTGCTTTTCGACTCGCCGGATACCTGCTGCGAATTGTAGTAGTTCTGGCCCTCCAGCCCGAAGTTGAACAGGAAGGTCTTCTGCGGGATGGAGCTGTAGGCGGCGGGATTAAGCAGATTGACCACACCCGTCGAGCGCAAGGCCACACCCGCGCCTCCCATCGAACGCATCGGCAGCGTCCCCGGCGTGTTCTGCTCTCCGATGCCGTACATCGTATAGGGAGAAAAAGCGTTGATGCTGCTCGTCTGCGCCGCGGCCGCAGCGGGTATAAAGGCTGCAACCCCCACAAGAAGTTTAACCCAGGTGTTCTTCACTCGCATTGTACTCTAAAATTCTATTCAATCCGCAAAAGACGAGATTACAATTTGCAAATATCGTATTTTTAATTCTTTTCGCAAAGAATTTCGTATCTCCTCCGGTAAAAATTACACACAAGTCCTCAAATTGCGCCTCCATGCGGGCGATGTATCCCTCGATTTCGAAACGGAGCGAGTTCATCACCCCGAAGCGGATCGCCTCGCCGGTCGTCCGTCCCACCAGACCGGTCGCTTCGGCCGCCCCGCACAGCGGCAACGCAGCCGTATAGTCGTGCAGCGCCCTGAAACGCATGGCCACACCCGGCGAGATGCAGCCCCCGAGAAATACGCCTTCGGCCGACACGACATCCAGCGTCACGGCCGTGCCGACATCGACGATGAGCGTATTGCGCCCCGGGTAGAGCGTTGCGGCCCCCACGGCGGCGGCCAGCCGGTCGCGGCCCAGCGTCTCGGGCGTCCGGTAGGCATTGCCGATCGGCACGGGCGTCTCGGGCGTGAAATCCACCACCCGGTCGGCATGATGCCGCACCAACGCCTCTACGGCCGGCATCTCGCCCCGCGTCGAGGAGACGATGGCCCGCGCAGCCCGCGCCCCCCGCAGCAACTCCGTGAAATCCTCCTCCCGGGGAGACTCCGCAGCCCCCTGCCGCACGAGTTTTCCCGCCTCGAAAAGGGCGAACTTGACCAGCGTATTGCCTATGTCCACAACGAGGTTCACAGTTCGCGCAGGGTTTTGTAGGCGTCTTCGACGTCTTTGACATTTCTAACGGTCATCGCCAGCCGATTATTGTGCTGCTTGAGCACGAAACGGTCGGGATGCTGCGTAACCCGCTGCAGCAGCTGCATGAAGACGTCGCTTTTGTAATAGGGAGAGTTCTCCTCGCCCACGAAATGGACAATCATCAGCCCGTTCTTGACCTTCACGCGCTCCATGCCCAGGCGGATCGCCTCCCAGCGCAGACGTACGACATTCAGCAGCTCCTTCGCGGCGCGCGGCAGCGGTCCGAAGCGGTCCACCAGACGGCTCTCGAAGGCTTCGAGGGCCGCCTCGTCCTTCGTCGAGTCGAGCTCGCGGTAGAGCTTCAGGCGCTCGGCCTGCTGGGCGACGTAGTCGTCCGGCAGCGACGCCTCTACCTCGATCTCGATATGGGCGTCGTCGATGAAGGCCATCCGGTCGACCACCTGCTGCTCTCCGGCATCGAGTCCCGGGACCTGAAGCCCCTCGGCCCGCAGCTCGGCAATCGCCTCGTTCATGATCTTCTGGTAGGTCTCGAATCCGATGTCGGCGATGAAGCCGCTCTGCTCGGCACCGAGCAGGTTGCCCGCACCGCGGATGTCGAGGTCCTGCATGGCGATGTTGAATCCCGACCCGAGGTCCGAAAACTCCTCGATGGCCCGCAGGCGGCGCCGGGCGTCGGAGGTGAGCAGCTCGTCGGGCGGCGTAAGCAGGTAGCAGTAGGCCTTCTGGTTCGAACGTCCGACCCGACCGCGCAGCTGGTGCAGGTCGCTCAGGCCGAAGTTCTGGGCGTTGTCGACGATGATCGTATTGGCATTGGGAATGTCGATGCCGTTCTCGACGATCGTCGTCGAGAGCAGGACGTCGAACTCCCCGTAGATGAAGTCCATGACGAGCTTTTCGAGCTGCTCGGCCGGCATCTTGCCGTGGCCGACGCCCACGCGGGCCTTCGGGCAGAGGCGCGTGATCAGCCCCTGGAGGGTCAGCAGGTCCTCGACCCGGTTGTGGACGAAGTAGACCTGTCCGCCGCGCGCCAGCTCGGTTTCGATGGCATCGCGGATGATCTCCTCCGAGAAGACGTGCGACTCGGTGATGATCGGCTGCCGGTTGGGCGGCGGCGTGGAGATGACCGAGAGGTCGCGCGAGCCCATGAGCGAGAACTGCAGCGTCCGCGGGATGGGAGTCGCCGTGAGGGTCAGCGTATCGACCGAGACGCTCATCTCGGTGAGCTTCTCCTTGGCCGCCACGCCGAACTTCTGCTCCTCGTCGATAATCAGCAGGCCCAGGTCGCGGAAACGGACCTGCTTGCCCAGCATCTTGTGCGTACCGATCAGGATGTCGATCTTCCCGGCCGCCAGCTCCTCGCAGATCTGGCGCACCTCCTTTGCCGATTTGGTCCGGTTGAGATACTCCACCCGCACGGGGAAGTCGCGCAGCCGCTCGCTGAAGGAGCGGTAGTGCTGCAGGGCAAGGATCGTCGTCGGCACGAGCACGGCGACCTGCTTGCCGTCCACCGCGGCCTTGAAGGCGGCGCGGATCGCCA
>ERZ824575.2293-NODE-2293-length-15314-cov-3.803460_pt1 | contig 15314 bp, 10 predicted proteins | sample MGYA00519470_ERZ824575 | MGnify/ENA primary metagenome ERZ824575 (study PRJEB31778, sample SAMEA3449170) | human gut metagenome | biome: human gut; feature: human-associated habitat; material: faeces | place: United Kingdom | collected 2010/2012 ...
CCCATGGATTACCTGCCTTTACTGTACGCGTGGACGGCTCGCTCGGGTGGGCCATGTGTCCCATTCTGAGGGCCGGATTTGCGCCGTTAAGTGGCAATATGCACGGGTCCAAAAGAGGGGAGGGCCGGTGCTGTCGGCTCTCCCCGGGGTGAGGTGTCCGTTGTTTTAAAGGGGCGCGTGTACGCGGGCGTTGCCCCAACAGGTTCCTTGTTTATAGATATGCCCCAGTTTGTGACGTCCGGAAGTCCCGAAAGGTGGGCCATGTGTCCCATGTTTGCGGTGCCGACGCCTATCGTTCGTCATAGAAATCCGCGATGGCCAGGTGCGCTGACGCTTATGTACTTATGGGCTAGACTTAGCACCATTATGTGATCGATGCGGTCGGTCGGTGGTTGCCGCCCGACCGATGTATATGACTTGAAGGTGCATGCGTATGAGCCAAGAGATGATGGACAAGACCTGCCGCGGGTTTGCCGAGGCGCTGGCCGCGCGCGAGCCGGTTCCCGGTGGTGGCAGCGCGAGCGCTTTTGTGGGCGCGCTGGGCGCCTCGCTGTGCGGAATGGTTGCCCGCTACGGTGCGACCAATCCCGCGCTTGCTGATCGTGCGGATGACCTGACGCGTGCGTTTGCCCAGGCAGACGAGTTGGCGCAGGAGCTTGTGGGTCTGGTCGCCGAGGACGTTCGTGCGTACGGCCAGGTGTCCGCTGCGTACGGTATTCCGCGTGAGGACCCGGCCCGACCGGCTGCGATTCAGGATGCGCTGCATGTGGCCGCTATGCCGCCGTATCGCATTATGGATGCCTGCGGGCGCGCACTGGCGCTGCTCGAGGACATGGCCGACAAGGGTTCGCGTCAGCTGCTGTCCGATGTGGCGTGCGGCGCCGTATTCTGCCGCGCCGCCATGCAGGGCGCGAGCTTGACGCTCTTTGCGAACACCACGTCTATGAAGGATCGTGCACGCGCCGAGGAGCTCGAGACGGCGTGTGATGAGTTGCTCGACACATGGTTGCCGCGCGCCGATGCGCTGGCGCGCCGCGCCTCCGACGCTGCAAGAAAGAGGGGATAGCCATGGCTGAGCTACTGAAGGGTGCTCCCGTCGCCCGCGCTTTGACTGAGGAGCTCGCTGCCCGCTGCGCTGCGCTGCGCGAACGCGGTGTTGTTCCGACGCTTGCTATCGTGCGTGTGGGTGAACGCGAGGACGACCTATCCTACGAGCGCGGCGCCCTTAAACGCTGCGAAAAGGTTGGCATCGAGGCGCGTCGCGTGTTGCTTCCTGCCGGTGTTTCGCAAGACGAGCTGTTGACGGCCATCGAGGACATCAATGCCGACTCGGCTGTTCATGGCTGTCTGATGTTCCGCCCGCTGCCCGCCGGCCTTGACGAGAACGCCGTCGCCGCAGCGCTCGATCCCGCCAAGGACGTTGACTCCATGACGCCGGCTTCGCTGCTCACCACGCTTTCGGGGCGCGGCGAGGGTTTTGCCCCCTGCACAGCTGAAGCCGTGCTTGCTTTGCTGGATCATTACGGCGTTGAGCTGGACGGCGCCAAAGTTGCCGTGGTCGGACGCTCACTGGTAATTGGCCGCCCCGTTGCCGCCATGCTTACGGCGCGCAACGCAACCGTGACGACGTGCCATACGCATACGCGCGATCTTGCCGCCGAGTGCTGTGCTGCCGACATTGTGGTTGCCGCCGTTGGACGCGCGCGCACGATTGGCGCAGATGCGGTCCGCGAGGACCAGGCGATTATCGATGTTGGCATTAATTGGGACGAAGCCGCTGGCAAGCTGGTCGGCGACGTCGATTTTGATGCCGCGGAGCCGGTTGTTGGCGCAATCACCCCCGTGCCGGGTGGCGTGGGTGCCGTGACGACAGCAATTCTCGCCAAGCACGTGATCGAGGCGGCTGAGCGCGCGGTAAAATAGGCGTTTGGAGGCTGTTTAGGGGGTTGGTTAGATACCCCGTGGTCAAAAAATGCCAAATATGAGTACTGTTGCCAAGTTAGTCACATATGTTTGAGATCATTTTGGCTCTTTAGCGATAAGTAATATCGTTAAAGAGCCAATTTTATTGGACGTATGAGGAATTACTAGACTCAGTTTTTGGACAGGTGAGGATTCCCGGCGCCCGGAACAGTGCAATTTGCTGCCACTAAATTTGTGACAGTACTCATATTTGGCATTTTTTGACCACGGGGGCTGCCGAGGCCGTGGTTTCGCCCTTTTTGCGTCGAAGCGATACACTGTTGCCGTTTGATTTCTTCGCTCAAGGAGGATGCGCATGCCGTGCACAACGATTTTGGTTGGTAAGAACGCGAGCTACGACGGGTCGACGCTTGTCGCGCGTAACGAGGACTCGTCCAACGGGGTGTTTGAGCCCAAGCGCATGCGCGTAGTGCATCCCGACGAGCAGCCGCGCGTCTACACGAGCGTCCTGAGTCACCTGACCGTTGAGCTGCCCGATAACCCCATGCGCTACACGAGCGTCCCCGATGTTGTCCCGGGCCACGGTATCTGGGCCGAGGCCGGTTTCAACGAGCTCAATGTGGGCATGTCCGCAACCGAGACGCTCACCACCAACGAGCGCGTCCGCGGTGCCGACCCGCTTGTGGACTACGTGCCCGCCAAGGGCAACGAGGGCGAGGACGGATACGTTCCGGCGCAGCCTGGTGGCCTGGGCGAGGAGGACATGGTTACCCTAGTCCTGCCGTACGCCAAGTCCGCCCGCGACGGCGTTCGTATCCTGGGCGACCTGCTCGAGCGCTACGGCACCTACGAGAACAACGGCATCGCCTTTAGCGACGTGGACGAGATCTGGTGGCTTGAGACCATCGGCGGCCATCATTGGATTGCCAAGCGTGTGCCCGATGACGCCTATGTGACCATGCCCAACCAATTGGGTATCGACAGCTTTGACCTGGATGACGCCGAGGGCGCCCAGGCCGACCACATGTGCTCCGCCGACCTGCGCGCCTGGATGGCCGAGTGGCATCTGGACCTGACGCTGGGCGTCGAGAGCGACGGCCCGGCTGCCGTCTTTAACCCGCGCGAGGCCTTTGGCTCGCACAGCGACAGCGACCATGTCTACAACACGCCGCGCGCCTGGTACATGCAGCGCTGCCTCAACCCCAGCGACGTGTGGGATGGCCCCGACGCCGACTTCACGCCCGAGAGCGACGACATCCCTTGGAGCCGCGTGCCCGAGCGCAAGGTGACCATCGAGGACATTAAGTACGTGCTTTCGAGCCACTACCAGGGCACGGAGTACGACTGCTACGGCAGCAAGGGCACGCCCGCCACGCGCGGCGCCTATCGCCCCATCGGCATCAACCGCAACAGCCAGCTCGCCGTGTTGCAGCTGCGTTCCTATGCGCAGCCGGCCTATCGCGCCGTGCAGTGGATGGCCTTTGGCTCCAACTCGTTTAACGCGCTGGTTCCGCTGTACGCCAACGTCGAGACCATGCCCGAGTACTATGCCGACACGCAGGCTCGCGTGACGTCCGAAAACTTCTACTGGGCCAACCGCCTGATCGGTGCCCTGGCCGACGTCCGTTTTCATGAGTGCGGCCGCGCCGTGGAGGACTACCAGGAGAAGGTCGGTGGCATGGGCCACAAGCAGATCCATGACGTCGACGCTGCCGTAGCCGCTCTGCCCGAGGTCGAGGTGCCTGCCGAGCTTGCACGCGCCAACGAGGCCTTTGCCGAGCGTGTTCGCGTGGAGACCGATGCCCTGCTGGGCAAGGTGCTCTACACCACGAGCTGCGCCATGAAGAACTCTTTCGCGATGAACGACAACGTGAGGTAGGGATTTCCCGTCGATCGAATAGCGCTAAAACGCTTTGTCGCTTTCGCTCAATCTTGGGTACAAGAACGCCAATGCAGTTGTTTGTGATTGGAGACAACCATGGTTATGAAACTCGATCAGCTTGTTAACGGCGCCATTAACGTGGGCTTTGGCGCTGCCGCCGTTGCTGTCGAAGGCGGCAAGAAGGTCCTCGACGACCTTAACACCAAAGGCGAGCAGGTCCGCAAGGACACCGCCACCCCCGATATCGCCCGCAGCGTGTCCGACATGTTCGAGCAGGCCGGTGGCACCATCTCCGATCTGACCGAGCGCTTGGGCATACAGGGCGAGACTGCGGCCCAGCGCGTGCTCGACGAGCTCATCCTTGCCCGCGTCCGCGTTATGACCGCCCCTGAGCGCACGGCCTTCCTAGCCCATGTGCGCGACATCGTCGATTCGGTCGAGGACAACGTGACCTCGGTGCCCGTCGAGTCCGTTGAGCCCGACGATGCGAAGGATACCGAAGAGGCCGAGTAGCAGCGCAGATGGCAGATTCCACCACCGATTACAACAATCTAGATCCTGACGAGGCGGCGGTTGTCGATGAGGTCGATGCCGCCGTCTCGGGCGCTCGCAAAAAGCCGCGCGCTGTCGATATGGTGCCCGAAGAGCCCGACGCGATGGCGCCGGACGAGGAATACCAGCTCACGCCGGCGGGTCGTCGCGAACGCATTGGGCAGATTGTTCGCCTGGTCAAAAAGTACCGCGTGTGGGATAACCTCACGCCGGTTCGTTTGCGCCGCCTGCTCGAGGAACTCGGCCCTATGTTCGTCAAGATGGGGCAGATTCTGGCCAACCGGTCCGAGATTCTGCCGCAACGCTTTTGCGACGAGCTGCGTCGTCTGCGCTCCGACGTGGAGCCGGTGCCGTACGAGGTAGTGCTTCGCTGTCTGGAGGAAGAATACGGCCTGCGCCTGGGGGAGATGTTCGATGCGATCGATCCAAATCCGCTTGGTAGCGCATCGCTCGCGCAGGTGCACCGCGCTCGTCTGGTGACGGGCGAGGATGTGGCCGTCAAGGTGCAGCGCCCCGGTGCGCAGCAGGTTATGGCGCAGGACATCGATATCATCCGCTCGGTGGTGCGTATCGTTTCCAAGTTCGTCAACACCGATCAATTCGTTGACCTGCACGGCGTGGTCGAGGAGCTGTGGACCTCGTTTCGCGAGGAGACCAACTTTTTGGCCGAGGCCAAAAACCTCAACGACTTCTACGAGTTCCATAAGAGCGTTCATGGCGTGACGTGCCCTAAATCCTATCTGGACCTGTGCACCGAACACGTGGTGGTTATGGACTACGTCGACGGCATTTCGATCGCCGATCCTGAACGCTTGGTGGCCGAGGGCTATGACTTGGAAAAGATCGGTGCCGCGATTGTCGAGGACTACTCGTCGCAGGTGCTTGATGACGGCTTTTTCCATGCCGACCCGCATGCGGGAAACATCATTCTCAAGGACGGCATCGTTTACTTTATCGACTTGGGCATGGTCGGGCGTATGTCGAGCCACGACCGTGGCATCGTCAAGGACATGATTTTCGCCGTGGCCGAGGGTGACGTGCCCAAGCTCAAGGATTCGCTCATGCGCTTTGCCGTGACGCGCGGCGACTCGGCCGAGCTCGACCATTCGGCCTTTTTGTCCGACTTGGACTTTATCGTCGCCGACTTTGCGGGTCTTGACCTTAAAGATCTTGATATCGGCGAGTTTTTGACCTCGCTGCTAAACCTGGCGCGCAAAAACGACGTTGAGCTGCCGAGCGTGGTGACGATGTTCGCGCGCGGCATGGTGACGCTTGAGGGCCTGCTGACCGAGTACATGCCCAACGTCAACATGATCCAGATCATCCAGACGCACATCAAAAACGAGAAGAGCACCTATGCACGCGTCCGCGAAATGGGGCGCGATCTTGCCGCGAGCAGCTATCGCGCGGCAAAAGGCTCGCTCGAGGCGGCCGAGTATCTGGGCTTGGCATCGCGCATGCTCACGCGCGGACAGCTTAAGGTAAACACGCAGATCATGAGCAGCGATAAGGCGCTGCGACAGCTGGGCGGAATTATCGACCGCATGTCGATGGCAATTGTGATTGCCGGCCTGTTTATCGGTTCGTCGGTGGTGTACTACGCGCGCATCGAGCCGGTTGTGTTTGGTATCCCAGTCATTGGCTTTATGGGCTACGTGAGCGCGCTGGTGCTGGCGCTTATGCTGGGCCGCAATATCTGGCTCAACAGCCACGGCGGCAAGCACTAGAGTCTGCGACCGTCACCGCATTTTCCTATCGCAAACAATAGCTTTTACCATGGGCTTCGCCTGCGTGCGAGGCCCTTTTGCGTGATACCATTTTGACGGTAATAATCGATGGCCTAGATGGTGGTGCGGAGACGCACGAATGCGCGGTTTTCCTGCGCGTTTGGGAGAATCGGGGTGCAAGTCCCCGGCTGTACCAGTAACCGTAATTCCTCTTGGCTCGGGATGTTCGCGTCGCAGATCGGACGGCGCGCCTGAGCCGTTAAGGTTAAGTCGGATCGCCTCCCATCTTGCACGTTGCCGCGGCGTATGCCGCCGGTGTGCATAGGGCTCTGGAGGGAAGGGGGACCCCGATGGGGGAACTCGAGCGCAACATGCGCGATGACGTGGGGCAGCCTCAAGGCAACGCTCCAAGTACAGACAATGGGGGACAATTGGATATGTTTGAGGACGAGCGCGAGCGCGTCTCGCATCGCCGTGGCGCAATTGCGCGCGGCGTAGCCAAGCGCGGCCTGGTGGCATTCCTGGCCTTCGCGATGGCCTTTGGCACCACACCGGCTCAGCTGTGGGCCGAGGGCGCCGAGGGCATTGCCGAGGCTGTGGCTCAGGCGGCACCGCTTGCCGAGAACGGCTCTGGTGAGTCCGCGACAAGCCCTGCTGCCGACCTCAATGCGAGCGGCATGGTGGCGAATGGGGGCACTGCCGAGCAAGATGCCACTGCGACAGCTTCGGGCCCTACCGACAAGACTGAGGACGATAGCGCTGCCGGCAATGAGGCACCGGCTGCATCGACGTCCGATGCCTCGAAGCAGGACACCGCCGTTGTCTCTGCCGCTGGAGAGGCCAAGGCTCAGCCTGCCAAGGCAGAGAGCCAGGAGGTCTCTGCCACGTGCTCCGTCGTCGGCACCGACGCCAAGGGCGCCCAGCAGACCTGGGCCGCCGCGCAGCGGATCACGCTGAAGGAGGGCTCGACCGCGGCCGACCTCTCCGAGCAGCTGTTCAAGCGTGCCGGCCTCAAGGCCGATTACAACCCCAACGGCAGCTGGGGCTGGGCACTCAACTCGATCACGTCGCCCTTCGATAAGGACCGCAAGCTCGGCTACGACTCGGCGACCGGCGCGTACTGGCAGCTGTTCGTCAACGGCAGCGCCTCCGAGGTCGGCGCGGGCGGCTACACGCTCAAGGACGGCGACTCCGTCGTCTGGTGCTACTCGAAGTACGGCGACCCCGCGCCCGAGCAGGTTTCCGTCACGATGGAGATTATTGGCAAAAAGGCCGGGATGGCTCAGCGTTGGACGAGCCCGTCGACCCAGGTGTTTGTTAAGGGCACGTCGATCAAGGATGCCTCCGCTACCTATTTCGACGCCCTTGGCATCGAGTCCAAGATGTACGACCAATTCGGCTATTGGGGTGTCCATAGCCTCGTTTCTCCGCTTGATGGTACCGAGCTGTCCGGCGCTTGGTCGTTCTTTGTCAACGGCGTTCCTGGAACTCAACTCGATAACGACTACGTGCTTAAGTCGGGCGATAAGGTCGTTTGGGCTTACGCCCCTGGGGATACTTTGCCCGGTGTCGACAACGTTGTTCTTAATCCGAGCGCTGCACGCCCTAACTGGGATAGCGACTGGTCGGGCTTTACAAGTGCCGACAAGGTTACCGACGCACCTGTGCCCACTAAGGATGCAGATGAGAAATGGGTAAGCGAGCTTAAGACGCGTGCGGACGGCAATAAGGGTGTTTCCGATGCGTTGCTGATCGGTGACTATCTCTATGTGGCAGTTGGTTCTAAATTGCTCAAAAAGGATGTCGAGACGGGCAAGACCGTTCTAGAGTCACCTTTGGCTGCTGCAATTGATTCCACCTCACGCATGGTATATACCAATGGTGTTGTGCTTGTTCCGCTTTCAGGCGGTCGTCTTCAGGCCTTAACGGTTGATGTGCTTGCGACGGTTTGGGTTACCGATGGGTTGCCGGCCGGTCCCGATGGCGCGCAGCAGTCGCTTGCTTCTGTTTCGGTTCGCGATGGCTATGCCTATTTTGGTACCGCTTCGGCCGATTGGATTGACTCGAGTGACGGCTACCTGCTTTGTGTTCGTATTTCTGACGGTAAAGTCATGTGGCAGCACAAGAATGAAAACAGCAAGGGCTATTACTGGGCTGGCATGGCGTTCTCGGGCGACTATGGCGTTATCGCGGATGATTCAGGCACTGTCAGCACGGTTGATCCTTCGACTGGAAAGACCGTAGCAAAGCTTAAGATCGCCGATCGCGTTCGCGCGAACGTGCTTGTTGATGGGGCTACTGCTTACGTTGTGAGTGCCGATGGCACGCTCCATAAAATTGCTATCGCTAATGATGGGGCCCTTTCAGAACTGGGTAAAGTTACGTTTGGCAGCAGCTCGACCTCTACACCCGTGTTTGTCAACGGTAAGATTGTAGTTGGCGGCACGTCGATTGAGTCCTTTATGGGCGGTCCCCAAAACAGTCTTACGAGCCACTATGGTCAGCTTGCAATTATCGACGCCGATACGCTTACGGTCGATTATTCAATTTATAAGGCAGACGGTAACTTCATCCGCGAGGATTCTTCTGCAAGTGGTTTTACGGGCAGCGGCGATGTTAAGTCACAGCCTGTGGTTTCCATTCAAGATGGTCATACCTATGTATACTTTACGTCCAACAATAATCCTGGCGGCATTTATCGCTATCGCATAGGTGACGAAGAGGCTGAGCTGCTCTATAGACCGTCGGCCGAGAACCAGCAGTACTGCATGTCGTCGATTTCGGTCGGTTCTGATGGTTCACTCTACTACGCTAACGATTCGGGCAAGTTGTTCGCGATTAAGGGAAATGGCCAGAAGGTCAATCGCTATACTGTCTCGTTTGACGCAAATGGTGCAGATTCTATTGTGCTCGATTCCCAACGTATTAAGGCTGGTAAAACTGCTACGGAGCCTGCTGTAAAACCGCGTCGCAAGGGCTATACCTTCGGCGGTTGGTATACCGATGAGGCGTGCACGCAAGCGTATGACTTCAGTACGCCGGTGACGGCCGATCTGACGCTGTATGCCAAGTGGACCAAGAATGCCACCAATTCTGGTGACAATGGCGGTTCTGGCTCCAGCGGCGGCAGCGGTTCTGGTACCGGTACCGGCACGGGCACTGGTACGGGTTCCGGCGCTGGTTCCGGCTCTAAGGGCCCGCAGGCCGGCGGCGCTATCGCCCCGGGTCAGAAGCCGGTGACCAAGACGACGGTGTCGACCAAGACCGAGACCAAGGAAAACAAGTCCGACAAGAAGGGCTCCGATAAGTCCGACAAGAAGGATGAGAAGAAGTCTGAGAAGAAGGACAGCAAGTCCGACAAGAAGTCCGATTCCAAGTCCGATACGGGCGCTGCTTCCACGACCACTGCTAAGAAGTCCTCTGGTGCTTCCGAGCAGGAGACGGGCACCAACCCGCTCGCCATCGTTGGCATCGCCGCCGGCGTGATTGGCCTTGCGCTCATCGCCGTCTTCGTGCTGACCAAGCGCGGCAAGGGTGACGGTAATGCCCGATAAGCCCAAGGAGACCAACGGGCAACAGCCCGACTCCTCGTTTATCCAGCTCGATGATCCAAAGCAAAAGGGCGCCGCTTCGGCGGCGTCCGCTCCTCGACGGAAGGCGCTCCTTGGCGTTCTGACTGCCGCATGCGTCGTTCTGATCGTGGTCTCTCTGGGCTTTGTTCATCCCTCCGAGAGCGGTGCTTGGTCCATTGATTGGATCGTCCAGACCGTGGCGGGGGAGAGCATCGTCGCCAAGGATGGCAATGGGTCCGGCTCGACTGTCGCTTCGGGCAAGGCCGGGTCCAAGGATTCCAAATCTTCTGATGATACGAATGACGGGTCTAGGGGTTCTGACAAATCTGACTCCAAGAAAGATTCCGAGTCTTCGGACAAGGAATCGGACAAGAACTCGGATAGCAAGAAGTCCGGCGAAAAAGGAGCAGGAAATAAAAAGACTGACAACAGTCAGTCGGCTTCTCAGAATTCGGCAACGTCCGGTGGGCCTTCTGCCGTTCCTGATAACAGTAATGCCCCCTCGGGCAACCAGAGCGTCTCTCAGGAGTCTAGCTACGTTACCGTGACTGTCTCGGTTACTTCGAGCGCTGTGGGCAATCCTGTGTCCGCTGGTGGTACCTACACCTTTAATGAGGGAGCAACTGCCTACGACGCTCTCTGCGCGCTGGGTATTTCTATAAATGCGCGTGGCTCGTCGTTTGGCACTTATGTTGCCGCCATCGGTGGCCTGGCCGAGAAGGATGAAAACTATGGAAGCGGTAGCGGCTGGTGTTATTCCGTCAACGGCACAACGCCCATGACAGCCTGCAGCAACTACGTTCTCTCAAACGGCGACAACGTGGTCTGGTATTACGTGACAGGCTAGGGGCCTCGACATATCGCATCAAACGGGCGGTTCGGACAAACATCCGAGACGCCCGTTTTTATACGAATGGGACGTCATTTCCCAATCGAGGCTCAACCGGAAATTGCATCCCGCCCTGTAGGCGAATTCCGGGACGCAGCTTCCCGTTGGGGCGGGTTTCGGAAAGCGTGTTCCGCTCTGAGGGCTCATTCCGGGATAGACTTTCCGAAGCAGCGCCCATTGGGAAGCTGCGGACCGTATTGGGCATCGATTTTGGGATGCGCTTTCCGCTAGAGCCACGTTGCGGAAGCTGTGTCCCGTTCTGAGGCTGCAATCTGGGACGCGCTTTCCGCGGGGCGACCATGGGGAAACTACTACCCATTCCGACGCTGCGGCCCGCCTTGTGCGCTTTCCTCGGCAGGCTCTGCAAACAAAAAACCGGTTGGAACGGGAATTCCAACCGGTTATACATTCAAGCAAATAGTGAATCGACTATGACCGTGCGCCCTCGAGGAAGAAGCGGCGGCTGAAGTAGTTGTACCAGGTGACGAGGAACGTGGCGATGGCCTTCATGGCCTGGTAGCCGATGCTCAAAAACGTGACGCCCACAAACATGTACAGGTCGTTGAGGCCCAGGCCGATCACCGACAGGATGGTGAAGATCGTGAACTCGCGCTTGCGGCTCATGCCTTCGCGGTGGTCGAACACGTACTTCATGCTGAGCCAGTAGTTGACCACGACGGACGTGATAAACGAAACCGTGGTGCTCATCAAAAAGTCGAGGTGGAACAGCTCGACGAGCGCAATGAGCATGCCCCAGTCGATGCCAAAGGAGATAAGACCCACGACAGCAAACTTGAGGAACTGCTTGGTATGAGGTTGTGCCAGCGCCTTGCGCACGTAATCACATCCAATGCGTTGATGAATCGAGCAGAGGATACTTTAGAGCTTTTACAAGGGAAACGTAAGGTCTTTGCCAAGAACTATATGAACTCGCCAAATTTTCAAGAGCTAATCCGCAAACGTTGAAAATTTGCCCGTAAACGAGCGGCACCCACGGACGATACTGCGCTGAGTGCACGTCGTCCGTGGGCGCCGTAATGCTGCAGGGGTTTCGAGCTACTTGGTCTTGTCGCCCTCCAGGAAGATTTTTCGGGTCACAAAGTTGTAGACCATGACAAGCGCGGTGGCGCAGATCTTGGCGATATTGGCCTCGAGTCCCAGGCCGGCGTTGAGCGCCAGCACGATGCCGTCGTTGAGCACCAAACCGATCACGGACAGCACGACAAAGATGATGAACTCGCGGCGGCGGCTCATGCCTTCCTTGTGCGCAAACACGTACTTCATGCTTGCGAGGTAGTTAAAGATGAGTGAGATGATAAAGCCGCTGGTGTTGGCGATTAGGATGTTGAGGCCCAGACCGTAGTGGAGCAGATTCATAATGCCAAAGTCGATAACCGTGGCAATGACACCGACGACGCCAAATTTCATGATCTGCGCAAGGAGCTTTTGCATGGTACCTGCCTTAGGGTGGCGCGGGGACGCCGTGGGGATGACAAACTCAGCAAGTTTAGCCAATCCCCGCGGGTGGGGCTAGACGCGCTCTTCGATAGCACCGTTTCTATATGCATCGAGCAGCTGGCGCAGATCCTGGATCTGGCTGCGAATCTTGGCGCCAGTATCGGTGTCGCTCACCATGCGGCGACGGTCTGCTTGGTCAAAACGGTTGGTCTCGCTTTCGATGTCCACGTTGCGCGTGAGTGCCTCGGCAACCGTCGTAAAGGCCCGGTGCGACTTGAGGCGGCAGCCGCGCGAGCTCGAGATGAGCGTATAGCCGGCGATGCCCGTCTTGGGATGGTAAGCGCGGCAGAAGCCGCCATCGATGACCAGCAGCTTGCCCTCGGCGCGGATGGGCTGCTCGCCCTTGGTGGTTTTAACGGGCGTGTGGCCGTTGATGATGTGGCCGGTCGGCGAGCATGCCATGGGCGCGACGCCAAACTCGCGCATGATATCATCGCAGACCGAGGGCGACTTGGTAAGCGTAAAGTACGGGTCCATCGGCTCGACCCAGGTGCTCTTATCGGCGATATAGGCGCGCTCAAAGGTACGCACCAGGCGTCCGCTGGCGGGTGAATTGAAGCCAATCCACAGGTACCACATCCAGTCGAGGGCATCGCGGTCGCCCACGCGCCACGCGCGGCGGGCGATGTGGTCGCAAAAATCGAGATAATCGCGGCCAGCGTGCCAGGTGCCCAGGCAGTTCATGCTGCTAAAGGTGCCGTCTTCGTTGAGCGGAACGCAGCCGTGGAAGAGCAGGTTGCCGTTGGCGACCTTGTACATCGAGCCGTGGGTGTAGAGGAAATCGATATGGCGATGCAGGTGATCGGCGGTTACAAACTCGGACACGAGCTTGTCGATGATGTGCTGCTCCTGAGACGTGAGCGTGTAGGGGTCCGCCGGGTCGACGGTGGGGAAGTCGTTGGTCGTGAGCGGCCACACGCTGCCGTCGGCGAGCGTGACCGTGCCGGTGTCGTGGTCGATCTTGTCGAGTAACAGGCGGTCGGTCATATCGAACTCGGGGTGGCGCTGGATAATCTGGCCCTCGAGCTTAAAGAGCAGCACGTTGATGGCCTTGATCAGCGGGGTGATGGACTCACCGGCGGTGTAGGTGGCATCGGCAAAGGCGACAAGCTCACGCAGCGAGATGCCGTAGTCGTTCTCCAGGATCTCGTAGTTGTCGTAGCGTAGGTTGTTGCGCAACACCGTGGCGATGCAGGCGGGCTCACCGGCCGCAGCGCCCATCCACAGCAGGTCGTGGTTGCCCCACTGGATGTCGAGTGAATGGTAGGTGAGCAGACGGTCCATAATTTTGGCCGCGCCGCCGCCGCGGTCGAAGATGTCGCCCACCAGGTGCAAGTGGTCGACGGCCAGGCGCTTGATGAGCGAGGCGAGCGACTCGATAAAGTCGTCGGCGCTGGCGGTCTCTAGGATGGACTCCACGATGCGCTCGTGATAGCGCACGCGATAGTTGTTCTCGTCCGGGTGCGTGTGCAACAACTCGTCGATGATGTAGGCGTAGTCGCGCGGGATGGCCTTACGCACCTTGGAGCGCGTGTAGCGGCTTGAAAGTGAGCGAGCGACCATGATGAGCTGGTCAAGCATCGTCTTGTACCAGGTTGGCGAGTCCTCGCGCCGGCTGCGGACCAGGTCGATCTTCTCGCGCGGGTAGTAGATGAGCGTACACAGCTCGCCCTTTTCGTCAAAGGAGAGCGTGTCGCCAAAGATCTCGTCGACATGTTCGCGCACGACGCCCGAGCAGTTGTTGAGGATGTGCATAAAGGCTTCGTACTCACCATGCACGTCGCTCATAAAATGCTCGGTGCCCTTGGGTAGGTTGAGGATGGCCGAGAGGTTGATAATTTCGGTAAATGCGGATTGTTCGGTGGGGAACTGTCTCGACAGCAGGCGCAGATACTTGAAGTCTTGCGGGTTGCGATCGAATGCGACCATGAAACACCTTCCGATGGGGCTGGTAAAACTGATAAACAGCGTCAAACGTTTACCAGTATGCGCCGCTTTTGTTTCGATTTTGCGCCAGCGGCTGAATTGTCGGCTGAACGGTTTGGTAAATCGATTTAGTGAAGGTAGATGTGTTGGTCGGGTGGAGACGACAGAGGGTGTTTTCTCAGATATTTATGCGTCGGGTCGGTGGAGACGATGGTGGTAAAGATGTTCACTATTTTTGGTTCGATTTGGTAAATAGTGGACATATGTACCGCATGTAGGCTCACTGTGCGATAATTTGCGCAGCAATGAGTAAGGAGCCTCATATGAGTGATTTTGTCCTGACCTGTGAATCCGCCGCCGATCGAACCCGTGAGTTCTTTGCGTCGCGCAATATCCCTGTCGTGTGTTTTCATTACGAGATCGACGATGTTGTCTATACGGACGATCTGTACCAGTCGATTTCACCAGACGAGTTTTTTGCTCAGATTGCCGCGGGTGCCATGCCCAAGACGTCTCAGGTGAGCGTGGGTGAGTACGAGGAGTTTTGGGAGCCGTTTGTTGCCGAGGGTAAAGACGTGCTGCACCTGACGTTGTCGTCGGGTATTTCGGGCACGTATGGATCGGCCTGCGTCGCGGCGCAGATGCTTGCGGATCGCTATCCCGAGGGCGGCAAGGTGCGCGTCATCGATTCGCTGGCGGCGTCTTCGGGCTTTGGCCTGTTGCTGGAATATGCCGCCGACGTGCGCGATAGCGGGGCTTCACTCGACGAGACGGCTGCCTGGATCGAGGAGCACAAGCTCAACCTGCACCACTGGTTCTTCTCGACCGATCTGTCGAGCTACCTGCGCGGCGGTCGCATTTCGGCCGCGAGCGCGATCATCGGCACGGCGCTTAAGATTTGCCCGCTTATGACGGTCGATTGCGACGGCAAGCTGTCGCCACGTGAGAAGATTCGCACTAAGAAGCGCGCGATTTCCGAGATGGCTAAGACCATGATGGCACACGTGCAGGACGGTGCGGATTATTCGGGTAAGTGCATCATGTCGCACTCGGCGTGCCGCGAGGATGCCGAGGCAGTTGCGGCGCTGATTGAGGAACAGGTTCCGCAGCTTAAAGGCAAGATTGAGATCAATGACATCGGTACTCTGATTGGCTCGCATACCGGACCTGGTACGGTGGCGCTCTTCTTTATGGGCGACAAGCGCGTGGATTAATTTGCCCCATCACGTCGCTGCATGTTTGTTCAAGCGAAAACGGCCCGCCTCACGTTTTGAACTGCCTCCCATTTCTTGGACATGAGAAATGGGAGGCTTTCTTTATGCGCG